>Ga0209061_1000407_pt1 | contig 114424 bp, 87 predicted proteins | sample Coa_R1_10_FD_187157 | JGI IMG/M metagenome (GOLD analysis project Ga0209061, IMG submission 187157) | Surface soil microbial communities from Centralia Pennsylvania, which are recovering from an underground coalmine fire - Coalmine... | ecosystem: Environmental > Terrestrial > Soil >... | reverse complement strand
CCCAGAAATGCCCCATGAGCACCGTGGGAATGTCATCTTCTGCCTCCCTCACCTTCTTCGCCAACTCCTCAATGTAGAAGCAGTAACGTTCTTCCACATAGCGGCGCGTTTCATCTAAGCTGAAATGTTTCAACTCTTCCCGCCCAATCAGCACGCCCTTCGCCAAATAGGGCATGGCCGCAACACGCAGTGTGCCGCGCTTTGTGGGGATGCACTCTACTTCGGGGCGACTGTATACGTAGACCTTTTCAACGCCGAGCGTTCGATAAATCTCGATGGCGTTCGCACGCCCCTTCATTACCGGTAGGTCGTGATTGCCGGTTAGCAGCACCACAGGAATATCCTTCTCGGAAAGGCGGCGAATGCATTCGGCAAACTCACGCTGCTCCGTCTGACGAGGGTCACGCGCCTTGTAGGCATCACCGGCAAAAATTGCGATGTCTACGTCCTCTTCAATAGCCCGATTAATAGCACGCATAAGCGACGTTTTAAAATCCAACAAACGCGAGTTGAGACCGGTGGCAGCGTCCAGCTTGCCGTACTGCTCTACGCCAAAATGGGTATCTGCGAAATGCATAACTCGGACGGTGTAGCCCATATCCTGTTGTTCCTTGTGCGCACGACACGGTATTTCCTAACATTATAACACTGCCTGCAACATTCGTCTTGGCGGAAAGCGATTCCAACCCCTAACATACGTTTGGGGGTAGGCGACACTTATTCGCTCCAAGAAAAAGATGAGACGCAGTGAAGAGGTATACTAGTGTAGCTTATGTTCGCATTGGTGCCCTATGGTGAACCGACTTTTGGTGTTATCCGGTTGCATGATACTGTGCTTACTTTTGCCGGCCTCTTCGGTTAAGGCAGCCGATCTGCCGGACGCTTTGCGTTATACCGCCAACCTCTACGCTAACCTTCATAGCTACGCGGAGCGGGCAACGGTTGAAGCCACGCTGCAAACCGGCAGCACCACACTGGAACGGTTTGTGGAAGGGATTGTCCTTTCCGCCAAGCGCCCCAACCTTCTGCGCTTGGTGATCAATGTACCGAATCGGGCTGCCTATCAGGCCGTTTACAGCGACGGTAAAACGCTGAGTGTCTACAACTCCAGCACCAATCAGTACTTTGCCAGCCCCACAGCCCCCACTTTCCTGCAGCTTTTACCCCTTCTCCATAGGAAAGCGCAGATTAACTTCGTGCCAAGCCCCCTCTATCTGTTCGCCGATCCAAGCCTTCTCTCTTCTTTTCGGGATTTCAAACAAGAGGCGGAACAGACAATAGAGGGTCATACCTGCCGAGTCCTCTCCGCCCTTGCCCCTCCTGCTCCCTCCCCTTTAGGCCGTCAAACAGTATCTGTTCGTTGGCAGTGGTATATTGATAAACACACCGGCTGGATATGGCGCCTCGAAGGAGTGTCCGAACCGGCGCTGTTGAGAGTTCGTCTGCCCGGGCACCCGCAACCTGAACCAACAAAGGTGATTCTACGTATCGAATATCGAATATTGCAGGAACAGATAGACCCGGAGATACCACAGGGAGATTTTCGCTTTCATCCGCCGCGTGGGGCGACCCCGAAAAAGGGGTCAACCGCTCCGCAAGCGTTACAACGCTCGCCTAAATAAGGAAGGAAATAGAATGCTATGTTGGCAATGACCGCCGCAGCGTTGATCGCCCTCCTTATCACCACCTGGCTTACGCCAAAGGTGAAAGAGTGGGCTGTTCGCCGTGGCGTGGTAGATCATCCTGAGGCGCGACGCATTAACAAGGCTCCTTTGCCACGAGCAGGAGGCATCGCTATCTTTATCGGTTTCCTTGTAGCAGCTGTGCTCGCCATCACCGCACGCCAGCTTTCCAGTGGCAAACACGACTGGACGTTCTCTATTTTCGGCGTTCTCGTTGCCGTTACGGCAGCAGCTCTCTTTGGCCTTATTGATGACCTCTACGACCTGCCTGCCAAGTGGCAAGCGCTTGCACTTATCGTCATTGGGCTGCTTCTATTTCTTATGGGTGTGCGCATTGAAGGGGTATCCAACCCCTTTACCACCATCAACGGCGCCTACAACCCCACCATTAATTGGCATCCTATCGGCTTAGCGACCTCCATTATTCTCACGATTCTGTGGGTGTTCACGGTGGTGAAAACGGTAGATGCTATTGACGGAGTAGATGGCCTTGCCGCCGGTGTATGCGCTATCTCTGCGGCGACGCTTGCTCTCATGTCAGCTCAGCTTCATCCTTCCGACGGCCCCACCCTTCAAAAGTACGACGGCCCCACGTTAGCCTTGTTGGCCTCGGCCATCGTAGGGGCGTGCATCGGCTTTTTGCGACACAACCATCATCCTGCTCGCATCATCATGGGTACGGTGGGGGCTTGGGTGCTCGGCACGGCTCTGGCTGCCATCTCGATTTTGGGCGCCTTTAAAGTGGCAACTGCCGTCTCCGTGCTCGTGCCCATTCTGGTGCTCGGCGTGCCCATTTTCGACTATGTGCATGTCGTCACCCGAAGGGTACTTGCCCGTGCCCCGCTCACCCGCGCCGACAAGCGTCACCTACATCATCTTCTCCTCGCCCGCGGCTGGTCGCAAACCCAAGTCACCTACTTCCTCTATGGCCTTACTTTTTTGCTCTGTCTGTCGGCCTATGCTCTTTTTCAGCTCATGCGAGCGCACTAACGGCTACAAAGCGCCTTTATATTGTTAGCTCACATCATCAAGAAGGTAGCCGCCGCTAGAGGTACTGAACCCCCTATCGACTCGGAGGAGCATGATGAGAAGAAACAGCGATCTGATGGAACTCTTTAAATTATCCATACTAGTCCTATTACTTATTGCCGTTCTATGGCTATTGCCTACCTACTCGAAACAGACGCACACCCCACAATACGATTTCCGCAATTGGGTGCTACTGCATGCAGAAACTTCAGCTGATCCCATTCAGTTTAAACCCCACTCATTGGCAAAATTACTCGTACAGGCAATAAAACAGGGGAAACATACCCGGGTAGATGGTTTTTATTTCTTCGGCCCCTACTTCAACACCACCTCTTCCCCTTTGAAAATCGAGCTGACACTTAAACCCGATCAGAGCTATGTGGTAAAAGCTTATCTGCCAAATGGACAAACGCGAGTAGTAGATAGCGGGCCAACCTCTCTTAGCGTGCGAGCTATAGGCTATATCTACGGAAAGAATCTTCCGATCCTGGATAAACAGGTTGTTTATAATGCCCTGATTGAGAGCTATACGAGACATGCTGGTTTAATGACGGATTATCCGCAGTGGTACTATGATAAAACATATGCCCGTACCAAAGCGTTGACTGGCTATATCACAATACCACCACATGATAGCGAAGGTATTATCTGGATATGGACTCCCATGGTTATTAAAAATAGCGGGCTGGTAGATGTCTATAAGGACGGAGTTTATATCGGTCGCTATAGATGGTTTTCCCAAGTGCCGGAGGTGCTCGCTGGAGGGCCTAAACGTCTACCTCCAAATTTCCCAGTAGACTATTTTATTATTACTTATCCCTGCGGGGCACCACCTGAATTAAAAGCCTATAATAGACTGCATCTCAAAGACATTCAAAGCGCGAATACGCCCTGAACCGTCCATCCTGTAACAGGCTAAAGCTCTTTTTGTCAACGCAATAGGAGGTACTGCCAAGCCCTACCCGCGAAGCTCATCGTCGTTAGAAACGAAGGTGCAGGTATAATCTCATAAGATAGCTAAAAAGGAGCAACGAGTTTTGTTAGACCCTAAACAGGTGGCTGCGCGCGAGGCGGTGAAAGCCGTAAAAGACGGCATGACCATCGGAATCGGCACCGGCTCTACCGCGGCTTTCGCCATTCAAGCGATCGGAGAGCGCATTAAATCGGAAGGCCTCCACGTCCGGGCCGTTGCCACCTCCTCACGCTCACGCGAAATGGCCGCCGAATGGGGTATCCCGCTTATAGACCTCTGCGAAGTGGAGGCCTTAGACCTCACCATAGATGGAGCCGATCAGGTTGGGCCGAACCTCTCTCTCATTAAAGGAGGCGGGGGCGCGCTCCTTCGAGAGAAGATCGTGGCGCAGGCAAGCCGAGAACTCATCATCATCTGCGATGAGACGAAACGCCATACGCCCTTCGGGCAGCACCCCCTCCCTGTGGCCGTCGTTCCCTTTGGCCATACCCTCACGCGGCGTCGCCTCGAGCGGTTCTGCCAGAAAGTGCTGCTTCGCCCCAAAGCGCCCGATAGTCCCGAACCTTATCTTACCGACGACGGCCTCTATATCTACGATATGCACATGGAGGCGATTGCCGACCCCCCCCAGTTGGAACAAAGGCTTAAGCAGATCGTAGGAGTAGTAGAGGTAGGTCTGTTCAACGGGCTGGCTTCTCGCGTGCTATTCGGCTTCCACGATGGGCACGTAGAAGAGCTGCTTCCCGATCATCCCGTCCACCTCTAATCTACTGCCTGAGGTAGCCGCATGCAACCAGAGCCTTCTTTTGATATCGTTATCACCGGTGGTCTGCTTTTCGAGGGAACCGGCGCCGCCCCTTTCCAAGCAGATATCGGCATTGTGGGCGAGCGTATTGCGGCCATTGGCGACCTCTCACAAGCAAAGGCGCGACGTACCATCGTCGCCAAAAATTTGCATGTGGCGCCCGGTTTTATAGATATCCACACCCATTCCGACATCTCGGCCCCTTTCAATCCGTGGCAGTCCAGCGCCATCGCCATGGGGGTAACCTCTCAAGTTGTCGGCAACTGCGGCATCTCGCTTGGCCTCGCGCTTCATGACCCTCTCTTTGCCTTCGAACAGCGCTGGCTCGCCGCCTACGGCAAACATATTGAATGGAGCAACCTCAACGAATTTCTCCGCTATTTAGAAGAGAACGGCATCGGCACGAACTTTCTTCCCCTAGTCGGACATGGCACCCTTCGCAAACGTGTGATGGGTATGGCCGATAGGCTTCCCACGGACGAGGAGTTGAGCGCCATGTGCTGTCTCCTCGAAGAATCGTTGGTAGCCGGTGCTTGGGGCCTCTCCTCCGGTTTAGAGTACCTTCCTTCCGGCTATGCCGATGTGAACGAACTGGCCGCCCTTTGTAGTCTCGTGCGCAAATACAACGGCATCTATGCTACTCACCTCCGCAATGAGGGCGACACCCTCGTCGAATCGGTGCAGGAGGCTCTAGAGGTTGCTGCCAAAGCGCAGGTTCCCCTACAACTCTCTCATCACAAGGCAGAGGGAATAAAAAACTGGGGCAAAACCAAGATCACCTTGGCCATGGTAGATAGAGCGCGTGCGGAAGGCCTCGATGTCCAACTCGACCAGTATCCCTATCCCGCTTTCATGACCTCTTTGGTGGTGCAAACGCTGCCACGTTGGGCCCAACAGGGCACCAATGAGGAGATGGCCGGCCGCCTTAAAAACCCGCAATTTCGCTGCCAAATCGTTCACGAAATTCTTGCCGCCCATCCGGAATGGAACGATCTAGAGCCTTGGCAAAATATCCGACTCGGGGTCTGCCGTGGCAAACCGGAGCTGCAGGGCCGCTCTATCGCAGAGTTAGCCCAAGAGACCCAAAAACACCCTGTCGAGTACGTCCTCGATCTGATCGTTGAGACGGAGGGCTTTGTAAGCGCCATCAACTTCTCAATCGGCGAAGAGGATATCGTGCGCGTAATGCAACACCCCTATACTGCCATCGGCTCCGATGCCGTGGCCTCTCAGGTAAACGAGCGCTCCCTACAAGACCAGATTCATCCTCGCGTCTACGGCACGTTTCCTCGAGTGCTAGGGCGCTACGTCCGCCAACAACAGGTGCTCTCCGAAGCGGAAGCCATCTACAAAATGACGGGCCTTCCGGCAACGCGAATGGGTCTTACCGATCGAGGATTTCTGCGAGTAGGCTGCTATGCGGATATCACCCTATACGATCCGCAAAGGGTGATAGATACGGCCACATTTGAACACCCCCATGCCTATCCCCTAGGTATTGAGTGGGTTCTGGTGAACGGCACCGTCGCCCTAGAAAACGGCCGGCTCACCAACGCTTTGGCCGGCAAAGTGCTCCGCGCCAATGCACGCTAACCTCGTTAGCGCCGCTCAATAATGCTTACGGGGTCTAACGAGGCCAAACGGAAGGCGATTGTGGCTAAAGCGAAGAGCGCAATGGTGATGGGCAGTGGCAGCGTGAACACAAAGGCGGTAGGGTCAAAAATATCGAGCAGTAGACCTTTGGGAGCGAGGAAGACCGCCCGAATGACCCAGAGTGTGCCGATCGTCAGCAGTCCGCCTAAAACCCAGCCGCATAAACAATAGAGGCAAACCTCCCCAAGCGCCCGTCTCAGCAAGAACCCTCGATGATAGCCTATCGCCGCCAACATCGCGATCTCCGGCAGGCGCTGCGAAAAATAGATGTTGGCCAGAAGCCCACAGACGAAAGCGATGGCAAATACGATAATGCCGATGGCTAGATTGAGAATAAGATAGAGATTAGAGAGAGCGCTCTCCGTTTCATGAACTAAATCGGCGAAGCGCCAAACCCGCACCTGGGTATGATCTACCACTCGCTCAATCGCCGCATCTAAAGCTCTTTGAGCCGCCGGCGAAGCGTTTGGGGCGAAGGCCAAATAGCCGACAAAACTGAACGGAGATGTTTTATCCACCTCCGATTTTGAAGTAATGCCCAGCCATACCGAGCCGTGCAGCAGCCCCACAAGGCGGATCGGCACGGGTGCGTAGTCATCCAAAGAGTTCGGGTTCGCCAACACACCGCCTAAAGGCACTTTCAGATTATGGGCGACATCGTCCGATATCGCCGCCTCAGGCTGCCCCTCCCTCGGCATGCGACCTGCTATCAACCGAACATGGCTCCGCTCCAAAAGCATCCGACGCCCGTCCGGACTAAGCCCAAAAATAGGAAAAGGCATTTTGCCGAAGATGGTTTTAATGAGCACCTGGTAAGAGTGTGCCGGATAAAGTGCACCGAGTTGGGGTAGTTTGCGGATGCGCTCTATTTGAGCCGAAGGGATGTCGAGGGCATTACGAGGCGTTAGCCCCGTTAAATAACGATTATATCCGTATAGCGTATAGATGGTCAACTGGATCGAGTCGACAATGGTAACCACACAGGCCACCAACATCACGGCCAGCATAATTACAAACACTAAAGGCGCTACTCTCGCCGGGTTACGGCGAAAGTAGACTAACGGGTGCAGCGGGCGTATCATTTTGTTAAATGGGACGTGTCATTCAGCAAAAGCAGCCGAGCAAACGGCTCTGGCTCTCGCGGTTCCTCCTCTATCAGGCTCAAAGAGGCGTTATCTACCCACACACGGGGCATAGACTCCATAGGCGCTTTTAACGCATTACAAAAGAGAACTCGCAGGCTGCTGCCATGCCCCACAACGGCCACCTGCCCGCCGGCAGGAAAAGCCGCGCGTATGGTTTGTAGAACCTGCAGCATGCGCTGCCAAACATGACTGAGCGGCTCGCTGTTGGGAGGGCGATTGTAAAAGGAATCGCGGTCGTAGGCCTCAAGAAGAGCCTTATCGCCACGGGCCACAATCTCGGCACGCGTTAGCCCCTCCCAATCCCCCAACATCGTCTCTCTCAGCAACGGTGTGGCCTGCACGGGCAAGTTGAAACGGCGTGCGATGGCCTCCGCTGTTACACGAGCACGCAGGAGATCGCTAGACCAAACGGCTTGCAGCGGTTGAGGAAGGGCCGCGAGACGAGCGGCTATGCACTCCGCCTGCCGATGTCCCTCTGCGTCCAGAGGGACATCGGTATGCCCTTGCATTCGCCCTTCCTCATTCCAGATGGTCTGACCGTGCCGAACGATGTAGAGGCGCAGGCGTCCTTCTGGCACTCCGGATAACCTCGTTCCTAAGGATGCGGTTTTGACGGGATGCCGGGGACACCGCCTGCTTGTGGAGCGGGCGGCTTAAACAGACGTGCACCTTTTGGCGGTACGAAGTGAAACACGGATTCGGGAATATTTGCCCCTATCTGCTGATCCAAAATCTCCGTATCGAGCCCAAGAACGGCGGCGTTTACCTGGTTAGGGTCTACAATGCGCATTAATCGGTAGCTGCCTTGCGACACGGTAAGCTCTAAAGGTTTCACTTTCGCCCGCATCTCTGCACTCACATCCGGCCGCAGCGCCAGACCTACCTGTATCACATAGGCGTTTTGCCCATGATACTGTAGCGTCTTCGTTATGCGGGCTGTCTTTAGGTCTATGCCCAACAGGAGGGGATCGATGCTGCGAATAAACACATAGGCCGGCGGCACATTAGGCCCTGCAGGCTCTTGCATATACACATTCTGCCCACCATCGTAAAGGGTCGTCAGCTTGCCATCGGAGCAGATAATGCGTACCACACCGTTTTTCTGGGGCATCGCGGGGCCACTGATGGTGGAATGCTCATAGAAGCGGTTGGGCAACGTTGCTTTTATCTCTCGAACCACTGTAAAAGTAACCACTTTTCGCTGGGCTGATAGGCTTTTTTGATAGGTTCGCGCCGTAATGGAAAGGCTATGCGCGTTTTTGTAGAGATCGAACATCTTCTGCAAAACGGCAGAAGGTTTCGGCGGCGCGGCCAAGCTGACAATCGGCAGGGCGATGCCCACCAGGCCGCAGGCAACACCGAGGCACTTCGGCATTCTCGGTTCCACGCAGGAACGCAAAACAGACAGGTTCATCTTTAAACGGTTTCTCCTAATGTTGCAAAAGCAGAGCTTAGTATACCAGCTTTTTTCAAACTATCGTTCCACCACGCTCACGCGCAGCTCATGGCTTCCATCCGCACAGGCCATTTCATAATAGTAGAAAAGCTCACTCCCTACCGGCAGAACATCTACATAACGCAGGGAGCCGCTGCCGTAGGGAGAGCGAAGAACAGGGCCGTGTGGAGAAAGCGAATGGTAATGCTGTAGATCGAATGTAATCGCCAAACCGGTCTGCTCCTCATAGTTGCCCTCCACAGAAGCGCTGCCATCGTAGAAGGCGAGAAAGCCTCCCTCCTCTAAGGGCAAAAGGGCCCCGAGTCGGCGACAATAGCCGTCCCATTGCCGGCCTTTCTCCAAATTTGCCGGGAGAAGCGTCGCATGCTGCGGCGATACATCTCCTAACCACTGAAACACGCGCCCATCTCCGCTCACAGCCGCTGCACTTCGCGACTCGGTAAAACCCGTGTTGTAGATATCCCCAGTGGCATGGCGCATGGCTTTTTGCTCTTCTGTGAGGTTCGGCAAGGGAACGGCATAGCTCAGTAACAGGTAGATCATCCGTCCTATGAGAAAGGCACAGGGGTCTTTAACCCCCTCACAGGCCACATCATCTGGGGAGAATAACACCGATACACGGCTCGCCTCAAAATTTTCAGGAGCATCGGCTTCGCTCCACCCCACGTACCAGCGGCCATCGGCAGCAGAGGCGTAGCTCAGATAAAGCAGCCAACGGCCATCCGGAGCTTGTATCAGCGAACCTCGCTCCACCGACAGCGCATCGAGAGAGTCCTTAGAAATCGCCCAGATATCCTCAAAAGTCACCCCATTACTGCTTGCGGCAATGCGACATTCCACCCCGCGCCCGAGTTCGGCGGGGCGGCGTACGCGGTAGACAAGGTAAAACGTGTCTGTTGCCGGGTCGAACGCTGCCGACGGCGCTCCCATCCACCAGCCCCTTCCTCGCTGCTGGGGCGAGCGCACCACCAGCCCCTCCCTTGGGTCGAAGAGGGGAACGGCTCCAAACTGCTTGCCTTTCCTTAATGACATGCCAACACTCCTCGATGTCTGTCTGCGAAACGATGGTGTTTGTGCCCTTTTTGCGGCAATTACACTTTTTAGACCGTCACCTTCAAAACTCCGATATTCTGCCGTAAAGGCGCAAACGGTCTCCTATCTTCCATCCGGCCAAAAGCGTAGGCAGGAGAAAGTTACCGGCAATGAGAAGCGTTAGAGAGCTAGCCCCGCCAGATGGATTGCTGGGACGATAGATCAGCCAAAATAGAGCCGACAACAGAAAAGCACATCCGTAGACCATCAGCAGCGACCGAGAGAAACGACGTCGGAATCGAACCCATTGCCATATCGCCCCCAGCAGGTACACTGCAAACGATAGCCCGACCCAAAAAAGGGCCAAGAAAGCCAGCAGGGCCGCTACCTGCACCTTTCTATGACGGCTCACATAAATCTGAGCGCACTGCGATAGGGGGTGCAACCGTCCATACAGCGACAGGAGCAGTCCGGAGAGAAAGCCTCCGAATATCAGAGCAACAATAAGATTGAATGAGATGTCGGCAACAAGCCGATCTCCGGGAAAGAGATAGAGCAGGGCAAAGACGCATGCGAGAACAAAAGCGGCCCCAACAGCAACAACAGCCAAAAACACCTCGCGTTCCATGCCCTCCAGGGCTTCCCATAAAGAGACTCTGTGCGATTGCGAGAGGGTTACCCGTGGCCTTGAGCTGTGAGAGCGCTCCTTGATGGTGAGGCGTTCGAGCTTAGCCTGTGCCTGGTGGTTGTTGGGGTTAAACTGCACGGCGTAGGAGTAGGCGGCTATAGCGTTCTCCTTGTCGCCGCGCCGTGCCAGCAGATCACCAAGCAACTCATGGGCGGGCGAGAGGGTAACGTTCAGCGCGATGGCCTGTCGGCAAAGACGCTCCGCATCCGCATAGCGCCGCGTGTAGAACGCCATCTGGGCTTCATGCAAAAACTTCTCCGCCCTGGCCGAGCGGCCGGTTGTGGTTGTTTGTGATGCGAAAGGTGCCTGGCGCGGGCGTGAGGATGTCTCTTCCTGTACCACGCGCCCAAAGCCGTTGAAATCCACTTTCGGCCGCGTCGGAGATGCAGAGGGTTTCTGCGTCGAAGTCGTGCGAGGTTTGGCGGAAGGGGCAGAGGGTTGTTGCAGACGTGTGGCCAGGAATAGGCGCTCCGTATCGTAACGAGAGCGCCTTTCCGGATCGCTCAGCACGTCATAGGCCTCGTTGATCTCGGTGATCTTTCGGGCCGCCTCCGGGGTTGGATTTACGTCGGGGTGATAACGCAGGGCCAACTCACGGTAGCGCCGTTTTATCTCCTTGAGATCGGCCGAAGGGGCTACACCTAAAATGGCGTAATAGTCTTTAGATGGACTCTCCATGCTTCTCCACTTGCATTAGCCTCCCGCCGAGGTAACGCTGGCAGCGTACCCACTGTAGAATCGGACAATGAACATGGCCACCACGATCGCCACAAATAGAAACACGATAACGCCTACAGCAATGGCCCATTGTCTTGCTTTAACCTGCCCCTCTTGCTCGTAATAATCGGCGGTTTTCTGCAGAATCTCCTCCAAATTCCCACTCGCCTCACCGGTTCGGATCATGTTCAAAGCAACCGGGTCGAGAAACCCCGAACGATGCAAAGCATCGGAGACCGCACCGCCCCACTGGGCTTGGTTCATGGCCTGCAAGGCAGCGTTTCTTAACAGAACGTTTCCGCTAGCCTCTCCGGCAATGCGCACCGTCTCCGACATAGGAAAACCGGCATGGTAGAGTGCCGCATAGGTTCGGAGAAACTTCGCCGTCGCGAAGGTCTTCACCAGTTTGCCAAGCCCCGGCAAGCTCGTTTTCACGGTGTCGTACGTCTCCCGAACCCCCTTCATGTTGAACAGGAAAAGCCGAAAGATCACCACCAACGCCAAGAAGGGCAGAAGCAGTTCCAGCCCAAAAACCACCGTGTCGTTGAGATATTGAAGAAACGAATACTGCGCTTTGCCAAGCCCACTTAGCACAAGCTCGGAGATCGCAGGCATGTTCGTGCCCAAAAAGCCGCGGCCGAGTATCATGAAAGCAACAAAAATAACGAGCTTGGGATAGAAGGTCTCCATGCGCAGCACCCGTCGCAACGCCACTTCGTGCTCCACATACTCCGCAAGTTGGCGGAACACGTCGTCAAGCATGCCCCCCTGCTCTGCCGCGTGTACCATCGCCACATGCATCTGCGGAAATACCCATGGGTAACGCACCATCACTTCCGACAGTCTTCCGCCGCGCTCGGCATGCCACTTCATGTCGCGAATAACCTTTTTTAACTGCCCATTTCGCGTGTTCGCCTCCAGAGCGCTCAGGGCTTGATAGAGGGACATGCCCGCGTTGAGAAGAGCCGCGAATTGGCGGTAAAACTCCACCATGTTCCCAAGGAACACGCCGCTCCAAACCGGGTAGATGCAGGTCTCTAGGAAGCGCTGATACAGCGAAGCGCCTTTCGTCTCACCGGAGCGTTCCTGAACGCCTCTCTCATGCACCGGATAGGCAGCAGAGGCCATGGTCGCTCCGAAGCCGGCGCTATGCGGAGCGTTCATAGAAAGCGTTGGGGTGGCAATGGGCTGGGTGGGTTCCGCTATGGTCTGATTCGGCGGGGTCACCGGCCCACCCCGCTCCCAGGGCTGAATAGGTAGGTCTTGCGTTGGCTCCGGCTCGGAAAGGGGCGCTAACGAGGTGGGTTGCTCCCTCCAAGGGCCGGCAAGTTCGAGTGTTGGCGACGGCGCAGGGGATTGTAATAGCTCCAAACGCGTCGGTGCATAGCCCATCTGCCGTAGCCGCTCCGCGGCCACTGCGAGGTTTTCGGCCTCCAAAGTGCCGTCGAATAGGCGACCCTGTCTATCTTTGGCCTGATAGGTATATGTCGGCATGGTAATGCCTCCTCTTCGGAAGACTTCTAGCTTCCGAAATACTTGTCCACAAAGTGGAACATTCCGTTAAAATAGGAGTAGACAAACCAGAGAAAGGCGCCTCCTCCCAGTACGAGCATGGCGGTTATGCCTATATGAAGCATGGCATGGCGCACCTTACCGGTGCTATCGAGCACCAGATTCTGGTAGTAATCGGCAACCTGGTCGAGGCTTTCCGGCACCCGCCCTGCCTGATGACCGGTGAGAATCAGACTTTCGATCTGCCCAGTAAAGAGACCTGTGTCCTGAAAGGCTTCGGGGAACGAAGCGCCGCGTTGCATGAGGGTGGCAGCTTGAAGAAGCCGTTCGCGAATAATAGCGTTCGGGGTAGCAGCAGCGGCGCTTTCCCATGCGGTTCCGGGCGCTACCCCCGCATGATAGAGCCGGCGCAACGTCCGTGTGAAGCAGGCTAAGCTAAACTGCCGTTGCAACAGCCCAAAAGGCGGTGTTCGCAAGGCAAGCGCATCGAGATAGCGACGATACTCCGGCAACTGCATCCAACGCCCTATGTTTACGGCAAGCAATAGAAGGCCTATGGCGGCCGGCAAGTAGATGAAGGCCACACGCTTAAGATACAGAGTAAGCCCTACCTTGTAATCCATGCTACTGAAGAGCGAGGGAAAGAAGGGAATAACAATGGCCACAGAAAACAGAGCGCTGATCGCCAGCAACTTCGGCAACCACGAGCCGCGATAGAGAGCGATATTTTGCTCGTAGGTTTGCGCTATCTCCGGCAGCATCACATCCAGAAAACCGCCCAGCTCTCCGGCTGCCACCGCGCCCGTAACGTGCTCGGGGAAGATGCGCGGGTAGCGCTTCATCACTTCAGAGATGGGCGTTCCTGCCTGTGCCGCCGTCATCATCTCCCTAATTACCTGACCCAGGTTCCTATTGGGCGTACGTCGTCCTAACTCCTCCAACGCATTATAAACCGTGTGGCCACCGAGAACCAACGTGGCGAACTGCTGGAAGAAGACGAGCAGATCGTGCGTGCTAACCCCACCGAGTTTAGAGGAGCTTGGTGAAGATGGGCGCGTCGTAGGCGATTTGGCCGTTGCCTGTAGGCGCGCCGCATTGCCGGTGAACACGACCTTACGAGGCTCGTTTCCAACCTCTTGTAAGCGTGTTGAGGCCGGTGCTCTCGACACAACAGGCTCGTTGAACGCTTGAGGCCGCTGCATCGGTGCCGGCTCCAAACCCGTTAGGCGCGTGGCATCCAATGCGTTCGACAGACTATTCGGAGAGGCCGGTGCTAATGAGACGGGACGATAGCCTTGTTGTTGTAGACGCCGATGCACCTCTGAAACATCCTGTCCCTCTATCTTGCCCACAACGGTCTTGCCCGTTGCATCCACGGCTTCATAAAAAAACTGTTGCATCCTCTCTAAGCTCCTTGCCATCCTACCAACGTCTGCGCGTAACGGCGCAAAGGTTGGCGCTGAATGCATTCGCTGGCTACAAGTTGCCCTAGCTCACGCCCGTCCGGCAGAATGAGATCTGCGGCAATATCCCACAACGGGATAACCACGAAGGCCCGCTTCGACATCTCGGGATGAGGCACCTCTAAAAGCTCCGTCTTTATCCTCTCGTTCGCATATAGCAGAATATCTATATCTATGGTGCGCGGCCCCCAGGAAATGTTCCGCTCTCTTCCCCCCTCCGCTTCAACGCGTTGTATCCGTTCAAGCAGCACCACCGGCGACAGATACGTCCGTATTCTTACCACCGCATTGAGGTGCGGAGGGTAACGCTCGGCATCCTCCGGCTCTCTACCTAAATGGGGCGATTCGTAAACAGGCGAGACCTCCTCTATGGTTATATCGCCGGTTTTGGTCAATCGCTGGAGGGCTGTTTGTAAATTCAGTAGCCGATCACCGAGGCTTGAGCCTAAGCCGAGATAGGCAGCCACCTCCCTCACCATCTCCTTCATATACTACTACTCCATCGCGCAAGCCTCTGTTTCCATCCGCTTGCCTGCAACAGCAACTCTCCCCCATTTGCTATCACCACGGCAAACCCCTCCCGGCCATCGCCCTGCACAAAGCGGCTTACGGACAACTTAAAGAGACCATCGCTAGCCAGATGACATGTTCCGCCATCCGAACGACAGTCGCCGCTTCCACGAACCTACTGCCCTCTTCCTTGTTGGCAATAGAGGACACGATGCCCGTTTCTGCAAAGCCCTGCCGCTTGCCACAGCAAGAGCAGCCGCCGACTTTAGGCGCTGGCGGTTAATTGCTAGCGCGCCGAGGTTGTTGTGGAGAGACTCTCGCGATACAATGCGGCCAGCTGCGAGGGCGTTACCGCTACGTAGTCCGGCCCTAAAATTTTAAGCATATCGCGTAAGTCCTCGAGTTTGGTGCTCCAGTTCATCACGAAAACGTTGATGAAAGCCGGGCGCACATCCCCCACACGCTGGCGTATCTCGTTGGCAAGCGTCTCTCCACTGCCTCCACCGGTAACGGCTCGAAATACCTCTTGACCGCTCGGCAGTCGGTATGTCAGCTGGTCATAAGAACGCTCTCCCTGATAACCGTAGTCTGCCATGATAAAAGAGACCTGCGGCAAGTAGCCTGCCACCTTCGCAATGGCCTTTGCATCTACCCCCATCAACCGCAGCGTGTGCATATCCATGCGCCTCATATATTGCCATGTGAGGTCGTAGAAGGAGCGAAAGGCCGCATCCCGATTCTTAAGCGCTGTCGCCCAGTCCGGTGGATAGATGTAGCCCACGCCCGATACGTCGCAAAGAAACTCGTCGTTCGGTGTGGCATGTTGATAGTACCACTTTACCCAAGTCGGTGCACAATCAATGAGTGTTGGCCCCATGCCCCAACCGATGGGAATGGAACCGTGCAGCGGATTCTCGAAGTAATGCCGGAAGAAATCGCGCCAAGTACATAGGTTATCGCCATCCGACATCGTAATGGCCAGGTAGACCTTAGAACGATCGAGCGGAGGCGGTGATGGTGGGGGAGACTGTTGGATATGAGAGAGCCGTACCCCACTGTAAACCGAAAAGTTGGCCACATAGTCGCTCACGGTAGTGATCTTACCAAAGCGGCTGGCCAGCGACACTCCGGGGCCTTCATCAATGCCGATGCCCTCGCCATGCCAATAAAACCCGTGCACCACTGCATTCAGCGGCATGTGGGCAAAAAGATATTTGATCTGCTTCAACTCCGCCCCCATATCGGCACCCGGCCGGTTCTGGGCACGCGGCCCTGTAATCCAGAAGGTGATGCCTCTGGCCGCTATGATGTAGTCAATGGCGCCGCTATCGAGGATGGTGGGGTCTAAACAGAGCGCCAGATAGGGGTTGAGATGCGGCAAAAGCTGCGTATTCAGATAGTGCAGCGCGTCGGCATCGTTCTTGAACCGGCCACGAAGGTCTTGACGTATCGGCAGATGGAGCTGTGCGGCTAGCTGCGGCGTCGCCACCACCAAATTATCTATCGCCGCGATATCTACCGCAATATCCGGGCTTACATAGACCTTCGGGTCGGGGACCACCGCGCCGCGTATCTCCGAGCGGAAGCGCTTGACAAGCGAAAGCGGGTCGTTTACGTAAATAGGGGCGCCGGTCTCCCCCTGTTTCTGCATCTCTTGTAGCCAAAACCGGTCGGAATCCTGAGCGATCATGTAGATGCGCGGTTTCGTTCGATTGACGATGCCCTGCAACGAGTAGAGGAGCACCTTTTGATCAAAGGGGAGATCGCCTATCTCCGCCACATACAGATGCTCGGCAGGCGGTGGCATTTTCGGTTGCAGTGTGGGATAGGGCCGTGGAGGACTAGGCAACACCACATCACGGTAGATGGGCGGCGGCGGCAGACGATCAAGCACGGCAAAAGCCTGCTGTACCTGCCGTGCCGTCAAAAGGTGTTTCTCGGCAAGAGCCGCCAGGGTGCCGCGTGCAAGCATCTGCTCCGTATCCCAGGCGTCGTAATCGCTGTTTTCAGGTAGGTGTGTCCACACATCTACCGCTCCATGGAAAGCGGCGTCATGATGCACGATGATCGCGGCAACGGGTTCCTCCCCTTCCACGAAAATCGGGATCACCCGATCTTCTGGAGGCAAAGTGGAGACATCGAGCGTTTGAGCGTGGGAGGTCTGCTCCCAATTCCGATGGAGCGCACCCAAACCGAGCGGGTCTTGTGGAGCAAGGCGAAGCGGTGCCTGCGGCCCATCCTTAAATCCACCCACACCCATTCCCTGAGGGCCGAAGAGAGCCGGATCACTATCGTGCCCTTCATCTACCCATCCCCTCTTTGCATCGTAGATCACGGCATGGGTAAACGGCACCCCGGAAAGGATAAGACAGCCTCCGGCCTGATGAAAGGCGCGAATGTTGGCGAACGCGCTCGCAGGGTAGGTGTTTCCATAGGGTAGAACCAGTGCTGCATACCTATGGATATTGAAACGTGCTGGGTCGGCTAACGCAGCGGTATTCAAGCCTTCCGCGGCAATGCCCACCCGACGCAGATCGGCCATAACGTGGGCCGGCGATGTTGCGATAGGCACCATGTAGTAAGGAAATCCGCTCTGTTCGTACACAGCCACACGCAACGTAGGTTGCGCACTCGCCGAACGATTCAGGCCAAGCCACAGAACCATTCCACAGAAAAGCATCACAGCTTTTTGCAACTTCGTCACTCTTCTCGACTCCTTATATCTGCTCTGATCCGCATATCTAGTACGGAAACGGTCTTTTCCTACTCAATGCTCTTTATCTGGCGACGGCACTGCAAGCACCGCTACCTGATAGGCGATATATCGCTTTGCGACGGCCAGCAGTTCCTTGGCAGTTACCGCGTGAATCCGCTCTGGCAGATGCTGCAGATAGTCGGCTCCCAAGCCCATAGCAGCATACCATCCCAGCAAGAACGCCCTATCGCTTACCCGCTCCAAAGCAAGCTCTATATGCGCAATGGCCATATTGCGCGCTCTTTCCATCTCCGCCTCCGAAGGCGGGTTCGTAAAGAGGGTTTGCAACTGTGTTTGAAGGAGATGTAGCATCTGCTCGGCTTTGATGGGGTTGCCCGCCTGCTCTCTTGACGCATCCCACTGCGCGTATAGCACAAAAGGGCCGGAGGTCGTTGCCAAATAGTCGGCTCCTACCTGATACCCTATTCCAAGGCGGTCGCGCAACTGCACAAAAAGCCGCGAAGCATGGCCTAGCCCCAGCAACGCCTGCAGCACGAGAAAGGCCGGATAGTCTGGGCTGTCCACTCTGGGTGCTGCCGTCACCACCAACGCATAGGCTGCCGGCCCGGAAGTCTGTACGTGGAGCAGATTGCCTTGCGGAGCTTGCGGCGGGGGCGCTGCGTACGCTGCTGCCGGTAGGAAGGTGTCTTGCATTGGCTCGTCGAGAAAGGCCTCAAAATCGGTTCGTGCCTGTTGGAGGTTAAAGTCGCCGACAACGGCAATGAAGATGGCCGATGGCCGGTAATGCTCCAAGAAATAGCGTTGAGCCCGATCGGGGGTCACCTGCTCAAGAACCGCTTGCGGTGGCTCAACTGTAAGACCGAGTGCCCCTTGTGCTGCCGTTACGGCCGACCGGTAGGCATCGTCCGCCCGCTTCTGCCTTTCCTGAAGGATATCCTGCAAGGCCTTTTGTAAAGCGGATGGCGGAAAATCGGCATGAAACAGAATGTTGCCCAGCATATCGGCCACATTATCGAGCTGAGTGCGATCGGTCAGGCAGCTCAACGCCACATAATCGGGCGTATAGAGCACGTTCAGCACACCGCCCGTTTTCAGGAAAAGCACCTTCACCTTATCCGCCGTCCGTTCGGAACTGCCGTAAATAAGGGCGTGTGCGACCATCAGCCCCTCCGCCTGGCGTAAAGGCAAGCTCTCGCGGGGCGTTCGCACAAAAAGGCTGACGGCCACAAAATGCGAGGAAGGATCGGGCTGTAACAGGACGTGCATGCCGTTATCCAGAGTCATCGTCTGCACGGCCGCATCCAATGCGAATGAGGCACGCGCAAGGGAGACGCTCAGCCAGAAAGCGAGCAGGAGGCAGAGACTCCCTCTCAAGGCCGACGACTCCCCGCCGGCGCCTTCGGAGAGGATGCCGGTTCCATTATAACCGTGAAGGCGTTCTGCTGATTTAGATAGCGAATCAGGAACGGCTGTATGTCTTGTGGGGTGAGGTTTTGTAGGCGTTCCCGCAGACGATCTGGTAAGTCCCCATCGGTTGTAAGCGCCTCTCCTATGGCCGAGGCATAGCCCTCATCGGTTTCTGTCTGATAGTCTAACCGACCGATAGCACGTTGTCTCGCCTCTAGAAATAGCGCCGGCGGCACGGACAAGCGCAGTTGTTGGAGAAGATGGATCAGCTGGAATCCCGTTTGCCTCAACTGCTCTTGCGACTCGGCGCGAAAGGTAAGGATATATAAACTCGGATCGCGGCGTGGCGAGAAATGAACCTGCAGATCGGCTTCGGGGTCTTGATCGGCAAAGGCCATCTGAAGGAGATCCGCCACCACAAAACCGGCGGCTACCATCGTTTTGTTGGCCGCTCGGGGTGCCCGCAGCGCGACACCGGCCATCCATTGCGGGGCGCTTCCTTTCACCGTTAAAAGAGAAACCTCCGGCCACTGCGGCTCCTGATCCGCTACGGTTTGTGGTGATGTTGTTGCTGCGGCCTGCCAGCCTCCAAAAACCTGCTCCACTTCCGGCAGAACCTGCTTCGGCGTCACGTCTCCAACGAGTACGAGCACAGAGCGATCGGGGGTGCAGCAGCGCTGATAGAAGGCCATGAGGGTATCGCGTGCTCGCAAGGCAATTCCTTCCGGCGTGCCGCCCGGCGAACGATGATAGGGGGCATTGCTCGGATAAGTGTGTTCGTAGAGCAGAGTTATAAGGCGATCTATGGGGTCGGCTTCACGACGGGCGAGTTCGTCTAAAATAATCCCTCGCTCTTTCTCCATCGCCGAATCGGGCAACGACGCATGCTGGGCTACATCCCCCACAATCTGTAGCACCGGAGCGAAATGCGCCACCTCCACCGTGGTATAGATGTGTAGGGCATCTGGGCCGGTCTCCGCATCGAGGCTCGCCCCGAAACGCTCGGCGGCAATATCGGCCCCCTCACCAGGCCGCTCGGTGGTTCCTCGAAACAGCATATGCTCTAAAAAGTGCGCCGCTCCGTCCTCACCATGGCGCTCTTCCCTGGCGCCCGCCCGCATCCATAAGTCTATCGCGACCAGAGGCACAGAATGGCGTTCTTTCACCACCACGGTTAACCCATTCGAGAGACGGGTGATGCACAAAGAGCTGCTTTCGGCCTTACAAGCCTGCCAAGCTCCTAGAACGAGCCAACAGCCGAGAAGGCCTATGGCAAAACGGGTCTTCATGATGAGCGCATTGTACCGCAAATTTGCGATTTGAGGGTAGTTAAATCCTATGAGGGTGGTTGAATCCTAACTTAGCGGTTATCTATCCTTATCGAAACAAGAATAGAACCTTCTAACGCCATGTACATAACTTTTACGTTGCAACTCTTGACAGGCAAAAAAGAATATAATAAACTTAATTTATACTCTTGATGGGAGGTTCGGATCGCGATGAAAAAGACCCGTTATCCCTGGTTGTTTGCGTTTACAATTTTTCTGGCAACCAGTAGCAGCTAAATGGCCTTTACACGACCGGCACCTGACGCCCTTCTCAGATTTCAATTCCTTTTTGTGGAGGTCTGCAAATATGTTACGCTGGAAATAACTTCTCTCCTGCAGTCTACTCGCTAATCTCTTTTGCCTCGCTGCACAGGCTCAAGTAACCCCCTCTGGCTTCCAAAACGATAAACGCCTTCAACAACCTGTCTCCGCCTCCGTAGCCTATACCTCCTTAGCCCAATTCCTGCGGACGCTCTCGCAACAAGCCCATGTCCCCCTCCGCATTGACCCAAAAGAACCCTACTCAGGAACCGAAATCTGCGCCTTCTTCCAACAACAACCCCTCGGCAACGTGATGAAAGCTCTCCGCTCCCTCCTTAGCTACCAACACGCCGAATGGCTCTGGCAGAAAGAGGGAAACGGCTATCGTCTGTTGCCCACTGCCGATGCTATCGCCTTACCTCAACGCTTTCAGGAAGAGATGGATGCCGACTTCTTGGCAAGACTGCATGAGGGCGCCATCCTCGCCGCTATGACCCCCGAAGAACGGCTGCGCCATCTTAAAGAGGTGATGTATGTCTGCGGTATAGATGACCCACTGTTCTGTCAAATACATCATATAGATGCAAAGAAGAGAGCAGAGATGGAGGCAAAGGATGTCTATTGGGGCTGGTTTCGTTTAGTGGACAGTGGCCTCTCTCTTGCAGAGAAACAGCAGTTGCTAGCAGGAGTTCCCATCATGCTTTCCTTTAACCAGCTTCCTGCAGATGTGCAACAGTCTATGTTGGAGCTGTGGCACCGTATGCCAAATGGGCCTAGCTCGCCCACTTGGGTGCAACTGCAACTGTCTAATGATGTACCTCAAAATGATCCTAACATGGCGTGGGGAATTGAGAAGTCGCTCTGGCTCACTATTCAAAACGTGGGTACCGTTGGTGCTACTGGATTTTGGGAAGAGAACATTTGGCGTTGGTATAAGCGGTGGCTGTTACCTGAGGATACCCCCTCCGACCCGCAAGAACTCCAACCCCTCCCTAACGGCTTCCCCTACCAACCTCAAGTGACACCACTACCCCCTAACCCTGACCCTAAAACCCTCGCCAAACTTAAACCCATCACCAACTGCACCCTCCTCGACAGAATGCAAGAGATCGCTGCCAAACTCCACATCCCCCTCCTCGCTACCCTCCCCCATGACCCAGAACAGATTTACGGCCCACTTACCCTCAACCCTCCAAAAACCCTCGCCGACTACCTCCAAGGCTTCTCCTCCTACCCCGAAAAATGGCTCTACCATAAGTGGAACAGTGGGCTGCTCCTCGTTAGCTACCCACGATGGCCCCTCGACCAAGCCGCTTCCCTCCCCGAATACCTCCTCCAACTCCTCCGAAAAAACCTCCAACAACAACAAGGGCTCTTCACCCTCTCCCTCCTTCGACAGCTCTTTGCCCAAATGACCCCCTTCCAACAACATGCCTTTGCTCAACGCTTTATCTCTCAAGCCGATCCTCAAGGCCATTTTCCGGTGTTTCTGTTCATGTTGGCTCACCCCGAATTAGAGAGTGCTTCGGGCATGCCTCTTACGCCTGCCTTGACCCTGGAAGTCGAGAACCTGCACCTACCGGCCTATTCAGCTTGGCATAAGGAGGTGTTTGTGGCGTTGAAAGTCTCGGTGTTTGACAGGGACATAGGGGGTCGGCTTATGCGTGAGTTTCGGTTGGTTGGGGAGACAACCGACCAGAGGTGGGTACCGTTGGAGGGGATATTGACGGGAGCGGTTCCCGCATCCTTTTGGCAACCGGAAGAGCCACCGCAAAAGTAAACCTTTTAGCAGAACAAAATTTGGCGGCGCCTCCTCACCGCTCTTTAGAGCAGGGAGGAAGTGCCGCCTAGCTCGTAGTACCGGCCTCCTTTCTATCCCAGCCCCATGTTTTGGTATTAGGGGAGATTTAGGGTAAATTGATACTGCTTTGCAACGGAGAGCTACGATGCGAATCCTTGGTTTTCATATTGGTAAAGAGAAACTGCTTTCCTTTTCAGATTTTTGCACCCTCATACGTCGTGCGGCGCAAGAGGCTCACCCGGCAGCCAAGTTTGCCCCAGCGGCCAACGGCTTCACCATGGTGCTCGATGGGCGCATGCAGACCTGCAACCTGCGCGGGCTTTATGCCGCCTACTGTAAAGAGCCGCACAAGCGGGACGCTCTTATTATGGAGTTTCTCGATTCTTTAGAAACGGAGGCACCGGCAGGCACCTGGTACGATACTCAAGCGATGCTACGCCCTTCCCTGCGCAGCCGTCAATTTCTCGCCGATGCCCAACGCAGCCTTCAACGTCAAAAAGTGCCCGACAGCCTCCCGGCCGTTCACTTTCTTGGGGAGCTTTATGTCATCGTAATGGCCGAACATCGTAGCCGTATCTGGGCGGTTACCCAAAACCTCTTGGACGGATGGGGAGTAACCGTTGAACAGGCGTTGGAGCAGGCCATGAGCAATATGAGCATTATGGCGTTTCCGAACATTGTGAGCGTGATGCATGGAGGGCCGCTTAATCAAGAAGCTGGCTTTGTCTTTGAAGGAAACTACCTTACATCGAGCTGGCTTCTTTTCGAGCGATTTCGCAACTACGTGGGGCAGCGTCTGCAAAGCAACTTCGTGATCGCCGTGCCGAATCGAAGCCGCCTCATCGTGGTTCGTGACGACATGCCTTCCCTTATTGCCAGCGTACAGCAAGCCAACCGGAATTTTCACCTCCAACCCTATCCTCTCACCAATCAACTCTACCATGTGGATATTCGGGCGACGGGCGGCATTGTCTCGGTCTATCAACCTCAAGGCGAGGGGGAAAGGCTCTCGCCCGACAGCCCCTTTGCCGGCGCCGTATGGCAAAACCCCTCCTTGCCCAGTATATCGCAAGCGGCTCAGGGGCTTCCTCAGCCTACCCTTATGAATCCTTGGGAGAGTTTTAGCGAACCTACCGAAGAATCGGTCTAACCATGTTAAAACAGATATTGAACGAGCTTGTATTAGGCAAAAACCTCACCCGCGAACAGGCAGCCCAGCTTATGCAGCTCCTGATGGAGGGGGAAGCGACCTCGGCACAAATAGGGGGGCTTCTGGTAGCCTTGCGCATGAAGGGCGAAACCGTAGAGGAGATCACCGGTTTTGCCCAAGCCATGCGCACCCGCCTCCAGCCGGTTCAACCACATAGCACCCCCCTGTTAGATACCTGCGGAACCGGCGGAGGGCGTTTTCGCGTGTTCAACGTCTCGACAGCCGTCGCCTTTGTGCTCGCCGCGGCCGGAACCCACGTGGCGAAACACGGCAATCGCGCCGTATCCGGAACTTGTGGAAGTGCCGACGTGCTAGAAGCCCTCGGTGCACGTATTGACCTTAGCCCCTCACAATGTGCCCGATGCATAGATGAGGTCGGGGTGGGTTTCCTATTCGCTCCTCTCCACCATCCGGCCCTCAAACATGTGGGTGGGCCTCGACGAGAATTGGGCATTCGCACCGTCTTTAATCTCCTCGGCCCATTGGTCAACCCGGCAGGAGCAACGCTCCGCCTCATGGGCATCTACGATGGAGCGCTTTGCCGAACGGCCGCCGAAGCCCTGCATGCCCTTGGCACGACAAGCGCCATTGTAGCCCACGGCGACATCGGCGTTGGGGAGATCGCCACCGTGGGCACTACCCTTATTGCGGAGTTGCGCGACGGGCAAGTCGAAACCTACCCCCTTACCCGACGCGACTTTGGGCTTTCAGCGGAGGAGCCTTCTTTAGCAGACCTCGCTCCAGAAGCCACGCCGGAAGCCAATGCGGCGCTCCTGCGTCGCGTTCTTACACCTCAATACGACGATGCCACAACACGCGCCAAACGCGAGCTGGTGGCCGTTAACGCCGCCGCCGCCCTGCGCGTTTGCGGTTATGTGGAAGACTGGCCGGATGCCCTTCAAATGGCACAAGACCTTATTGCCTCTTGCAAGCCCTTAGAGACTCTGGAACACTTTGTGGCGTTTACGCACCAAGTCTAACCGCCCTTGTTCTCTTTCTATGGCCTAAGAGAGAAGAACCAACCCTCGTACAAGAACATGCAACCGACATCGTTGCCTATACGCTATAATCAAACAGGCCGTGCCAAGCACCTTAAAACGAGAAACTAGGATACCGAAACGAGGACGAACCCGATGAGCATGCTATCAGAGATACTGGCCACCAAACGCACCGAAGTGGCCTACCGCGCAGAACGCATCCCGCTACAACTCCTTCAAGAACGCCTTATTGACGCCCCTCCCCCTCGCGATTTTGTGAAGGCGTTGCGTCAAACACCAGGCCCAACCCTCATTGCCGAGGTGAAAAAAGCTTCGCCGTCAAAAGGTGTCATTCGAGCCGACTTCGACCCTATCGCCATAGCGAAAGCCTATGCCGAAAACGGTGCCGCTTGCCTCTCCGTGCTCACCGATGAACCCTACTTTCAAGGGAAACTCGACTATCTCACCGACATCCGTGAGGTCGTTTCCCTGCCTCTTCTGAGAAAAGACTTTATAATAGACCCATGGCAGATTGTGGAGAGCCGCGCCGCCGGCGCCGATGCCATCCTGCTCATTGTGGCGGCCCTCTCGCCCTGCATGCTGCGTGATCTTCTGCGGCTTTCTCAAGAATACGGAATGGCCGCCCTTGTTGAAGTCCATGATCGAGAAGAGCTACAGGAGGCTCTCGATGCCGGTGCTAACCTCATCGGCATCAATAATCGCGATCTCCACACCTTCCAAACCTCCCTAACCGTCACCTTCGACCTCCTTAAAGAGCTTCCACCCGATCCTAACCGCACTATCGTTAGCGAGAGCGGCATCTTTACCCATGACGATGTGGTGCGGCTAGGCGAGGCCGGAGTTCATGCCGTGCTCATTGGCGAAGCGCTCATGCGAGTGGCCGATGTGGGAGCCAAAGTACGCGAGATTCTCGGCCATTAGCTCCGTTGACTACCGCATTGGCGCGTACTTGGGCGCGATGCAAACGGTGATCTTGGGGCACACGTAGAGAAAATCGTCGGGAATGATGGTTTGCCAAGGAGGGGCACCCCAGGGCGGCCCGGAACCGAAACGAACCCGCCTATAGTCGGAAGGAATATCGGCAAGAAAACGTTGGGCGGCGGGCAAGGCAAGCCGCAACGGATGCATTGTCTCAACGTTGGAAAACACGACCGCATCGGGCGGTGGCGACAACACCGACGGGTCCCATTCCTCAGAAGGGATGCGTAACTGAAATCGGGTGACCTCTTCAGCCGCTTTCGCGCGTTGAACGGGAGAAGGTAGCCCAAAAAGCGGCGATAATGGAGGCGAGTAGAACCACGGGATCGTGGCAAAAGCAACGGAGGCACCGGGAGGCAAAACGCGCCAAAGATAGGCGGCGGCCTGATCCTGCGGTGTGGGTGCCACCATTCGCCGCACCCACCCCATGGATAGTAAAAGCGTTAGCAGCGCCACCACCCCGAAGAGGCCCCATTGCAACCGTCCTCCGGCGCTATTTCTTTGCAAAACCGCCTCTAAACCCCGTGCGGCCAGCACAGTGAGGGGAATAAAAAGCGGCAAGGTATAGCGTGCAAACCGCACCGCAGAGAACCCGATGATAAGAAAATAGAGGCCTGTAAACAGCAGCAGGAGCTTGTCGCCCATCGTGCGACGCCTCCACGCCACAATAACGCCCCATAAAGCCGCGGCATAGAGCGGAAGCCCTAGCCCCCACGGCAAGGAGATAACCAGGTGATACCACCACCCAGGCCCGGTGCGTACAAACAACAATCCATGCCCCTGACGCGAGTGAACAAAAAGCTCGTAATAGACCCCGGAGCCAGGGTAGCCCGGGAGACCATTCCAGAAAGCATTCCAGTTCACCAAAGGGCCGGGGCATCCAATAAAAAACGCCAGCAGTGCACCCAGTGCCACAACCCCGGCCATCCTCAGCCTGTTCAGGCCTTTAGCCCAAAACAGCACCATGAGAGGCGCTACCACCACAACACCCGCGGTATATTTTGTCGCGGCAGCCAGCCCAACCCAAATTCCGGCCAACAGGCCATCGCGCACGCTGCCCCCCTCTGCCAATCGCGCACTCCATAAGAGTGCGAGCGCCACAAATAGGTTCGCCGGTACATCCACCGCCAGAAAATGACCATACACCACGGCTAAGGGCGCCGCTGCATAAAAGAGACTGGCCCACCACCCAATTCGCTCTCCATAGAGGCGCTTTCCTAAAGCAAAGACCACGGGGATGGTGAACGTACCCATGAGAACGGTAACAAGACGCCCCACAAGAAAGAGGGCGGCCTGATGCGCTGCGTTAGGCGATTGAGGAGTCGGAAGCAGCCCATAGCCCGCCGCTATCGTCTCTGCCAAACTTACAAGGTAGAAATAGAAAGTACCGTAGTTATAAAACCCGATGTCGAACTTGAGATGGGGAATATCTGCCTGAAGCGCCGCATTCAAATTGATAAGCTCATCGGGATGGTAGGTTGCGAAAGGATGGTGGGCATTTGGCAAGCTCCACGTGATGCCGACCAGACGTAGCCCAAACCCTAGCAGCGTTATGCAACCAACTACCAGAACGGTTTTCCAAGAAAGCCCGAAGACAGAGGCTTTCACGCTACTTGGCGCTGCTGCTGCGCCGATAGGCTCCTCGACCTCCAACCTCTCTCGTTCCTTTCAAGGCTGTAGCACAATGCGAGCCGGTTGCGGGTGGAGCGCGTGCGGAGAAAACCAGGCTGCATAGGCTACCCCTAGCATAAGCAACACCAAAAGCACAACCCTCAACCAAAAGGCGCGTCGAGCACGGGCTCGTCGTTGGGCCAAATAGCTCTTCTCAGTCTTCGGCTTCACCCCTATCCCCTCGCCTCCACAACAGATTGCTTTTGCCCCAGCAGCAGATTTAGCAACTCTAAGGCCCCCCGTTTGTCTAGCGGCTGATTGTTATTTCCACATAGTGGCGATTGCACGCACGAAGGGCAACCTTCCTCGCAGGGGCATTGTTGGAGCAGTGAGCGGGTCGCCTCCAACAAAAACAGCAGGTTCTCGTAGGCCAACTCGGCAAGACCGACCCCACCGGGGTAACCATCGTAGATAAAAACGCTCGGCAAAGCGGTATCCGGATGCTGAAAGTAAGAGACCCCTCCCACATCGTCCGGATCGGTACCACTTAGCAGCGGCATGAGACCGATAGCCGCGTGCTCCAAAGCGTGCAGGCTCCCTAGCAGGTCTTGGGTGAACCTGGCAAGGAGCAGACAAAGCGACGCCGGCACCGTAAACCATAGGGCTTCGGTCTCATAGGTCTGCTCCGGCAGGTCTAAAGGCTCTATGCTCAACACCTCCTCGGTGTAAAGCTTTTTACGTTGATAGGAAACCACTTTGTTGGTGACCACAACCTCCCCGAAGTAGGCGGTAAAATTTGCGAAGTTCTGCGAACTTCGTGCGCGCAGCACCACCAAATGGGTGGTGCTGCTGGAACGGGTATAGTAGTTGACCGCTGCAGGACGTACGATGGCCCGGCGCCCTTCTATGTCTAGCTCCTCCACTTGATAGGTCTCACCCATATGCAGATAGATCGCTCCCGGATGGAGCGCCCGAAAAGCCCTTGCCGGTTCTTCCGTTCCGACCAGCTTCCCAAATATATCTTCAATGCGGAAGGGAGCGCCACCGGTAGAGCGTATGTTAACCCTCGCGGCAGGATAGTCTCCGGCGTTATAAAGCCACCGGCTACCGCGGCGCACCAGCGTGCCTTCCTCTTCTAACACCTTGAGGCAACCTGCGGCAGCAGGGCCTAAAAGCGTCAAATCCTCTTCGGAGAGGGCTTGCTCGTAGGCCGCACAGAGCAGATGTTCGCGCAGAATGCGCGGGTTGTCGGGGTTTAAAGCAACATGTTCGCACGTTCTGTTGAAGAAATAGTCGGGATTGTTCATGAGGAACTGTTCCAGAGGGCTGTCGTAGGCTACTAACACACTTAAAGCGGGCGCTTCCCCTCTACCGGCACGTCCGGCCTGCTGCCACGTAGAGGCCACCGAGCCAGGATAACCGGTAAGGATAGATGCCTGCAGCCCACCAATGTCAATGCCGAGTTCTAGGGCGTTGGTAGAGGCTACCCCCAATAGCTGCCCGGAGAACAGCTGCTCTTCCACCTGGCGGCGCTCCTTTAAGGTATAGCCGGCCCTATAGGCCGCAACGCGATCCACAAGTTCCGGCGCCTTGGTCTGCAACTGGTTGCGCGCATAACGAAGAATAAGCTCGGCGCTTTTGCGGGCTTTGGTAAAAACAATGGTGCGTACCTCCTGTGACACAAGATCACAGAACAGCCTCGTGGCCTCGGTATGGGTGCTGACTCGCGTGTTGTTACCCTGATCGATAAGAGGAGGATTCCAAAACACGAATGTTCTGCGTCCGGCAGGGGCCCCATTCTTATCTACGATCACCGGATCGGACACGCCGGTGAGCCGCTCGGTCAGCTCCTGGGGATTGGCGATGGTTGCCGAACAACAGAGAAACTGTGGGTTCGCCCCGTAGTGGCGACAGAGGCGACGCAATCGGCGTAGCACCTGGGCCACGTGGGCACCAAATACCCCCCGATACACATGCATCTCATCTATCACCACGTAGCGTAGGTTCGCAAGAAAGCTCGTCCACTGCGTATGTCCGGGAAGGATACCGAGATGCAGCATATCGGGGTTGGTGAGCACGATGTGAGCGGAACGACGAACCGCTCGGCGCTCGTCGGCGGAGGTATCGCCATCGTAAGAGGCAAAACGCACCGTGGGAAACAGCCCCAAGGCGTTTAGCTTGCCGAGCTGATCTTGCGCCAAAGCCTTTGTTGGAAAAAGGTAAAAAGCACGCGCCCTTGGTTGCTCTAGCACCGTCTGAATAACCGGCACATTGTAACAGAGCGTTTTGCCGCTGGCCGTGGAGGTCACAATGGTGACATGCTGCCCCTCCAGTGCAGCATTGATGGCCTCCGCCTGATGGCTATAAAACTGCCTTATTCCCTGAGAACGCAAGGCGCGCTCCAGTTCCGGATGGAGCGCGCGCTTGAGTTCCCCATAGCGAGCCGATTGGCCGGGAATGCGCTCGACGTGCGCTATCTGGCCTCGATAGAACTCCGACCGGCGCAAGTCTTGCAGATAGCCATCGAAATCCATTGTATGCCGCAAACTTCTTAAGGATTCGCCGACCCACCGGCATTCTTATTGTCTGTATCCGTTACCAAGGTGGTCTCCGAGTCCCAACTGATCGGCCCATAGTTTAGGGTGGGAAGGTTTTTCACGCTGGACTTGGCATAGACCGTAGAGCCATCCTTCGGGTTCATGTAGACCGTCGTCTTCACCGTCATCACCGTGCCCATATCATCGGCAACGGCCTCCATGGTCTGCTCGACCTTCCAGCAGTTCTGCCCGTGATAGACCACCATGCCGTCGTAGGTATCTTTGAGGGTAGCCTGTTTGCCCTTTACTAGCGGGTCGTCAAAGGTAGACTGCCACGTATCCCCCGGTTTCACGGGGTGATCCGGCAAAACCACATGGACAGAAGCCTCTAAAAGAGCTGCCGCTTGGGGCGCCACGGGGGCAGTGTCGTCCCCGTTCTTTTGGCCTACCAACACCAAACGCCCCTGTTTATCGAAGGTTACCGAGAAGGGCGGTGGAGGTGGAGTAGGCTGCGGCCCTGATCCTAAATCCAGTGTGGCGCTTCCAGGAGTTACCGTAATTACGACAGAGCCATCCGGTTTTATCTCTGTTATCGCACGCTGGGCCGTTGTGATAAAGGTAACCTGCGATTGGCCATCGGGCGCCATCACATGGGCGACCGTTTTCATGGTTACCGTCGTCCCTTTTTCAAACTTGTAGGCCAGCGTCACCGCTTGGTCTGCGGCCCCCTGAGTTTGTGTTGTATCTTGGGAACGCGCAACAAGTGAGGTCGTGCCGATGAGGCCACTTAAAGCCATGCCAAGGTAAACAGTTCTTAGCGACATACTGAATGCTCCTTTGTCATTTTTAGGCGGTTCCAGGACGCGGCTGCTGAGAGCGCGACGCCCTGGCTTGATCGCGTATTTTAATCCACTCCACGAGACGCACCAGGAAATAACTGCCGAAGTAGAGAACGAGTAGCGGTATCACCATAAGCGTCCACGAGATGATGTCGTTAGAGGGGGTAAGTAGTCCACCGACCACGGCGATGAGCACTCCCCAGCGCCATTGCTTGATAAGGCTTTTTGAATTAACGATGCCTAAATAGGTGCCGGCCATCAGCACCACAGGCAGTTGAAAGGCCACCCCGAAGGCCGCCATCATCTTTACCATGAACACGATGTAGTCGTTGGGGTCTTGCATGAGCGTGGCGCCGGGTGGAAAGTCGCTTAAGTAGGAAAGGAACCAGCCCATCGCATAGAACATGGTGACGTAGGCCACCACCACGCCGAAAAGCAGCAGAAACACAGAAATGGGAAACATAAGTCGCAGAGGTCGCCGCTCCTCCGGCGTAAGGGCAGGCAATACGAAGGCCGCCGCTTCCCATAGGACGAAGGGGATAACCAGAATAAAGCCGAAAAGCAGGCTCAATTTAAGGCGCACAAGAAACATTTCGTGGAAATTACGAAATACGTCGCCGATTACCGGCTTTTGGCCGGGGTGCTGCAAGCCCCAAATCACCAACTCGCGCAGGTTCTCGATATCCTGATAGGTCGGCGGATTATGAAGAGGTGGGATATAGATGCGACCATCCGGGCCAAAGACGATCTTATTTGACGATGCCGCATTGGCAACAACGCGCTGCTTATCCAAGCGCTCGATCTGTTTGGCCAAGGGTTGATAGAGGAAGTTGTAGATGGGAGTGAACACCTGGTAGGCCAAAACGGCGCCCACCAGCACATAAAAGAGCGAGCGGATAATGCGCATCCGTAGCTCTGCAAGATGCTCGGTAAGCTCCATTCGTTTTTCATCGTAGTGTGGTGTTTTGGCCATACCCCGTTCCCTTCACCTCAAAAACCCTAACCTCACCATCACCCTCAAGGCGACAAGTGTTTCTATAAAACGCGGTTTCTGCTTTTCTTTTGCGATTATACCCTAGGAAGCACCTTGTAGGTTCCCCGCGCTGTTTGACATTTGGGCGGTTTGTGCAGTATACTGCACAGTGATACGTGCCGACGTGGCGCAGCGGTAGCGCAACGGTTTCGTAAACCGTCGGTCGTCGGTTCGAATCCGACCGTCGGCTTTTCTATTTTGTGCCGTCTAACCTCTGCATCGGTGGGCGATCTCCCATCTTTGATTTCCCAAAAAGCTTCTATCTTTTTTCATAAATAGTCTACGCGCGGAAACCGCTCCCTTTAGGAACGCGGAGGAAGCGCGATCTCCTTTCGTGTTGGTTTGCTGACATTTGACGAGTGATCCGGAGAATTGATCTGTTGCCCAGAATTGTTGTTTGTGTGTTGTGCGGTTGCGCTGGCCTCTTGGCTTCGCTTTCGAGGTGGCATGGAAGGCCAACGCCCTCGCCCTACAGGGGGAGGGGCACCTCGCGGTGGGCAACTCAGCGGCCTGGATCAATTTCTTAATCGTCTCTTTCTCTGGCCGCTGCGTTGCTGTCCGCAAGGACGAAAGGAGGGGATAGGGGGCGAGCAAGATTGGCTTGCTTCACGAATTGGCTCTAGAACCGAAGCCATTGGCAGTTTCTGTTGCCTCACCCCCCACCCCTGCAAAGCACATGCTCTTCCCCCTCAGAACCGGTAGGAATGGAAAACGCAAGATTTCTCGCCTTCGGCTCGAAATGACAGTTGTCTTCGGCTCGAAATGACAGTTGTTCATCTCGCCTGCGGCTCGAAAGGACGGTTGTATCACCCGCTCTTCAAGGCACACGCCCTTCCTCTCAAGGCCCCCACCCCCACTCCCCTCTCCCTGATAGGGGGAGGGGAGACCAATAAGCTTATTGGCAGTTTTCTATGATAACCTTCCCTTCGGAAACTCAACACAACCGCCCCCTTTCTCCCTAATAGGGGGAAAGGAGGGGATAGGGGGCGAACAAGGCAGGCTTGCTGTGCAAATTGGCTCTAGAAACGCTAGCCTCTCCAGCCCCACCCCCACCTCTCTGAACTGGTAGGAATGGAAAACGCAAGATTTCTCGCCTTCGGCTCGAAATGACAGTTGTTCATCTCGCCTGCGGCTCGGAAGGACGGTCGTATCACCCGCTCTTCAAGGCACACGCCCTTCCCCTCAGTGAGAATGAAATAAGAAGACCGCTCAGCCAGCTCCCCACATTCGTCTCCACTCCCATCCGGCAGCACGCATCAAAGCGCGCATTAGGTAGAGGCTCAAAGGCTCTTGGGTGAACGCGGCAAGAATGGCGAATAAGTCTTTTGGAGTGAATTGGGGAGCGTTTACCACAGCATACACATTTTCCCAACGATCGGGAGCAAGTCTCGCCCGAAAGGCCTCGATGCCGTGAAAGTTATAAAACCGTCTTCCATGCGCGCGTGCCCACTGCACCACCCAACGTAGCCACAGCGCCTCTATACCCTCCTTTTTGCCATGAAGGGTCAATGGCGTTAGGCCGAGCGATACAACCTCCGCGTCGCGCACAGCACCCATCAGGGCGTCGAGCAATAACTCGCTGGTACCGTTTGGTGCCCCTGCACTACGTACCAACTGCTCTACCAGCCACCCCTTCCGCTTCGGGATCGGAGTTGCAATGAGGAAGGCAACGGGAATGCCTGCACGTTCCGCAACGAACACCCGACGGTCGTACAGATGGGCTAAAATATCCGGTTCCACAAGAAAATGCATAGGAGGAAGCGTATGCCGGCTCAGCCAATCCCTTAAGCATGCCCGTAAAGCCCCACTGTCGGCGACGCACTCCACAGGCCATTCGTGTGCCTCAACCCCTTTGTTTCGCGCCCGGCGAATCTGGGCGCGGATCGAAGGATGTGTCTCTAGAGTCCGCGTCCAACAACTCGGAATCCAAACGGGCTGTGCCCCAAGCCGCATGCGCCCTCTATTGTCTAAAAGCTCGGCATCCTCTTCTTCCACCCCAAAATAACAGACCCGACACCCGGCTCCGGCAGCTTCGTGCTCAAACAGCTCTATAGCCTCTCGCCGCCTATCTAACGAGGCCATTGGCAAGCCCACCACAATGCGTGTATGTCGGCGCTCCACATAACCCACCAAAGCCGGCAGATGAAGATAAGCCCGTAGCGTAACTCCAGGCAGCAACGTCTGATAGGCGATGGATTGTCGGCCGTAGCGACGAACCATAGCATGTGCCCACAGGCGCGCATCTACAATGCAGTGTGTCGCCAAGGCTTGCACATCTTGTTTCAAAACGGTAGATGCCATGAGATAATCAGGTATAATCTTACCTGGAATATTCAAAATTTTGCATATTATGGAAATGCTCCCTATGACGAATACGAATAGGCAAACTAAAAGTGTCGTTCCTCACGCCCAGGCCGAAGCAAGAAGCTATTTGGTGCCCATCTGCAAAATCTTTGCGGCCTTGTCGCATCCGGTGCGCCTCCAAATCATAAAGCGGCTTTGTCAGCATCCGTGCACGGTGAATGCCCTAGCACAGGAGTTGGGCATTGCACAACCGGCTGTCTCCCAAAACCTCGCCGTTCTCAACCAGGTAGGCCTTGTAGTGGCAGAAGCCCAAGGCACACACCGTCTCTATCGCATTCGCGGGCCGCGTATTGCCCTTATGCTCGCGCTCCTAGAGGAGTTTTGTCGCGTGCATGAGCTTGAAAAAGAGCAGGCCGACTTTTCCCTAGAACAACTTCATGAAATGTTGATTCAACACCATGTCCTTACCCGATAACTCCTCCGCCCAAAAGCCGACATCGCCCTCAGCAGAATCTGAAACAGGGCAACCAGAACGGCCTACCATTGCCGTTTCCGGTGTTGAGACCTACACCCCCTTACCGCCAGGTGCGCCCACCGAAACCTATGCAGCCTATCGGTGGTATCTAGAGCAGGCGACGCTGCTCATCAATACCTTCAAATGGGCAGTACTTGGAACTGCAGTTGGCATCTTGGCCGGTCTCGGCGTTCGTCTATACCTGTTCGTACTGAATCACGCCATTGGGTTTGGGCATGCCCTTGATCGCTTTGGTGTACCGCACTTTTGGCTCCTGCCGCTTATCCTTCCTCTCTGCGTGCTCTTAGCCCATGTTACCACGCGCCAAAAAGCGCACGACGACCTCGAACCGCAGGAAGGCACCGATGCCGTGATCGAAGCGATCCATACCCGCAGCGGTCGCCTCGACCCCTTTGCCATTCCGGTACGCCTCTTTCTTAGCATTCTCACGCTGTTCGGCGGAGGCTCGGTAGGTAAGGAGGGGCCGGCCGCACAGATCGGGGCCATGTTCTCTAGCCTCCTCTCCGACCTTCTGCGCCTTTCAGATGAAGACCGACGCCGCCTCGTGATCTGCGGGGTCAGTGCCGGTTTTGCCGCCGTCTTCGGAACTCCTATTTCCGGCGCCCTCTTTGGTGTGGAGGTGCTTTACCTAGGCCGATTGGAATACCCAGTGCTTTTTCCATGCATTGTAGCCGGCATTGTGGGCCATCTTGCTTGTGGTGCCTCGCCTCCCGTGCCCGTGCTTGTTCCCGGCCATGGGCACACCCGCCAGCTCTCCCAACCCATGCTTGTCGCCCTAAGCCTGCTTTCTGGGGTCTTCTTCGGTCTTGTCGCCATGCTTCTCATCGAGACCATGCGATTTCTCGATCAACAGCTACGGCGTTTTGCACAACACCCCTTTTGGGTTGCGGCATTTGGTGGAACGGCCCTGGCCGTGCTCTACCAACTTGCCGGTTCTGGCTATGCAGACCTGAGTGAACCCCTCATTAGATCGGCTCTTGAGGGAACGGCTAAAATTATGCTTTTCGCCTTTCTGGTAAAGATCGTCGCAACTTCGCTTAGCCTAAAAACCGGCGGTGCCGGCGGCATCGTTACCCCTCTTTTCTTCATCGGCTCTACAGCGGGCGCTGCTCTGGCGCAGCTTCTTCATCTACCCGTCCCCCTCTTCGCCCGATTCGGCTTTGTTGCCGTCCTCGCTGCGGCCGCCAACACCCCTATAGCCGCCTCGGTGATGGCCCTTGAACTGCTTGGAGGCCATTTCGGCGTAGAAGCCGCCCTCTGTGCCTGCACCGCCTTCCTTATTGTAGGCCACCGCAGCGTCTTCTCCAGCCAATATCTGGGCTATTCCAAAGCGGCAGGACTTTTGCCTACGCTCGACGTACCTATAGGCAAGATCGTTCCTGCCGACATTCAACTGCATGAAAATACCTTCCTAAAACGCCTCGAACGGGCCATCCAGAAACGACGCAGGACAAAAGACGAATAGGTATCGCCGCATTAGGAGCTTGCTATGTCAAAGTGCCTTTGTGCTCTTTTCTTGCTATCGCTCTGCTTTGTTCTCTTAAGCTCTCCTCCATCTATCGCAAAGCCACCTTCTCCCGATCTTGTAGTATCCCTACCCGGCGGCGTTACGTCGCTTGACGATGTTGGGCTTTATCAGGTTTCCTATCGCTATGACGATGGCCGCACTGGCACCATGCCTATCGGGTGGAGCGGCTTTTTTACCGAAGACACCGGCATTGCCTGTGAGCCATTTGGTACCCAAAACGGCCAAACCGCCTTTCTGTTACATCCTATTTGGCGAGGCGGCACCGGAGACACCGATCAGACCTTCTGGCTGCATCTCCCGCCTGCCAAACAGATCGTGCTGCAATTCTCCATTGCGATGCGCCAGGGCTTCACCGGCCCTCATCTCTCCGACGGCGCGACCTTCCGCCTCTTTGTAAACGGGCAAAAGTGGCTCGACCAAAACAAAATCGACTCCACCTGGAGCCACTATCGGTTCGATCTTAGCCGCTATGCAGGTACCACCATTAGCCTGCGCTTCGAAACCGATCCGGGGCCAAAGCGCGATCCCTCCTTCGACTATGCGCTTTGGGGAGATAGAGAGATCATCGTGCGGGGTGGCCCTCCCGCTAGTCCGCCGCTTTTTCACGCCGATAGCGGCGAGTTAAACCTCGGTCGCTCGGATTTCGGTTCCTGCGCGCCGACTTTTGGGTCTCACAGTTCCTATGCGTTGCGCGCTTTCGTCTCGACTCATCCTAAAAACGTTCTAGAGGGATGGTCTCTAGCTCTTACCGCAAAACCCTCCTCCCATGGGCCTTCGATGCACCCCATTTCCGTGGGCTTTGGAGCGGTCTTCACCTTTGTGGCACCGAATGGGAAGCTCGTTCGCTCTGACGCCCCCCAAGCTCATCTCCTCTCGCTTACCCAACAGAACGATCCTTCCCGACATGTCGTTGTGCGTGAGACTACCTATGTTGTTGGCGAACGGAAAATCCATATTCAGGCCGTTCTTTATGCCCCTTCCGGTCGTGACGTCCGCCTTGATCTCCGCTCGCCAGACCCCTACATCGCCGCCGTGGATTTTGGCCGTCTGGGACTGGTGGCGTTTGTTCATCAAATTGTGGTTCCTTACTTAGGCACCATAGACTATTTTCCTCAACTCGGCCTCTATGCGAACACCATCGCCGATTTTCAGCTTTCGCACGCCAGCGCCTTCGACGGCACGAGCGCCCTCTACGAGCCGTTGACCAACGGCCGGCGAAATACCCTTCATGAAACGGTCTACTATGCGCTCTCTAACAACTTTCGAGATGTACTACCCACACCGCCCAATCCCCCTTCACCTTACCTCAAACTTATGGGGCAGTTTGTCATTTTCGATGTCTGGAACGGTCGTTTTACCGATAATGCAGCCTGGCTGCGCGAACTGGCCACCTACGGTCTTACCCATCTCTTTACCATCGCTCATGTTTGGCAGCATGGTGGATACGATAACCAACTGCCCGATACGGTGCCGGCAAATGCCGATCTCGGAGGAGATGCCGGCATGAAGGTATGGACCCACACGGCGGAAAGTCTTGGAGAGCGCATCGCCCTCCATGAAAACTATGCAGATTTTTATCCGAATGCCCCCTCCTTCACCTGGCAGGATGTAGCCAGAGACTCTCAGGGCAACCCCCAACCGGCTTGGAAAAACCTTATTCAGTCTTATGCGCTGGCCCCCACCGCCATTCTAAAATATGCACGGCGCATTACGACCCAGGTACAACAGCACTACGCGCCCAACGCCAGCTATCTCGATGTGCACTCCGCCGTGCCTCCTTGGTGGCATGTGGACTTTCAAGCAGGGAGGCCTGGTGCCGGTGAGTTTCACACGGTGTGGGAGGCCTATAAGGCTTTATGGCAGTTATTCAGAGAGGTACACCACGGCCCGGTGGTCGGTGAGGGCAACCAACATTGGCGCTGGAGTGGGCTACTTGATGGAGTGGAGGCACAGTTCGGTCAGGGTGTACCGATTAACGGCGGCGAAGAGGCTCCTCTCTTCGTAGATTTCGATCTCTTGAAAATCCATCCCCGTCAGTGCAATCACGGCATGGGCTACCTGGAACGGTGGCTTCCCGAAGGCTACCAAGGGTTCTGGTGGCAGCGCATCCCCCCCACAAAAACTCTCGATCAATACCGCATGGAGGAGATCGCTTACGGCCACGACGGTTTCATTCCTTCGCAGCTCGTTCGCAACCTAGCCTACATTTGGCAAGAGGAAAACCTGCTCTGGCCGCTCTCCTCGCGCTACGCCACGGCCATCCCTAAACGCATTCTGTATGAGGTAAACGGCAAGCTTGTTCCCACCGAGCAAGCCATCGCTGCCAACAGCGCCTTCGATCGCGTCATGATAGAATACAATAATGGACTTCGCATCTTTGCCAACGCGCGCGCTGCCGATTGGTCGCTACGGCTCGGTCGAGCCTCCTTTCTGCTGCCACAATATGGATGGCTTGCACTCGGCAAAGATATCGTCGCTTGGACGGCTCGACGCCAGGGCATCGTGGCAGACTATCTGCGTACACCGAACCGCATCTTTGTGAACGCGCGAACCGATGTTGCCGGCCCGATCACCCCACTCCCCGTTAAGCCCTTCATTCTCTCCTTCCAGCAAACAGGGCCGCGGCAATTCACCATCGCCTTCGCCTGGCACGTAAGGGCGCCTATTCCAAAAGGGGATCGGGTTTTTGTGCACTTTACCCAGCCCGGTCTTGAAGAGCATGAGGGCATTGTGTTGCAGACCGATGCGGGCATGCCTCTTCCCCCCGATCGATGGCAGCCCGGCACGATAAGCGGCATGCCCGTGGCCGTTACCCTGCCAGACGATCTCAAAGATGGAGACTATCAAATTAAACTTGGCATCTATTCGCCGCAAACAGGCGAGCGCCTCATGCTGCAAGGAGATGACGATGGCTCCATGCGGATTATCGTAGGCACGTTACACGTGGCCGATCATGGCATGGTGCTTACCCTTACGAAGGATACCAAAACCTCCACACTGCCTTCTCCGCAACTCCATGCACACCAGAATGTGAACGGCACGATGGTAGATTTCGGCCCGATCCGTACCAACGGCAGTCTGCTTCTGAAACGACAGCAAGCCGGGCAGTGGAAGCTCATTCCTTTTCCGCGCGATCGCGTCTTCCCAATAACCCTTCAAGTTGCCGCCATAGACCCACGATGGCGACAGGGCTTAACCATCACGGCCTACGACGCAGAGGGGCACGTTCTTGGGCACGTGCCGGTTACCTCGCGTTTTCAGAACAATCAGCTTCAGGTTACCTTCCAAGCCAACACCATCCCTTCCGCCGTCGCTTACTTCCTTGTTGCACGCCCAGAGTCAGCGAGGAGATAGACGCCTCTGCATACTCCGCCTCTGCATACTCCTTGCGGAGGTATAAGAACTGTGAGAGGGGTCGGTTCTATCTATGCTTAAACTGTCGTAGGAGATCGATCAGAGGACTAAGTACAGGATGTTGCCAATCAAACTCCTTAGCGACAGCCTCTCCTAATCTCAACCCTTCAAACTTTGTAGCAAGATAGGCATGAACCCGCATTTTCGATGTTGCTTCAATTGTGCCGTCTACTCCCTGACAGCAACTTACGAAATTGTCCACACACCTTAGAAGATCGGTGTTCGCCAATACTTGCAGGTAGAGGTGCTCAATAGTTCCCTGCTGTAACCGACCTGAGCTATCCGGGCCTGGAAGTATCGCTATGGCTGTTCGAGGAGACCCTTGTGAGTGCCACCGAAAGGGCTGTTGAGGATATGGCAGGTTTATATTCCTAAGGCAGTCTTGCAGGCTTTGAAAGGCTGCACGAGGATCGCTATCCCCGTCACGAACAAGCAGGAGATTTTGAAGTTGGCGTACACCGGTTGTGCTCTTCAATACACTTTTAAACCCGTCTTTGCCTCCAACACCCCACACGTCGGCTACCAAATGGAACTGCTTACAAGCCTCCTCGAAAAAGCGTTGATCGTCCTTCCCTTCAACGAGTATCAAAGAAGGCTTCGTAATCTCTTTCGTCTTGAGCCTATCTGTGCACATTGATTTAACAAATCTCTTCCTTTAAAATGTTCTAGCGTACTTCAAAGCCGTTTTCGACCGCGGGGGCAAGATCGTTATATTCCAACACGACGGGGAATATCTTCGTACGCTCGGCGTCGGTATCTTGCTCTAAACGGATGTAGCGAAACATATTCTGAGCCTGTTCGCTTTTGGCTAGTCCCTCGACAGCTGCTTGGATACATTCATAACTGTGTGTGGTACAAAAAAGCTGACAGCTGTTCTCTTGTGCCACCTCTGATAGAAGTTTCCACATACGAGGCAGGAACGTGTGATGAATGCCACTTCCTATTTCATCAACAAGAATCACAGAATGGGGTGCCATCATAAAGAGTAAAATGGCTAAAAGACTATTCATTCCTTCGCCCATATAGTTAATAGGAATAGGAGAAGAGAGACCTATATCGCCATGAATAAGAGGTACTCCTCTTACGGGAATAAGCGAAAGTCGCCGCAAGCGTGGTTCAAGCTGTTGCAGGTATTCTACCAAACGCCCCACTTGGTTTTTCGCATCTAATTCTCCAAAGCTCCTAGCAAGCACATCCGGATGCTCCTGCGTATTCATCAGCAAGAGGGCAGCACGCCATCTATCGTCTGTTAGCGCTCCAGTTTGTTGAAGCATACTGCCCAGAAGCACCACTCTCAGTTCCTGAGGCTTTTCTTCTGTCTGATTGGGCGCCGCAGGGCTGTAATGAAATAGAAGGGTTCCAACACTCCATGGCCGAGCGATAAGTTCAGTATAAGAAGGAATTGCCTGCCGAGTGGGGGCTAGCAAGGCAGGAGAGTTAGGAATGACAGGCTCCTGAATTTGAGCTTCTGCCAAAAAACGAATCTCCAGTCTCTCCCAACCCTGTTCCGATGTATTTTTAGCCTCAAGGCCGACGCCCTTCCCCTCAAGGCCGACGCCCTTCCCCTCATTTCGTGCGCTTCCATTCTGAACTGCATGTCGCTTGGTATCAAAAACAGTATCATCCCGTACAACGGAAACCTCTATCTGGCGAGAGAGATCGAAATTGGTAAAGTTGGGAGCCCAATGAATTTCAACAATAGGAAGCGGTTGAGATATAAAAGGCGTATAGACTGGGAGGGCCCCATGAAATAAGGATATCTGATTAAATGTCTGCGGGTTACTCCTCCCTATGAAAGCCCAAATAGCCTCCAGAAGAGTGGTCTTTCCGACGTTATTTTTGCCTGTTATCAGATTGATTGAACGGAGGTTTTCGAGGCCAAACTCCTCGAAAACCTTGAAATTACGAACACGAAGACAGCGTATCATGAAGTCCCTTCTCCGACAAATATTTCCAACATGTCTGTGCCTTGCATTTCAAAACGTGAGCGCTCTAGCCCTTTATAGGGACATAATGGCATTATACCTTTACATCTACTGAACTCTTCACCCTAAACCTAGACTAACTCTACGATAGGCGCTGCGGGTGAACGCAGCAAATCGCTAGGTTGTTTGTTAGCTCTATCGCTAGAGGCGTCGCTTTCTTCTGACCAAATGACCGACGCCTCCTCAGACTCTAGCCGGCAGGAAAACGATGGGAAAAGGCCAATTTAATAGAGAGTAAGATTTAAGTCCGCTTTGCACCCCGTGGACACTATAAAGGAGGAGGTTTTCAACAAAAGCATGGAAAAAGTTCGTGTTGGTATCATCGGCACCGGTGGCATCGCGCAAGGCCACATTCAGCGCCTCCTGGCGCACCCTGCAGCAGAGATTACCGCACTCTGCGACACATCCTCCGAATCGCTCGCCCATACCGTCGAACGTCACCCCCAACTTAAGGGAGTGCCAACCTTTCAGGACTACAAAGAGCTTATCCGCTCTGGCTTGGTAGATGCCGTAAACATCAACACGCCCCACACAGCTCATTTTGAGCAGATCATGGCGGCGCTTGAAGCTGGTCTTCATGTGCTGACGGAAAAGCCGATGGTGTGCACCGTAGAGCACGCGCATCAGGTTCTCAAGCAAGTGGAAAAGAGCGGCAAGGTATTGGTGGTCAGCTATCAACGACACTACATGTCTGAATTTCTCTATATTCGCGATCAGATCGCAACCGGTCGCTACGGGCCGGTGCAGTTCGTCCAGGCCTTCCAAAGCCAAAACTGGTATCGTGGAACGAAAGGAAAATGGCGACAAGACCCGGCCTTAAGCGGGGGCGGTCAGCTCAACGATTCCGGGTCGCACCTTGTGGCGGTTATTCTCTTTATGACAAACCTGCCCGCCGAGAGCGTCTTTGGCTACATCGAGAACTTCGATTCGCCGGTAGACATCAACTCGGCTCTCTCGCTGCGCTTTTCAGGCGGGGCCTTGGCCAACCTCTCGGTGGTAGGGAATGCACCTACCTGGCATGAGGACATCACGATCTGCTGCGATCAGGGCGTGTTTTTCTTGCGCAACGGACGATTAGAAGTGTGCGGCCCCGACGGCAAGCGGTTCACTCCCACTGCTGAGGAGATGCCCAAAGGCAGCGATCCAGATACCAACTTTATTAACGCCATCCTAGGCAAAGAGCCGGTAGGCTCTCCGGCCATCTGGGGTCTGCGCGTTATGGAGCTAACCGAGGCAGCCTGGAAGTCGGCGGAGGAAGGCCGTCCCATCGAAGTGAGGCATCTTTAAGGAGGCCGAGTAGTTCCCATCGCACTCAAATAAAAACCTCAGAGGCCCTTGAGTCTGGCACAACAAAAACAGGAGGGGCTTACCTTAGGTAAGCCCCTCTAGAGTTCGGGAGTGCCGAGGACAGGACTCGAACCTGCAAGCCTTTCGGCATACGCACCTCAAGCGTACGTGTCTACCAGTTCCACCACCTCGGCAGGCAACTCTCTTTTCAATATAGGGATACGGGGAATCGAACCCCGGTTTAGGGACTGAAAATCCCTCGTCCTAACCTCTAGACGATATCCCCGGAAGCCCTTCGTTTGCATTTGTATTGTATCCTGTTTGAGCGATTTTTGTCAAGAGAACCGCATTGCAGAGGGGGTTATTATGGAGATGCCGGCCATGCAGAACTGTTGATCAAACCATGCCCCAATCGGACTGGCTCGATTCCTGCTTCAAGGCCGGCTTCACGAATACGGTAGACTGTTGAGATGGGCTAGGCATAAGGCCTACCCCTATACGGCAACGGATGTTTGGTAAACAAACAATCGCACGCCTAAAGGCGAAGGTCTCTCAGCTTCGCTTCGAGATGACATCGGCTATCGCTCCCTCCGCTATCGCGTTCGAGACAAGGTTCGAGATGACACCGGATTCTTACCGCTCAACCGAATCGGCCCTGGATGTAATCTTCCGTGCGCTTGTCGCGCGGTCGGGAGAAGATGTCCTCCGTATTTCCCACTTCAATGAGTTCACCCTTTAAAAAGAAGGCCGTGCGTTGTGAAACACGTGCCGCCTGCTGCATGTTGTGCGTTACGATAACAATAGTGTAGTTGGCGCGCATTTCGTCCATAAGCTGCTCAATACGATAGGTTGAGGCCGGATCGAGCGCGGAACAGGGTTCATCCATAAGGATAACCTCTGGGTCTACCGCCAGCGTACGTGCAATACAGAGTCGTTGCTGCTGGCCCCCAGAAAGCTCTTCTGCCGACTTATTGAGGTTATCCTTCACCTCATCCCACAGCGCGGCCTGTTTTAGAGAGCGCTCAACGATTTCGGCGAGGCGCTTCTTATCGCGAATGCCGTGCAAGCGCGGCCCGTACTCTACGTTTTCTCGAATGGACATTCGAAATGGGTTTGGCTTCTGAAACACCATGCCCACACGGCGTCGCAGCGCAATGACATCCACTCCCTTATCGTAGATATCCTCTCCATCTAGCAGCACCTGCCCACTTAAGCGGGCACCCGGAATAATGTCGTTCATGCGGTTTAGGGTGCGAAGAAACGTAGATTTCCCGCAACCAGACGGGCCTATAAGGGCGGTTACCTGATTGCGCAATATGTCGAGGTTGATGTCGTGTAGCGCCTGAAACTTTCCGTAAAAGAAGTCGAGATGCCGCACAGAGATGCGCACAGCCTCCTTTCTTCCATTCGAGGCTCCGGCAACCACGCTCTCTTCTAAAGAGAGCGGCACCCCGCGTTCTGTTGTTTCCATAAGAGGACTTCCTCCTCGCAACTAGGGCACGTCCCCGTTTTGGGAAACGGCCGTGAGGTCACTCGCCACCAAAAGGTTGTTGATGACACCGGCGTTAACGCTAGAATACTTTTGAATTACCTGGTCTACGTCCTTTTCGGCCTCATCGTGCGCCGCAATAGATTTTACCGTACCGTCCAAGATCACTTGGGCATCCTTAACGGAAACGGATATTTTCTCGTCCTTCAACGCCGGATCGGCTGCGAGCGCAGCCTTCGCATCGGCCTCGATCTGAGAATCCTTGCTTACGTTGTTCAATGTTCCCTGGCTGGAACCGACACCTCCAGAGGGCGTACTAGAAGAGCAGCCGCTCAGCAGCACGGCCAAGCCTACAATACTCAACAGTCCACAGTCTCTTTGTCTCATGCTCGATCGTTCATTCCTTCTTATTAGACTTATTAGAAAAAGCTTAGTTGGTCGCTCGTATCTCTCCTCGTGCAGAGACGATTCGCGCCAGCAAACTCGTCACGATAACGAGGAGCACAAGCACCAGAGCCGCGCCCCATGCCTGCGAGAGCGCCACAGGGTCGTTATCGTTGCGCAGAAGATATATCTGAACCGGCAGAGAAGGCAAGGGTTTTTGTGGGTTCACCGACCACAAGTTAATGCTGCAGAGCACAATGAGCAGAGGGGCTGTCTCTCCGGCCACACGCGCCACTGCCAAGAGAATACCGGTGAGAATGCCTCCGCGTGCAGCCGGCAACACCACCTTCCATACCGTTCGAGCATAAGTGGCTCCAAGGGCAAGTGAGGCCTCGCGCAAAGAGACAGGAACCACTTTTAACAGCTCTTCCGTGGTGCGCATTACCGTTGGGATCATCAAAATGCCCAGAGCAATGCCACCGGCATATCCAAAGTTTTCGTGAGTCGGCACCACCAGGATATTATAGACGAAGATGCCGACAACGATGGAAGGCACACCGTTAAGGAGGTCGGTGAAAAACCGAATCCAGAAGCCCAATCTCCCTTTACCAAACTCCGACAGATAGATCCCGCCCAAAATCCCCGTAGGAACGCCCACGGCTGAGGCCATCGCCACTAAAATACCCGTGCCTACAATGGCATGCAACATGCCTCCCGCCTCCGGGTTTGCCGGGTTTGGGCGACGGAAGAACTGGGCATTCAGGGCAGGAAAGCCGGCGCGAAACACATATTGGAAAAGCCAAACAAGCGCCGCAGCCCCCAGGAGAGCACACAGGAAGCAGGCAACGTTGCCACCGACGCTGCCGATGCGTCGCCATATCTGGAAAAAGCGCGTACGGGGCGCCCAGCGGTTGACTCCACCCAGAAGCAAGAGAAATATCGCAAGCGCCTCGGCCGGCCCTAAAAGCGCTCGCAAGCCTTCCGACCGCATATCATGCACGATCTGATAAAGCAATACCATGGCCACCAACAGGCTCAGCAGGATTCGCAAGAAGCCGATGAGATGCCCACGCAATGCCACCGTTTGGCGCGTTCCACCTCCGCCGCTTGCCGTAAGCCAAACGAGTAGGCGAGCCATCCCGTTAACCACAATGGTGATGAGAAACAGCGTCAGTGCGATCTCGGTGAGAGCGCTCGCATGTAAAGGAGAGTTGGGACCGTTGTACTGATCAACCAGAACGGAGGTCATCGTATAGCCGGAACGTAAGAGAGAGAAGCTCGCCGGGTCTTTTAAGTGAGCTATTGTCACTTTAGCGCCGATGACCATAGTCACGGCCATGGTTTCGCCCAATGCACGGCCTAATGCCAACATAACAGCCCCGATGATTCCGCTACTTGCATAGCGCAATACCACCTGTTTAGTGGCCTCCCAAGGTGTGGCGCCAAGGCCATAGGCCGCCTCGCGTTGCACACGGGGAACGGCCATCAGCACGTCACGCGATACCGCCGTAACGTAGGGCAGAATCATCAGAGAGAGCACAACGCCGGCAGCAAGGAAATCCATGCCGGTGCCCGTATCATAGTAGGAGGCAAAAAAGGGAATACTTCCGAAATGAGCGTTCAGCCACACCTCCACTTGGTTTTGCAAAATGGGAACCAGATAGAGTAGACCCCAGTAGCCGTACACAATGCTGGGCACCGCCGCGAGCATCTCGATGAAGAAAGAGAGCGTTTTATTTACCCGATGCGGTGCCAGCTCCGCCAAGAAGATGGCGCTGCCAACCCCTATGGGCACGGCCAAAAGCAGCGCTAGAGCCGAGGTGACGAACGTGCCGTATACGAAGGGCAGCACACCGAACACGTTCCCAATGGGCTTTTCTGCCGTAGGCGGGTTGGGTATCCATCTCTCGCCCAAGAAAAAGCGAAGGCCGGAGTGGTGAACGTTTTGTCTGGAGGCCAGCACCAAAGAGAGGGCAATCCCTAGAATAATCACAACGGTTGAGAGAGCGAAAAGCAGGGCGGTACCTCGGAAAAGGCGATCCACCAGAAACACCCAGACTCTTCGCCCTCCTATCCCATGCGGTGTTGGGGTATGCGCTTTTGGCAACGAGATTTGCGCCATTTTTTCCTAATTAAGGCCCTATCGCCACTTGGGCACCTTGCACGGTTTTAAGTGCCGCCAAATTCAGCTTTATCAGGGAAGGAGGCAGCGGAGCGTAGTAAAGCTTCTCTCCCATCTTTTGGGCTTTCTCACCCATCGCCCAACTGAACAGCCTGGTCACCGGCCCGGGGTTACTTCCTCCATGCTGATAGATCAGCACATAGGTAAGCCCACATATGGGGTAGCTATTGACGCCAGGAGCATAGACGGTGGGCGTGCGAATGTCCTTTTTCAGAGCGCTGATATACTGCCCAATAGCGATGTTGGTGGTGGTGACGCTAGGGGTAACGAAGTTTCCGGCAGCATTCCGCACGGAGGCCAGCGGCAGATGGTTCTGGATAGCATAGGCTAGCTCCACATACCCGAACCCGCCCTTTGTGCGCATGATATTGGCCGTCACGCCGGGGTTACCCTGCCCACCGATTCCAACCGGCCAGCTTACCGACTTTCCTGAACCGATCTGTGTAGCCCACTCCGGAACCGCTTTTGTGAGAAAGCTCGTGAAGATATAGGTCGTTCCCGAAGCATCGGAGCGGTGAACAGGATGAATGGGCAGATCGGGCAGGTTCTTAATAAAGTTAACGGCCAGGATGCGCGGGTCGTTCCACTTCTTGATCTTACCCATGTAGATATCGGCGATGATCTCCGGGGTAAGACGAAGGCCCGAGCCGACCCCGGGAAGGTTGTAGGTCATCACTACGGCGCCTCCTAAAGTGGGAATCTGCACCACAGGAAAAGGCATCTGTTTGAGATCTGAATCGGTCAAAGGAGCGTCTGTCGCACCAAAATCCACCGTGCGGTTCTTCAGGGCGTTGATCCCTGCGCCCGACCCTACCGCCTGGTAGTCCACAGACACGCCGGTCTCCTTTTTATACTCTGCAAACCACTGGGTGTAGATAGGGGCTGCAAAGGTGCTGCCGGCCCCTCGCAAGGTAGCACCCTGTGCCAGCGCATATCCGGAAATAACCAGCAGCAATAGCCCCACACTGCCTGCTTGTCTCAGGTTCCCCCTGAAATTCATATCCTTCTTTTCTCGGCCTCCTTCGGCTTTTTGAGGCTTCAGAGCGAAGCCCAAATCTCTTCTGCTTCTCACCAACCATTATATCCCGAAAAATATTAAGAGAATGTTAAGGCGCGGCGCCCCCTTAATGCAGATAGCGCGGTGCACAAGCCAAGCTAATGGTTTCTCGCCCGGCATCCCAACGCTCCTTGCGAAAAAAAATAAAAAAATTTTTTTGCCCCTTATTCCCGAAAAAATTAAATTTTCTCTCAAAAACACCTTTGAGCTAATGATTGAGCTAATGATGGGCTAATGATAGCCTGTTATATTGAGAATCGGAAGGGCTGTAAAGGCCTTTCCCAAAGTTCAAATTCAAAAAAGGAGGCTTCAAAATGAAGCGACATCGCTTCGTTTCGCTCGCCTGGCTCTTGGGCATCTTGCTCTTTCTGAGCGGCTTCAACATGGCCCAAGCCCAACTTGAAACCATCTTCGACTACCCGGACTTCAGCAACAGTTCGCTGTCCGCCAACTCCCCGTTCACTCTGTCGCTAGTAGGTGATGCCAGTTTCTTTAACAACCGGCTTCGGCTGACGCCTGCAGACCAGTTCAAAGCCGGTGCGGCCTGGTTCGGCGCTCAGCTCTTTGTACAGGGTGGATTCGACAGCACCTTCCAATTCCAGATTACGGACTTAGGCTCTTTACCGGGGGTTACACCGGGAGCGGACGGAATCGCTTTTGTGATTCAAGACGATCCCGCAGGCGACACGGCACTCGGCAATAATGGAGGAGATATCGGGTATGTAGGTATCACTCACTCTCTTGCAGTGGAGTTCGATACCTTCTGGAACTGGTGGTATAACCCGCCCGACCCAAATAACAACCATATCGCCATCCACACGCATGGGAACGGCGCTAATTCCGCCGATGGCTCTAACGGAACTTTCATTTTGGGAGACAACCCCAACCTTCCGGTGCGGATGGCAGATGGACATGTGCATACCGCCGAGATACGCTACCTGCCCGGAGCACCGGGGAACATGACGGTTTTCCTGGATGGAGTGCTGATTCTCTCTGTACCTGTTGACCTCCAACAAGCGCTTAGCCTGCCGTCGGGAATGGCTTGGGTAGGCTTAACCTCTGCCACCGGAGCGGCCTGGGAAAACCACGACATTCTAAGTTGGAACTACAAAACCTCCTTGTTCCACATCGGCAATGTCGCCGTGCAAGTCAATGCTACAGGGACATCGGCTCAGATCTTTTGGACGACGGATGTACCCTCCACCGGCAGCGCCGTGCTGGAACCTAGCGGCCCCGCCTTTGCCGATACCACTATGGGATTAACGCACTCGGTGACGATCCCAACGGTTCCCAATCGAGTCTATCACTTCCATATCGTCGCCCAAAGCCCTTCGTTGGGCACCACACAGAGCGCCAGCTCGGTCTTCGTTACCGGAACGGCCTCCGCACTGCAGCTCTCCTATTCCAACCTGCAGAAGAATGCGGACGGAACCTACTCGGTAACGATACAGATAACCAACGTTGGCACGACGCCCGTCAACGGCATCTCACTCACGACATCGCAGCTAGGAGCTGCGGGTTCTCCTCTCTCTCCCTCTCTTCCCACCAGCACAGTGAGTCTGAACTCGGCTCAAAGCACCTCATTTACCCTCACCTTCCCTAGCTCGGCCGGCAAAAGCGGCCAAACCGTGCGTCTCTCAGTAGGCGGCAACCAAAACTCAGGAAGTTTTCAACAGTCCTGGCGGGTGGTGCTGCCATGAAACGAACAGACCTTCGTGACCACGCAAAGACTAAAACCAACACAGGAGAAAGAACAAACATGAAAACCGTGAAAATGCTTCTGCTTCTCACCATGCTTCTGCTGGCCCTCTGCTGTGGGCTTGGAAAAGCGCACGCGCAACTTACCATGACGCTCACACCCGCTCTTCAGTCGGGGACTGCCGGCACAAGCACCGTCTTCACCTTTACCGGCACGCTAACCAACAATGGAAACACGACGGTTTTTCTTAATGCCGACAACATCTCGTTTACCGGAGTAGGCTGGACGATTGACGACTCCCCCTTCTTCAATAACGCTCCCGCCTCTCTCAATCCAGGGCAAGATACCGGCTTGATCGGCCTGTTCACGGTTACCAACCCGGCGAATGCGCCTGCCGGAAACTACTCCGGCACCTACTCCATTTTGGGTGGTGCTACCTCCGCGGATACGAACGTCTTGGCAAGTGAGCCGTTTCAAGTGACTCTCAACCCCTCGACCTCGACACCGGAGGTGGGATCGCTTACAAGCTTAACCCTGCTCTTTCTGCTGACGGCAACGCTCTCTCTCCATCGTTTCCGAAACAGAAAACAGGCCATGAGAGACCTCTAGTAAAGGAGAGCACGATGCATAAAAACGTAACCTTACGGATTTCAGGCCCGATCTACCGATACCGAGAGCTTCTCTATCTTCTTTTTGCTCTCCTCATCGGGCTGGTCTATCCGGCGATAGCAAGGGGACAAACTTTCAAGCCAAATGTCATTCCTATTTACGTTTCCCAGCCCATCGTCGTCCTACATGCCTTCTCCGCGCTAAACTCTGGCATCAACGCGGACGGGGCAAACCCACGAGTACCGGTTATTGTGGGGTCAGACGGAAGAATCTTTGGTACGACTTTCTCCGGAGGGATGTTCGGGATGGGCGTTCTTTTTTCCGTCGCCTCGGATGGCAGCAACTTTCAAGTGCTCCACACCTTTACCGGAGGGAACGATGGGGCCTCTCCGCGCGACATCATTCAGCTCCCCGATGGCACGATTTGGGGTACTGCGGCTACAGGAGGTGCTAACGGAACCGGTGTGGTTTATAGCATAAACCCAGACGGAACTCAGTTCCAGGTGGTGCACACCTTTGCCGCTCTCCAGACACCTCCTCTCAACCTTGCCCCAGACGCTCCTAACCCCAATGCAGATGGTGTCGGTCCCCACGGTCTTATCCAAGGAGCCGACCATGCTCTCTATGGCACCACGCTTTCCGGGGGGAACCTTGGATTTGGGGTTGTCTTTAGACTGCAATTGGATGGAACCTTCACCGTTCTCCATAATTTCTCAGATACGGATGGAAACTTTCCTATCGGTTTACTGCAAGGCAAGGATGGAGCTCTCTACGGTGCCTGTGACTTCAATGGTGCAAACGGAGGTGGTGACCTGTACAAGATACTTCCCGATGGCAGTGGCTTTACGGTGATTCACACATTTAATGCACCCGGCACCGCCTCTAACTCCTATGTGAATGATGGAGGTGCCGTGCCCTTTACCTATCTCGTACAGGATCAGAACGGCTCCCTCTACGGCACCACACTAGGTGGAGGCGCATTTGGCGGAGGAGTGTTTTTCAGAATACAGCCAGACGGAAGTAACTATACCCTGCTTCACAGCTTTGGAGGTCCATCGGCTCTAATGCCGGTCTCCTCTAATCCCTCAGGGCGACTGGTTCTTGGTCACAACAACACCATCTATGGCACCTGTCAAAATGGTGGGTCGCCATCCAACGGCGGAGGGGTGCTCTATGCAATGCCTACCTTCGGCAACGGCTTCTTCGTAATTCACTCCTTCGACTTTGGACCTACCACCGATAACGGAGGCGGCCCTGTGGGCGGCCTCACCCTTGGTCCGGACGGCGACCTCTATGGCACAACCAATGGAGGTGGTAGCAACGGCACGGGTGTGGTCTTCCGCTACGGCCCAAAGGTGCTAGCCCTCAGCCCAAATGGCGCTGCAGCCGGCTCCTCCGATCTCACCTTAACGGTAGTAGGATCGGGCTTTACGCAATTCGCACGTGTGCTGTGGAACGGGCAAGGACTCTCTACGAAACAGATCAGCTCTCAGCAACTTCAGGCCACCGTGCCGGCATCCTTGCTTGCCAGTGCCGGTTCGGCCACGGTTCAAGTGACTGATAGTACTCTGGGGGCAACGACCTCACCGCTCATCTTTCTTATAGGGCAGCCCCAACTTCAAATCCATCTCACCTCTGCCTCGCGCGACCAAAACAACAACGTGATCGTCCAACTCACGTTTATCAACTCTGGAGGAGCCACCGCCGGTAACCTTAATTTGTCCTCCGCCAAGCTCACCGATAGCAGCAAAAACACCGTTATGGCCACTGCCGGAACAGGGGCCATCGGCGACCTTCCCTCAGGAAGCAGCATCACGATAAATCTCACCTTTCCTGCTTCCGTGGTCTCAGGGAAAGGCGTGCTGCGCATCGCAGGCACCTACACGCAAGGCAGCTTCGGAGGCTCATTCCGAGTTAACATCCCTTAGGAAGAAGAGGCCCTCTTTCCTCATAACGCCATAACGCTGTTACTTTGCCCTGCTTCGCCGTATGGCCCAGCGAAGCAGGGCATTTTTTTAGATTTTGACTCTCTATCGTTTTCATTTGGGTTATAATACTAACAAGAGTGCTTGTTTGCTCTTGATAAGACTCTTTTGAGTCAATAATTGTTGTAGAGAAATCTTTAGATTGCCGTGAGGCAAACGACGATGATGAACCAAGCTTGGCGCATCGAGCTATTGGGTGGATTAAGGGCCTATCTGGATAAGGAAACGCACTTTCGACAATCTACTCGCAAGATGGGAGCGCTATTGGCCTATCTCATTTTGCATAGCCCCCACTTCGTTCCACGCGAAGAGCTTCTTGCACTCCTCTGGCCGGAAGAGGAACAGGAAGTCGCCAAAAATCGGCTGCGTGTCATGCTCACATCCTTGCGCTATCATCTTGAACCCGCGGGTATCAAACGCGGGCTTATCCTGCAGGCCAACCGTCTAAGCGTACGTCTTCATCCTCAGGCCTTTACCTCCGATGTGCTCGATATGCTCTATAAAATGAAACGGGCCGACAATGCTCCGAACGAGCGAGAAAGTGTGGCTTCTCTCCGAGAGGCGGTTGCTCTCTACAAAGGAGAGCTGTTGCCGGGCAACGACGAGGAGTGGGTGCTTGCACAAAGGCAGTATCTTTCCGAACTCTATTATAACAGCTTGCGTAAACTGACCACCGTGTTAAAGCAGATGGGGGACTTCCAGCAGGCCATCGAGTATGCCCAAAAAGCCCTCTATCTGGAGCCTTTAGACGAAGAGGCCCACTACGATCTGATCCAACTCTACAGTCTAGCCGCTCAGCCCTCCACGGCGCTACGCCACTATCAGCAGCTCGAAGCCCTCTTTCACCGAGAGCTAGGTACTGCACCCTCTCCAAAAGTGCAAGCGCTCGCAAATCAACTCCAAAAGCAACTCGGGCATCGAGGCCGCAAGCAGCAGCCCACTCAGAATGCCCTTCCAATACTGATCGCAACCGAAGTGCCGAAGCCCCTCCCGCCCAAGCAACACATCCCTCCACGCCTCACACGATTTTTTGGAAGAGAGGAGGAGCTAGAGTGGCTCCAAAGACACCTCGTCCCCAGCCCTCATCAGTATCGGCTTATTAGCCTGCTTGGAACGGGCGGCATCGGAAAAACACGCCTCGCCATCGAGGTTGCCGAAAGGGTACAAGACTGCTTTGGTGGAGGCATCTACTTTATCCCTTTTGCCAGCCTCTCCAACCCGGCGCTTATTGGGCAGACGGTTCTGGAAGCCTTGGATATCTCTCAAGAACGCCACCGAGAGCCTATCAAACACCTTGTTGAGGCCTTGGCAGAAAGAGCGGAATGCCTGCTGATTTTCGACAATGTCGAGCATCTATTGCCCGAAGCCGCCTCCATTCTGCAGCATCTCTTGGAACGGCTACCCCACCTCTGCTGCCTTGTGACCTCTCGAAAGAGCCCTGGCATTCGTGGTGGGCGTGAATATTGGCTGCAGCCACTGCCTACCCCCAAGCAGGAGATGTCTGCCGGTGAACTGCTCCAATCTCCCAGCGTAGGCCTGTTTGTAGACAGATTGCAAAGCCACAATCGTAAATTTCTATTGAATGAGCGTAACTGCAACGACGTGGCCTGGATTTGCCAATGGCTTGAGGGACATCCCCTCGCTATGGAGCTGGTCAGTAGTCACGCCAAAATGCTCTCTCTCTCCCAAATGCGAGACCACTTTACCCATCGCCTCAATTGGACGGTAGATACCTCCTCGCTTGAAAAAGGAGATCGGCAGGGTTCCCTTCAAAGGGTTCTCGACACCAGTTATCAACTGCTCCCTATACGTCTACGGAAGCTCTTCACGAATCTGTCGGTTTTTCGAGGAGGTTGGGACGCTGAGGCTGCCTGTAAGGTCTGTTTCGACGAGGGAAACTTCTTGGAGACGCTGCAGGCACTGGAAACGCTTCGCACCAACTCGCTTATAGAAGTGGAACAGGAGGGAGAGACCCGTTATCGAATGCTGGAGGTGCTCCGGGAATATGCCGCACTTCACCTGCCGGACGAGGAAAGAAAGAGATTGTGTGACCTCCATTATCACTTCTTCTTTCAAAAGGCACTCTCCGGGCAACAGGGCGAAAGCGAACTGCACAGGCGAGAGGGGTTGTCCTACCTAAAAACAAACGAGGCCAATGTGCGGGCCGCTTTAGAATGGGGTTTTGCCAAGGAACCGGAAAAGGGCGCGATCTTTGCAGAGGCGCTCGTCCCTTATTGGATGGTACGCGGTGCCTATATAGAAGGCCGCAACTGGCTATCGAAGGCGCTGGCCAGTTACCCCCAACGCGACCTGACCTATGCAAAGGCGCTTAACGGACTTGGTTGGCTCTCGTTCGATGCTGGAGACTATGCTACAGCGCGTACCTGTTTGGAAGAGTGCTGTGTCCTCTATGAACAACTAGACCACAGAGCTTATCTCGCCTCCGCGCTGCGTCAATGTGCACAGGTGGCTTGGGTAAACGGCGATCTCACCAGGGCCTGGACCTTGCTGCAGCAAGCCTGGGACGTCCATGGTTTGATCGGCACACAGGATAGGGCCTGCGGTGTTTTGGGCATGATGGGCATCGTTGCGCAAGAACAAGGGAACCTTCAAGCGGCGAGAACCTATTTGCAACAGAGCGCTCATAAACTTCGGGAACTCGACGATAGGGTGTTAGGTTATGCTTTAGGAAACCTAGGCATCGTGGAGCTAAATCTAGGAAACTACAAGGAAGCAGCCGCGCTGCAACAAGAGGCTTTGGAGCATTTTCAAAAATGGGAAGATGTGGGCGGCATCGCCTTCATCCTGCTTAATCTCGGCAGGTTGGCTCGCCTTCAACAAAATTTCGCAGATGCCCTCGCCCTTTGCCAACAAAGCCTAACCATTGTGCGCCAAACACAAGAGACACGTGCCATCGCCTATGCCCTTTACGAACTTAGTGCCATCGCATTTGAACAAGCCCAAATGGATACGGCACAAGCTTATCTCGAAGAGGCCATCCAATTGGCATGTCGTTCTGAAGAGAGAGCGCTCCTTCCCATGTTTTACACCTTAAAAGCAAACCTCTTGTACAGCACCAAAGCAGAGTTTGCCGCCGTCATCCCTCCTCTCCAAGAAGCATTGACCATGTTAATTTCAGCACCTAACGCCATTCTTTTAGGCGAAGCATTAGTAACGACTGCTCTCTGCTTGCCACCAAACGACGATCTCGAGGCCGCTCGGCTCTGGGGGGCACTCGAACATCATCAGGATATCACCGGCTTGGTTCTTTCCCCAACCAAACAGAGGGCAAAGAGCGAGAACATGGCCCAAAGAAAGTGCAGATGCACAGAAGCAGATTGGCAGGAGTGCTACGCTCAAGGAAAAGAGATGGCTCTCCTCGATGCCGGCCACTATGCATTGAAGTTGCTTCAATCACACTACTGAAAGCCAGTCCACAGCAGGATTGCGCCCGAGTTGCCTCTTACTTCCCACAAGCGCAGATGGATTCTAAAATCGGAAGTACCTTGACGATGGCGCTGGTTAGGGCGATGCGGCGCATCGCCCGCACGCGGCTCGTTGTCAACCGACCTATCGTGTAGTAGGAACGGGGTCACCCTGCCCCTACAAAGCGCAAGCCACCTGCATAAGATCGGCGGTAGTTGATAATGACAAAGGCCGAAATAAAAGGTAAAAAGAGGTCGTATCGTCTTTCGTGAGGGGAACGAATGTTTCTACCTTATGCTACCGACCAACCGACAGAAAAAAGACCGTGGATGACTTTGGCCCTCGCCGGCTGCCAAGGGCTAATTACCCTGAGTCTTCTCCTTGGCGCCCATTTCTGGCGATGGGATGTGAACGCTCTACTTTATCGTTATGGGCTTGTGCCCTCCCACCTTCATCTCTGGAACCTTCTCACCTACTCCTTTCTGCACGCCGATCCGGCGCATCTGCTCCTTAATCTCTTCTTCTTATGGGTGTTCGGCACGGGCGTGGAGAGCGCTATCGGCGGTGGCAAACTTCTGGCCCTCTACCTTTTATCCGGCGCGGTTGGAGGCTGGCTACAGTGCCTTATTATTCTTACCCTTCTCCCTCCTGAGGTCGCCCACGTGCCTATCATCGGGGCCTCCGCAGCCTGTGCAGGGCTTGTTGGCGCCTACGCCGTACGCTATTACCGTGCGCGCATCTCCTTTGCCCTTTTTCCCATCCGCCCCCATGTCGTGCTGGTGGTGGCGATCTTTCTGGCAGGGGAAATAGGCAGCGGCTTATGGCGGCTTTGGGTGGGAGATACCGCCTACGGAGTAGCCCACTGGGCACATATTGGCGGTTTCGTAACCGGTCTTACAGCGGCCTATTTGCTGCGTCTTCCCCAAAAGGCTCAGATGGCTTACCTCACCAGAGATGCAGCACAGGCGCTGGAGCAGAATCGCCCTGGTGCGGCCATTCCCCGATGGGAGGCCGTGCTTCAAAAACACCCCGACGATGCGAACGCGCATGCCGAGCTGGCCCGCGCATGGGAGATTATGGGCGACCAGGAACAGGCCGCTATTCATTTCAACACCGCACTCGATATCTACCTGAAGATGAGAATGCGCTCCATGGCCGTAAAGCTTTACTTAGAGATGCAATCCCATCACATCACACAGGTAGCCTTATCTCCAGCTCAACAGTATTTTCTGGCCTGCGCCCTCGAGGAGGGAGAGCACCTTACGGAGGCCTTAACGCTTTTTCGCCAGGTAGCCCAGGAGAGCCTCCATAGCCCCGAAGCGGAGACGGCCTTGCTGAAAGCCGCAGCCCTCTGTGCCCGCTATCTCCACCACCACGAGGAGGCGCAACAGCTCATTGCCCTGTTTCACCAGCGCTATCCGCATAGCCAATGGCGACACCTCGCCGACGGCCTGGCCCGCGAATTAGAATCACCCACTAAATCCGCAGACTCGCCCACCGCCGACCCATCCTAAAAGCGAACCGTGGCCGGGGGTTTTAACTACCAGTCGGCCATTGAGCCATCATCCTCATGAAACCACCGACCTGGGTCCGGCTTGGGTTTAAGGGGATGCGCCCGCAACCACTCCTCGTCCGGCTCTACGCCCAAACCGGGGGCCTGAGGCACGGCGATGTAGCCGTTCTCTACGGTGAAAGGCTGCTTCAACACACCCGCCCCTAACCCGATGGGGTCTACGAACTCCTGCACCAGAAAGTTAGGGGTGCAAGCATCCACCTGCAGGCTCGCCGCCAGATTAAGCGGGCCGTAGGGATTATGCGGCGCCAGGGCGGCATAGTAGACCTCCGCCATACTCCCGATCTGGCGTGTCTCCCAAATGCCCCCACAAATGCAGGGATCAGGCTGCAATACGGTAGCGGCCCCTTTCTCCAATACCTCCCGAAAGCCCCAGCGCGTGAAAAGCCGCTCGCCGGTAGCAATCGGTGTCTTACATTGCGCGGCCACACGAGCTAAAGCATCCACATTTTCCGGTAAAACAGGCTCCTCGATGAAAAGCGGATGATAGGGACGCATGGCCTCCTCCATCTGCACGGCCATGGCCGGGCTTACCCGTCCATGAAAGTCCAGCAAAATATCCACGCCGCTCCCTACGGCTTCGCGCACCGCTTGAACACGCGCTGCGGCCTCTTCCACCAGCTGATAGTGGTCGAGCACATGCACCTTTTCAAAGGGGCAGAACTTCATGGCGGTGTACCCACGCGCAACCACCTCTTTTGCGCTCTGCGCCAACTGCTCCGGCGTTGCGCCATGCGGCCGACTATACATGCGTATCCTATCACGCACAGCTCCCCCAAGCAGCTGCCAAATCGGCGCGTTCAGCGCCTTTCCCAAAATATCCCACAAGGCCATTTCAAGGCCCGAAATGGCCGCGCAAAGGATAGGCCCACCCCGCCAAAAAGCTCCTCGATAAAGGCTCTGCCAATGATGGGTAATGCGGAAGGGGTCTTGACCGATAAGCGCATGTTCATAACTGCGGACCGCCTCGGCCACCACAAAGGCCTTATCGCCCAAGCACTCCCCCCACCCTTCCACTCCTTCATCCGTGGTGACCTTCACAAAAACCCAGCGCGGCTCCGTGAGAAAGGTGCTTATCTGCGTGATCTTCAACTTTGAATAGCCTCCTGCAACTGTTGCACAAAATAGCGAGGATTCAGGGGTTCACCCGTCGCCTTCTGAAGCCACTCTTCCCATGGCCAGAGCGCCCCCGGCGCAAAGAGCCTCTCTCGTAGGTAGGTACCTAATGCCGGTGTGAATGCACGAGCACAGCCCAGCTCCTCCAGCCGTCTCGCCACCTGCGCTGCGATAAGATGCCCTAAAAGGTAGTTATGATAGTAAACGGAGGCGGTGGCGATATGAATTTTTGCTGCCCAGTCCGGCGCGTCGCGCTCCTCAGGTCGCTTTACGCGCTGATACCGCTCTACTAAATCCCACCAAAGCGTGTTGAGATCGCCATCCGGGTTCGCATAAAGGGCCTGCTCAAAGCGATACATTACCAAGCACCAACGCATAAACACCAAAAGGCTCTGAGCCTCATAGATGCGCGCACTCTGGCCTATGGCCTCCGCCGTCTGCGCCGGCACATCGGCATAGGCCGTAAGCCACTCCGGCTGATGGGTTCTGCTCCCCGCCCACAACGCCATGGCTTCGGTGGTCATGGTGTGTGCGGGGCGTCGCAATAGGTAGGGTAGCTCCGGAGAGATATATTTATCGTAGGCGGCGTGGCCGAATTCGTGCAACATGGTGTTCATCCAGCGGGCATTGGGGCGGCAGTTGCATAACACCCGAATGTCGCCGCGCCGATCGATATCCGTACAGAAAGCGTGCTGGCATTTCCCCACGCGTTCATAGAGATCGGAACGCTCCAAAATGTCTTCAATAGGAAGCCCGATATCGGCATAAAAGCGCGCCGTAATCGCCTCCAGGTTCTTGTCGGCAAAATAGGGGTCTAAGTTCAAACCGCTAGGCTCCGGCGCTTGAAAGAAGCGATTCGCATGGTGCCACGGACGAATCGCATCGGGGCTAACACCGTAACGCTCTGCCAACTGCCCGTCGAGCGAGTCGCGATAGAGGTTCCAAAGCGGTTCGGAAATACGGGTTAGCTCCTCCATTAACGCATCGAGCCGTTGCAAATCCAGCTCCTGTAGCTCGATTCGCAAAGCGTAGTAGTTTGGATAGCCTAGCTTCTGAGCCTCTTGGTTGCGGAGTGCTGCCAGCCGGCGAACCCGATCGGCCACCACAGCGCCGACCTGTTTGCTGGCCTCCCAAGCCTCCTTGCGAAGCGCCTCATCTCGCGATTGAACCAGAATCTGATCTAACTCGTTATCACTCACCTCTTTCCCACGCAGTTGCGCCCGATAGTGGTTATAGGTATCCGCTATCTCCACTTCTAACGCCACGATCTCCTTCAGAATCTCCTCATCGCCTTGACGACTGAGATAGGCATGAAGGAGCAGCCTATGCTGACGCTTTAGAAGCGGATCGGATAGCGTCTCTACCGGCAGCTCTTTGAGATAGCGATAGGTCTCTTTATCGGCGTAGATCAGCGCCAACTCTGTGCGCAGTTTGCGTGCACGTTCCGCAGCCTCTCGGCTACCTGTTGTCTGCATCTCCCAAGAGGCTAATGCAGCCTCGCGAGAGAGAGGTTCGATGACGGCGAGGTGCCGCTCAAGAAATTGTTTAAAACTATCTTCTGCCGACATTCGGAAGTTCACCTTTTTATAAGAACAATGGAGTTTGGCCGCCCATTTATCATGTTATTTCTGCTTCAAACGCGAATTTCCCTCTAAAAAGTCCGAATAAGAGGGCAGGGTATAATTTCGATAAACGTATATAACATTGGCGACTGACATATAAGGGGGATAGAGAGTGGCCTACACCGATTTTCAAGATTTTCTTGCCTGCCTTGAAAGGATGGGCGAACTTAAACGCATCAAAGAGCCTCTCGATCCCTACCTACAGATCACCGAGGTGGCCGATCGCGTTATGCGCCAACCGGGTGGGGGCCCCGCGCTGCTCATCGAACACCCCGTCGGCAGCGATATTCCGGTGGCGATCAACGTTTTTGGCTCGCGAAAGCGTATGTCGTTGGCGCTAGGAGCCGATGATCTGGAGGATATCGCCTGCGAGATCGAAGCCCTCCTAAAAACGGAAATACCTGGCGGCAAGTTGCAGGCCATTCGAGAGCTTGCCCCCAAGCTGGGCGTGCTGGCCAAAATTCCGCCTCGCCATGCCAAAGGGCCGGGGCGCTGCCAAGAGGTCGTCATGACAGGCGATCAGGTAGACCTTTTTCGCCTCCCTATTCTGCACTGCTGGCCTCAAGATGGAGGGCGCACCATTACCCTGCCGCTGGTTTTCACCCACGACCCGCAAACAGGCCGCCGCAACGTGGGCATGTATCGCGTGCAGGTTTACGACCGCTGCACCACAGGTATGCACTGGCAGATTCACAAAGTGGGGGCAGAGCACGAAAGCGCCGCCGCCAAGCAGAACCGACCCATTCAGGTAGCTGTGGTGCTTGGAGGAGACCCGGCCCTCACCTATGCGGCCACAGCACCCCTCCCTCCTGGCCTCGATGAGCTTCTTTTTGCCGGGTTCCTCCGAAAAAAGCCGGTTACCTTAGTGCCCGCAAAAACTGTGGACCTCGAGGTGCCCGAAGATGCAGAGATCGTGATCGAGGGTTGGATAGACCCCCAAGAGAGGCGCATGGAAGGTCCTTTCGGAGACCATACCGGCTACTACTCTTTGGCCGACCTCTATCCGGTGTTTCACGTAACCGCCATTACACATCGAAGAAACCCGGTCTATCCGTGCACCATCGTCGGACGCCCCCCCAAAGAGGATGCCTGGCTGGGAAAGGCCACAGAGCGCCTTTTCTTGCCTTTACTGCGCCTCAACCTGCCGGAAATCGTTGACATCAACCTGCCTGTGGAAGGCGTATTTCATAACATAGCCCTTGTTTCCATCCGCAAACGCTATCCTGGGCACGCATTCAAGGTGATGCATGCCCTTTGGGGGCTTGGTCAGGCCATGTTCACGAAGATGATCTTCGTCTTCGATGCCGATGTTAATGTGCAAGACCTTAGCGAATGCCTTTGGAGAATCGGCAACAACATAGACCCCGAGCGCGATATGTGCCTCGTGCGCGGGCCGGTGGACGTTCTCGACCATGCCTCCCGCGCTTTAGGGTTCGGCTCGAAAATCGGGTTCGACTGCACGCGCAAGGGACCTCTGGAAGGGTTCCACCGCGAATGGCCCGATGTCATAGAGATGAACCGCGAGATAAAAGAGCAGATAGACGCGCTCTGGCCCAAATTAGGACTTTAAGTATGGAGGAGAAAAGAACCCTTTTTGAAATCGAGACCAAGTGGGGAGCACAACCGGTACGCCTCACCGCATTTTCCTGCTGTCAACTGCCCACGGACGCCCCCATCACCTCGGTACATTTTGTGGCGTTTCACGGAGGCCGTGTGCTTGTAGTCTGCGACCGGCGCGGCGTGTTTGGGTTTCCGGGCGGGCGGCTTGAACCGGAAGAGACGCTCGATCAGGCGATGCTGCGGGAAGCTTATGAGGAGGCCTGCGCCCATCTCAACCCGGATTTCGAGCTATTTGCCGGCATTCGCATCGAGTGCACGGAAAAACTACCGGGGCGAAGCTACCCCTATCCCTACACCTATGTGGCTCTCTACACAGGCACCGTGCGGGCACTCGACCCCATACGTCGAGACCCCGCCGGCATCGTGGCCTCGCGCTCGCTGTTTACCTGTGAGGACTGCGAACGTCGGCTTGTTCTGCACGACCGCATCCTCCTCTGTGAGGCTATCCGAACCATCGCACATCGTAAAGGAGGGCAACGCATCGTGCGCGCCTTTCTTGGATGCGACCCTCAACGTGCGCGTGAACTCTATCAGCGTCTGCGGGGTGGTGCCACCAAGTGAACCCAACGCTCTCCACCAAAAGGCTTGTCGTGGGAATCACCGGGGCAAGTGGCGCCATCTACGCCTATCGCTTTCTCTGTGAGGCCGTCCGCCGCTATGAGACGATCTACGTTATTCTCTCAGAGCAGGCGCGTCAGGTAATGGCTGTAGAGATGGGACTTCATTTCTCCAACGCGCAAGACTTTGCGTCGCTCTTCCCAAAAGCCTCCCCTGAAGCGCTGCAGCTGCTTACCCCTAAAGACTACTTTAGCCCACCGGCAAGCGGCTCTTTTCGCCACGATGGCATGGTCATCGTGCCCTGCTCCATGGGAACGGCAGCACGCATCGCCCACGGTATTAGCGATGACCTGCTTACCCGTGCCGCCGATGTGTGCCTTAAAGAGCGGCGCAAGCTCGTTCTGGTGCCGCGCGAAACGCCCTGGTCGCTCATTCATCTACGCACCTTTACCCAGTTGGCCGAGGCGGGCGCGGTGGTTTTGCCGGCGGCACCCGGCTTCTACCACCACCCGAAAACCGTGGAGGAGCTTGCCGACTTTGTGGTGGCGCGCATCCTCCAGCAGCTCGGCATTGAACAAGAGATCGTGCCCCAATGGCAGTTCGTGGAGGAGTAGTTACAAGATGGCCGCTCTTTTCCAACGCGCCAAGCTCTACCTTGAACTCGTAAAGTTTGAACACACCATCTTTGCGCTGCCGTTTGCGCTTATCGGCATGCTGCTGGCCGCCCACCAAACCCGGGCCGGCCTAACACCGCATACCATCCTATGGATTCTGGTCGCCATGGTGGGCGCCCGCAGCGCGGCCATGGCCTTTAATCGGCTTGTGGATGCCGACTTCGATGCCCAAAACCCGCGCACGGCCAATCGACATCTACCGAAAGGCCTGCTTTCACGCACCCAAGTCACCGTCTTTCTTCTATGCTCGGTAGGGCTTTTCGTGCTATCGGCCGCACAGCTCAACCGCCTTTGCCTTATGCTCTCCCCTGTGGCCCTTGTCTTCGCCCTCGGATACTCTTATACCAAGCGTTTTACCGCCCTCTGCCACTTTTTTCTGGGTATGGCCACCGGCATCGCCCCCATCGGCGCATGGCTGGCCGTAACCGGTTCCTTCGCATGGCCGCCTATTCTCCTATGGCTCACGGTAATGCTCTGGATTGGTGGCTTCGATATTATCTATGCCCTGCAAGACTACGACTTTGATCTTCAAGCCCCGCTTTACTCTCTGCCAAAACGCATCGGTAAGGCCGGTGCCCTCACGGTTTCCCGACTTATGCACACCATCATGATTCTGCTCTTGTTCCTGGTAGGCCGCCTCTGTCACCTACATCTCCTCTACTTTCTAGGACTGGCCTTAGTGGCCGCCCTCATCTTCTATGAACAGAGTTTGGTAAAACCAGACGACATACGTCGTGTAAATTTGGCCTTCTTCACTCTCAACGGCTGGGTAAGCGTGACCCTCTTCGGTTTCGTGCTCCTCGATGTTCTGCTGCATTAAGACCGTTTCGCCGCAACTATTCAGAGCGATATCGTATCTCCTGCCGCAACAAGGGAGCCGTCAGCAACGAAAGCCGCTCCTTCTGAACCCCATCTGCGCCGAAGTTATCGGGGCTTAACCAACGTTCATACGCCGCTTTCAGCGCCGGCCACTCCCTATCTATCACCGCGTACCAGGCCGTATCTCTATTGCGCCCCTTCACCACTCGGTCTTGCCGAAAAATGCCCTCAAACGAAAAGCCGAGGCGTTGTGCCGCTTTGCGTGAGGGTTCATTAAGGGCGTCACACTTCCATTCGTACCGCCGATACCCAAGCTCGTCAAAAACATGCTGCATCATCAAAAACATCGCCTCGGTTCCTGCAGGGCGGTTCTGCAGCAAAGGAGAATAGCAGAGATGGCCCACTTCAATGCGGCCGTGTTCCGGTTCGATTCGCGAAAAGGCAGCCACCCCTGTCGCTCGTCCAAAAGCCCTCTCTACAATGGCAAAAAAGAGCGGGTCCTCTGTATGGCTTACCTCCTCCACCCACCGCGCATAGTCCGGCAGATTCTCAAAAGGGCCGTAGGGAAGGTAAGTCCACAAAGCCCCTTGGGCATCGAGCCGGTTGGCCTCAAAAAGAGCCTCCGCGTGCCGCTGTACATGAAGCGGTTCTAGAGAACAGAATCGCCCTATCAACGACACCCGTTCGGGACGCGGGCGCGGACACCAATCGGGTACCTCTTCCCCTACCGGCTGCCCAAAACAATTCAAAATAGACATGCTTTATCTCCTCTTCTCAAAAGCAAGAAGGAACGAGCAGCCTTGGTTGCGAAATATTCACTGCGCGTTGCCGATGCGTAGGCGAAGACCCGAAAGGAGGGTTCTTATGCCTGCTGTTAATAAAGAAGCGATGATGCGAGTTCGCGCCTTGGTGAACCGGCGCTATGTGGATGCTTCGATGCTCAACATCCATGTGATCGGGGGAACCGTTCATTTTACCGGCGTTCTGAGGCACCTTCGCAACCATCCCGATATTGACCTTCACGCCGAAATGGAGCACATCACCCACATCATCCGGCAGCAGCCCGGCCTGCGCGAGGTGATATGGGACGTAACCGTGCGCGATTGAAAGAGCCAACGAAGCCGAACATCCTACACGGCTTTACCAAACAGCGCGAAGCGGCGAATTAATGGGGTGTCATCGCTGCTGAGGACATTTAATCGCGCCTCCACAACGGTTAAAGGCGCGGTAGGTTGGGTATGTTTGTGCCCAATGCCGCTTCCCATACAGAGCGTCTGCCACTCTCCCGATGCCAGTTTGCCCTCCACAAAACTGCTCCGCACCCGTTCGTCTTCGGCCCCCTGCTCTATCGTTTCAATCCCCACCAACACCGAAATGTCGGTGCCACCTTGAACGCACCGTCCAAGACGGCAGCACCTGCTATAAACTCCCTGCGACTCAACATTGTTTCCCCCTAGGCCCGCTTCCTCAGGAATCGGGCCATCGCTTTAAGAGGGCAACGGCAGCTTCGGTTTGTCCTTGAACTCGGGGCGAACCGGAGGCGATTCTTCAAGACGTTTCAATATCACCTCGATCCCTCTCTCCAGTTGAGGGTCTTTGCCCTGTGCGTAGTCTTGCGGGGTAACATCCACCTCGATGTCGGGGTCGGTACCGTAGTTTTCCACACGCCAGCCCACATCCTGAAACCAGAACGAAAACTCCGGTTGGGTGGTGATCGTGCCGTCCGCCAAAGGCATGCGTGGCCAAATGCCTATCACGCCTCCCCAGGTTCGCTTTCCGATCAGCGGCCCTAACTTCATGAGCTTGAACACATGGCTGAAAATATCGCCATCCGAGCCTGCCCATTGGTTGGTAAGCGCCACCATGGGGCCGGCAACCGAGTGTTGGGGATAAGGCTCCGGCGCCCCCCAACGCTGCAGGTCATACCCAATGCGTTTGCGGGCCAGCTTCTCGATGATGAGTTGCGACACGAACCCCCCTCGGTTAAAACGGACGTCCACAATAAGCCCGTCTCTCTCTACCTCCACCAAATAGAGCCGATGGAACTCCGCGAAGCCCCGCAAACCCATGTCGGGGATGTGCACATAGCCCACCCGCCCATCCGTGGCCTCATGAACTCGCCGGCGATTGTTCTCTACCCACTCCCGATACCGAGCCGGAAACTCGGAACGCAGTGTGCGCACGCGCACATTCCGCCGTTCGCCATCGGTATTCTGCACCGTGAGCACCACATCGCTATCGGCCCGATGCACAAGCGCCTGGTTGGGCTGAAGCTGCGCACTCAAACGCTGCCCATCTATCGCTATCAGGAGGTCGCCCTCACGAACATTCACGCCGCTCGCTCGCAAAGGAGAGTCATGCTTTGGATCGCCCGCCGTTCCTCGTATAATGTGCACGATGCGGTAGGCGTCGTGTTCGGGGTCGTAACGAAAGTCGGCTCCGAGAAACCCGATGGGATACTCCGGCCCTTTGCGGTAGTCGCCGCCGAACTCATAGGCGTGCGACGTTCCAAGCTCCCCCTGCATCTCCCAGATGAGGTCGGAAAGCTCGCCGCGCGTTCCCACCCGATCCACCAGAGGCGCATAGCGCTCCCACACCCGATCCCAATCCACTCCAGAAAGGTCTTCCGTCCAGAAGAACTCTTTCTGCAGCTGCCATGCCTCGCGCAGCATCTGGCGCCACTCCGTGGGCGGGTCTACCTCCAACTTCACGCGATTTAAGACAAGAATGCCACTCTGTCGCCCGGGTTCTGCGCCCGCCTTCTCATCTGGCTTCTCGCCCGCCTTCAGTAGCCGAAGCGATTTTTGGGTATGCACCAAAACCCGCTTCCTATCGCGTGACAGCCGAAAGCTCTTTACCCCTCCTAACAGGGTCTCCTTCTTTAGCGTTTTGAAATCGTAACACTCGAGCGAACCGGTGCGCTCTTCAGAATCGGGCAGCTCCTCGCCAACCGCCGGATAGCTGAGAAAAAGCACCTTGCCGGCAATGCCGGCTATCGTTCCGTAAATGCCTTCCGGCACGGGGAAGGGAATAACGCGCGTTTGAATGCCCTCTAGGTCTATGCGCAGCGGGGCGGGCGGCTCGGAGGAGGGTTCCCCGGTCTCTTTCGTCTCCCCCTTTTTCTCTTCAGGCTCTGCAAGTGGCTCCCAAAAAGGCGAGAGCCTATCGGCCTGTAGCGTCACCAGGTAGGGGCGCATGCCTTTCGGAAAGCTCAGCTCGAACTGAAGCGTATCCGGTATTGGCGTAAACTCCCGTGCACTGATAAAGTAGAGGAACTTGCCATCCGGGTCGAACGAGGGGTTGCTATCGGCAAGCGCGGGGTCGGTGACATCGTGAACGGTGTTCTCCTCTCTATTCCAAAGCCGAATAGCGCTACGGTAAGGGCTAATGGGCAGCCCGTAGGCCAACCACTTGCCGTCCGGTGACCAATCCATCCCGCGCACCGCCCCATAGTCGCTGCGATCGCAGCGAGTCAGCGTGCCGTCCTCCAAGTTCACACAGAGCAGTTCGTTACGATGGTTGGCAATAGCCACCACATCCTCTTTCGGGGCGACGATCATCTCATAGGGCCGACCGATATCGAGCGTATCGAAGCGCTTAACCGGCTCCAATTCGAGCGTATGATGAACCTCCAAAACCTCACGGCCCTCCACATTGGCCACCACCACCACACGCTCTCCGTCGTTAAGCCAACGGGCGAGACGCAGTCTTACCGCCCCCTTGGCGTTCTCTTGCGCCGTCACCGGCCCTTCAAAGCAGCCCAGAGTGAAGCTCTTCCCGCGCCCCGTTAAAGCCACCTGTTCCTTGCTGGGATGCGGCTCATAACTCTCCAGATAGTCCATGATCTCCACGAACTTGCGCTGGCGCTGCACCCGTGGGCTGCCGTAGGTAATGGCGATTTTCCGAGAGCGATCCTCTTTCGGATCGTACACATAGAGATCGGCCCCCGCTTGGTAGACGATTCGCTTTCCGTCGGTTTTAGGAAAGCGCACGTAAAAATCTTTATGGTCGGTATGGCGCTGTAAGTCCTCGCCGGCCACCGTGCAGGAGTAGAGATTGCCTACCCCTTCATGGTCTGAAAGAAAGTAGATGCGGTCGCCCACCCACATCGGGCAGGTGAGATTTCCGTCCAACGTCAGAAGCCGTCGAAAATTGCCGTCGCCATTGGCGTCAATCCAGATGTCTCCGGCAGTGCCGCCGCGATAGCGTTTCCATCGGGCCGGGTCGTTGTTGTTTCGTGCCAGCACCACACGCCCATCGGGCGCTAGGGAGAGGCTCACCGCATGTCCCACCGGAAACGGCTCCGGCAGGCCGCCGTCCAGGCCAACCGCCTGAACAAAACCGATGCGGTCGAAGGGGCGTCCGCTATCGGTAGCGAAGAGCACCTTCTGCCCGTCCGGCGTCCATCCCAGAACCGTGCTTGTCACGCCAAGATAGGTGAGACGTTGCAGAGGGCCGCCCTCGCTATCCATCACATAGACCTCATTGTGCCCCTCCTCACGACCGGTAAAGGCCAATTTCTTGCCGTCTGGCGAGAAGCAGGGAAAGCTCATTGCGGCGAGGTTCGCCGTCAACCGCTGTGCCGTTCCACCCTCGGTGGGGACGCACCACAGATCGTCTTCCGATACAAACACCACGCGATGGTTGTGTATGGTGGGGAAACGATAGTAGCCATGTTGTTTCATAGACATCCTTATAGTGCGGCCTTGTAGCCGCTACCTCCTCTCTAAGCTTTTGGCCCTTAGTCGCGAAACAAAAACAGCCTCTTCCCTTCCTCCACTCTCCACCGGTAAAAGAGGCGTTCCGTGTGTCTTTACAAATAATTTAACGTTTTTGGCAAATTTCCTGCTAAAGGCGCTCTTAGACCATAGCAGGCAGGGGCTTTTCAGGCGACGAAGGCTCCTCTTGGCCCACGCGAGCAAGCCGCTCGGCAAGCAGCTGCTCGGAAAAGGCCTGGGCGTTGTAGGAGGAACGCACAAACGGTGCCGAGGCCACAAACAGAAAACCCATCTCTTTTCCGATGCGCTCATACTCCGCAAACCGATCGGGATGCACATACTCCACCACCGGCAGATGGCGCGTCGTCGTTGGTCGCAGATACTGCCCGATGGTCACCGCGCTTACGCCTACCTCCCGAAGATCGCGCAGGGTTTGCACGACCTCTTCATGGGTTTCGCCTAAACCCAGCATCAACCCCGATTTGGTATGGATGGATGGATCAAGCCGTTTCACCGTGCGCAGCACTTCGAGGGTGCGCCGATACTTGGCCTGTGGCCTCACGATGGGAGAAAGGCGCTCCACCGTCTCGATATTGTGGTTGTAGATGTCGGGCTTGGCCTCTACAACCTTCCGAATGCACCACACCTTGCCCTTGAAATCGGGGGTAAGCACCTCCACAATAACGCCCGGAATAACCTCACGAAGCGCCCGAATGGTGTCGGCGAAATGGCCGGCGCCCTCATCGGGCAGATCGTCCCGTGCCACCGAGGTCACCACCACATGCTTCAACCCCATCGCCTTCGCCGTTTCAGCAAGCCGCCTCGGCTCTTCCGCATCTACCTGCAGAGGTCGGCCTACTTTAATGGCACAAAAACCACAGTTGCGCGTGCAAATGTCGCCAAGGATCATGAAGGTGGCGGTTTTCTTCGACCAACACTCGCCCAAGTTAGGGCAGCGGGCGCTCTCACAAACCGTGTGGAGGCGGCTTTCGCGCATCATTCGCTCCACCAACGCCACCGTCTCCGGGCTGGGCACCCGCTTCTTCAACCACTCCGGCAATCTAGAGTTCATTCCCCCTACTCCAAGCTCCCGCAAGCTTTAGAAATTGTACCTCACCACGACGAACTATGCCTTGCAGCCGCTTAACTATCGTGGGCCTCCAAGAACCGCAAGAAAACCTGAGGAGGCCTTCTATCCTGCAAAACGGCGCGCACCTGGCCGTCTGGGCCTACGACAACATAGGTCGGCAGGGTCGCAACACCGGCAAGCTTCTGAAGCAGTTGGGCGTTCTGATGGTCTTCGGGCCTGTCCCGATCCGTGTAAAGCTCCACGAGAACGAACTTCCGCAGTTCGGCAGCCACCTCCGGGCGGGGAAACACATTCTGCTCCATATCCCTGCAGTTTGTGCAGTTGACGCCGGTGAAGTTGATGAACACGGGGCGATTTTCTTGCTTGGCGAGGGCCAGCGCCTGGGCATAGCTATGTAACCAGGTTAGCCCCCCGCTCGCCGTTTCCGCCTGTCCCGGATAGGGGTCGGGAGGTAAAAAGGCGGCCAGCGTACCCAGCGGAGCGTGATTGATTCCGGCGTAGAGGTAGATACAGGCCACCAGGGTGAGCAAACCGAAGCCGCGTCGAACCTTGCCCACCGTGGCGGTGGTATCGTGGGGAAGAAGCAACCACCCCATCAGATAGCAGCCGGCAATCAGCGCGATGGCTGCCCAAATCGCCAAGAAAACGGGGCGGGTCAGCCACCCCAAACTCCATACGAGGTCGGCATTCGATAGAAACTTCACGGCAGCAGCCAACTCCACAAAGCCCAAATAGGCTTTTACGGTGGTAAGCCACGAGCCGGAATGCGGCAACCTGGCGATGTACTGCGGGAAAAGAGCCAGCAGAAAGAAGGGCAGAGCAAAGGCCACGCTAAACCCCAACATCCCCACAACAGGATAGAACAGGTCGCCCTCGGCAGCGGCGGCCAACAACGTGCCGACAAAAGCCACCGTACAGGTAAACGTGGTGAGCGTGAAGGTAAGCCCCATGAAAAAGGGCCCCAGCACCCCCGTTTTTTGGGTGCCCGCAGCAAAGCGGTTGGCCAAACCTGCCGGCAACGCAATCTCAAACCCACCCATGAGATTGATGCCGAGCACAATGAACAGAACGGCCAAACCAAGGTTTACAAAAGGATTGTTGGCAATGGCGCGAATGCCTGTGGCCTTAAAAAGCACCGCCGCCGCAATTCCCAAAAACGTAAACGTCGCCACAATGCCAAAACAGTAGGCCAGGGCATCGCGAATGCCCTCTCGTGCATTCCGTTGACGCCGTTTGGAGAAGAAGCTTACAGTGATAGGCACCATGGGGAAAACGCAAGGGGTAAGCAGCGCCAAGAACCCGGCCCCTATCGAAAGCAGCAAGAAACTCAACAGACCTCGATGCTCTGCTAAAGCGATAGAGCGGCGGGTGGAATCGCTGATCGGCTGCGACGTGGCCGCCCGCCCCGTCGTATTCGCCGATGGAGAGTTGCCTGTTACAGCGCCCGCCGGCTGCGGCGGCACGGAAGCGATTGGCTGTAGATGGTCGGGACGTGGGGGGCCTGCAGCCACGTGAAAGCTGATTGGCACAGACACCGTGGTGGGGATAAGACAGTTTCTATCGGTGCAGAGCTGATAGTGCACCTCGACAACGGCTTTCTGCGCCCCCGCTATTCCCGAACGCAGCCTCACCGGTATGCCGAAAGCAACCGCCCCCTCATACTCTTGGTCGGTCATCTGAAATCCGGGGTCAAAAACCGACCGGTAGGGGGGTTGCACCGCCTTTCCTACAAAAGCGAACGGGCCTCCGGCAGGCACCGTGATAGTCGTTCGCACCGGCCCTCCCTCCGGCTGGGTAAGCGAGTAGAGATGATAGCCGGGGTCTATTTTGGCGGTCAACACGATCTCGGCGCCCTCACCGGCCCGTACATCCGGCGGAACAAGGGTCGCTTGAAAGGCGATATGCGCCGGCCCCCCAAGCTGCCCGAAGGCCGGCACGACAACGCTCACCAGAAGCCCAATAAAGGTTAACCTTCTAAAAAGACGCCTCATTTGCGTCCCCTTCCGTGTTCCGGCACTTTCAAAGAGACTTTCGTCGCCCCCACCACGATCTTGGTCTTGGTTTGCAACTCCGTCGGCGGATAGCAGTTGCGTTCGTTGCAGCCCTGATACCGCAAAACGATCGGCAGAAGAAACGTGCCGGGCCGGTCGGCCTTTAACTTGGCCTCAATGGTAATAGTGCCCTCGTAGACCGGTATCTTCTGACCGGAAAACAGAATGGTCTTTGCCGGCGGATAGAGGATTTTCTCCACGTGGAGGCTCGGCGCCGTTTTCACCGTGAGAACGGTGGGAATGAAATTCGGTGCCGGAGGGTTGGCCTGAATATGATAGGGCGGGGCGATGATGACCTGGACTTTCAAGCGGAAGGTCTGGTGAACGGCCACGGTTTTAGGGGCTTGCACCGACACCTTCACGAATTGCGGCGGTGCCAACTGGGCTTTTGCATAAAGAGCTATGCCTAAAACCAACCCGATGATAATTCCAAAACGTGCTCGCATCTCTCCTCCCCTTTTCCAAAATTGCCGATCACTTCCCTTACGCCCATAGCCCTCTTTCAGGTTCCAGTCCACAGCCGCCGATCTTATGCAGGGCGGGGTAACCCCACCCCTACAAGGGTTTCTCTCCAGGTGCCTTGCTGTTGGTTCGTTTGGTTAAGCACCCAGCGAAGGGTTCTGTCCGTGTGGGCAGTATAGCAAATGTTAAGGGAGGGAAGCGGTCTCAATGGCAAAAGGGCGCGGAACGAAGTAGAATAGTCTCCATGTTCATTGACACGCACTGCCATCTCAACCATGAGCGACTTCGGAACGACCTTGCCGAATGTCTGGAGCGGGCCATCGCAGCCGACGTTCGCAAGATGATCGTGGTGGGCTACGATGCGCCTAGCAGCGAGGAGGCCTTCAGGCTGAGCCTTGCCCACGCCGGCACCCTCTACGCCGCCATCGGCATCCATCCCCACGACGCAGCCACATGGAACGATGCCATAGCCGCCCGATTCCGCACGTTGGCCTGTACGGATGCAGTCGTCGCCATTGGAGAGATAGGCCTGGATTTCTACCGCGATCTCTCGCCACGCGAACAGCAGTACCGTGCCTTTCAAGCGCAGCTGCGGCTGGCCGAGGAGCTAAACCTGCCCGTCATCATCCATTGCCGAGAGGCCTACGAAGAGACCTTGGCCTTGCTCGCCTCCCACCCTCTGCCCGGCGTTATGCACTGCTGGGGCGGCACGCCGGAACAGGCACGGTGGGCCGCAAGTCTGGGGCTTGCGCTCGGTTTTGGAGGCACGCTCACTTTCTCATCAGCACACAACGTGCGCGATTCGGCCACCTGTGTCGCCCTAGAGCACCTCCTTTTAGAGACCGACGCCCCCTACCTCGCGCCTGTGCCCTATCGGGGCAAGCGCAACGAGCCTGCCTTCACGCGCATTGTGGCCGAAAAGCTCGCCGCGTTGCGCGGCCTCGATCTTGAACAGGTCGCCTCCATAACCACCCAAAACGCCTACCGTCTCTTCCCAAAGTTGGCCTCCTCTCCTTAGCCCCTTCGCCCAACGCTTTTGAACCATTTGCAGGAGGCCGCTTGAAACGTATACACAAACAGACTAGACAGACGTCTGTCCTTTCGAGCCGAAGACACCTGTCATTTCGAGCCGAAGTCGAGATAAACAACTGTCATTTCGAGCCGAAGGCGAGAAATCTTAAGTTCCCATTCCCACCGGTTCTGAGAGGTGGGGGTAGGGCTGCAGGGACTGCCAATCTCGCGGTTCTAGAGGCAGTTAACAAAGCAAGGCGACTGTGCTCGCCCCCTATCCCATCCTTTCGTCTTGCAGACAGCAATGCAGCGGCCAGCAAGATAGGCGATGAAGAGAATGATTTAGGCCGCTGAGGGAAAGGACGTCGGCCTATAGGAGGAAGACGTCGGCCTTGAAGAGCCGGCGATACGACTGTCCTTTCGAGCCGAAGACGAGATCAACACCTGTCATTTCGAGCCGAAGGCGAGAAATCTTAAGTTTCCATTCCCACCGGTTCTGAGAGGTGGGGGTAGGGCTGCAGGGACTGCCAATCTCGCGGTTCTAGAGGCAGTTAACAATGCAAGCCTGCCTTGTTCGCCCCCTATCCCGTCCTTTCCCCCGATTCGGGAGGTGCTAGCGCACGGCGATGCAGCGGCCAGAGAAAGAGACGATTACGGAAACTAGGCTGGCCGCTGAGTTGCCCACCGCGAGGTGCCCCTCTCCCTGATAGGAGGAGGGGAGTGGGGGTGGGGGGCTACAAAATGCTGACGCCAAAGCCCCCCTCTCATCCCCCCGCACGCGGGGGGAAGCTGGCCTTCCCTCCCCGTGTACGGGGAGGGAAAGGGCGCCCTACCCCAGAAAATCGCAAGATTTTCTGGAGACCCCTGTGTTGGCTTCGAACGAGAAGGCGCAGTGCGCCGCACCGTCGGCGATGCCGATAGGAACGGTGCGTTGGATGCGTATAGGGAAGTAGACATCAAAAAAACATCAGCGAAGAAAGGAGGAGTGGACAAGGGAATAGATCGGCTTAGGCGGTTTTTCGTCGCCCCAAAAGGTGACGAGGCAGTTCCCTATGTCGCCTGGTGACGACCGTCCCCTTGTCTCAGTTCTTATGGAATCTGTTGTTATTGTAAGCGCGGTAAGAACGCCTATTGGGAAAGCGGGCAAAGGCGCCCTCCGCGAGACGCGCCCCGACGATCTGGCAGCCATTGTGTTGGAGGCGGCCCTACGCCGGGCAGGCATCGCCCCTCATACGGTAGACGACATTATTTTAGGTTGCGCCTCTCCCGAAGCCGAGCAGGGTTTGAACGTCGCGCGCATTGCAGCGCTTCGTGCCGGCCTGCCGGAGGAGATACCCGGACTGACCATCAACCGCTTTTGCGCCTCCGGGCTGGAGGCCATCGCCTTGGCAGCGGCCAAAATCGCCACCGGCCAGGCCGAAACCGTGATAGCCGGCGGCACCGAGTCGATGAGCCTGGTTCCGTTTATGGGACCTTCTTTACGTCCCAACCCTGTGTTGGCTCAAAAACGCCCCGACATCTACCTCGGTATGGGGCCTTCGGTGGAACAGCTGGTCAAAGAGTTCGCCATCACCCGAGAGGAGGCCGACCGGTTTGCGCTGAGCAGCCATCAGAAAGCCATTGCGGCCCAGGACAAGGGGCTTTTTGATGCCGAGATCGAGCCGGTTCCCATCACCGACAAGGCGGGCGAGACTCTTCTTTTTCAAAAAGATGAGGGGCCTCGGCGCGACACCTCCCTCGAAGCCTTGGCGGCGCTGAAGCCGGCCTTTACCCCCGATGGCATCCTCACCGCCGGCAACAGCTCCCAACGCAGCGACGGCGCCGCCGCTTTGGTGCTCACCAGCGAAGCGCGTGCCAACAAGCTCCATCTAAAGCCGCTCGGGCGCTTTGTTGGGTACACCACGGTGGCCGTAAGCCCCGTTCAGTTTGGCATTGCGCCCGCCTACGCCATCCCGAAACTGCTGCAACGACACGGCATCAGCCTCGAGCAGATCGATCTCATCGAGTTCAACGAGGCGTTTGCCGCCCAGGTGTTGGCGGCCAATAAACTCTATCCGCTCCCCATGGAGCGCGTCAACGTGAACGGGGGCGCGGTCGCCCTAGGCCATCCCCTTGGCGCTACCGGTGCTCGTCAGACGGTAACCCTGCTCTATGAGGGCGCCCGGCGCAAGGCGCGCTATGGTTTGGTTACCATGTGCGCCGCGCTCGGTATGGGCGCCGCCGGGCTTTTTGAGGTCTACGCTTAACCGTCAACTACCGCCCCGTGAACGAGGTGGCTTGTCCCTAACTCAACGCGATCGCTTCCTGCCGGAACATGAGGGCGACTGGCCGTTCGCCCTGTTCCCTCTCGCTTCGCTTCGAGGTGGCAATATCTCCCACTTCAAGGCCGATACAGGGGTCCCCAGAAAATCTTGCGATTTTCTGGAACAGGGCGCCCTTCCCCTCAGAGCTGATGAGAATTGAAATACAAGATTTCTCGCCTTCGGCTCGAAATGACAGTTGTTTATCTCGTCTTAGGCTCGAAATGACAGTCGTATCGTCGGCTCTTCAAACCCCCACCCCCACTCCCCTCCCCCCATCAGGGAGAGGGGCACCTCGCGGTGGGCGTCCTCGCGGACGGCGCCTTTGCGGCCTGTGTCGTTCCCTTAATCGCCTCTTTCTCTAGCCGCTACATCGCCGTGCGCTAGCACCTCCCGAATCGGGGGAAAGGATGGGATAGGGGGCGAGCAAGGCAGGCTTGCTCTACAAACTACCTCTAGAACCGTGAAGCCGGCACTCTACAACCCCACCCCCACCTCCTCAAAGCTTGGGGGACAGTGAAACTCAAGATTTCTCGCCTTCGGCTCGAAAGGACAGTTGTTCATCTCGCCTTCGGCTCGAAATGACAGTTGTTCATCTCGCCTTCGGCTTGAAAGGACAGGCGTCTATCTCACGAGAAATGAAAGTCGCCTATCCAACGGCTCTTCAACGCCGACGCCCTTCCCCTCATTCGGGATGACATCAACCTCGCTTCGGGATGTCATTGCCCGTTAGGGTTTCGATGGCGAGTGCCTTCTGTTACTCAAAGGCAAGGCGAACCGGCTAACCCAGAGAGGAGTGCGGGGGCGCAAGGTTTTCAGACGGCAGGCAAGCGGATTGCAAGCGTTTTGGGTTCGGAGTCAGCGTGTACGCGCTTGCCTGCCTAATACGGTTCTGGCTTCTCCCGCTCGGCTAAAGCCGGACAGTCCCCGCGAGACGTTCTTTATAGTCTAGGGAACGTGCATCACGACCTTACCGCGCGTATGCCGCGTGGCCACCTGTGCCAGCGCCTCGCCGGCTTGCTCCAGGGCGTAGCGTTTGGCAATGATGGGGCGCAGTTTGCCCGCAGCGATCAGTTCATTCAGGTGCTGTAATTGCGCCCTATCCGGTCGTACCAGCACGTACACATAGCGCACGCCTCGTTTCTCCGCCTCTTTGGCCACATCGGGGTTGGCGCTACCTCCCACAATGGAGACCAGGCAGCCGCCGGGCTTCAGCGTCTGCAAAGAGCGCATCAACGTCTCTCCGCCCACCATATCGAACACCACATCCACCTCTTTGGCCACCTGTTCGAAGGGGGTGCTGGTGTAGTCAATGGGGGCATCCACCCCCAGCTCCTTCAAGAAGGGGATATTGCCGGTGGAGGCCGTGCCGTAGACATAGGCCCCGTGCGCCTTGGCCAGCTGAACGGCCATAGTTCCGACCCCGCCGGCCGCCGCGTGAATCAACACCTTCTGTCCCGCTTTCAGCTGCGCGGCCTCGAAGAGCGATTGCCAAGCCGTTAGCGCCACAATAGGCAGCGAGGCCGCCTCTTCAAATGAGAGGTTTGGTGGCTTTGGGGCCACAATGGCGGCAGGAACGGCCAAATACTCTGCAAAGGCGCCAAGCCGTTGTAAAGGCGAGTAGCTATAGACCTCCTCACCGGGCTTCACGTCCTTCACATCGCTGCCCACCGCCTCCACCACGCCGGCAAAATCGGCCCCAGGTATAAGAGGCAGTTTCAGGTTTAGCCAGCTTTGCGCCGCCCCCGTGCAGATGTAGGTATCCACGGGGTTTACGCTCGTTGCCTGAACCCGCACCAGCACCTCATCCGCGGCTATTTGCGGCTTGGGCACCTCCTCATAGCGCAGCGTGGGTGGGTTCGTGAAGGTTGGAACCACAATCGCTTTCATGCCATACACCTCCTTTGAGATAGGTTTATGCCGGCAGAAAACCGGCCTCGCGCAACTCGCCCAGCAACGCCTCCTCTTGAGAGGGTGTAAGGTCTACCAAAGGCGGGCGCACGCTGAGGCGCGGCAACCCACGATGGGCCAAAACGCTTTTGCTGGTTGCCATGGGCGGGTAGCGATGCAATATATCCAGCAGGGCGTCAATGCGCCTCTGAGCCGAGTCCAGCCCGGCCTCATCGCCCCGTTCCCAAGCCGTTCTCGCGGCAACGATGACTTCGGGGAAGCAGTTTGCCGCACCCGAAATGCCGCCCGCCGACTTATGGCGCAAGGAACGCGCCAACAGCCGGTCGCTCCCTGTGAAGATGCGCAGATGGGCGTAGTGCTCAATAAAATGGCGGGAGCTTTCCCAATCTCCGGTGCTGTCCTTTACCCCCGAAAGGTTCGGGTAGTCCGAGAGAAGAGCCATCAGTTCATCCGTAATGCGGACGGCCGAATATTGCGGAATGTTGTAGAGCAGCAAGGGGATATCCACATGTTCGAGCAGCGGGCGAAAGTAGGCCGCGACGCCCTCATCGGTTGGATTTTTGAAGAAGAAGGGCGGCAGCACCAAAACCGCATCGGCCCCCACCTCGGCGGCATGAAGGGTGAGATCGAGCGCGTCGGTCACCGCAGAGGCTCCGGTTCCGGCCACCACCAGCAGATCGCCACGGTGCGCCATTACGGTCTCAAGCAGCTGCTTGCGCTCGGCAACCGAAAGCGAGGTGCCCTCGCCGTTCGTTCCCGCCACAATCACCCCATCTATACCGGCCGCTCTCTGAAAATCGAGCAGCGTGGGCATATATTCCAGCGCTAAGCGCCCGTCCGGATGAAAAGGTGTGTTGATGGCGGTGAGGATTCCGCGCAGTTTTCCGGCTTGTGGGTGAGGCATAAACGTTATCTACTCCTAAATAAATTGAAGGTTTTGGTCGTATTCAACCGTCAGCCGCGAGAGGGCGGCAGCGCCGAGGAGAGGAAGGGAAACGGCTCCCTCCAGAGAGCCGAGGCGGAGTCTCCACTAAGAAGATACGCATGGCAGCCTGCGGCTGCTTCAAACCTCCACCGGCAGATCGGAACGCGCACTCCACTCGTTCCAGGAGCCATCGTAGTTCATCAAGTGGGTATAGCCCAACATGGAGAGCGTGAACAGCACGGTCGTTGCCGCCACACCGCCGTTGCAATAGGCCACCACAGGCCGATCGGGCTGAAGGCGCAGCTCCTCAATCAGCTTGCGCAACTCTTCGGTGGGGCGGTAACAGCCATCCGGCCCCACCAAATGCTCCCGCGGCAGCGAGAGGGCGCCCGGAATGCGTCCGGCTCGCGGGCCACGACGTATTCTGCCCTCATACTGCCCCTCATCGCGTGCATCTACAATCTGAACGGAGGTGCCCAGCAGCGCCTTTAGCTCCTCCGCCATTATGCGCCATTGGGGCTGTGGGTGGGGAACGAAGTTCGCCGCGGGGTAAGAGGGCCTCTCTATGGAGATCGCCCGTCCCTCCCTCACCCACTTGTTCCACCCTCCATTCAGCACGCGCACCCTCTCATGCCCACAGTAGCGCAAGACCCACCACAACCGCGTGGCAAATTGGGAGGCCGGATGGTCGTCGTAGGCGATGACCAGGTGCTCGTTGCCGATGCCGGCCTCCCCAAACACCTTGGCGAGCTTCTCGAAAGAGGCCACCTGCACCGGCACCGGATCGTCTTCGGCGACGATGTCCTTCGTCCAGTCTAGGTAGATGGCGCCGGGGATATGGCCACGCTCATACTCGTCGCGTGCCCCCAGATAGCGGGAGGTCTGCGTGCCATCCGGCTGCGTCTCCAGCGCCACCTTCCCCCGCATATCCACAACGCGCAGGCTATCGTCTCCCTTTGCTATCCGCTCGGCGAGCCATTCCGTCTCTACCAGATGTTGGTGACGCAGATCGTCCATCGTTGCTGCTCCTTCGCTTAGGCCTGTCCCCGAATGAGGGCCAAAACCTCATCACGTCGCCGCTCCATCTCCTGCTGGCTTTTGGCCTCCAGATTCAGGCGGATCACGGGGTCGTTGGCGGAGGGCCGCACGTTAAAGTGCCAATCGGGATACTCCACGGTAACGCCGTCGCGGAAATCGAGCTTGGCATCGGCATAGCGCTCTTTAATGCGCTCGAGCACGGCCTGCACATCGGGCACCGTGGAGTTGATCTCGCCGGAGATGTAGTACTCTCCCAGGCTCGCGATCAACCGGCTCATGGTGGTTCCGCTTTCGCTCAGCATCTGAAGCACGGCCAGCATGGGGATGAAACCGTTGTCGGCATAGAAGTGATCGCGGAAGTAGTAGTGACCGGAGACCTCCCCGCCGAACACGGCGTTGTGGGCCCGCATGGTGCGCTTGATGAAGGAGTGCCCCACGCGCTCGGAGACGGGCACACCCCCCATCTTTTTTACCCAGTCCGGCACCACCCAGGAGGCCCGAATATCGTAGACGATGGTGGCACCCGGAAAGCGCTGGAGGAAGTGGCGGGCTACCAGCGCCGTAATAAAGTCGCCCGGTATCGGTTTGCCCGTCTCATCCACAAAGAACACCCTATCGGCATCGCCATCCCATGCCACCCCCAGGTCGGCCCCTTGGCGTTTCACCTCCTCCGTCAAGGTCACAATGTTTTCCGGCTCGAAGGGGTTGGGGCCGTGGTTGGGGAAGTGGCCATCCGGCTCAAAAAACAGCTCCGTCACCGTAAGCTGAGGAATCCGTCGAAAAATCTCATGGGCCGGCAACCCGCCCACACCGTTGCCGGCATCGGCCACAATGCGCAGTGGACGTACCTTCTCCGGGTCAATAAACTGCATCAGGTGGTCTACATACTCGGGCAGAATATCCTGTTCCTCAATGCGCCCTTCGCGTTCTGCCTGCGGAAACTGCCCGGCCAGCACCCTATCCCGCAGCTCCTCCATGCCCGATCCCATCCCGATCACCTGTGCGCCGCCGCGCACCATCTTCATCCCGTTCAGCTCTTTGGGGCTATGCGAGGCCGTTATCTCCACGCCCGGCAGGTTGTATTTGCCCGACACATAGTAGATGGTGTCGGTGGTGCACCGCCCCAGCAGCACCACATCCACCCCTTGTTTGGCAAACCCTTCGGCCAAAGCTTGTGCCCACGCCGGCCCCGAAAGGCGCGCATCGTAGCCGATATAGACTTTAGGGGCGCCGAACAGGCAGGCCAGGCCGCGCCCAATCTGGGTTACCCCCTCCGTATCCAATGGGGCGAGAAAAGCCTTAGGGTCGCCCAACATCGCATAGAATTCGCTCTTTTCATCTACCAGTTCGGGAACAAGCGCCCGTATGTCGTAGTTCCGAAACACTCTCGGATCGACGGCGGCCATAATCTCTCCTTCCAAGTAAAAGCTTCTTCTTTTTGGCGTGCCTTATATGCTACCGCAGTTCAAACCATTTTACAACTATGTCTCCTCCTCTCGTCAAAAGCAGACACGCAGCATCTCTTCACGCCGTATTTTGTGACAAAGGTGCCCTTACATCTCAGCCCTACCCCTTCCCCTCAAGGCCGACGCCCTTCCCCTCAGCGCCCTTTCCCTCAGAACTGGTGGGAATGGAAACTTAAGATTTCTCGCCTTCGGCTCGAAATGACAGTTGTTTATCTCGTCTGCGACTCGAAAGGACAGGCGTATCCCCGGCTCTTCAAGCCCCCACCCCCACTCCCCTCCCCCCATTGGGGAGAGGGGCACCTCGCGGTGGGCAACTCAAGGCCGACGCCCTTCCCCTCAAGGCCGCTAGGGCTGAAACCCAAGATTTCTCGCCTCCGGCTCGAAATGACAGGCGCCTTCGGCTCGAAATGACAGTTGTTTATCTCGCCGGCTCTTCAAGTGCGTTGCTGTCCGCAAGGATGGAAAGGATGAGATAGGGGCGAAAAGATGGGCTTGCTCCACGAATGGCCTCTAGCACAGAGAGCCTATAACCCCTCAGCCCAAATTCCCGCACCCCTACTAGGCAGCTCATTCCCCACCGAATGGAAGAACCCCAGTGCAGAAAGAGGAGAACCAGCAGGTTAAAAGGTGCAGGACCTTGCAGTAACAACCGCTTCCCTCTTTCTGCTTTAAATAGCAACAACGAATTGGGGAAGCAAACGATGCTTTTGACATATCTCACCAAAACCAAACTGAACCGCCGCCCCCGTTCTCAACCCATCCGACAAGCATGGCGAAACGGCCTCGCCCTCTGCGCCGTCGTGGCCGGGTTGGGCGCGGCGACCCAACATAGCAAGGCGATTACTCTGCCGATAGAGGTCTTCGGAACCGCTTCAGGCGGTGCGAGTGTACGCTTCTTCGCCCCTCCCTCCTCCGATAACACCCCCATCACCACCCTGGTTATGCGGGTGCATGGTGTGGAGTACCCAGGAGAGGCCAGCGTGCGCGTCAACAACGGAACTTGGATTCCGCTCGATAACCAACATGTCACCATCCTCGGACCCGGCATTGCCGGCGATTTTGGCGGCATCGGCGGAAGCCCCATCTCCACCTTCGACCTCTCCATCCCGCTGCCCGCAGACGATATTCCCAAAGTAGGAGCGGTAAACCTCATCAGCTTCCGCTTCAATCAAACCAACGGCATCAACAGCGGGTGGAGGGTGTTAAACTTCAATTTCCGCCACGCCGATGGCAGCAACGTGCTGCCCGCCTCCATGTTCACGCAGGACGACCCCTCTACCTGGAAGCCACCGCTCAACGACCCCGCCGACATCGCTGCCGGCCAAGCGCTTTGGCAGAACGCCACGTTGAAACTGAATAGCCTTCCAGGCGCCCCCACCATCAAGGCGCACTGTGGAGACTGCCATGCCACCGACGGACGAGACCTCAAGTACTTCAACTACTCCAACTACTCCATCATCGTCCGCTGCATGTTCCATGGCCTCTCCTACCAACAAGGTGAGCAAATCGCAAGCTACATCCGCTCCCTCCCCGCCTCCTACGGCAGCAAGTACGCAAGACCCTGGAACCCACCCTATCAGCCAGGCCCAGGGTTAGATAGCCATGGCGCTCAGGAGTGGGCCGCAGGGGCCGGTATTGACGCCGTCCTCCCCAACGATGCGGCTATGCTGCCTTACCTGTTCCCCAACGGCATCAACGCACAGGCCACATCGGTTCATGGGTATTTGAACATGCGGGAACTGCCCATTGACATGCCCCTCCTCGACTGGAACCATTGGCTGCCCACCATGTCTCCCGTAGACTATACCGTCAACTTCTACGCCCCGGCCAACACCACCAGCCCGTTCGTTACCTCCTGGTCAGGACGTTACTTCCGCATCCTCAATAACCTCCAAAATAACTTCAACCACTACCTCAGCAAACCATTAGGAGGAACCCGACCCGATGGAGCCCCTCTCATGACCTCCGACTTTAAAACAGACCAAGATGCTTGGACTACAGGGAAGCTGACATGGTTACCGCAGTTGGCTTCGGATGTGACCACAGACCAACAGAAGGCGGAGGTCATCTACTCGTTGGCTCAGTGGCGCATGGTGCGGGCATGGGAAATCCAGCAACGGTTTGGGCTTGACACGATGGGGAAGGCGATATTCACCAACATCGGCTCCTCTTCTAACGACCGCATCGAGCCGTTGACCTGGTCGAATGCCTTCGCCTTCGACTTAGCTCCCAAAGCGTTGCACACGGAAGATGGCACCATTACGGACGCATCGGGGAACAAGATACTGAGCCAAGGTGTGCCTTTGGGCAACAGTTGGGCTGGGAACCAGTATCTGAACGACGATTGGTACTGGATGCAGTTGATCCTCAATCCTGGCAACGGCAAGGGCTATGGGAATGTACCCGTGGACTGGGGCTATATCCCCGATGTAACGGCACGTACCGGGCAGGTTACAGGACAGAGCCAATGGTTGCGCTTAGTTGCCCTGGTCATTAAGGGGAGCCAGGAGCGCGATAACGGGATAGGGTATGTAATGAACACTCGGTGGGACAGCAACGACCCCGGCTGGAACCCCTATCGAGTGGACTACCTGCAAAAGCTCTTCTATTGGCTGAATGTGGGGCAGGGTGAGGTGAGTTCTCAGGTGAAAGCCCAAGTGCTGGATGCGATGATACAGAGTTGGCTGACAAAGAACGAGGAGTACACGGTGTCACAGTGGTTTACTCCGTGGCAGACGCCTCAGGCGCAGCAGTGGGACCCTTCGATGAACCCCAATGCCCTTCCGGTATGGTACTCCAACACCTTTGAAGGGCAGGTCTATACCTGGCTTCAGAGCGCTCTCACCGCGGGTGTCTCTACCACAACGGTGGATTCGGTGGTGAACTGGCTGAACACCATGTGGCCTCGTGTGGATTGGCACACCGTGGCCTATAACCCGCAAGCGACGGGATACTATCATAATAATGTACCGCTGAAACCGGTGCAGATCACGGCTCAGTAGCACCCTACCAGGGAAGATAAACGGCAGGGGAGCTTACTGTCACGGTAAGCTCCCCTGTTTCTGTCCAGAGAATCAGGAGGCGATTCGCACCTCGTGCACCCGCAACAAGCCCTCCTCTGCCCTGGCGTGGAGCAAAGAGCGATTTTGGCAGTATACTTTACAAGGAACCGTTCTGGGCACAGCAGGGGTAAAGAGAACTGATCGCGATCGGTTCCCAGGAGGACCTATAAAGAGATGCGACCCATTCGGCATTCCCATATTCAACGGAATCCACTTGCCCTTATCGTATTTAGGCGGCTTCTGCCGCTGCTCCTGCTGCTCGTGGGGCTTGCCCTGCCCCTTTGGGTGCCGCAACGTGCGGCAGCGGATGTCCCCCCACTTACCATGCCGCTCGAGGTGATGGGGCCGGATGGTACCACGGTTCGCATCAAGCTGATGGCCGATTCCACCACCCTGCCCATCCTATCCCTGCGCGTTCATGGGCTAGAGGATGAACAAGAGGCTTCGATCCAAATCAACAACGGCGCCTGGATTCCTTTGGATAACGCGCACTGCACGATTGTGGGGCCGGGAATTTCGGGCAAGTTCGGGGGCATTGGAGGCAGCCCCATCACGCTGTTTGACCTCAAAGTGCCCTTTAACCGCGATTGGCTGCGAATCGGAGAGAACACCATCACCTTTCGGTTTAACCACAGCAACGGCATTAATTCGGGCTATCGCGTGCTGGGGGTGCACTTTGAGAACGGGCCTGTGCCCCAATACGTTTGGGACGACCCCGCGAAATGGAAGCCGCCTTTGGACGACCCGAAGGATATTGCCGAGGGGAAGGCACTTTGGCAGAGCGCCACCCTCGTCTTAAACGATCTGCCCAACGCCCCCACCATCAAGGCGCACTGCGGAGACTGCCATGCCACCGACGGACGAGACCTCAAATACTTCAACTACTCCAACACCTCCATCATCGTCCGCAGCATGTTCCATGGCCTCTCCTACCAACAGGGTGAGCAGATCGCAAGCTACATCCGCTCCCTCCCCGCCTCCTACGGCAGCAAGTACGCAAGACCCTGGAACCCACCCTATCAGCCAGGCCCAGGGTTAGATAGCCATGGCGCTCAGGAGTGGGCCGCAGGAGCCGGCATTGACGCCGTCCTCCCTAACGATGCGGCCATGCTGCCCTATCTCTTTCCCCCCTCTAAGGGAAGCGTCCCCACTTTGGCGGATATGCTCAAGGTGACCAACGTTCACGGTTATTTAAACATGCGGGAACTGCCCATTGACATGCCCCTCCTCGACTGGAACCATTGGCTGCCCACCATGTCTCCCGTAGACTATACCATCAACTTCTACGCCCCGGCCAACACCACCAGCCCGTTCGTTACCTCCTGGTCAGGACGTTACTTCCGCATCCTCAATAACCTCCAAAATAACTTCAACCGGTATCTAAGCAAGCCTTTGGGAGGTACCCGACCCGATGGAGCCCCTCTCATGACCTCCGACTTTAAAACAGACCAAGATGCTTGGACTACAGGGAAGCTGACATGGTTACCGCAGTTGGCTTCGGATGTGACCACAGACCAACAGAAGGCGGAGGTCATCTACTCATTGGCTCAGTGGCGCATGGTGCGGGCATGGGAAATCCAGCAACGGTTTGGGCTTGACACGATGGGGAAGGCGATATTCACCAACATCGGCTCCTCCTCCAACGACCGTATCGAGCCGTTGACCTGGTCGAATGCCTTCGCCTTCGATACCTCCTCTAAAGCTCTCCATATTGAAGATGGAGCTTTACGCGATGCCAACGGAAATAAGCTCTTGAGCCAACCGACACCTTTAGGAGGCAGTTGGGCAGGGAACCAATATCTGAACGATGCTTGGTACTGGATGCAACTCATCCTCAATCCGGGCAACGGCAAGGGCTATGGGAATGTACCCGTGGACTGGGGCTATATTCCGGCAGTCATTGCCGGCACCGGTCGAGTAACAGGAGAGAGCCAGTGGTTGCGAGTAGTCGCCCTGATAATTAAGGGCAGCCAGGAGCGCGATAACGGGATAGGGTATGTAATGAACACTCGGTGGGACAGCAACGACCCCGGATGGAACCCTTGGAGAGTGGATAGTATCTTCTTTGTAATGTATCTGCAGAACTGGGGCAAGACCACCCTAAGTCAGGCGCTCCAGAGCCAGATTGTGGATGCGATGATACAGAGTTGGCTGGCAAAGAACGAGGAGTACACGGTGTCGCAGTGGTTTACTCCGTGGCAGACGCCTCAGGCGCAGCATTGGGACCCTTCGATGAACCCCAATGCCCTTCCGGTATGGTACTCCAACACCTTTGAAGGGCAGGTCTATACTTGGCTCTCAGGGGCAAAGAAGGCCGGGGTTAGCGACCACACGCTTATTCGCGTGGTCAAATGGCTGCAGACGATGTGGCCACGGGTGGATTGGGCGGTGGTGGCGTTTCAACCCGAAAAGCTGGGCCACGATCATAGCCATGTCCCACTGATACCGGAAGAAGCTGCCTCACAATGACTTCCTTAGAAACATAGCTCTTCAAATAACAAGACAGGCTTGGAAGAGGGCGACGCGTCTCGCCACGTGTTAACAGAAAAGACGCCCATAGGAGATGGTGTAGTTGAGCGAGCGGCAGCGCTCCCCGATCTTGCGCGCGGGCACGCCGGCAACGATGGTGTAGGGAGCCACATCCCTTGTCACCACAGCGCCGGCGGCCACCACCGCCCCCTCCCCAATGGTCACCCCCGGTAAGATCAGTGCGCGGGTGCCGATAAAAGCATAGTCCTGAATAGATACCCTCCCCACTCTGCCGGCAAAAGTGGGGCTTTGCGGATCGTGATCGGCCGTGAGGATGCAGACCTCGGCGGAAATGGAAACGTTGTTGCCGATGTAGATACCCCCGCGGGTATCGAGGCGACAACGTTGGTTGACAACGCAGTGATCCCCCATAACAAAGTTGCCGCGCATATCAAACCAAGCGCCCATGAAGATGTAGCTGTCCTGTCCAATCTGAAATCGCATTACGCGGCGATAGAAGAGTAGGCGAACCCAATGGGAGGGAATGCAAGCAATGATATGATGGGTTATATGGAGAACGACTTCGGAGACAATATATCGCAGAGAGAGTTTCTTATTTGCTCCCTCCTCCGCCCACAATCGTCCAGAATCTGCGGCGCTGCTCCTCCAGCATAAACTGTGAGCGCGCCAATTGCTGTGCGTTCTCCACGATCTGCGGCGCACACTCGCCGGCCTCAAGCAGGCACCGTGCCACCGCTTCCGGCTCCAGACTCGTGGCAAGCACGGCCGCCTGATGCCGCGACAGCAGGCGCCCTGCAGCCGCCTCCGAGGGCCCGTGGTACAAAATGGGCAAGCCGCTGCCCAAATAGGTCACCAACTTTGTGGAGAGGCTGTAGCGCCAAAACATCTCATACTCCGGGCCGAAAGGAAGGGGCAGATAGAGCAGATCGGCCTCCTCCATATCCTTTTCCACTTCCCCCTCGGAGGCCCACGGCAAGGCACGCACCGGCAGCCCACGAAAAGAATCGGGAACGGCGCTGCCGCGTACGGTCAGCGAAACGGACAGTGTCGGATGCCTCTGCCGAATAAGGGCAAGCGCCTTGGCGAGCGCGGCAAACGTGGCCTCATAGCTAAGATGAATGGCGCCGGCAAAGTAGATGCGAAAGCTGTTTTTGGGTCTCTCGCGAAGGGGGTGAATGCGCTCCAAGCCATCCGTCACCACCGTCCAGGGGCGTTTGCCGTAGAGGGCATCTAGCCCATCGCCCATCTCCTCCGAGATCACCATCCGTGCATCGGCATTTTGCCAAACTTCCCCCAAGCATTTTTGCCAATACGCGAGTCGGAAATCTGAAGCGAGGTTATATTCAAGCCGATCATGCACGGTGAGAAACAGAGGCAGATGCCTCTCCCTTGCTACCCGATAAGACACCCAGAAATCGGGGCCGTGGGCGATGGCATGGATCCGATCAATGCCTTTCTCGAAACAGAGCACGGCCAGGCGCTTCTGTTGCTTTGCCTGATCACGCAGCAGATAGTCGAAGTAGGGACGCAGACGCGTCGCCTCGAGCCGCCCTAAAAGCGGCCTTGGAGGGAGATGCAGTTCAGGGACGAACGCGGTGGGTGGAGGAGGGTTCACCCCCAGACAGATGGAAAGAACAGGCTTAGGCGCATCTTTTAACAAGGCTCTTAAGATGCGAGAGCCTCCTCCCGGAGCACCCACCCCAAAAGCTTGTGTGCAGGCTAGCATGGCTTTATGGAACGCCCTTTCGTAACCGCAAAAGGCCTCTCTTTGCTCGGACAGAACACAGCTCTCCCTCCTGGTCGCACAACCTTGAGGACAAACCCGTTTTCGCCCGTCACGGAATAAGGTTATTGTGTATATTATAGGCTAAACTCGCGGTCAGGCGAAGCTTCCTCTCATGCAGACGCCTGTGAACTCCAGAATCGCTATCGGGCTTATAAGGCCTGGAGCTGCCGTCCCTCCACAAATCTCGCGTTCCTACCGAACCGCTTTCGGGCTATATACCAATCGGAGATAAAAATTTCCTGACAAACCGTCTATAATGTTAAAACAGTGAATTGGGAGACGGGCAATGCAACAACTGCCTACAGAACCTGGTCTGGTAAGCATCATCACCACGACGTACAATCGCACGCATTACCTAAAACAAGCTATCGAAAGCGCCCTAAAACAGACCTATCCTCACTTCGAAATGATCATCTCTGATGATGCCAGCACCGAGGATGTAGAAAGCGTTGTCGCCGGTTTCAAGGACTCACGCCTGAGATACCGACGCAATGAAACCAACTTAGGAATGTGCGCGAACATTCGTGCCGCGCTCATGGAGGCGCGTGGGGAGTTTTTTGCCTATCTGAACGATGACGATATGTGGGAACCGACATTTCTCGAAAAAGTTGTCGCCCCGATGATGCAAAACCCAGAAATTACCGTGAGTTTTTCTGATCATTACGTAATGGATGAAAATGGTACCATTGACTCTACTCTGACCGACACTCTGTTTCAACGATACGCCCGTAATGTGCTCCCACCCGGGCTTCATCAGCCCTTCTACCAACTTATGGTTCAATCTACTATCCCCTGTGCTCAGGCCAGCCTATTTCGCCGCAGCATCCTTCGAGAAAAAGGCATTCCCCTCGAAGTCGGCACCTGCTATGATCGCTGGACGGGCTATTTAGCCTGCCGCAAGGGCCAAGCGGCCTACTACACTCCGGAACGCCTCACAAGATATCGCGTTCATGGTCGTTCCTGCACTTCAGGTGCCGGTTCTGGCAGTTTGGAGCGCGCCTTGGAGTGGAATCACTCTTTTATCTACTACTACAACGCACTCCTTTCCGATTCTGACTTCCATTCGTATCGTGCAACGCTAAAGAGACAGCGAGCTATCTCTCTTAGGATACTGGCGAATACGTACTTAGCCTACGGTCAGGGAACGAGGGCAAGACAGTATCTTCTACGCGCTCTACAAGATCACCCAAATCCGAAGGGTGCCATGAGCCTAGTCATCAGCTTTATGCCGAGTCTCATGCAACAAAGAATCCTTCAAAAGCTTCGTGCATCAGGTGGCTAACTACGCGCATCATCTATCTCCTAGCCCCTGCCGTCCCAGAAAGAAAGAGGGTTGCCCTCCTGTAAATTCCGATCTGACCGAACGGAGATAAAGATTTCCCTGCAAACCGTCTATACTTAAAAAGAAGGATTCCATTCTTAGCGGAAAGGAGCCGCAGGTTGCAGGTCGCTTTGCCACCATCTCCAGCACAACGAACCGATCGCCCCACGGCGCCCCGGCGCTTGCCGGAGATCGATTGGTTTCGAGCGCTCGCCATCTGCTACATGGGTCTTACACATGGCGAATTCCACATGGACAACCCACCTTCATGGGCAGCTACGCTGGCGATGGGCGGCATCTATTTCTGCTATGTGGGCTTTCTTATGAGCTTCGGTATGGCTCAAGCAATTATCTGCCATCGAGGTCTGCTGCTACGCCCCGAAGGAAGGAAGCGCTTCTTGCGGCAAGCCGGTATGATCCTGCTGGGCTACTATCTCATCGCTTTCGGAGGCAACTTCATGATGCTAGCCCACCTGCCTCGAGGGCAGATCGGCTCCGTCGTCCTCCGCATGCTGCTATTGCTCAACGTGCCGAAGGCAGGCGATTTTTTTCTTTCGTTCCTGCTCTATCTTCTATGTGTTCTCCTGTTTCCGAAAATCGTCAACATCCTCGTTGCCAATCCGGTAGTTGCTCTGCTCGGCGCCTCAGGGATGAACCTTGTCGGCAACTTTCTAGCAAGGCACACTCCAACCGCCGTTTCAGGCTGGTGGAAGATGGTTTTTGGAGTGCAGCCCGATGCGCGCACCTTCCCTGTCTTCGGTTATGCGCCGCTGCTCGTGTTCAGCATTCTGCTGGGCTGGAGCTACATCCATGCGGAAAATCGTCAGCGTTGGGTGCGCACCGTCCTGCCTCTCGCTCTGCTGGTGGCTGTCGGGGGCAACCTTCTTCGCGTGGTTGCCGTGAAGGAGCCTTGGCGAAGTCTAGCCGCCCTCACACCGGTTCCCGGCCTGCTTTACCTGCTCAGTGCCGGCGCCCTGGGCACCGCTGTCTTCTGCGGAATGAGCCTTCTGCGACAACGTCTTCCCACCCTTGATACGGCCCTACTAGGACGTTTCCTCAATTTTGTGGGGCGGCATTCTTTCTGGATTATCGTGTGGCAGTACCTATGGATAGGATTTCTGGTGGATGCCCTCAACCTTTCGATAACGACGCAGACGGCTACCGTGTTCTACCTGCTCGCAATCGTGTTTTTACCTCCGCTTTCGCTCTTCCTCGCCCAGAGGCTGGAGGCCTGGTACCAAAACACCGCGCCAACGCCGGTGAGGAGGCCTTAGGATGCGTCTAGGGATCATCGCTCCGGCTCTGCCCCCGCAACGCGACGGCATCGGGGATTATATCGTCAACCTGGTGCAGGTGCTGAAGGCGCAGCACAGCATCGCGGTCTTTATTCCCCAGGAGCGCACCTTCCACCCCATTCCCGGGGTCGAAATCGCCACCCCTTTCTCCTACTCTCATCCCAAAAGCGTTCTCAACCTCGCGAAGGTGGCGGCGGACTATAAGCTCGATTGGTTGCTGCTTCAGTACAATCCCTTCAGCTATGGGCGATGGGGCTTCAACCCCTGGCTGCCCTATGCCATGCGGGCTGTAAAGCGGCAGGGCATCCATTTCGCCGTGATGTTTCATGAAACCTTTGTGCCGGTTCTCCACTGGAAGTTCGCCATTATGACCACCTGGCAACGGCTTCAGGCAAGGGAGCTTTGGCGTGCCTCCGAGCGCTGCTTCATCTCGATAGAGGCCTGGTGGCATGAGCAGCTCGCCCGATGGCGCGGGGGCCCGCGCCCCCTTCACCTGCCGGTCGGTTCCAACGTTCCCTACCTGGGCATTCCGCCCGATCAGGCGCGCACCAGGCTTTCTATCCCATCGGATACACTGGTGCTTGGCTACTTCGGAACGGTTCACGGGGCCCTTTTGATGAATCGCTTCCATGACGCGCTGAAACGACTTCAGAGCCGCTCGATCCCCTCTCTGTTTCTCTATATCGGCCCCAACAACCAAGAGATGTGCGCCCTTTTCGACAACCTGCCGATCATTGCCGAGGGTCATTGCCCTCCTGAGGAAGCCTCGCTGCGCCTTTCGGCCATTGACATCTATCTTGCCCCCTTCGTGGATGGGGTTTCCACCCGACGCAGCAGCTACATCACGGCGTTAGCCCATCGGCTTCCTTCGGTGGGAACCATCGGAGTGCATACCGACTCTCTTTGGCCGCCGGCCAACGGCAAGGCGTTTTTGCTTTCTCCTGTAGAGGACGAAGAGGCGTTTCTCGATGCCGTTACGCAGCTCGCCCTCCACCCCGAACGGCGAACGGCCGTTGGGTTGGAGGCCCGGACGTTCTATGAGGCCCACTTTCGTTGGGAGCAGATCGGAGCGCAGCTTATAAGCCATTTAGCCCAAGAGGTAGGCAATGAATGACGATTTAGAACTCCTTACGACCAAAAGCCAATCGAAGACACTCGGCCCCTATTATACGCTCGACGCGTGGCGCGAGGTCGCTAGCCTATGGGTTATGGGCTTTCACCTGTCCGCCGTTATCTTGTCCTTCTACCGTGCTCTGAGCGATAGCCTCTTCTACCGTCTTATGCAGCAGGGCTATCTAGGGGTACAACTGTTCTTTGTCATTAGCGGATACTGCATTATAAATGCTGCGGCGACTAATCTGCACCGTGACCGAAAGCCCTTGAAATACTTGAAGGCCCGAATCCGGCGTATCTTTCCAACCTATTGGGCCGCTTTAATTCTGGCGCTTATTGTGACCTCAGCGGCCCTCGTTTTAGACCCGCACGGACGGACGGCACAGAATTTACAGCAACAGCATCTTCTTCGTGCGCCTAAAGCTCCACAGGAGATGTTACTGCTTTTAGGCTACAATTTTACGCTTACTGCTGTCCTGTTCCACCAGATTCCCTTTATCCTGCCGGCATGGACACTCTGTTACGAGGTTGCCTTCTATCTCATTGTCGGTGCCACTTTGTGGTGGGTGGTGCAATACCGGAAAGATGAAGAGACCCTGTTACGAATTCTTCACGGGCTTACCCTGCTCTGCCTCCTCTACCTGCTAGCCTTCTCTCACTATGTCTATCCGCTGAACCTGTGGCCACAGTTCGGTTTGGGCATCCTCGTTTACGATTGGCTACGCTTTCCATCCCACCGCCCCCGTTTCATGCTGTTTTTGACCGGCCTAGGCATCCTCGGTTTGAGTCTTTTCAAACCGCACCTCTCACTAGGCTTTGTCTTTGCGAGAACGCTATTCCCCCAATTTCTCATCAGTTGGTTGTTCGCACTCCTTCTGATCTCGTTGCATCGTTTTGACAGCCATACCACAACGATGATGTTCCTACGGCCGCTTTTCAAAATCGGTGTTTTCTCCTACAGTCTTTACATAACGCACACGATCTTTCAGGGAATTAGCCATCATTTCATGCAAAAACTCCATCTGTCTGCCGAGTTCCATCCTCTTCTTTTTCTTACAGGCAGCGCCATAGAGATCGGGTTCGCCTATCTCTTTTACCTAGTCTTCGAGCATCCCTTTATAAGCACACGAAGACAGAAGATGGTAAAAGCGATGCAACATGTGTCAGCAGAACCTGCGACAACAACATAAGAAGCCTATACCGGAGACTAATCCGTGCGCATACTCATCGTCATGCCTCTAGCAGAACAGCGTGGTGGAGCGGAACTGCTCCTTGTAGACCTTCTGCGTGCAGGGTTGAACCTGGCGCAATGGGAAGCGATCTTCCTGCAACCGGAAGGCCCCCTCATCCTACAGCTTGAGAGCCTGGGTGTGCCGACCTGCGCCACAGCTGCCGGGCGTATACGACAGCCCTACCAATACTTAAAAACCCTCCGTTTTCTTGTAAAACAGATACGGCGTGTTCGCCCCGATTGCGTGTTCAGCTGGATGAGTAAAGCCCATCTTTACGCTGGCCCGGCCGCTTGGCTCACGCATACTCCGGCGCTGTGGTACCAGCACGGCATTCCCGCTTTAAACAACACCTGGGATCGCGCCATCGCTCGCATCCCCGCAAAAGGGATAGTGGCAACCTCGCAAAAAGCGGCGGATGAACAGACAAAACTGCGACCCCACCGCCCCATGCTCGTTGTGCCTCCTGGCACCGACCTTCAACGCTTTGACCCTCTCGCTTTGGAGCCAGCTTCCATTTTACGGGAACAACTCGGGCTTCCCACCACAGGAGCGCTGATCGGCATGGTGGGGAGGCTGCAACGCTGGAAAGGGATGCACACGCTGATCGAGGCCATGCCGCTTATACTTCAGGCCTTCCCCGACGCTCACTGCGTGATCGTGGGTGGGGAGCACGCTTTGGAACCGGACTACCCCGCCTACCTGCAGCAGCGCATAGGGGCTTTGGGGCTGCAAAGCCGCGTGATTCTTGCGGGTTTTCAGAAAAATGTGGAACAATGGATTCAAGCGTGTGATGTGTTTGTGCACGCCTCCGACAACGAGCCGTTCGGCATCGTGGTTATCGAGGCGATGGCGTTAGGGAAGCCGGTGGTGGCCGGGGCCGAGGGGGGGCCGCGGGAGATCATCACCGAGGGCGTGGATGGCCTATTCGCGCCCTATGGGCAGCCGGAAGCGCTTGCCCAAGCCGTGCTGCGCTACCTGCAGAACCCGGAGTTTGCGCGCCAGATGGGAGAGGCCGCCCGCCGAAGGGCGCAAGAGTTTTCCATTCAGCGCTACGCCCAGCGCTTCGTGAAGGCCGTGCAGACCCTGCTGAGCGGATAGAGAGTGGGAGGGAGAGACCCAATTGACGATACGCACAACCGATAGTGACCTGTTTTCAGAGAACTACGTCCTTCGCCTTCCCGGCGCCGGGGGTGGTGAGCGGAAAGTATCCCTGTTGGAGATACTCATTCCTTCTATCCTTCTCCTCGGCGCCATGCCCTTTGTCATCAACTCGATGCTGGGCCTACGCTGCCTTATGGCGGGAGCGTTTTTCATCCTTTTCTTCTCCCTCCGCCGCTCTTCAGCATTCCCGATACTTGCCCTCATTTACCTCTCTATTTTAGGGGGCGTGCGACGCAACCTTATCCCCATTATGGGAGAGTTCCATGTAGACCCCTTGCTTGTGGTGATACCACTTACCGTTGGCCTCATCTGGTTTGGAAAACTCCTGCGGCTTCAAATCCCCCTCGATAACCCGATCGCTAAGGTGCGTGCGGTACTGTTAGGCCTTATGCTCACCATTGGCCTCCTCAACCCAAGCCAAGGCGGCGTGACGGTGGCTTTAGGCGGCGCCATGTTTCTCGTGATTCCGGTGCTCTGGTCTTTTGTCGGCCGCGACCTCGGAGATCGCAAAACGTTGCGAACGCTCTATACGATAGCCCTCATCATTGCGGCCTGCGGGGCACTCTACGGTACCTACCAAACCCTCTACGGCTTCACAAAAGGGGAGCGAATGTGGCTGGCGAGTGATCCGAACTATACCTCTATTAACACCGGAGGAGCGATTCGTCCGATGTCGTTCTTTACCTCTGCAGGCGAATATCCCTCCTTTCTGGCCCTCTGTTGTGTTCTCACAGTGGCTTTCCTCTTATCGGGCAGATGGTGGGTGCTGCCGTTTCCTCTCCTTCTGCTGGCCGGCATGTTTTATAGTGGCGTTCGGGCCCCTATCGTTTTCTCTCTCATGGGCGTCATTGTGTTATGGAGCGTTCGAGGGCGCTCGATGCAAGCCTGGGTTCCGCGCCTTGCCTTGGCCGCCCTCATCGGCGGGGCCGGACTGATCTACGGGGTCAAAAGCGCGCAAAACCTCGCATTAAGTCCCAGCCAGGAATCCCTTGTTCAGCATCAAGTGGAAGGCCTCTCCAATCCTGCTGACCCAACCCAATCAACAGCAAAGATCCATATCCAGTCGGCTTTCTATGGAGTAACCTCCAGTCTGCAACACCCGCTCGGGCTTGGTTTAGGAACGGTGACCCTGGCAGGCTACCAATTCGGTCAAGCAGCCACCAATATGGAGATAGACTGGTCCAACATGTTCCTCGCACTCGGGCCCCTTGGAGGCATCATCTATCTGCTCTTCATCGCGACAACGCTGTGGTGTGCTTTCAAAGTCTGGCATTATTCTCGCTCTTTTGCAACCCTGGCGATTCTGGGTGTGCTTATCACCTCTCTCAACGCTTGGCTCAACGGCGATAACTACGCGGTTGCTATGCTGGTGTGGTTCAGCATCGGCGCGCTGGAGCGAGAGTATGTACAGCTCTTCGGCGCTAAAAGGTTGCAGCCGATCCATAGAGGCTCCGCTTCAACGGCGGCACCGGTTCAATAGCATGTGGTATCGTTGATGACAGATCAACAGTCATAAACATCGCAATTGCCCTGCATCGCATCCGTAAAAACGACGGCCACGCACGCGTGAACTACGAGATCGTTCGCGGTGCCCTTCGGCACGACCATAAGGTCGCTTTGGCGGCATCTACCTGGATCGGTTCGCCTCACTACATCGAGATCGGGGACGATGTGCTGATCGGAGCTGGAGCCAAGATCATCGCCAAACCGGACTGCGGGCTACGCATCGGCAATGGCGCCCAAATTGGGGCCAACGCCGTGGTGACGAAGGATGTGGCGGACGGAGAAACGGTGGTAGGTGTGCCGGCGCGGCCTATTAAAGCGCCGTCCGCCCAGAACGAGTCGGCATTTTAGAGGGAAGCTATGCATATTGCCCTTGCCCTACATCGCATCCGTAAAAACGACGGCCACGGACGCGTAAACTACGAGGTCGTTCGCGGTGCCCTTCGGCACGGCCATAAGGTCACTTTGCTGGCCGCGGAGGTTGCCCCAGAGCTTTTGGAGCACCCAAACGTTACCTGGCTGAGACATCCCTGGCCGAAAAGGTACTCTACGCTGGTCGCCAATATGGTTTTTGCATTGGCTGCTACACGAACGCTTCGGAAACGTCGCAATGCATTCGACATCATCAAGCTAAACGGGTTCACCAGTTTTTACCCCGCCGATGTGAATGCTGTTCATTTTATACATAATCAGCGGCTACCCTCTCAAAGCTATCTGGCCAATGAACGCAATATTCCTTTTTATCATGCTGTTTATCGCAAACTCTATAACCACCTTAGTGCTCGTCTAGAACGGGATGCATTTCAAAAGTCAAAAGTGCTGGTCGCCGTCTCTAAACAGGTGCAAGAAGACTTATGGAAATATCTAAAGATACCACCGCAAAAGATAAGAAAGATCACTAACGGAGTAGATATTGCGGAGTTTTACCCTGGCGAGGAAAGCCGATCCCAGTTAGGTTTGCCAGAAGACATACCTATAGGTCTCTTTGCAGGAGATATCCGCACCTATCGTAAAAATCTGGATACGGTGCTAGCCGCCCTGGCGCAGGTTCCCCAACTGCATCTGGCCGTGGCGGGCGACACGCATAACAGCCCCTTTCCCGCGCTCGCCGAGAAGCTGGGGGTGGCCGAACGGGTGCACTTTCTCGGTTTTCGACGCGACATTCCAAAGCTGATGCGCGCCGCAGACCTCTTCGTCTTTCCCTCTCGCTACGAAGCCTGCTCGCTCGCCCTGCTGGAAGCCATGGCCTCCGGCCTGCCCATCGTTACCGCCCAGACGGCCGGCGGCTGTGAGCTGATCACCCCCGAAAGCGGGGTCGTTCTGCCCGACCCCAACGACGTGTCGGCCCTGGCCGAAACGCTCTGCTCCCTTCTCGCCGAACCGGAACGCCTTAAGGCCATGGGGCGCGCCGGGCGCGCCATCGCCGAACGCCACTCCTGGGAGATAATGGCTGACCAATACACCGCCCTTTTCGAGGAGCTGCACCCCTCATGAGACGCCTGCTTTGCATCGCCACCGCCGGCGGGGGACAGGATGCCATCCGCATGCGGCGCCTTACAGAAGGCCTTGCCGCGGAGTGCACCTATCACGATGTAGACCGTAAACTGCCGCGCCGCGCTGCCATGAAGCAGGTGCATCGCCTGCTCCGCTCGGCTCCCTGGGACATGGTCTACTTGGAGGGAACGGGCATCGCCGGAGGTTTGCCTCTCATTTGGGAGGCGAGGCGCCGTGGGCTACGCTACCTTGTTTCGTCCGGTGACCCGGTAGGCGGTTTTTTTCTGGTGACTCAAGGTCGCCTCTACGGCTGGGTTTTTGGAATTTACGAAAAACTCCTCTATCGCCACTGTGTGGGCTTTATCGGTTGGACGCCTTACCTCACCGGCGTCGCCCTGCACTTGGGAGCGCCTAGAGGAATCACCATCGAGGGGGCGGTAGACCTTAGTCTGTTCACCGTGCCTACCGCCCAACAGCGTGAGGAGGCGAAACGCGCCCTCGATATTCCGCAGCAGCACCTGGTGTGTGGCGTGGTGGGCAGCCTCAATTGGACGGAGCGCCAACGCTACTGCTACGGGCTGGAACTTATAGAAACCCTCAAGCTTTTGCAACGTGACGATGTAACCATGCTGATTGTGGGGGATGGGAGCGGGCTGGAGCGACTGAAGGCAGCCGTGCCGGCTCCCCTGCGAGAACGCGCCCGATTTACCGGGCGGCTTCCTCGAGAGAGAGTACCTTGCGCCCTTCACGCCATGGACGTCGGGTTCATCACGCAAACGTTGGACAGACTCGGCAGTTTCCGGCTCACCACCAAGCTACCAGAATACCTGGCTTCTGGGGTGGCCGTGGTCATGAGCCCCATTCCGGGCTATTACGACTATGTGGCGCCGGCAGGCTGGCCGCTTCCCCCCTATCACCCGGCCGATCCGGAACTTCACCGTCGTTGCGCCTTGTGGCTCGATGCCCTCACGTGGGAGGAGGTGCGTGAGCGTGCGGCCAACGCACGCCCCATCGCTCTACGGTTTGACTATCGAACCGCAAACGCGCGGTTTCGTAACTTCGTGGAGGAGCTTCTCTCTTAGTTTTTTTGCTTCATTCGTCGGTTCTAGAGGCAGTCAGCAAAGCAAGCCGACCCTGTTCGCCCCCTATCCCGCCCTTTCCCCCGATTCGGGAGGTGCTAGCGCACGGCGATGCAGCGGCCAGAGAGATAGGCGATTGTCGGCCTTGAAGAACCGATGATAAGACTGGCCTTTCGAGCCGAAGACGAGATGAACAACTGTCATTTCGAGCCGATACCACACCTGTCATTTCGAGCCGAAGGCGAGAAATCTTAAGTTTCCATTCTTACCAGTTCTGAGGGCGAGGGTGTGTGCCTTGAGGGGCAGGGGATGGGGCTGTAGCAACTGCCAATTCTGTGGCTCTAGAGGTAGTTTACAAAACAAGCCGACTTTGTTCGCCCCCTATCCTCTCCTTTTCCCCGATTCGGGAGGTGCTAGCGCACGGCGATGCAGCGGCCAGGGAGATAGGCGATTAAGGGAACGACACAGGCCGCAAAGGCGCCGTCCGCGAGGACGCCCACCGCGAGGTGCCCCTCTCCCAAATTGGGGGAGGGGAAGGGCGCCCTACCCCAGAAAATCTTTCGATTTTCTGGGGCCCCCTGTATCGGCCTTGAGGGGCGGGGGGGGTGGGGACTTGAAGAACTGGTGATACGACCGTCGTTTCGAGCCGAAGGCAAGATCAACAACAGTCCTTTCGTGCCGCAGGCGAGATGAACACATGTCATTTCGAGCCGATACCACAACTGTCATTTCGAGCCGAAGGCGAGATGAACACATGTCATTTCGAGCCGAAGGCGAGAAATCTTGAGTTTCCATTCCCACCGGTTCTGAGCGGAAGGGAGTGGGGCTGCAGAATGGCCACTTCAAAGCCCCCCTCTCATCCCCCCGCATGCGGGGGAAGCTTGCCCTCCCTCCCCCTGTAGGGGGAGGGGAAGGGCGCCCTGCCCCAGAAAATCTTGCGATTTTCTGGGGATCCCTTGTCGGCCTTGAGGGTTGGGGAGAGGCTTGAAGAGCCAGCGATACGACTGTCCTTTCGAGCCGAAGGCGAGATAAACAACTGTCATTTCGAGCCGATGCCACAACTGTCATTTCGAGCCGAAGGCGAGAAATCTTGAGTTTCAATCCCCACCGGTTCTGAGGGGAAGGGCGCCGTCCGCCAGGACGCTTACCGCCAGATGCTCCTCTCTCAAAACGACAGGAAAGTATATCCGCCCCCCTAAAATAAGGTATTTTTATACCGTGTTAGGAGAGAACCTGCTTTCAAAAGAGCGCTACGAATACCTTGTTCATAACTTTGCCTCCCAAGCCGTCCTGGTCGTAGGCGACATTATGGCCGACGAGTATCTACGGGGCATCGTCCGCAGAATATCCCCAGAAAGCCCGGTGATGATCGTCGAGGTGCAGAACGAGGAGCTGAAACCCGGTGGCGCGGCTAATGTGGCCCATAACCTATGCGCACTCGGTGCCAAGGTCTTTTTGGCCGGTTTCGTGGGCGAGGACGAGATCGGTCGCAATCTCTGTTCCATCATTGAACAGATCGGCATCCGTACGCACGCTGTCTTCTGCGATCCGTCCCGTCCCACAACGCGCAAAACCCGTATCATTGCGCAGCATCAACAGGTTTTAAGAGTGGATCGCGAACGTACCCATGAGGCACCAGCTTATCTCCAAATGAAGTTGGTGCAGGGGGTGCAAGAGGCTCTTCATAACGTAGATGCCGTGATCATCTCCGATTATCGCAAGGGAACTTTGACGAAAGAGACGGTGGCGACCCTCATTGCACGGGCACAACAGAAGGCGATTCCGGTGATCACAAACCCAAAGCCTGCGTCGGCAACATGGTTTTGCGGGGCAACGGTTCTTTCTCTGAATCAGTCGGAAGCCGAAGAGCTTGCAGGGCCTATGCCCTCTCACGGGAAAGCGTTTGTGGAGTATGGGGCCGCTTTACGAGAACGCCTCCAGGTGGAAATGCTGGTTACCACCCTCGGCCCTCGAGGCCTCGCCTATTGGTGCCAAGATGGGGAACATCGCCATGTTCCGGCACACCCCATTGAGGTCTACGACGTTGCCGGTGCAGGCGACACCACTATCAGTGCGTTGGCTCTGGCCCTCCTTAGCAAGGCAACTCCTCTCGAGGCGGCCTGTATCGCAAACCACGCCGGGGCCTGCGCGGTGCGCAAGGTGGGCGTGGCCACCGTCTCGCCAGAAGAGCTTCTGGCAGACTGGAACCAAGTTTGAGTTTCTCCCAACTTCGGATAGCGTAGGCAGCGTTCTCAGAGAGAAAGGTATCGCTTCTAAGCAGCAACATTTCACCGGAACAGGGCATGACCTCTTTATCAACGAAGCCGTTGCGCATTCTCCAAATCGGTATGGGGTGGTTCCCGGAACAGCCGGGCGGACTCGATCGCGTCTATTATGAAGTCTGCAACCGTCTTCAAAACCTTCCTGAGGTTGCCCTTCATGGATTGGTTGCCGGTTCTCCGCTCGTAGCCGAACAGAGCCGAGGAGCGATTCGCGCCTTCGCCTCCGCCAACACCGCCTTACCCCAAAGGCTTTGGGCGGCCCGCAAAGCCATTCGCGAAACGCTCCGAACGTTTCAGCCCAATCTCATCGCCGCGCACTTTGCCCTCTATACGTTCCCTGCACTCGATGCGTTAAGAGGAAAACCTCTTGTCTTTCACTTTCACGGCCCATGGGCGATGGAAGGATCGGCGGAGAAAGAGCGGGATATGGCTACACGCCTAAAAAAGAGCTTGGAAAAACGAGTCTATCAAAAGGCGCAACATTTTATTGTGCTCTCGAAAGCGTTCCAGGAGGTGCTTGCGCAAGAGTATAGCATTCCTAGAGACCGCATACATATTGTGCCAGGAGGCATTGAGGTAGAACGTTATGCCGATCTTCCCAGAGATAAACAAGCAGCACGCCGTCAACTCGGCTGGCCTCTGGAACGTCCCGTTGCGCTCGTTGTCAGACGACTGCGACGCCGTATGGGGCTAGAACTGCTTTTGCACTCCCTTGCTCGATTGAAGGAATCGTTTCCTGAGTTTTTGGTGCTCATTGCAGGCAAAGGGCCGCTCTCCCCAGTGTTGGAAACCCTCATTCAACAGCTAGGCCTCCAAAATCAGGTGCGTCTGATAGGTTTTCTGCCCGATGAACAGCTTCCAATAGCCTACTGCGCCGCGGATTTTACCATTGTGCCCACCGTAGCCTTAGAAGGCTTCGGGTTAATTACCATCGAATCGCTGGCCGCAGGCACCCCGGCACTCGTGACTCCCATTGGCGGCCTGCCAGAGGTTATCCGCCCCTTCCGACCGGAGTGGGTTACCGAAGCGGCCACCGAGGAGGCGCTTACCGAACGACTTCGCGCCGTGCTATCCGGGCAGATTCCCTACCCTCCCGCATTAGAGTGCCAAGAGTATGTGAGGCAGAATTTTGACTGGTCAATTATCTTACCAAAGATCGTTCAGGTCTATACGTTAGCGATGAACGAGCACCGTTCCGCTGCCCAACCCACAACAGGGAAGCCGACCTAGAGCCGTTTTCTTTTGCGATAGAGGGCCTTGAAGCCCACCGAAGGCGAGCGCAAGCGCAGGGTTGCCCATTTTGATGAGGCACCATACGGTGAAATATTCCAACAAGGCGATGTCGTGAAACTCGGCGTTGGGGCAAAGCCACCGATTTTCTGGGTCCCCGGCGTCGGCCATAAGGACTGTCTTTCACCTCGAAGCGAATCAGATCGGCACCCATGTCATTTCCACTGAAGGCGAGAGGGTTGGCCTTGAAGAGCCGGAGAGATAGACAACTGTCATTTCGAGCTGAAGGTGAGTGAACACGTGTCATTTCGAGCCGAAGGTGAGTGAACACGTGTCATTTCGAGCTGAAGGTGAGGTGAACACATGTCATTTCGAGCCGAAGGCGAGAAATCTTGAGTTTCAACCCCCACAGGGAGAATCGTCCCAACGAATCAACCCGCGTGCCTGCCCTATCTCTACCGGCCTATTCCGGCAGGGTTTGAACAACGGCCCATGCAGTATCGCGCTTTTTGCGCCGCACACGGTAAAATAGAGCAGACATCTTTATGGAGGTACAAACCGAAATGCCTGAGCCTGAACCGGTGAAAGTGACCGTTTTTGATGATGGCCCCATCGAAATTCAAGGCCCCGTTACCGTCTACAACGAGTTCGGTAAGGTGATCGCCACCTACGACTCCGAAGAGACTCTCTACCTCTGCCGCTGTGGTCACTCCAACGATAAACCCTTCTGCGATGGCAGCCACGACGACACCGGCTTCTGCCACAAAGTGCGCCCCAAAGAAGACTAGTTCCGTCTAACCATGCTTACCGCCTCGCAAAAGGTGCTCTCGGTCGGCATCTCTCCCTGCCCTAACGACGTCTTCATCTTTGGAGCGCTGATGCTCGGCAAAATCCCTACAGGGGGCCTTACGTTTCACTTCGACCTGCAAGACGTGGAAACCCTTAATCAGGCCGCGCAGCAGGCCGCGTTCGATATGGTGAAGATCAGCTGTGCCGCCTACCCGTTTTGCCAACAAACCTACGAAATGCTGCCTGCCGGTGGAGCGCTTGGGCGGGGAGTGGGGCCCCTTCTGCTTTCGACCGACGGCGTGTGGTCTCCAGAGCGGGAAACGCTGGTGCCGGGGCCGTTTACAACGGCTAACCTGCTGCTCGATTTCTATGCGAAGCGCCCTTTGCGGAAAGCCTACCGGCCTTTCGATGCGCTCTATAACTCCTTGTGTCGTGGAGAGGCTACCCAAGGCGTGGTGATCCATGAAAAGCGCTTCATCTACGTGCAAGATGGCCTCCATCTCATCCAAGACCTAGGAACCTACTGGGAAGAGCAGACCGGCAACCCCATTCCCTTGGGGGTTATTGTGGCGCGCCGCGACCTGCAGCTTCAGGGCGTTCTCACAGACCTTCTCCGGGCCAGCCTGCGCTACGCCTACGCGCACTACGAGGAGATATTCGCCCTCTGCAAACAGCACGCCCAAGACCTTCAAGAGGAGGTCATCGCCGCCCATATCCGGCTCTATGTGAACGACTACTCCTACGACCCAGGAGAGGATGGCCGCCGCGCGATGGAGTATCTGCTGCGGTATCGGCAAGAGGAGGTTTCCGCCCTCTAGAGGTGGCACTTAAAATTCGACTTGGAAAGGAACGAGAAAAGGCCGTGCGTATCGCCTGTTTCGATTGCTTTAGCGGCATTAGTGGGGACATGATTCTAGGTGCCCTCTTCGATGTGGGGGTAGACCCGCAAGCATGGCGTGCCGCCTTAGACCAACTGCAAGTGCCCGGCTACGACATCGCCATCACCCCCGTAAAGAAACAGGGCATCTCCGCCGTTCGTGTGGAGGTGAGGCTGCATGAGGCCGATACCGGCCACGGGCGCCATCTTTCCGACATTGCCGAAATTCTGGAACGAAGCCAGCTGCCTGAGAACGTTCGCAAACGCGCCCTGGCGGTTTTTACCCGTCTGGCCAACGCGGAGGCCAAAATCCATGCCACCACGCCGGAGGCCATCCATTTCCATGAGGTGGGTGCCGTGGATGCCATTGTGGATATTGTGGGCGCCTGTATTGGGTTAGAGATGCTGGGCGTGGAGAGAGTCTACTGCTCTCCCCTGCCCTTCAGCAGCGGCTGGGTGGAGTGTGCCCACGGCCAGATGCCCGTACCGGCCCCGGCCACCCTGGAACTGCTAAGCGGTTTTACCCTTCGTTTCGACTCGCGCAGCGAGGAGCTTATCACCCCCACCGGTGCCGCCATTTTGGCGGAGTTCGTGGAACGGGATGCCCAAGGGCACGTGCTCGGATTCCCGCCCCTGCGCCTGCTGAAAGTGGGCTATGGCGCCGGCAGCAGAGATACCGAGCAGCCGAACCTCCTGCGTCTCTGCCTTGCCGAAGAGCTTACTCCCGCAGACCTTGAAAGGGAGTGATACAGAACGGCTTTCACAGCCCGCCTTGACATGGGGGCGAGGGCGTGGCACTCCATGTCACCTCGAAGCGAAGCTGAGAGGTCTTCTCCTTTCATTTCCATTGAAGGCGAGAGGGTTGGCCTTGCAGAGCCGGTAATGCGTCTGTCATTTCGAGCCGCAGACGAGATAAACAACTGTCATTTCGAGCCGATACCACAACTGTCATTTCGAGCCGAAGGCGAGAAATCTTGAATTTCAACCCCTACCTGCCTTGAGGGGTAAGGGCTAGGGCTGGAGAACCCGCCAATTGCTTCGGTTCTAGAGCTACTTCGTAGAGCAAGCCTGCCTTGCTCGCCCCCTATCCCATCCTTTCCCCCGATTCGGGAGGTGCTAGCGCACGGCGATGCAGCGGCCAGAGAGATAGGCGATTAAGGGAACGACACAGGCCGCAAAGGCGCCGTCCGCGAGGACGCCCACCGCGAGGTGCCCCTCTCCCAAATTGGGGGAGGGGAAGGGCGCCCTACCCCAGAAAATCTTTCGATTTTCTGGGGCCCCCTATATCGGCCTTGAGGGGCGGGGGGCTTGAAGAGCCGGCGATACAACTGTCCTTTCGTGCCGCAGACGAGATAAACAACTGTCATTTCGAGCTGAAGGTCGAGCTGAAGGCGAGGTGAACACATGTCATTTCGAGCCGATACCACAACTGTCATTTCGAGCCGAAGGCGAGAAATCTTGAATTTCAACCCCTACCTGCCTTGAGGGGTAAGGGCTAGGGCTGGAGAACCCGCCAACTGCTTCGGTTCTAGAGCTACTTCGTAGAGCAAGCCTGCCTTGCTCGCCCCCTATCCCATCCTTTCCCCCGATTCGGGAGAAAGGGGGCGGTCATGATTGGTTTCCAAAAGACAGCCTACCAAAGGAAACCGCCGATAACCTTGCTGGTCTCCCCCTCTCATCCCCCCGCACACGGGGGGGAAGCTAGCCATCCCTCCGCCGGTAGGCGGAGGGTTGGCCTTGAAGAGCCGGTGAGATAAACGACTGTCATTTCGAGCCGAAGGCGAGAAATCTTGTGTTTCAATCCCCACAGGGAGGATCGTCCCATCGAATCAACCTGCGCCTGTAGGGGCAGGCCTTGTGCCTGCCAAATACAATAGGGCAACCCCGATGGGGTAACCATCAAAAATGGGGCAACCCGTGTGGTTGCCCCTACAATCGTCTCCCCTCACGGAGGTCAAAATGCGTTGTTGGGCGCAGGCCCTTCCGCCTCCGCAGCAACGCCACGAAGCCAAGGCGGGCGCCGCTTCTCGAAGGCCGCAATCTCCTCTTCGTGTTGGAGGGTAAGCCCGATGTCGTCCAACCCGTTGAGAAGGCAGTGACGCCGGAAGGGGTCTATTTCAAAGGGGACAACCAGTCCCTCCTCATCGGAAACCGTTTGGGTTTCGAGGTCTACCGTTAGCCGATAGCCCGGACGCTCTTCGGCGGTGCGCAAAAGTTGGTTAACTATGTCTTCGGGAAGGCGCACGGGCAAAAGGCCATTCTGAAAGCAGTTGTTGTAGAAGATGTCGGCAAAGGAGGGCGCGATAATGGCCCGAAACCCGTAGTCCATAAGCGCCCATGGTGCATGCTCCCGAGAGGAGCCGCATCCGAAGTTCCTTCCGGTTACCAGAATGGTGGCACCTTGATAGGCCGGCGCGTTAAGAATAAAGTGCGGGTCGGGCGTCTTCCCGTCGGGCAGATAGCGCCAATCATAAAACAGAAACTGCCCAAAGCCCGTTCGCTCGATGCGTTTGAGGAACTGCTTCGGGATAATCTGGTCGGTATCTACGTTCAGCCGATTCAACGGCGCGACGACTCCCGTTACTTTACGAAAAGGTTGCATCGTTTTCTACTCCCATTCTCTTACATCAACGAAATGGCCGGCAATGGCAGCCGCAGCGGCCATTGCAGGGCTAACCAGGTGCGTGCGCCCTCCCTTGCCTTGGCGCCCTTCAAAGTTGCGGTTGGAGGTGGAGGCGCAGCGTTCGCCGGGCTGGAGGATATCGGGGTTCATTCCCAAACACATGGAGCACCCGGCCTCGCGCCACTCAAAGCCGGCCTCTTTAAAGATTCGATCCAGTCCTTCCGCCTCGGCCTGCAGTTTCACGCCGGTCGAGCCGGGCACGACCATCGCCCGCACGCGCGGGTGGACTCGTTTGCCGCGCACAATTTCGGCGGCAGCTCGAAGGTCGGCAAGCCGCCCGTTGGTACAGGAGCCGATGAACACGCGGTCGAGCGGAATCTCTTGGATAGGGGTGCCGGGTTTGAGGCCCATGTACTCTAGGGCACGCACGGCCGCCCGTCGCTTTCCTTCATCGGAGAACTGATCGGGGTCGGGAACGCAGCCCGACACGGGCACCACCATCTCTGGGCTGGTGCCCCAGCTTACATAGGGTTCAATCTGTTCGCCCTGCAGACAGACGGTGGCATCAAAAACGGCGTCGGCGTCGGTGGGCAGGCTTTGCCACCACGCGAGGGCCTGCTCCCATTCCGCGCCCTTAGGGGCAAAGGGGCGCCCTTCAAGCCAGGCGAACGTTTTGTCGTCAGGAGCGATCATGCCGGCACGCGCTCCGGCCTCGATGGACATATTGCAGATGGTCATGCGCCCCTCCATAGAGAGCGCTTGAATGACGTCGCCTCGGTATTCCACGGCATAGCCGGTTGCCCCATCCGTACCGATTTTGCCGATGATGGCCAGGATCACGTCTTTGGCGGTAACGCCACGGCCGAGGGTGCCATCTACGCGAATCTCCATGGTCTTAGGGCGTTTCTGCGGTAGGCACTGCGTGGCCAGCACATGTTCCACCTCGCTGGTGCCGATGCCGAAGGCGAGGGCGCCAAAGGCGCCGTGGGTGCTGGTGTGGCTGTCGCCGCACACAATGGTCATGCCTGGTTGCGTAAGGCCAAGCTCCGGCCCGATCACGTGAACAATGCCTTGACGGCGACTGTGAATGCCGTAGAGGGTAATGCCGAACTCCTTGCAGTTCCGCTCCAAAGTCTCCATTTGGGCGCGGGAGATGGGGTCGGCCACAGGGAGGTTGCGATCGGTTGTCGGCACGTTATGGTCCATTGTCGCCACCGTGAGATCGGGGCGGCGCACCTTACGTCCGGCCAATCGCAGGCCTTCGAAGGCCTGTGGAGAGGTCACTTCATGTACGAGATGCAGGTCAATATAGAGCAGCGTCGGCTCGCCCTCTGCCTCTCGTACCACATGAGCCTCCCAGATTTTTTCAAACATCGTTTTTGGCAAGGCGCTCACCTCACTTTCTTTAGGATGAAAAGATAGGCGCTCCGTTGCGTTTTTGAGCACGGAGCAGAACGCGCGGCCAGGCAAAGGTAATATCTCCTTCTGGCGTTGCGGTTATGGCAAAACACTGTTTTGCCCGATGGGGCAGGCCGCTTTCAAACAGAGGCCGCAGTTGCGCTATCTGATCCGCAGAGCAGCCGGCCTTATGGACCCATTCCGAAAAACGCAGGGGAATCGCCTCTGTCTTCACCTCGCAGACCTCCATATAGAAGCCGGCTTGGTGGAGCATCTGCCGCCACTCCGCCTCCGTATAGTTACGGACGTGGGAGGGGTCGCGCAGGGTTTCCACCTGCTGAAACCACTCCGCCGCGGCCGTGTCTGCCGGGGCCACCGTATCCGCAATAAGCAAGATGCCCTGGCGCTTCAGCACGCGGTAGGCTTCCTGCAAAAAGGTCGGCACCGAGGGGAAATGATGTGCCGCCAGGCGGCAGGTAACCCGGTCGAAACGGTCATTGGGCAGGGGCAGTTGTTCGACAGAGGCCAAGAGGAACTCCAAGTTGGTTAGCCCTCTCTCATGGGCTTGGCGGGCCGCTTGTTCTAGCATGGCTTCCGAAACGTCAACACCGACGACGTATTGAACAGAGGGCGCGACGGCCAGGGCGGTAAAGCCGGTGCCTGTGGCCGCATCGAGAACGGTATGGTGCGGCTGCAGCTCGGCAAGGCGCACAAGAGCGGCCAGTGTCTCCGCACTCCAGCTGTTCCAGCGGGCATCGTAGTGGGTCGCTTGGCGATTGAACTGCTCTTTTGCCGAACGGGTCGGAAGCCATGGGTTTTTATGGGCCATGGGGCTATTCCTTTGTTAAAATTCGCGCCAAAGAGACAATGGTACCTAGGCACCACCGAACGCCATCTATGGCGCGCTCACGACGGTAAGGCTCTTTGCTGAGAAAATCTCCATAGACGCCATGCTGGTCAACATGTTTGCCTAGGTCGGCCAACACATCGAACGCAGGGGGCAGCGGGATGCCAAGCGCGGTAAGGGTGCGGGCGCACCAGTCTAAGAAGTTGGCGATGACCTGCTCGTTGTCTTCATCATGATAGGCCAACAGATGGAGTGTGCGCGCGGCATCAATCAGATAGACGTTTTCCAAGGAGGGAGGGCGACGAAACTGCACCGGTATCCCGGCCAACGCAAAGGCCTGCGGGGCCAGCTCAAGGTGGGTGAACAGGATGACCTGATCTTCCAACAACAAGGGCCTCAGCTCCTGGTTTTGTTCCAGCAGGAAGGTGTAGAAATTGGGCACTTCGCTGCGCCCGTCGGTGCGTAGCCCTACCAGATAGATATCGCTTATCTGCGGCTGCGTGCTGCCGGCTTCAGGGCCGACGGTACTGCGCTCAAGGCCGACGCCCTCCCCCTCAAGGCCGACGCCCTCCCCCTCAAGGCCAGTATTGGGGTCTTCAGAAAATCTTGCGATTTTCTGGGGTAGGGCGCCCTCCCCTTCAGCCCTCTCTTCCTCCCGGCTCATAGGGCTATCTCCTCACCAAAGGGTTTCTGCTGTTGGTGCGCCTGAAGAATGGAATCGAGCAGTTGTACGGAGAGCCTATAGGCTGCTTTGCCATCCTGCAGGGCGATGGCGTTGGCGAGCTGCTCGTGCAGCCGGGCTTGCTGTTCCGTGGTACCGGAGAGAGCGATAACATCGCAAAGTGCCTCGCGATGGACACTCAGAAAGGAGCGAACGAGGTCTACGAAAACCCCGTTTCCGGCCGCCTCCGCGATGGTGATATGAAACGCGATGTCGGCTTCCAGCAGGCCTTGAGTATCGTTACGAAGCCGACAGCTCTCCCGCTCGGCCAGGAGGCTGGTGAGGCGCTGAAGGTGGGTTTCATTACGCCGGAGGGCAGCCAAACGGGCGCTTTCCGGCTCTAGTGCGCGCCGTACCTCGTAGACCTCCACGATATGGGCGCGTCGAAGGCGCTCGGCGAGAGTCTCCTGTTCGTGAGGTAGGGCACAAACAAAGGTGCCTTGTCCTTGCTTTACTTGAAGCAGACCGGAGTGAGCGAGGGCGCGAATGGCCTCTCGCACGGTCGAGCGTCCCACCTGAAGGACGTGCATAAGCTCCGGTTCGGTGGGCAGACGACTTCCCACCGGGTACTCGCCGTTGGCGATGCCTTCACGAAGGCGTTGAATGACCTGTTCTACCAGCTGTTGGCGTTGTACGGGTTCGATGTTGCGGCTCCAATCATCAGATCGTCAGATGTTTAGGCGATTATACACGCCGACATGGCGGTATGTCAAGTGCCCGTGGGCTGGTAGCCCTTGCAGACGGGGGAGAGAAGCCGTGGTTGGGCGTTCAGTCGAGCATAGGGCCCAGCAGGGTGCGGAAGCGGATGCGGCAGGAGGTGGCTTGAGGCGAGTCCTCAACGACGATATGGAAGGGCGCGTTTTGGTGGGGCAGAACGGGGTCGAGAACAATGGGGGCCGTTTCGACGTCGAGCGGCAGCCCTTTGGAGTTCAACAGTTCCACAACGGCCTGCACATGGCGAAGGGGGCGCGAGGATAGGTTTTGAAGGCTCCCCTTCACCGACACGAACCCCTCCTGGCGTTTGGCCTCCGCGGTGCAGAGGCGAACGGAGGCGTTTGGGCCTGTGGAAGGCACGGAGAGGGGCAAGGCGGAGGGGTGCGGTTGAAAGAGCTTCTGGTCGAGCACAACGCCTGCTTCTATGGCCACAAGCAGGGTGAAGCCGAACACAAGGAGGCGAAGCGGGCGATGGAGTTTTGGCCGCCGCGGGGCGGGAGATTTCGGTAACGGCTGAGGTTGAACGGGGCTATTCTCGGCCCAAATCGGTAATGCAGACGCCGGCAAGCTCATAAGAAACGCTGTCTCCTTCCATCATGGGGCGGAGCGCCCTAGGATAAAACAAGTATACTATTATAGGTAGATACTTGTCAACCATTTTAATGTGATTTTTCGTTCTAAAACCCGCTTTATTATAAGCAGGCGTTGTTATTCTCGAGGCGTTGCAACGGCTCCCTTGCTAAATACGTTCCAGGGCATCGTTCGGTTTGCTGTCTATCGAGCCGCGGGCAAGATCAACACCTGTCATTTCGAGCCGAAGGCGAGAAATCTTGAGTTTCAATGCCCACCGGCTTTTTGAGGGGAAGGGGTGAGGCAGTTGAGGCTAGCGTTTCTAGAGCCAATTCATGGAGTAAGCCTGTCTTGTTCGCCCCCTATCCCGGCCTTTCCCCCTATTAGGGAGAAAGGGGACTAGTGCGTTTAGTTTCTAAAAGACAGCCTACCAAAGGAAACCGCGAATGGGCTTAGTGGTCTCCCCTCTCCCTGATAGGGGGAGGGGAAGGGCGCCCTGCCCCAGAAAATCTTGCGATTTTCTGGGGACCCCTGTATCGGCCTTGAGGGGCGGGGGGGTGGGGGCTTGAAGAGCCGGCGATACAACTGTCATTTCGAGCCGCAGACGAGATAAACACCTGTCATTTCGAGCCGAAGGCGAGATACACCCCTGTCATTTCGAGCCGAAGGCGAGAAATCTTGAGTTTCAATGCCCACCGGCTTTTTGAGGGGAAGGGCGTCGCTCTTGAGGGGTGGCGGCTGACAACCCAACGGTTCGACTGCCCGTTGGCAGTCAAGCGCAGGTCGCTTGACTTTTTTGCCGCACACCCAGTATACTACTAACGCTTGATTGGCTTTTGTGCGCCCGTAGCTCAGCGGATAGAGCGACAGGTTGCGGACCTGTAGGTCGGGAGTTCAAGTCTCTCCGGGCGCGCTTTCTGCAGAATTACGGTGTTTGTCCGCCCCATCTAAAGTCTTTCTCCCTGCTTGCCAAAAATAACCCCATTGACCCGATGCCGCGCCGCATCGTTGTTTTTTTGTGGCCTTGCTGCTCTGTGACCAACTTTTTTGATGGAGATATACGGAGATGGCAGCATCGGTTCCTGTGCCTCGGAACGAAGAGGAACGACTTTGTGCGCTTTATCGCTATTCGTTGCTCGACACCTTGCCCGAACAGGCGTTTAACGACCTTGTTGTGCTTGCCGCCCAGATTTGTAAAACGCCCGTTAGTCTCATTAGTCTGGTGGATCGGGATCGTCAGTGGTTCAAGGCACATTTCGGTGTGGAAGTGCAGGAGACGCCGCGGGAGCTGGCCTTTTGCAACTACACCATTCTCTCCGGTGGCCTCCTGGTGGTATCGGATGCTCGGAAAGACCCACGCTTTCGGCAAAACCCTCTCGTTAGTGGCCCGCCCTATATTCGTTTTTATGCCGGCGCTCCTCTTATTACCTCCGATGGCTATGCGTTGGGAACGCTTTGCGTTATAGACACCGTGCCGCGAAAGTTACGCAAATCCCAAAAGGAGGCCCTCCTGGCGCTGGCCCGACAGGTGATGAGTCAAATAGAGCTGCGCTTTCAAAGCAGGAGGCTCGAAAAACTGGCCACTACCGACTGCCTCACCGGAGTAAGTAACGTGCGGTATTTGAGGGAGCGACTCGACGAACTGTTCCTACAAGCCCGTCGTAGCCGACAACCGCTCTCCCTGGTGATGATGGATGTGGATCATTTCAAGGCCTATAACGACGCCTTCGGTCATCCAGAAGGCGACCTCGTGCTCCAAAAGCTAGCCCCTATTATGCAAGCCCAGCTCCGACCTGGCCATGTTCTAGGCCGCTATGGAGGCGAAGAGTTCATGGTGATTCTTCCCCAAACCGATCAAGAAGCCGCTGTATCCGTAGCGGAGCGCTTGAGGCAGGCCATAGAGCGACATCCGTGGCTCCTACGCCCTATAACGGCGAGTTTTGGGGTGGCTACCCTATGCGACGAGGTACAGGATGTTAACGAGCTGATTGAGGAGGCCGACCAAGCGCTCTACAACTCGAAACGTCTCGGCCGCAATCGGGTGACCCATTACGCGGCGATGGCGTTGGAGGAGGGGGTTGCCGAGATGCTTCAGGTTTCGGAATCGGCAGCCTATTTTCCCTCGGAGCGGCTTAAGCAGCGGCTCTATCGGCATCTTGAACGGGTCTACAGCGCGACCATTGAGGGATGGTCGCGCATCCTCGATCTGCGCGATAAGGAGACGGAAGGGCATAGCCAACGTGTAACGGAGCTGTCGGTGCGCTTGGCCGAGCAGATGGGCTTTTCCGACCGTCAGCTCCTTTATATTCGTTGGGGGGCTTTGCTGCATGATATCGGGAAGATAGGCATTCCGGATAGCATTCTCCATAAGGCTGGCCCGCTGACGGAAGAGGAGTGGGCGATCATGCGGCGTCACCCGGAGTATGCCTACGAGATGCTCTCCTCCATCCCGTTCTTGCGTCCGGCTTTGGATATCCCCTACTGTCATCATGAGCGATGGGATGGCAGCGGATACCCTCGTGGGCTTCGCGGAGAGGAGATACCGTTGGCCGCCCGCATTTTTGCGGTCGTGGATGTATGGGATGCCCTTCGTTCCGATAGACCGTATCGCAAAGGGTGGCCGGAAGAGAAGGTTTTGGAGTATCTTTGCGATCAGTCGGGGCACCATTTCGACCCGGAGGTGGTAGCCCAGTTTTTCAAGCTGATCGGCACCCAAAACCTTCTTCCCAATCGGCAAAAAGCGGCCTAAGGGCCTTGCAAGCTGCAACGCTGCGGCCTTGGGGACGGGGGCTTGCAACTTCCTACCGATGAGCTGTGGTGGGGACGGGCACTATCTGAGCGGCCCGATCGGTCGCTATCGGCGGAAGTGACAGAGGGAGCCTGCCCTCTCGGCAAACAGCTTCCGTTGTGCCCGTTATCTTGCCGGTCGTGGTATCCCACCAAACAACACGGTAGCGGCCATCGGCCAAGCCGTGGAGGACGGTTGTGGTGGCATCTACGGGATGGATAGGACGATGGGAGTAGACATTCAGCCAATTAGATGCCTTGTTCTGAACCCACAGCAGCGCCATTTTGCTGTTGGTTAGCGCATAGCAGTCCAATGGAGCATAACGCCCATCGAGATAGTTGGTTAAGGTGATGGAGTTAAGGCTTATCCAGTCGCCATCCGTAACGTTTAGGGTGATGGTGTGGTCGCCGGCGGGCACATCCATAGCGTACTCTTTATCGTAGGTAGCCAAATAGATATTATATTGCGGCTCGAACTGAGTCTCTTTGTAGGGTGGCTTCTCCCCGTTTTTAGGTGGGGCTGCCGGAAGGTTGAACTCCGCTACCGGTTTCCCATCGAGGAGCACCTGTAGATTTGCAAAATTCGAGACTTGGTAAATGTGAAGAATAAACTTCCCCGGTTTCGTGAAATGCACATGGAAGGTGGGAACGCTGCGCAGGTCGGGCTTACCGGGGCTGAACAGATACATCGGCAACGCTCCGCCCTCTACCTTCCCTGTAGAGGTGAGCGTAAAGTTCTCTGCCGAGCGTGCCCAACCCAGTTGCGGCGTGAAAACGGCATCGTAAAACACGCTCTTTTGCCCTGATGTTCTCGGGGGATCGCACGTCGCCGGCTGCCAAATGCCCTCTTGCCATGGCACCGAAGCAATGAACTTGGCGGGCGCATCGAACACAGGATAGAGGTTTTTGGGAGCGATGTAGTCGTCCCACCACCAGATCATGGCTGTGGCGGCGTCGCCAGAGACGATGGACGACCATAACGCGTTGTGTAGGTTCACCGCTTTCCCTTCGGGGTCATATTTTGCATCTGACGCTCGCCAGTCTATGCCGAACTCGGCCATAAAGTGCGGTTTACCGTATTTTCGATTTTCAAGAGCGTCTCTATGTACCACCGGCGCCCAATCGGGGATGTTGCCGGTGCCGTAGTTATGCGTCATCGTAAAATCCACTACGGGCAGCTGCCAAATGGCCGGGTTGCCGTAGGTGGTGCTTACGAGATGATGATAAGGGTCGGCAGGATGCCCGGCATCGGCACCCATCCCCTTCAAGTAGTCCCCCATCACCTGCACCCAGCTGGCGGGTGGGTTGGCCTCGTTCCAAAACTCCCAGCCAAAGAGGTTTGTACGCCAACCGTAGCGCGCAGCAAGGTAACGCAAACGCTGCTTATAGGCCTTTTGCGCCACGGGGTTCGTCCAGAAGTCGTCCGGTTTCTGGCAAGGCCCTCCGTTGGCAGCGTTGTAGGGGTTCTGTGCCCACATGCCTTCATTAAAGTAGCCGCCAGTGGTGAATTCGCCGTAGGTTCCCAAGCAGAGCATCACGTTGATGTGGTACTTCTCGGCCAAATCGAGGATTCTATCCACCATCCAGGCGTTATCGAGCGCGTAGTAGCCCAAACCGTGCGTTCCGACAAAACGATCTTCCCCTTTTCCTGGCGGTGGGCCGCTCCATTCGATGTCGGTATGATGCCAATGAAACATCCAGAGCCGAATCCAGTTTCCGCCGTGAGCGCTTAGATCGGCCAGCCAACGGTTGAAATCGGTGGAACCACCGGCCCCGGCCCAACACATATCCTCCCCTATGGGGAAATAGGGTTTACCGTTGGAATAGG
>Ga0209061_1000405_pt1 | contig 114934 bp, 96 predicted proteins | sample Coa_R1_10_FD_187157 | JGI IMG/M metagenome (GOLD analysis project Ga0209061, IMG submission 187157) | Surface soil microbial communities from Centralia Pennsylvania, which are recovering from an underground coalmine fire - Coalmine... | ecosystem: Environmental > Terrestrial > Soil >... | reverse complement strand
CTGACAAGTTCGTCGTTGTACTTGCTCCAATTCCTGTCGTCTGACATGCCGTGAGATTGGGCGCCTCAGTACAAGCACACTTGAGACAAAATTAGTAGACTACGTGCTTGAATCGTGCAACACAGCAGCAAAAAAGCAAGAATGAAATAGTTCAAGCTAGATGTAAAGCACTATGCCACCTGAGACAACTTCCTTGGCAAAGAAAGAAGCACTAGTACGACAGTTTTACCATGATGTATGGAATAACCACGGGAATCCGGATATAGCCGAAGAATTGTTTGCAAGCGAATACACTGTTCACGACCCGGCTTTCGGAACAATTCAGGCGGCGCCTCAATGGCAGAAAGACGGTGCCAAAGGATTCAGGAGTGCTTTTCCTGACAATCTGCTCCAGATTACTTTTACCCTTTCTAGCGAAGACATGGTCGCTGCTAGATGGACAATTACCGGTATCCAGAAAGGCAAGTTCAGAGGCTACGAGCCAAGCAACAAGAAAGTAGAGTTCAGCGGAATCAACATATTCCGATTCGGAGATGCTGGCAAGATAGTGGAACTGTGGAATCATAGAGACGATTTGAGTCTTATAGAGCAAATTAGCGGGAGAAAGATGGCTGAACACACAAGCTACAGAGAAAGGTAGGGAGCACCCGAGCGGGGTCCCCCCTCTTTCTTCTATTTTCACTCTTTCTTTCTCTTACTCTCGTATTCTTACTCTTTCATAACGTATAACGCGGGCAGAATTATTGTAAAAGCATATTTAGTGCAAAATCAACTCTGCTCTAACGACATACTCAAGAAACGAAATCTCCACGGTCCTCTGGACATTGGATCCCGTGGAAAATTCCGGATGTCAGCTTCAACTAACACTCCTCCAATATTGTAAAGGACATTCTGGGGCAACTCGGCGGCGTAGGAAGATTCCAAGACTGTACTCAATCCGTGGGCGCCTCCATAATTTTAAATTTACATTACGTCAGATAGTTTACCCTTCTACTAGGCAGAATAGCCGTATCAGAGAGTCCTGACCATTTTCAGGAAAACCCGAATGTCATGTTTCAAAGTATTATTTATGATGGTCTTGCGGGACAGAGTTTCCTTAAGAATTTTACAATTACGTACGATCTTGATCGATCGAGAATGATCTTTGCAAACCGCCGATAACCCCATTATTCATTTACAAATTCCGTGACTTCAAATTACGTAAGCAAAGTCTTGGCTACCGACGATTTATTTCTTCTCCGGCAAATTGCCTCATTGTAACCAGCGCATGGAGGCAGGATCCAGAGCATCTGCCGCCGCCTTAGGTTACCTAATGATCGCCATAATCGAAGGACGCATGAATCAAAAGAGTAGGCATGCGTCAGTTCCCTCAGCACTCATTTCACGACTCGTGCCGATGGCTGTAGCGTCTTCCGCGTGTTTTGAACACGCAAGAAGATTTCGACCTCCACATGCAGGAAATTGTCTCTTGGTAGGACTTTAGAGCCTTTTCAGGAATACTATTTTGACAGGATGTTCATCACACCATCGCTGCCGGCTTTTTTTGGGGCTCGACTTCCTAATGAGTTTTGCAAAAAGCATAATCGGCTTCGCGCCAGCCTCTTCTTTTGCATTCTTCGAAGCGACTCAGCAGTCGACTTTTGATGCGCCTCCGCTTGGGATTCTATGAATTGGGATTTTTCTGCTTCTAGAGAAGTTTTACCGCTTCTTTCATTATTGGATCATCCGTAGCATAGTACCCTTCAGTTTTCTCTTCTATCAAATCTACCGATTTCAAAGTATTTAGAATATCGTAAAGTACCTTGCTATTCACACCAAGTTCATTATTGAGCTCGCTCCATCTCGTGCCATTGATGCACATTCGCAATGTTTTCACATAGAGACGCCGGTGTCTCCTTGCAAGGAAATTATTCAGCTCTGAAGAAATGATTTTGGATCCTTCTCTTATGGTCTGAGCTAAAGCTTTCTCATGAGAGAGCCTCCTTATGCATCTGAAATTCCCATAATACGTCAACCATCCAACATACCCATTGAGCCTATCCACAGTTTCTTCGATCTGCTCTTCTGATTCTCGAATTTCGCGATGCTCCTTGAAACCAGCGGATAAGAATGATTTTGCGATTTGTTTCGAAAATTGTTCTAACCTTATTTGCGCAGGCGTCCTCCCATACATTGGAGAGGCTTCATCAGGATCAAGTAATCTTCTAACTAAACCGATGTAAGAACCAGAGAAGACAACTTTGAGATCGTGGTATGTGTCCCATGAAGATTTGAGTACTTTTAGAAAGTAAGGAGACGAGGCTACGGTTTGTATTTCATCAAGTACAATGATTCGTTTGCGCAATTTTGAAAACGCATCTTCGGTAACCTTGCTCCATTTGGTTTGAACAAACTTGACATCCAGCCCAATTTCGCTTAAGCTGAATCCAGCCTGCGCAAGAAGTTTGGTCGCAAAACCTTCGATACCACGACTATCAAGCAGATTGACATACACTCCATGCCTCTCAACAGCAAATGTCTTGATGATGCTGGTCTTTCCAGTCATTCTCTTTCCGAGAACCGAAACCCACGAACCGGAATCGACTAGTCTGGAAAGCTCCTTGTATTCGTCTCGTCGATCATACAAGTCCTTTAGTCTTTCTTTTGGCCTCAGATCAAATAACAAATGGAACTTACCTACGTAAGTAGTTACCTAGGTAAGTAAGTATAAATCTCTATCCGCGCCCTTTCATTGATGCACTTGGTCACCGACCAACATTTTTTCCCTCCGAGAAACGCTCTTGCAACCATTTTGAGAAGAGTTAATCTTCGAACAATTCTCGAAGGCACTGTATGCGAGAATAAGGGGTATGACTCCGATAACCGAATTGTAGAGTGCGCTCTTGATTCAAACGTAAGTTACATTGTGAGCGGCCATTCGCATCTATTGGAGTTGAGAGAATTCAAGCGTATAAAAATAGTAAGCGCGTCCGAATTTCAAAGTCATTTTGCAAAGTAATGATTCAGAAATAGCGCAAATGCTCTCTAGGAGAAGCTTTCTACTTGAAGATCTCTCCGATTGGAGAGTTACAAACTGGGAGAACTTTCACACTGGAGCGCCGCAGTTCCCGCAGAACCTTTGTCCGGCTGGTATGGGGGTGCCGCACTTGGAGCAGCTCATTGCGGGTGCGTGTTGCTGCTGGAACGCGGGTATGCCCTCCTGACTCGTCGAGAAGGGAGACTGGTACCTCGTGAGGTTCTCTCTTATTATACCATAGGCCTTCTCCGCTTGGTCGTTGGGCAGGTCGCTGAGCGAGAGAGGGTCTCCGCCAAACCTCAGCGTACATTTTACGGTGGATCGCAGCATCCCCTTGTCAAGTATGACGTTTGAAATATCCCTGTAGTTGAAATCAGTGTAATCCTTCTTCAGGCGCAGTGCGTGCGGGTGCCTCAGGATTATCCGCTCGTTTGTGATTACTACGGAGTCAATGTTGATCGCCGGGTGGTAGAGTTTCTGCTGGATGAACAGTTGCACCTGCTCGTTTGGTCCGAGTATGTGTACGATATCATCTGGAGGAGCGCTCATGATTGCAATCTTCTCGCTTTGGGTTTTGAATGGTTTTCGGGGTTGAATATCTGCTTTTGTCTCAGGTTCGCTCGTAAAGCCTAAGAAGTCTGGCGCTCTCCTTCATGGGGCCTTGTCCGTGGTAAATGCCCTTGCCTCGGATTTTCAATATGTCCTTTCCCATGATACGGGTCCAGATTTCAGAACCAGCGACGGTTTATCTGACTCGTTTGACTCCAGAAAGATCTGTTCCACAAGTAAAATCCTTTTGCAGCAACAACTTACGAGAGTGTCAATTCCTCTTTCATAGTACCTCTTCTTACCATGGCCCATATTCTGTTCGGGTCAAGGGGTGTCTTTGTAATCTTCACAGTGAATGACGATGACAGGGCATCTTCTACAGCGTTCGAGATCGCAGCTGGCACACCGATCGTTCCTGCTTCTCCCGCGCCCTTGAATCCTCCAAGGAGTAAGGGCGATGGTGTCTCGATGTGTTCAACTTCGATGTGAGGAGAATCCAGTGAGGTAGGTAAGAGATAGTCGACGAAACTTGATGAAAGAAGCTGCCCGTCGGCATCGTACCTAATCTCTTCGAGGAAAGTTCCACCTAGGGATTGTATCACTCCCCCGTGAACCTGACCTGTCACAATTGTGGGGTTTATTATCTTCCCGCAATCGTGAACCACCACGTACTTCAACACTTTGAAGAGGCCCGATTCAGGGTCAGCCTCGACTATCGCGGCGTGCGTTGCGTTGGTCGTCGTTCCGGATACGTTGACCTTGCCATCCTCCTTTGGAAAGTTTTCGATGTTAGGCGGTTCGTAAAAATACGTGGCCTCAAGTCCTGCCTCCATTCCCTGGGGAAGTCTGAATGACTCATCATAGGCAATCCTTGCTATCTCTTTGAGTGAAATACTGCGCTCGCCATTCCCATTGACTGAGTACCTCCCAGCTTCCCATTGTATTTCGCTCCTGCTTCTTTGAAGCACATGCTCGGCTATCTTCAGCATCTTTTCCTTGATGCGCTCTGAAGCGCCGATTATTGCGCCTCCGCAGACAACGGCGCTTCTGCTTCCGTAGTTGCCGCTGCTGTACGGGGTTGAATCGGTGTCGCCCAGTTGAACTGACACATCCTCAACATCGACGCCAAATTCGTTTGCAGCGACCTGTCTCAGGGCGGTTTCAATCGATGTTCCTATCGAAGCAAGACCCGTAGCGACTGTGATCTTCCCATCGGGCTGAACTTTCACGTTGACAGGATCGTGCGCCGTCCACCTCCTAGTTGCGCCGTATATTGTCGGGACGGTGGTTTCCGTATTGCAAGCAAAGCCTATTCCAAGGTACTTTCCTTTTCTGGAAGATTCTCGCTGAAGCCTTCTGAAATCAGAGTAGCCGACGAGTTCTGTCGCCCTATCCAGGCATTCCATGTAACTTCCACTGTCGAGTACTGTCCCCGTAGCGTTGACGTAGGGGAACTCTTGCACCATATTCTTCTTCCGAAACTCCACTGGATCGATTTTGAGCTCCCTCGCAGCTAGGTCGACCAGCCTTTCCATGACAAACGTCGCTTCGGGCTGGCCAAATCCACGATAGGCTCCGAACGGCGTCTTGTTTGTGACGACCCAGTCAACTTCAAACCGGTAGTCTTGAATTTTGTACGGTCCTGGCAGCATTGAAGTTGTGACCATCAATGTTCCGAACACATTGTGTGGAAAGTAGGTCATTGCCCCGACATCTGCAATGATCCTGTCGGAAAGTCCCTTGATGATCCCTTCTCTTGACACTGCCATCTTGACGTAGTGCACCTGTCCCCTTGAGTGCCCGGAGGCAAGAAAGTGCTCCTGCCTTGTCTCTATCCACTTGACAGGTATTTTCAGCAAAAACGACAGGGCGCCAACTATGATATCTTCGGGATAAATATTGAGCTTAACTCCGAAACCGCCGCCCAGATCAGGCGCGATCACTCTGATTCTGTTTTCAGGAAGACCGAGAGACTCTGCGAGAAGGGATTTGTGAACGTGAGGTGCTTGCGTCGATGCCCAGAATGTGAGGACGGAGGTTCCTGGGTTGTAGTGAGCCATGCACCCTCTTGTTTCCATCGGCACCCCGCAGTAGCGATGCACTACCATCTTTTCTTCGATGAGCAGGTCGCCTTTGCTGAACGCGCCGTCTACATCGCCATTTGAGAATTTGGCGTTCATGAACAGGTTGTCCTTCCACTCTTCGTAGAGAGTGCTGCTGTGTTTTGAAAGGGCCTGTTCCGCGTCGATTACAGGATCCAGGGTTTCATAATCTACATTCACTGACTCCAGCGCATCTTCCGCGCTGTACCTGTCCTTTGCAACAACCGCTACGACTGGGTCTCCCACCCACCTGACCTTGTCAGAGGCCAGATAGTGGTAGAACATTGGTTTGATTCCGGGGAAAGGGATGTCGACCTTGATCGGTTTTGCGATTTTATCGATATCTTGAGCTGTGTAAGCCCCAATCACGTCCTTGTTACCTCGGAGGCCGCTGAGGTCGATCGACCTAATTTTAGCGTGCGCATACGGGCTTCTAACAAAAGCGCAGTAGGTAGTGCCCTTGGCACTGACATCGTCGATGTACGTGCCAAGACCCATGGTGAAGCGAACATCTTCGGCGGGGGCAATAGAGGCCCCAACTACGGAATTCTTTCTGCTCAATCGCGCTGACTGATCTCCGCCTTTCTTTTTTGGCCGCCCCTGAGCGTTATTTAATTTTGAGTTTAACTCGCAACCACATTAGTACGAGTTTACTTACCTTCCTTCGCATTCGTACGTGTGACTAGATGAAGGAAAGAAATCGCGGTCGTGCTAGGAGATGTAATCCTTCAGGTCAACCTTGTTCAGGACCTGATCGGGCGGGCCGGGTCGCCGATATTTTTCTCCGACCTTCTGTGTTGCGAGTATGCCAAGCTTGCTTGTCAGAAGCCTCTGATGGGCGGGTGGGCCCGCCATAACCCCCATGGGATCTAGGTTGTGAGTTCGCAGTGGGAGGAATGTTACGAAATCGTCAGGCTCGCCGGCTCTCATACACCGAGCCCACTCCACCTGATCGGGGTTGTGAACGTCGATGTCTTCATCAACTATGGTAACGTACTTGGCAAAGACAGAGATGTCGAGGCCCATGATATAGTAAAGCAGCCGAAGATCGTCATTTTCCCGCTTTTTGTCAAGGGAGACGACCAAGTGAAACAGATCGCTTCCGGCATTGAAAGAGACGTCCTTGACTGTAGGGAACTCTTGTTTCAACTTTTGAAGGACTCTCCCCTCCCATCCCCATCCCACGATTCCGGAGAGCGTTCTGTGTTCGTCTGACATGCCTGACATTAGAGTGTGGTAGATGGGATTCCTCCTGTGTGTTATGGCGCTGCACTCGAAAACAGGCTTTGGAGCTCTCTCTTCCCTGCAATAGTCGGTAAACTCTGCCATAGGCCCCTCCTCGTGTCTCTCGTTTGCAAGCATCCTCCCCTCCAGAACGACTTCTGCGCTCGCTGGCACCATCAGATCGATTGTATCGCACTTTACCATCTCAATCCCCTTTCCGTTAAGCGCTCCAGCAACTTGAAATTCGTCAACCCCTGTCATCGCCGCATAGATTGCAGCAACCTGGATTGCTGGTTGGGCACCAAAACATATGGCGAGTGGCATGTCCTCGCCTTTCTCTTCGTACCTTAGCAGGCGCTTCAGCGTATCGCTGTGTGCGCTGAAAAGACCGCCAGTTCTATTGGGGCCGTAGGTATCAGGGGTTACCTGGCCTCTGAAAACTCCCATTCCGTACTGGCCAGTATCAGGGTCCTTGCTGATCCACACTCCCGGCGTGATGAAGGGTCCCCTGTCCTCCACGCAGTGCCATACGACCGGGATGGTCTTTGAGATGTTGACTTCGGATTTTATCACAACGTCTTTGACGGGAGAAGTCTTGACCTCCTGCACTGGATACTTTGCCCTATCTTTCTCTGCAGCAAATATTGCATCGTGTACCTTGACCACACTTGCCCTTTCTACTTCACTCATCAGGAAGCTCTTCCGGGTGCATCCTGCCATCCCTCCCGCTCCGCTTCTGCTGAGCTTGCTGAGAGTTTTCACTTCGGCGGGAGAGGGTTCGAGATCCAGTCCAAGAGCAATGCGGTACATGCTTCCATACACGTTGGCCATCACTTTGAAACCAGGAAATCCGCTCACCCTTTCGAAGAGGACGGCCTTTCCTAGTTCCTCCTCAACTTTCCTTATCACTGATGGCAGCTCAAAGTTGAGCGGACTAACTTCCTTACCGATTCTAACCAGTTCGCCTTTCTTTTCTAGTAGTTCTAGAAATTCGCCTGCGCTTGAGACCAAGGTCACGACATCACGCGAAACTGCTCTAGAATCCAACTATTAATTGTTTGTATCATATTAGTCGATACCGGCTACTTAGGGCCCGGATAATTGGGCATTAGCTGTATCATCATCGAGAAACTGTTGCGGTCCGATTCTGACCTGAAATCTGGGGTGCCGCTATCAAACTCAGCATCAGCCGCGCCCTCGCCTTCAATAATCTGTTTCTTGGTTTTTCTTTCCTCCAAATTTTTCTTTTCTTGTCAAATTCCCTCAGTAATTGTTACAATTCCCTTCTCGAAACATAGGGCGGGTTCCAGGTCCTCCTATAGATCATGGAAGAGCTCTTTCGCAAGACCCTTCGAAGAAGAGAAACAAGTTTGGAGGCTATACTCACGGAATGCATGCGGTTCAATCCCCTTTTCTTCCACCTGCTCATATTGTATCAGAAATTCCAGTGCTAGCCAGTTGGTTTCCCGCTTCATCCAGGGTGAGACCACACCTGCATTGTTGACTCACACACTGTTAACTCACCTTGAGGCTCCAGATTTTCTGCGTTCGGGTTTTATATGCGTCGCGGCGTAATTTCCAAATCATCCTTGAAAATCCGAAAATCCACTTGTTACCCTAACGCTTTCCTCAAAGCTAATGGGAGCTTCCTTGCTCCGTTTCCCTCTTTAAATACAGTATTCACGCCGTTGTACCCCCCTCTAGGGGGGTACCCTAGCTGTTTCTCGACAATTGTCGAGAATTTAGTATCGGGCAATAAGATATCCTCGAATCAGTCATAATCATGACGGCATCGCGCCTAAACAAATTCGATCCAACCACTTTCCGGCACCATCAGAAGTACCGGTGGGGAAAGAAACAAAGACAAGGGCTATTGCGCGTAATCGTGGCCGTTACATGTCTCTTTCTTTAGCGTTCCAAATTATTAAGAAATGCTCGAGTACTTATAACCTTGACCAAAGTTGATCAGGTGATAAGCGAGGTAATTTTGCGAAAGCTGAAATATGTGAAGAAGAGCTAGACACTAGCCACTGTGCCTCTGACAGGGACGCAATTGAGCTTCCCCTGCCACATTCTGAATGTAACTTACTTGCTGCTGCTCCTAAAACAGTTCTTCATTGCGAACGCCATGATTATCCCTAACTTCACACAGGGCAAATAGATTTGAAGCGACGAAGCTGGGGTTTGTTTCTGTTGTGGATTAACTAAAGCGGGCAAGTGCTTTCTCTCCCCTTCTACTCAAATTCGGACTTGATTCAACCGAATTTCCAATCCCAAAGCTGTTCTAATCGGTGCAAAGCAAAAGGAGCAGAGGAACCTTCGTTTGTATCTTCCTTGACAGCCTTGCGGCGAACAAATGCAATCTAGGGAATGCAGACTGAACTCGGCGCATCGGTGCTTATCTGTTCGATTCTAATCCGTACTCTTTCCATCTAGCTAGCACCTTTTCACGCATTTCTAGAGGCCAGGCATTTTCAAAGTCCACTACACGGCAGTGCTCGCCGAGATACTCCTCTGACCAATCTTTCGGCCACGTGCAGTCGAAATAACCAGTAAAGCTGTAGTTTTGTTCACGCTCCTCTGGAGTGCGGTATGGAATCAAAGGACTACCTCCTTTGCGTTGTTCTACATGTATGCCATTCTTTGGATGGCAACGCGTTGTGAGGCACCAGAATACATCCTCAAGCGAAGTCACATCGATGTCCCCGTTGACAATGAAAGTATAGACAAGACCAGTACGACACTTGGCTTCCTTGAGGGTCTGAATGATCTTTTCCGCGATTCTTGGTTCGTGTTCATTCTTGACTGAAATGACTGTACCATAGACCGGCCACACATACACATCTTTGACCGGGAGTCCTCTTTCTTGCAGAATCTTTCTAATCCAAGCCGAATAGGTAACCGTGTACACGGTTGCGCAATCATCCCAGGGTTTACCCATATTCGCGAGCGTAATTACTGGATCGTCTCTCCAAGTAATGCACTTGACATCCACATACGGGAGATCCATTTTCCCCCCAGCAGTGTAGCCGCTGAATTCTCCCATCGGACCCTCTGGCATTCTCTTGCCAAGAGGAACTTCGCCTTCAATTACAATCTCGGATGATGCTGGAACCTCGAGATCGACGGTCTCGCACTTTACCAACTCTAAAGGTGCTCCAAGCAGCGAACTTGCGACACCTGATTCATTGACACCAGCTGGCGGGCTCATGGCTGCCGCAAGAAGCGAAATAGGACCCGCGCCAAGAACTATTGCTATCGGCGAAGCCGACGACTCTTCCCTATGCTGTGACTCCTCCCTTTCGAAGATGTCACCGCCGTGTTGGCGCGCATTTATCTCGTAATTTATCGAAACAACCTTCTCGTTTTGAACCATGACTCTGTAAACGCCCCAATTCTGCCATCCGTTTTCACGATCCTTGGTGACTACGATGCACCATGTGCCAATGTAGCGACCGCCATCTACTGAATGGATGTACGGGGCAGGGAAATTCAATACATTGACCTCGTCTCCCCTGGCAATGTTCTCTTTACAGGGAGTATGCGAGACAATTTTTGGCTTGATGTTCCTTTGAAGTCTGCTCTGAACTTCTTCTATGATTTCCTTTGGCCTGGTATCCCTTTCCATTCCCAAAGACAGTGAAAGGCGAGCATGCAACGGGCTTGAAGGACCAAAAGGGAGGCCGAGTATTCGATATCCTGCAGGATAACCCTTGATATTCTCAAAAAGAGGAGCAGGCCCTCTCGTATCTACTAGTCTGCGTGTGATTGCCCCAATTTCAAGATTCCAGTCAACTTCAGCACTGATCCTGCGAAGTTCTTTTTCCTCCTCGAGAATATCTATGAACGATCGCAGGTTATCTGAGATTTTCACGAAACTCGAGTCATCACTAGATTTGATTTAAACCTTGGCTCAAAGGTGACCTTGAAATCTTGGGCAATCTAACAATGACACAAAAAAAGAAGAGCACATGGAAAGATAGCCAGCAATCATTCAATACGGTCTAAAAGTGGCCGCGAAAGGATAAATACTCGCATACATTTCAAACGGAATGAATGTGGTATGTTTTCCCTCAAACAGGCAATAACTGGGATCACAATCGCAATCATCATCGTAATTATTGTTGTTGCCGGGGCTATAGTTGCATATTACGCAATTTCATCCCAAAGCGGACCAACTAGTCACTCGACCTCTTCCTCCACGCCCACTTTAGCATCTTCTTCGTCCTCTTCTCTTTCTTCTTCCTTCTCCTCCCCCACTATAGTTTCCGCCTCTTCATCGGGAGCGTTGACTCCGGTAACGATTGGGTCGGCGGTCGCCTTTTCAGAAGTGTACTATCTTCCCATGATAATCGCTCAGGAAAAAGGATTTTGGGCACAACATGGCCTTGAGGTTACCTGGCAGAAATTCAATGGAGGACCTGCGGAGACCGCAGCTCTTGCTGCAGGGCAGATAGGCATTGGTCTAACTGGATGCGGTGTAATCTTTGATGCTGTAACCAGAGGAATCGGAATCAAGAACATTGGAACCTACATGAACACTACAGAGTTTTCCATCATAGTCGCGTCAAACAGTACCATTAAAACTCTTAACGATCTTAACGGAACAACGCTTGCTGTAACTTCGACAACGGGACTTGAACAAGCCTACGCACAAATTGTTGCCAGCAAGAACCATTTGCATTTCAATTACGTCACAACTGGGGGCCTGCCAAATTCGCTTGCACTTGTAGAAAGTGGGAAGGCTCAGGCACTGGACTTCACGGTGGGCTCAGTCGCTTCTCAGATCCAATCCGGCCTTCTTAGAAACGTATACAACGACTCTGCGGCCTTGCCCACTCCTTGGGCGGAGTTCTGCATAGCTGCGACGAACAACTTTATCCAATCAAACCCCACCGTGTTGAAGGAAGTAGATGCGGCGTTTTCTCAAACCATACAATTCATTCTGAATAATCCCTCATTTGCTGAGCAGGTGGTACTAAACTTTACAAAGTCAAATTCCAATGTAGCGAGCTTGGTCTACAATTCAGTAAAGGCATCATGGAACCCTTCGCTGTCAATTGATGCTACTGCGCTTACCAATGTAGACAATGTGTATTTGAAGTATGGAATAACGCCCAACACTAATCCGGCTAGCGTAAATCAGACATACACCACAGAGTTTCTCCAGAGTTAGCACGGTTTAGCCCGTTTAGCATTCCGAGCATTAAGTAAACCGACGTTGAGCTCGCAGGGCACAGCGGATACTGTGACCTGAGTGAGGAACACATGAGAAATCAGCACTATTTCTTCGTCGGAAACAAAAGAGAGACACTCTTTCCAGAGCTGATGGATAGGGGGCTCTTGTTACGCGGGTCTATTTTTTGCTCAAAGTGACCAATAGGGGTTGCTCCAAGAGTCTTCAATTAGGTCGCTGGAACCGAGACACACGAGCCTGCATTTTGTTTGAAGAAAGAATGGAGCGCTCAAGACACATGGTTCTAGGAGAGGTTCCTCTTTTCAAAGTGCTTGGATAAGAGCCACAGAGTGCCGCTTATGGCCAGCGTGATCACTATTGTCAGCACCGCTGCAGCATACAACGAAGAGGTCTGATACTCGTTGGAATAATATTCGATGAGATATCCAACGCCGGGGTGTTCTAGTATCATTTCCATAAGCAGTACGCCTGTCATGCATAGGTTTGAACCCAGAAAAATTCCAACTAGAAGTGACGGATAGAAAGATGGGAGTAATATCTTTCGATAGACCTGAGGAGACGATAGTCCTACCGATCTAGCGAGTAAAAGATATTCGGGCTTTGTACTGCGCACTCCCGCGATTGTGTTCACTATTATTGGAAAAACTCCGAGCAATGTTCCCAGTGCGATTGCTGAGATGTTGGTTGATATTCCAAGCCAGATGGTGATTATTGGAATGAATGCCATCTTTGGCGTGACCAAAGCAAGGCCGAGAAGCGGGTTTAGCGAGCGGTAGGTACTCTCGCGCCATGCTATCAAGAAGCCCAACGGCACCCCAATCAGCAGAGAGAGTGCAAGAGCTGCAAAGTACTCTGGAAGGGTGTACGCAAGGCTCGAGAGGTAAGTGACCCACATGGCTGGCATCGTAGCCATCACTTGGCTCGGGAGCGCGACGAATGTGGAACTGTGAAGAGCGAACTGCCAAAAGATGATTGCGAGTACGATGAAGAGAATTGTGATGGAAGATGCCGGGAGCCCGGCCCAGATTCTAGGGCTTTTCGCTTGCAATCAGGTTCAGCTCTGCGGATTTGTTTTCCAGTTGAAGAACTTGCGCTCAACGATGTGAAAGAGTGAGTCAATTATGGCGCCGATGGCTATGATTATAAAAATGATTGCAAATACATTATCGGTGTAGAAGCTCGAACTCGACCAAAAGAGCAAATAACCGAGTCCATTGCTCACGTAGACCAGCTCTGCAACAATTACTCCAACGTATGTGAACGCAAAGCACAATCTGATTCCCTGAAGGAATAGAGGAGCGCTTTCAGGAATTATGATCTTTCTGAGGCTTGTCCAAGATGAAAATCCGATGGAACGCCCAAGCAGGTAGTAGCCCTGATTCACAGATCTTATCGCACTCGCGACATTAAAAATAAGGTACGGCAGTCCAATCAATATCGCGAGCATTACCTTTCCCATAAGGGAGATTCCGGCTACCAGAACTATCAGAGGGAAAAGGACGACTATAGGAAAGGCCTGTAGAATCAGGATGAGCGGTTCAAAGGCCCTTCCCGCGTATGGGAAGAAGCCAAACATTATGCCAAGAGAGAATCCAATAGCTAGGTTGAGCAGGAACGCTACAGCCGCTGCTTGAAGAGTGATCTCAAGGTTTGAGTACATGCTTGGGCTGTCATGGTACGTACCTGTAAGTATCATTGAAACAAGGGCCTTCAAGATGAGAATTGGGGAGGAGGTGAGGATGGGACTCAGGTCGAAAATAGAGTATGATACCTGCCACACTATCAGCCAAGCAGCAACTGCCAAGAGGACTACTAATCCATTTGTTCTCAATCTCTTGGATGCAGACGACCTGGGCCTGTCGTCACCTTCGCGTTTCACCAGGTGTTTATCGGACCTATTCAGCATGCTGGCCGCCTCTTTTTTCCCTCAAATTTCTGATTGCCCGAATTTTAACTCCTCGTCCAAAACGCGCTCTTTTTCCATGCATCTGGCTTTGCTCCTCAGGGAAGTGGTTTCGCTCCTCAATTCGTCCCACAACCTCTGTGTCAGAGCTCCGAACTGGGGATCGTCGAACTTCCTAGGTCGGGGGAGGTGAATGTCTATGATTTCGTTGACCCTGCCTGGTTTCGTGCCTAGCACAATAGCTTTGTTGCCAAGGTATATCGCTTCACTCAAACTATGAGTCACAAAGACGATGGTCTTTCCTACACGCTGCCAGATGTTAACGAGTTCGTCAGAAAGAATGAGACGTGTCTGTTCGTCAAGTGCCCCGAATGGTTCGTCCATGAGAAGGATGTCTGTTTCCATCGCTAGCGATCTACAGAGCGCAATTCGTTGTTTCATCCCTCCCGAGATCTCCCTGGGATGATATTTCTCGTATCCAGAGAGGCCGACGATATCGAGGTAATACGAAATTCTTTTCCGCCTTTCCGTCAGGGGTATCTTCATGGCTTCCAATGGGAGTTCTATGTTTTGAGAAATTGTTCTCCAAGGAAGCAATAGCGGATCCTGAAACATGATGGACACTTTTGTCGGATTAGGTCTAGTCATTGGTTTTCCATCAATATAGACCATGCCCGCAGTCGGCTCCGTCAGTCCGGCTATTATTGACAAAAGAGTTGATTTCCCACAACCGCTGGGCCCGACGACCACGACAAAGTCGTTCTGTTGAACTTCGAATGTTATGTCCTTCAGTACAACAATCTCGGCGGACGATGGTGCTCTGAACGATTTGGATACTTTCTCTACCCTAATCCTTGTTTTGAGACCCTGCTTGCTTCCCGAAGAGGCATGGCTCCCCCCAACTCCTGCAATCGAATCCGGAGCTACCGAAGTCAAAATCTGATGTCATCCAATTAATGCTGTCTAAATTGTTTTGCGATACACTGTTCTACGAATCCGAATCCAAAGACATCACTTACGTGCTTCTATTTGAGTGGAAAGTTCGGCCTTTATGTTTGCAACACCGATTAATGATGGGTTATGAATAACATTTTGCCAACTTCTATTCGGACAATCACCATAGAGTAGGCAACCGATAACTGCTGGATGCTATCAAATCAAGATCGCGTCAACCACTGGTCGCTTTCGCTCTTGGCTGGCATAAGCAGATGAGACCTCTCTCCTCATTATTTGTTACAAGCGAGTTGGATCTATTTCTTGGTCTTCTATTCGGTAGAAGATTCGTTTCAGACCAAAACTTTTTGTCGACCATTATTCGGAGAAGGGCGATAGTGGGAGCCAGAGCGGCAGAGTTTTGGACTGGAAAGAGTTTGTCCCCAAAGATGATCTTCTAATTTACTCGAAAGCTGGATATGGTATGAGATCTCCTCTTGCGAAGAGGCCCGCTCTATTAGTAGTTGATGTGACTTATTCGTTCGTGGGGGACAAACCAGAACCTATTCTCGAATCGATAAAGAGGTTCCCAAATAGCTGTGGAGAAAAGGGCTGGCGTTCAATTTCCAAGATCAAGGAGCTGCTCGAAATAGTTAGGCGCGATGCAAAACCAGGTAAAAGAGTTCCAATATTCTATTTCGCGAGTGCCGCCACCACGGCGGTCGATATGGGGACTTGGACGGCGAAGAACAAACCAGCCGGGGACCGCGAGTTCCTAAAACTGTCGGGACCCAAGAGCATTGTGAAGGAGATCGCACCTCGGGAGAATGATACAATAATAACAAAACTGAAACCGAGCGCGTTTCACGGAACCTCCCTTGTCGACGCACTGGTCGCAAGGGGAATAGATACGATAATAGTGACTGGTTGCACCACCAGTGGTTGCGTTCGTGCTACCGTGGTTGACGCGTTTTCTTACAACTACAATGTTGGAGTTGTGGAGGAATGCGTATTTGACAGGGGAGAACTTTCGCACAAGGTCAATTTGTTCGACATGGACTCCAAATATGCTAATGTAATTTCGTTTGACCAAGCGAAGGACTACTTCCGTAGTAGAAGAGGATGACGAAATGACCCGCGTTGTCATTTCGTAATTCTTTTTGAGTGTTTCGCTTAAATAGTGTGTCGCGTGAACTGCGTCAAAGAGAGCAAAGGCAAGGGGGAGGCTTGGAGTTGCCGAAATTTCCTTATCTGATGCATCTGTCCACCACCGAGAGGAACAGGCGCTGGCGAGCCATTAGGCGTTCTATGGAAGAGAATAAGCTCGATTGTCTTCTTGTCTGGGGTAACGGGACTCACTGGGGCAGAGGCTCGGCCTCATTGCGTTATGTCAGTGGAATTGGGGCGAACGAGGAGCAGGGCCTTTGCATCTTTCCCTTAGACGGCGAACCCACAGTGATAGTGTGGCACCCTGCGATGGCAGCCTGGTGGTCGAGGGTGCAGAACTGGGTGAAGGATGTCCGAGGGAGGTCGGATAAGGGCTGGGCCGCAGTCGTCGGAGAGAGAATGCGGGAACTCGGGTTGAACGGCCGTGTGAAGATTGGACTCATCGGCTTCAGGGATCCGCAGTCCTACAGCAACTACTCAGAGGAGGGAAAGATAAGGGAGCTGCTCTCGAAGGCGGCCTTCTCTGAGGAAGACATGCTGCTGAACAAGATAAGGATGATCAAGTCTGAGGAGGAAATTGACCTGCTCACAAAAGCGTCCAGAATTGTAGACGCAATGTTTCAGTCGATAGTGGACAATGCTTCGGCTGGCGTTGAAGAGACAAAAGTCTATTCAAGCGTGGTGCAAACTCTGCTAGACTCCGGCGGAGAGTACCCAGAGATGATCCTGTGGGACGCCGCGAAGTATCCCAATCTGCATCCAGGAAGAACTCCTGAGCCGCGAAGACTAAGGAAGGATGATGTCATCAGTGTCGAGCTTCACTCAAAATACTGCGGGTACATGGGACATGGAGAACGATGCATTTTCCTCTCCAAGCCCACGAAAGAATTTCAGAGAATACATGATATTACAATCGAGGTTGCAGACGTTGCGCTCGAACATTTGCGGGCCGGCGAAACGCTTGAAAATCTTGCAGATGCGATGACGCAGCCCGTGAAGGAGGCAAAATTAGGCATCACCGAGATGGGAGTGCACGGCCACGGTATTGCCTCTGGAGAGTATCCAACCTTCCTGCACTTCCCCTTTCATTACCCTGGCTCAGATAAGCCGATTCCTTTCGTACTGAAGGCGAATATGGTCTTCGGATTGACCGCCGATCTATTCGATCCATCTTTTCACCGAGGCAAAACTGGACTGATGTACGCGGATACCGTCATTGTCTCAGGAAGAAGAGGGAAAAAGCTCACTCGGCTTCCGAGCGACCTCATGGTCACTGCTGGCTGATCCTGTTGACTCGAAAATGGAAGCGTGAAGCATCTCGGGGGGGGGGTGGTTGCTAGAATTCATCCATGTTGCGGTATCGCAATCCTTCAGCCGCCTTGAATAAAATGACTAGGTCCCCATGCCAAACCCCGCTGGTCTGTCTTTTTTTGTGCACGACGTGATCACAAAACAAGAAGATTTTGATCGCGATCTTCCATTTCGAAGTCGTAGCAAATAGAGGCTAGGTATCATGCATCAGCAGTTGGGCTAAGTATAAAACAAAGTCATGAAAAAATTCGAGAGAGATGGAACAATAGGTCAAAAACGGCAAAGTCGTGATGCTTCTTCGGTCTCAAAGAGTGCAATTAAGCAACGAATCGCACTTGCATGTAGGATAATGTAATATGAAGGATTGAGAGAAACCCAGGGATTCGAGTTTGCAGGCCATATCAGCGTCAGACTGGCCGGACAATCAAATCTCTTCGTAACAGCTGGCAATCTTCACGAACAGTGACGCTGCCTTTCTCGGCTTCGACTTGACATAATAGTTGTTGACTTTAGCGAAAAGCGAGTTCAAGGAATTTGACCCGCTGGAAGTGGTTCTTGCGAGCAGACATTCGCGCTGGATGCAACCTTTTGGATGCCTGTTTTGAAAGTAGTTCATGAGCGCTTTGAGCCTTACACTTGGACTCCCAAGAACTCTGGTTCAACAGGGAAGCATTACCAGCCCCCAAGTGAATTGCAGTAAAAATTATTTGGTAACTCCGCGGTCAACGCAAATATTTCCACCTTTCATCACCATCTTTATTGCATCCTGATTGCAGAGTGTAGTGATGTCTTTCGCGGGGTTCCCCTCAACAAGTATCAGGTCAGCAAGTTTACCCGATTCAACTGTGCCTACAAGATTACTTCTATCCAACGCTTCAGCTGCATTTTTGGTAGCAGAAACAATAGCTTCCATTGGAGACATTCCGCAGTCTTCCACATAATACTGTAGACTTTTCACGTTGTTCAATCCATGGCGGGCAGGGTACGCGCCGCTGGTATCCGAGCCCAGCGCAAGTTTTACGCCGTGGGACCTCGCCCTTTTAATCGCGCCCGCTTTGTACTTGATACTTTCGTTAGCTTTTTTGAGGGCGTAATCTGGCATACCTGATTTCGCGCCGAGCGCTACGTATAGTTTCACATTCACGAGAGTCGGAACCATGATTTTGTTCGATTGCGCCAGTGCTTCGCAACATTCGTCATCAATGTATGTGCCATGTTCGATGGTATCGACTCCTCCGGTTATTGCATTCTTTATCCCTTGAAGGCCCTGCGCATGAGACGCTACCTTCTTTCCGACCCTGTGTGCCTCTTCTGTCATGGCCTTTATTTCTTCGATTGTGAATTGCGGCTGGTGCGGTCCGTCTTTTTCAGAGCCGCCCCCTCCCGTAGTACAGATCTTGATGCAGTCAGAGCCAACTCGATTTAGCCACCGTACTGCCTTCCTACATTCATCTACACCGTCTGCAATAATCGAAGACCCGTCAATATCTTCCAGCCACGCTTCTGGGACGAAATGAATATCGCCATGCCCGGCGGTCTGGCTAATGAGTTTGTAAGCGGTGACTATTCGTGGACCAGTAATAGTGCCCTCATTCACTGCATTTCGAAGGAAGATTCCATCCGAGCTGCCCAGGTCTCGAACAGATGTGAAACCCCACTCCAGAAATGTCTTGAGATCGGCAGCTGCTCTAATTGTTCTGAGCTGGGGAGGTTCATTGACCCATTTTGAAGGGTCCATCGTACGGTTTCCCGTCAGGTGGACGTGCGCGTCAATGAGGCCGGGCATTATGGTCATGCCCGCTGCATCTATAATGGTCGCGCCGCTAGGGGTTTCCACCTTGTTTTCCCTTTCGACAGCGGTTATCTTGTCTCCTTCAATCACCACGGAGATATTTTCTACGGGAGGATTCCCACTACCGTCAATCAGAGTCCCGCTCTTCAATACGGTTAACATTTTCAGGGAAGCGAAACAAATCTCTGCAAATATGAGCTTTTGGAGGAGAGACTATCATTTCTAGGTTCGCCTGTAGCGAGTCACTCAAGAAAAAAGGAAAGAATACTATACGCGGGAATAGAACGCAGTGGACCTGCTTCCCTGGGCACTCAATTGGAATGTGGAGCTACCACACGTTGCGGCCCCAGACGCTTGAGGTCGAGCCAATCCACTATTCTCTTTCCGAGTACGTCAGTCAAGTTATCGTAATGGTGAGGAGCCCCATCCACTACTTCTAGAGTAATGTTTGGAAGTTCTCCTAGCGAGCGAGCAAAGGTAGTATCTTCTCGTGAGCCAATCGTAACCAAAATCGGGCACTCTACGCGGCTCCACAACGCAGCTCCGTCGTACTTGGACGGGGTGTATTTTTCCACGAATGTTTTCGCGCTGCAGTACACTTCATCTATTCCCGCCCACTGCTGAATTCTGATCAGTCTATTTGGCTGGCCATCGGCTACGTACTTTTTGGCGAGAGCAAAGGTATCAGAAAAACCAGGAAGGGTCATCATGTGACTTCCGGCAGCCATCGGGCCAGGCGAAATTCCCACAAGGCCTTTGACAATCGGATTTGCAGTTTCTGCCTGGTAGTGCACAATCTTTGCTCCTCCGCGTGAATGCCCGAGCAGGATTATATTTTTGCAGCCGTATCCCTTCAGATAACCTATGAATGCATCAATATCACGGGGAGTTTCAGCGAAGGAATCAAAGGCAGATCCCATCAGCGCAGTTTCGCCATTCATTGATATCCAATCATGCCCCCGGTTGTTTGCTGTGATTGCTTGATAACCTCTGTTTGCCAAAAACTCGGCGAGTTCCGGAAGTGGGCTGGTGTAGAAGTTTGATGCAGTGCCGTGGAGAAGTATTGCACCCCAGGCGCTGTCAGCGCCAGAATAATGCAAACCATTCAAATTTAGTCCGTCTGATGTCCTTACCTTTATGAGATCAGAATTCAATATCTAAGCGGGAGAAGCTTGTGCGCTATTTAAGCTGATCTTGCGTCCGACAGAGGATGTTATTTGTTGCAATTTCTAAAGTGAAGAGTTGCATCAATCCAATACGGAGTAAATAGAACCGCTTTTATAATAGGCTCTGGGAGGCCATTTCGAATTTACTTCTTGAACTCAAGAGCATTAATCGCGGTCATAGTCATAATCATAATTGTTGCGGCGGTCGGTGTCGTTTACTATGTCGGGCTCAAAACTAGTACCACTACAAATACCACGAGTTCCAGCTCGACAACTACTTCTTCCAGCACTCCCGCTACAGTTGTTACGACCTCATCTTCGTCGCCATCACAGAATTCAAATGCTAGCGGTCAGCTTGTGGTTGCCCAAAATACTGATCCTTCGACACTAGATCCGATGGTTAGCGGCGGTAGCGTCGCTCAGAACGTTGAACAGTACATTTTTGAGCCTTTGATAAGTATGGTTTTCGTTCACAACACTACGGAATTTGTTCCCGCACTCGCGACAAGCTATCAACAAGTCAATTCGACGGCCTGGATTTTCAATCTGCGACAGGGAGTCACGTTTCAAGACGGAACCGCATTCAACGCTACCGCGGTTGTAGTTCACTTTACCCGGTTATTGAACAAGAGTAATACTCATTTTTCCGGTTCTCGCTCCTCAATTCCCGCCGGTTTTACGGTTACGGTCATCAACAACTATGAGGTCGAATTTACGACTCCGAATCCGTGGCCACTCCTGCTGGATGTAATGGCCGATCCGATTCTGGGCATGATGGCCAGTCCATCGTCTTACTTGAAGTATAGCGTTGCAAGTATCGGACCACATCCCGTTGGGACCGGTCCGTACATTCTAGAGAGCTGGCAGACTGGAGTGAAGATCACGCTTCAGGCATGGAGCGGTTACTGGGGGCCTAAACCCAAGATCCAAACCCTCGCATTCGAACCCATAGCAGACGATAACTCGAGAGCACTTGCTTTGGAGTCAAACTCCGTCAATTTCATCACGAATGTTCCGCCTTCCCTCATTCCCAGTCTCCAGCAGAAAGGTTACACTGTCCTAAATGAACCAAGCACTTCAACCATGATGCTCTGGATAGACGCCAGCCAGGCCCCATTGTCGAACCGACTGGTTAGATTGGCCATGAACTATGCCATCAACGACTCCGCTATAGTACAGAACGTGCTCCAAGGCGGTGGAACTGTTGCCAACAATGGAATAGCTCCTTCCGTTTTCGGGTATACTTCTCCGAGCAACTACTTTACCTACAATCCCACTACGGCAAAGTCATTACTTGCACAGGCAGGTTATTCGAATGGTTTCTCATTCACGCTCTACGTGACTGGAAGCTATCTTCTGGATTCTCAGGTTGCGCAAGCTCTGGCTGGATACTTTGGGGCGGTGGGGATCACTGCTAACATTCAGACGATCAACATAGCCACGTACTTGTCTGAATTGAGAGCAGGTGTGGCCAATTCAAGCAAGGCGCTTCCAAATACGGCAGGCCTTCTAGCAGAGGGCGCAGTAGATGCTGACCAGGTCTACTACAATCTGTGGTACAGCAGCTCGTTACAAAACTATTGGCACTACAGTAACAGTACATATGATAGCCTGGTTCTACAAGCACATACGACATCAAACCAGACACTCAGAAAGTCGCTGTATGCTCAGGCGCTGCAGATACTTGTAAACAACCCGCCAGCGATATTCCTTTACTATCAAAATAACATTGTCGCCTTCTCTTCATCGCTAAAGGGTGCATACCAGAATCCACTTGGACTCGATATCTTCAACAATGCGACAATTAGCTAAGGTCTGCAGATGACTCCGATAAACCCTCTCATTCAGAGGGCGCCAGATGTACATGTTGGTAGCACTTTTTTCGGCCAGGCACTAGCCGATCCTGAGTCTATCAACCTCTCCGCCGCCGAATCGCATCACGGGCCGCCTCGCCACATAATTCAAGCCTTCAAAGATGCTGTGGACAGCGGCCATGTGCACTACGGGTCAATGCGGGGCGACCCAGAACTGCGGTCTGCTATCTCTGACAACGTGAAGGAAAGGTTCGGTGTTAGCTATGATCCGCAGACCGAGGTACTTGTAACTTCGGGAGCGAGCGCGGCTCTCTTTGCTTCAATCTGGACTTTCGTAGGCGAGGGAGACGAAGTTGTCACACCGGATCCCACCTATTCATTCATCTTTGAGAAAACAAGGCTTGTCGGCGGTACTCCCGTATCGGCAAGAGAAACCTCGGACCCTTGGGACATGATTTCAGATATTGAAGGCAAGATATCTGCTAAGACAAAGATTCTGGTGCTTGTACAGCCAAACAACCCTACAGGCCTTGTCTACTCTAAGGAGTGCCTGCGGGCTATAAGCGAGATTGCCAGAAAGCACGACCTGGTCGTAATTTCCGATCAGGTTTACGACGAGATTCTATACGGAGGCAAAAAGTTCCATTCAATTTTAGAAGAAGATGATATGAAAGACCGAACCATTCTCATCAACAGCTTCTCAAAGTCTTTCGGGATGTCGGGTCTTCGGGTCGGTTACCTTACTACATCCAAGGAAATTATGAGACACCTCTTCAAGATACAAGCCAATGATAACCCACATCCATCGGTTCCAGCACAGCTAGCTGCCGCAACTGGCCTAAGGGAACCGAAGAACTTCCTTCGAGATTGGCTCGTGGAATTTGAGCGACGCAGGGACAACATGGTGGACTCTTTGAACAAAATCAATGGTATCAGATGTGCAAAGCCAGACGGTGGAATGGTCTTGTTTCCCGATCTCTCAGCATTTGGAGACTCTGAGTCCATTTCCACACTTCTTGTAAAAAAGGCCAAGGTGGTAGTCTATCCTGGGACATGGTATGGAAATTACGGTCAGGGCCACGTCCGGGCCTGTTTTACAAGTGTCTCGGAAGAAATGCTCGAAAAAGCAGTTCAACGAATTAAGGAAGCGCTCGAAGGTTCATTCTAGTCACCGTAAAGAAAGCAGGCACATTTCTTTTCCATACTCACAGGCAATAATTTCGGTTCCTCAATTTTGCATCGATCAAACTGATATACACACCTTGGATGGAACCTGCATCCATTCGGCAGGTCTGTCGCTCTAGTGAACCCGCTTCCTGGGACGAGTGGAAGTTTCTGAAAGCTGCTTCCGATTACAGGTATTGCAGCGATCAATGCTCTGGTATAAGGGTGCGATGGATCCTGGATTACTTTTTCGCAGGGACCGATCTCGACGATTTTGCCTAGATACATCACAGCCAGCCTGTCGCATATTTGCGCGGCGGATGGCAGGTCGTGCGTGATGAATAGAATGGAAATCGAATACTTCTCTCTCATTGAGAGAAGAAGGTTCAGTAAATCTCCTCTCACTGATACGTCAAGCATCGAACTGATCTCGTCTGCCACAATAAGCTTGGGATTCACACTTAGCGCCCTTGCGATTGCTACTCTTTGCCTCTGCCCTCCGCTGAGCTGGTCTGGGTGGTGGTAGAGGTATTGGTCGGAAGGTTGGAGACGCACAGAATCCAGGAGTGACTTGCACAGATCGATGGCTTCGCGCTTTGATTTCAGTAAATGGTTAGCATAGGCAGACTCGCAAACAGAGTCTATGATAGTTCGCCTTGGATCCAGCGAATCGAACGGGTCCTGAGAAATCGTCTGGACCATCTTTCGAAATTCTCTCGTTTCATTTCTTTTGAATTTAGATGTATCGAGTCCGTTGAATAATATCTTGCCAGATGTAGGGGTCAACAGTTTGAGTATTAGCTTGCCCAATGTCGATTTTCCGCAGCCCGATTCACCCACAAGACCAACAATCTCACCTTCGGAAATGTTGAGATCAACTCCATCAACCGCTTTCACCGTTTTGTCAGTGCGGGATCCTCGAAAGTTGAAACTGGAATCGTGAAAATATTTCTTGAGCTCAACAACCTGCAGCAGGGCTTTATTTTCTTCCAAAATTCTTCATTCACTTGTAAAGATAGCAAGCAACTGTGCCTTCCTTTCCACGACTAAACGTAGAAGGTCTGGCTGTCCGGCACAATTCGAACGCATAAGGGCATCGAGGATGAAAACGGCATCCGCTTGGTGGGGATGCGATGTTTGCAGCGCTTCCTGGAATCGATGATATTTTTTCCTTTTTGAGCGTCGGAACACTCGAAAGAAGCGCTTTGGTGTAAGGATGCAACGGAGAGTTTACAATCTCATGCACCGTATTCGATTCAACAAAATTTGCCGCGTACATTATGTTAATCCTATCGCAAAATGCTGAAAGAGCGGCAATGTCGTGGCTCACAAGTATAACGGAGACCTGCAACTCCCGACGAAGATCATTGATAGTTTGAAACACTTGTGTCTGAGTGATTGCATCTAGTGCTGTCGTAGGCTCGTCTGCAAGTATAAGCTTGGGATTGCATGAGAGCGCAAGTGCAATCACGATTCTCTGCTTGATTCCTCCGCTCAGCTCGTGAGGATAGTTGTCCAGTCTTTCAGGGCTGAGGCCGACGAGCGGCATTAGCTTTCTTGCCTGCTCTCTCGCATCGGTTTTCGAAATTCCTTGGTGGACTATCATCGTTTCGGTGATCTGCTTTCCAACCTTCATGATGGGATTCAGAACGTTCATGGCTCCCTGGAATATCATGGAGATTTCCTTCCATCTTACTTCTTTTCTGAACTGCTCTTCGCCCATCGCGATCAGGTCTTTACCCTCAAGAGTGATGCTTCCCGAGACGATTCTTCCATTGGGAGGCAGGACACGAAGTAGTGAAAGTGCCAGGGTTGATTTCCCGCAACCTGATTCGCCGGCGATTCCAATTGCCTCTCCCTTGCGAAGGGTAAAGCTTACTTCATCGACCGCCCTGATTGCACTTCCGCGCGTGTAGTACTCTACACACAGATTCTGGACCGCGAGGAGATCAGTCGTTTTTTTGCTTCGCCCCGACAAGAAGAGCGTTAAGACCTATGTACTTTCTCTTGGGATCTAACGCGTCTCTCACAGCTTCTCCGATAATATTGAGCGAAATGACTAGTAGCGTTATCGCAACTCCAGGCGGCACCATGAGGTATGGGGCAATCATCATGTAGGACTGCGCTTCGTTGAGCATTGTACCCCATTCGGGCAACGGCGGCTGAGCTCCGAGTCCCAAAAAACCGAGTGCCGCGATGCCTAAAACTGCGCTCGCTGCGTTGAATGTCACCTGTATCAAGATGGGGCCGATTGCGTTGGGGAGTACATGTTTAAACAAAATTGACATACCTCCAACATTATTTACCTTTGCAATTTCGATGTAGTTATGCTGCTTGATCTCCAGCGTTTGACTCCTCACGATCCTGATATAGCGAGGTACCATTGTAATTCCCAAGGAGAGAGCCGCTGTGACGAGTCCTATTCCAAGTATTGCCACTAGGGCAAATGCAAGAAGTATTCCGGGAAAAGCGAGGAGTACATCTGCGATCCTTGAAATTACAAGGTCGATCTTTCCCGAATAATATCCCGAGATTAAGCCTATTGGGACTCCAATTACGGCGCCCGTGGACACAGCAATGACGAGTCCGAAAAGAGACAGTCTCGCTCCGTAAATCATTCTACTAAAGATATCCCGGCCAAGATAATCTGTCCCAAATGGATGAGCCCACGACGGCCACTGCAAGACATTGGAGAGATTAAATTGGGCATAATGATAAGGCGCGATATAGTTTGCAAAAATAGCTGATATTGTCACGAGTATAATGTATGCTAGTGCAAAGTCAACAACTTTGTTTGTCTTAACGATCTGAATGAACTCGGACTGACTGCTCATGGTCGGTTTCTCCTAGACTTTAGTATCAATTCTTATGCGCGGGTCAATGTAAGAGTAGGCAATATCTACGATTAGGTTGATTACCACGAATGCAACGCCTACTAGAAGGACGCTCCCTTGAATTACCGGATAATCCCTCTGGAGAATCGCCTGGTCGATCAATGAGCCGATCCCAGGATAGGCAAACACAAGCTCGACAATAACTGTCCCTTCTATAAGTGAGCCCAATTCCAGGCCAAGAAACGTCACAATTGGAACCATGGCGTTCCTCACAACATAGTTTTTTACGACAAGAAAACTCGGCAGGCCTCTCGCTTGCGCCGCCATTACATGGTCCTCATTCTCAATATCGAGGACGAATGATCTAGTCAGGCGGGAGATGAAACCCACTTCACGCAGTGCAATTGTAAATGCGGGGAGCACGAGATAGTTCCAAGCGAGACTGCCTCCTGCCGCAGGTAGGATCCTAAGGTAGACTGCAAAGAACCATAACAAGACGAGGCCCAGCCAGAAAGATGGGATCGAATAAAATGACATACTAGTTACCTGCAGGAAGCGATCCAGAATCGATGATTGCTTCAATGCAGAAATGATTCCCGTTGGAATCCCGATGGCCACCGCTATTAACATCGCAAGGGCGGCTAGCAGAAGCGTGTTTCTCAGTCGATAGGTTATGATTGAAAAGACTGGGAGCTGAGTCTGTATGGAGTTGCCCCAGTTCCCATGAACGAGCCTAATTATGTAGTCGATATACTGGACGTAAAGTGGCTGGTTCAGTCCCAGAGAATCGCGCACAGCATCGTATTGCGCTTGAGTAATTGGTGCGGAGCCTAGAAGAATTACGACCGGATCTCCGGGAAGAGCTCTTGTTAGCAAGAAAATGAAAAGAGTAATACCGAATATAGTTGGTACTGTTTGGAGTATTCTCTTCGCCACAAAGCTTAGCAAAACGGGCGAAATTCGAAGCTTGCGTCTATATATTGCTTTAATGGACTTTGCATATGGTCAGCATAAAAAACAGAATCTTTAGTGTCGCAATAACAACGCAAACGCACCTCATTGGAAAGTATAACAATTAAATAACATATGACCAGCGAACTTCTTTGGAAAATAATTTGGTCGAATTTGGAATTGGTTGCAGCGACACCTTCTCCGTTGAAAAGGCTACGAGACTCGTAAGAACTTGGGAAGATGCTGGCGCTGCAAACATCGCGATGACCGATAACAAATTAGCGAGAGATCCCTATTGCGTTGTTGCGTTATGCGGAACGCAGACCAGAAGGACAAAATTGGGGGTCATTGCAGCAGACCCATATACCCGACACCCAGCTCTCACCGCATCATCAATTGCAACAGTTGACGAAGCAACTAACGGGAGAGCATTTCTGTGGGTTTCAGCTGGTCTGGGTGGTCATAGAGAGCTTGGGGTGAAAAGAGAAAGGCCCACTCTCGCAGTACGCGAGTGCTATGAAATAATCAAGCAACTGCTAACGGGAAAAGAATTGGATTACCATGGGAAGATATTGTCTTTCAATAAGGGCAGACTATCAATTCCGCCAAGACCCAACATACCCATCTCAATAATGAGCAGAAGCCCAAAGTTGCTCGAGTTAGCAGGAGAAATAGCTGACGGAGTGGTGCTCGGGGGATTTTCATCAAAAGCTTCAATCGAATATGCAACGAAAAGCTTCAAAGTGGGACTTCAAAAGTCACGGAGGGATTTGAAGGATGTCGATGTGACTACCTGGGTTTCATTTACTGTGGACAAAGATCGTGCAGCTGCACGCACTTTCATTCTAGACGGACTGACTGAAAAATTATGGTCGGGAGCTAAGAGCTTCCTCTACGAAGCTGGAATTGATATTCCGGAGAAAATAAACAAACTAACGAGCGAGTTCGAAATGAGCAGGGATTCGATCGACGAATGCAAGAAGCTCCTAATCGAGAACCCCGAATTCACAGAGGAACTAATAGAACACTTTACAATTTGCGGTGATCCTAGCGATTGCATTCAAAAGTTTGAATCGGTGGCGGAACTCGGAATTAATAGAATCTTCATAAATCCTGTTGCGCCCAACAGAGACATAGAACCGATAGTAGACACGTTCCTCAAGGGCATCGTGCCTCGCATCAACTAGTTTGAATCGGTGGTGCTCTTGCTTGTGCGGTGGTGTGTCGGTGTTTTGCGTCTATTTCTCGGAAGAGAGATTACAACATTTCTTCGTGACTTGTTGTGGCTATTTCCCAGCTTGATGGAATGATATTCTGACTTCAGAGGAAAATGCGGTCTGCGCCATGTCATCAACAATAACCGAGGAGATTCCTCGCGCAAGAGAACCAAAAGAGGTTAGGGTGGACCTCGTTGAGGAGATTAATCTGGGACAGCCGATCAAGAGAGTTGAAGACCGTCAATTCATGCGTGGAGCAAAGTGCTACGTAGATGATTTACAACTTCCGGGAATGCTTTACGCATCGATTCTTCGGAGCCCCTATGCTCATGCTCGCATTCTATCTGTCGAAAAAAATGAAGCTTTGCTTGAACCACGCGTCAAAGCCGTCGTAACGGGAAAGGAGGCGCTGGAAGTCGCCCGCCCTCTTCAACCTAGGTACCTCAAGAACTGTTCGGGTCTTGAACAGTACTGCCTAGCAATCGACAAGACAAGGTTTGTGGGTGAGCCGGTCGCTGCTGTTGCAGCATCAGATCGATACGCCGCTGAAGATGCACTTGAGAAGATCAGTGTAATCTACGAGCCCCTAGCGGCAGTTACAACAGCGGAAGAAGCGGCTCTCCCAGATGCGCCCCTTCTCTACGACGGTGCGGGATCAAACGTGGTTTGGAAAAAAACCTTCACTTATGGAGAGGTGGATAGAGACTTCGAGAACGCAGACCACATAATAAGAGGAGAGTTTTCTGTTCACCGCTACTCCTCTACTGCGCTTGAACCGATTTCTTGCATCGCAAGTTTTGACGAGCCCACCGGTCAGCTCACGGTTTGGTGCAACACACCATTCCCGGGCTACAGCGCAGATGCCATTTCAAGAGTGTTTTCGATCCCCAGTAATAAGATAAGAGTTATCGTTCCAAGCATTGGGGGTAATTTTGGCAACAAGACAACGATGACACGATACATAATGATCACCTGCTTGCTCTCTATCAAGACCAAAAGACCCGTCAAATGGATAGAAACCAGGTACGAACATTTGATTTCGAGTACCCAAGCACCGGAGCAGAAGATTTCCGCTGAACTCGCCGTAAGGAAAAACGGAACAATGCTTGCAATCAAGATTAAAGAGATCGTGAATGAGGGTGCAGACGCAGAGTTTGCAGCATACCACACCCAAGGAAGATTGCAGACGATTGTGGGTCTTTACAAAATTAGAAGCGTTCGTCTAGATGGGCGAGTGGTCCTGACTAACACATGCCCGAGCGGGCCAAATCGCGGCGTTGCAAAGCCCGCAATGGGGTTTGTACTTGAACGTATGGTGAACATCTCGGCTAGAGTCGTTGGAATAGATCCCATCAGATTTAGGCTGCTCAATTATATCAGGCCGGAAGAATTTCCATACGTCACGCCATCTGGCCAGTGTTATGATAGCGGTGAGTACGAAGCAACGCTGAAGAAGGCACTGACAGATGCGAATTTTTTGCAATGGGTTGACTATCAGAAAGCTGCTAGAGAGCATGGCCGCTGTGTGGGGATTGGAATCGCAACTTGTGTGGAACCGGGCGGATACAACTCTGCAGGTTCGTTCCTTATCACGGGTAAAGTGAACAAGACCGGAGGTTACGAGCCAGCCCTAGTAAAGATGGATCAAAACGCGAAGGTCTTGGTTAGCCTCTCGGGACCAGACGCTGGGCAGGGGCACGCAACCAGCATTGCACAGATCACGGCTCACCTCCTCGGCGTGCCCGTGAAAGACGTTTGTGTCCTTGATTCATTTGACACGCTACTCTCACCTTACGGTACTATGTCGGGCAATTATGGGAACAAATTTTCAGTGCTCGACATTTCCGCAGCTGTGCACGCAGTGCTTGCCTTAAGAAATAAAATAATAAAAATTGCAGGCAAGGCGCTTGGCGTCGATGAAAGTACGTTAGAGTTAAGGGATGAATCGGTCTTTTCTTTAGAGAATTCAGTAAAGAGTCTAAGGTTGACCGAAGTCGCAAGTATAGCATACAACGACATAGCTGCTCTGCCACACGGTTTAGAACCGGGGCTGCAGCAGACTTTCTTCTACAAGAGTCCATACGCCAAACCCCCAGACTCGCAGGGTCGAGTAAGTACCAAGATAACATTCGGAAGTTCTGCCCATCTCGCCGTCATAGAAGTTGATAGAGAGACAGGTAAGATTCAGGTACTACACTATGCCGTTGTTCATGATTGCGGCAGGTTGATCAATCCCATGATTGTTGACGGGCAGATTCAAGGGTCAACGGCTCATGGAATAGCTGCCACACTGCAGGAAGAGTTTGGTTATTCCAGTGATGGGCAGCCTCTATCGACAACTTTCATCGATTATCTTGCTGCTACCGCCGTTGAGACACCGGACATATCAGTAGGCCACGTTGAGACGCCCTCGCCGCACTCTGTGCTTGGCACGAAGGGCATGGGGGAAGGAGGAGCCACTCCACCACTGGCAGCGATAACCAACGCCCTAGATGACGCCTTTGGTCAGTTCGGTATCACCATGTCGCAAAACACACTTCCGCTAAGTCCAGAGAGAGTTTTGAATCTGGTGAAATCCAACAGCGCCATAAAGTGACATACCATGCCACTGTTGAAGTGCCTTTATGTTTCTCAGCAGTATTCTGGTCCATGGTTGATGCTGACCTGACTGCACTACATGATCACTCGTTTATTCTCAATCATCGACAGGACGGAAATGGCCTTCGGTGGATCACGCGTTACAATTATCAGATCAGCTGTTTGCCCTCTTCAAGTGCGCCTATGGAGCGACCAAGGTCAAGTGCGCTTGCTGAGTTTTTCGTGGTAGCCATAATTGCATCTATCAGGCTCATTCCATATTCCTTCCCGTAGGTTTTTCAGACTACTAGCGTTGAGGTTCAAGGAGAGAATGAACCTAGCGGAGACCCCCGCAGATGTGGCAGTACCTTGAAAAAAAGTGGAAACAAGCACAATTCTCTGCCTAACTGCAACCTGTTAGGATTCTGATTTACTTTTCAACTGGCAATAAAGTAATTGAGACGACGATTCTGTAGCCATGTGAAGATGAAAATGAAAGATTTTCAATTACATGAAGGCAGCCCTCTTGTTGTTGGACAGCATGTTCAATGACGATTCGGGCAAGATGAAAAACAACCCGGCAGATCATACTCGTGCATCCATTGATAATTTTTGAGAAACAAACATGCTCAATATCAGCGCTACTAGCATCGAGATGCCTAGAGGAAGTAGGGCAAAGTCGAACGCATATCCGGCCGAGAGCACATAGCCTATGATCAGCGGGTAGAATGCTGAGCCGAGCCACCCTACCATGTTAAATATTCCATAGACCGTTCCGGCATTTTTCTTATGGAATAGGTTACCCACGATTCTGGTATTGGCCACGGAGCCTCCAGTTCCAAACCCTAAGAGAAAACTCAGTATTGCTTCTGCGTACTGAATCTGTGGTCTTGCCAATATGGTGATGAACACGAACACGGTGTAGAGCATCATGAAAAACTTCAGATTTCGAGTTTCGTTTCCGTATTTGTGAATCAACCATCCCGATATGGCAAAACCGATCGCTGACCCAATTCCCAGAAGGAAGACAGCTAGGCCTGCGAGGATTATGCCAGCTCCTTGGGATTCTAGGTAGCTTGGCAGCCAAAAGAGCACGCCAAAGAAAGTTCCAAAGTAGACGAAGGATATCGCATTCTGAAGCATGAATTGTCTGTTTTGGATGATGCTCCTGATGCCGCGCAGCACTTCACTCGTTCTCTTTTTCTTTTCTTCACCAGTCGATGTGTCAGTGCTTGCTCGGAGAAAAAGAAGCTTCTTTGGAAAGAAGATGAACGATAGGATCGACCCTACAAGCGGAAGGACGCTTGCGCCTAGATAGATGGCTCTCCATTCGCCGAGAGAGCCGAGCGGAAGGAATGATACAACGAGGTTAGGTATGGCTATCCCGCAGAAGCTGATCGAAACAAAGATGCCAACCGCAAGTCCGCGGGATCTTTCCTCGTAAACATACTCGATTCCCTTCAACCCGCTGACGAAGATGAAACTCGATGCAAGTCCCATCAAGACCCTTGAGAGAACAAAGGAAGTCCCGCCCGAAGAAAATGCGAAAGCAAAGGTGGATAGAAAGAACGTTAGCATAGAAAGAGACGTAATGATTCGCGGCTCGAATTTGTCGGAGATTATTCCGACGGGTATCTGCATGCTAGCGTAAGACCACCCGTACACCGAGACTATGAACCCTAGAATGACAGGTGACAGGTTGTATTCTTGCCCTATAGATGGAAGAAGCGACGACAGAACCGTATTGGCAGAGTAAATGCTGAAGAGACAATAGCCCGCGACGAGGGCGAATCCAAATTTCAAAAAGAGGAGAGACTGCTTGCAAGCAGCCTTCTCGCGTCACTTTTCAACTTTTTTGCTGGCAATTGGCTTTCTTTTCTCAAAAAAAGAGGATGTAACCAGTGCTTGCCTCGCTTCGTACAGTCAGCATTGAGAATGAAGTTGGAATGAAGCAAAGTGTAGCACGAGCGCGAGTCTACGGGACGAGAAACTGGCGCGCCTTTCTTAGCCGCCCGCGGCCTGCGAACCGAGGAAGACCTCCACGTTACTCTCTGCTCGTAGTTTCTTTTCGAGGTCGCTCTTTTGGTATATGCGCTCACCATCGACGAAGATCACAATCCCGCTGTTGATCTTCTCGTTGTGGAAGACGAGTTCCCCGAAATCATCGCCGTATCTTTCGATGAGAATTCTGATTAGGTCGCGCACCGTTGAATTGCCTGTACTGAGAGTTACTTCGTCGGAGGATCTTTTGACTATGCTCTTGATCGGCCCGAAAAATGTAATCAAGGCCCTCCGCTTTGCGGTTTGCCCGTCTTCTTCCGCTTTTCTTTCTTCTTCTGCTCCGATCATTCTATATGCGCCGCAAAGCTTCTACTACTTCCTTCCCCAATCCCCGAGATTGAAGCCTGATCTTTAGTCTACCTTTGTTAGCTTGACCCTTACGCAAGAGTCTACAGCAGCCGACACATAATCGATATGGTCTTCGTCGAAAATCACCATGTCGTTGAAATGAATCCCTCTTCTTTTTCCCTGAAATTGTCTTGCGTAGCGCCCGCTGTTTCCTAGGCTAGCTACTACTTCTGGATGAATCAGTTCACTGATGCGCACACGTCCTTCCACGCGGATTCCCTTGGTATTCTCGACAACGACCATGTCTCCATCTTTGATTCCCTTTTGCTTGGCTGTCTCGGGATTGATGCGAACATCAAAATCGCGGTGTCTATCCGACAGTTGATTTAGAATCGGGTTTGACTGTGTCACGCTGCTCCAGCTTTGCTGGGGAACCTTGTAATTCACCATGAACATGTCGAAATCTTTGGTCTTTTCTTTCTCGTACGAAGCGCAGGGCTTCCAATCTGGTAGAGGCACGTAATCCTCAGTTTCCCAGGGTATCTTGAGCTCGCTTGTGACCTTTCCCACTTCCCTACCTGCATCAAGCATGAATTCATAGTATAGGTGGATTCTGCCTTTTCGGAACGGACCCGGGTACATCTCTTCCGGCGTCCTATTTCGTACAACTAATCCGTCCTTGAGGTACCAGTCCCATCCCCTATCTTCGCCGTGCTCGCTTCTGAAGTAGTGGTCGCATAGCTGCTCGAAACTATACTTCTTGGTGGGATCGAGCTTGTACTGATCCTTCAGCTTCCAAACGCGGTTCAGCGCCTTGTAGCAGTCGGGGAGGAATCCAGCCCGATCGGCCATTTCAAAAAGTACTTGGCTGATATTCTGCAATCCCTTCCCCCAAGGGGAAACAAACATAGCCGGGACGACCTGCCTTTGTCCGTACCAAAAACCTGGGCCGTACCCGCCTCTATCGACGAAGATTGTGAAGTCATGACCAAAGGCTGTTCGCTCAAGGTATTGTAAATCTGGGAAGACAACGTCAGCAAATTCTGATGTCTCGTCGAGCTCCACGCAGAAGGAGACTACAAACGGAATCGCCTTGATTACGTCCAACATGACGTTCCTTGGAAGTGAGGTCTTCATGAAGTTCGACCTTACCTGGATTAGCATGTCTATTCTTGAGGGCGTCTTGAAAGTATCAGGTCGAAGGACTCCGAGTATAAAGAAGGGACGGCTGTAGCAAGCAACCGGAAGCAGTTCGAATAGATCCGGCGTCTTGGGTGGGACGACCTTCCTCGGCGGATAGGCGGCGGCCACGTGGTAGGAGCCTGGTTGCGCGGTGACAAATCCATCTTCGGTAAGTATGCTAGGAAGATTTCCTTCTGCGATGAGTCCTCCCGGAACTTCAATTGCGCCGATAAGAATGTTCAGTGTCTCCGCGGCCATTCCGCTGAGCATGGAATGCTTGTGAGCGCTTAGCCCCCTATACCAAATACAGCAAGCTGGTCTGAATGGGAGCTCCTTCCCATCAATTCCAATTTTGGATCCGATGCTCGCAGCCTCTCCGAATTCCCTTGCTATTCTTCGAATTGTGTCCGGAGCAATTGTTGTTATCTCTGAGGCATACTCGGGCGTGTACTTTCTGACGTGGTCCTTCAACACCTGGAACGACGGCTGACATTCCACGCCATCCACAACGTACGAGCCCTCGAGAGCGAAGTCCACAAACGATTCATCGAAAGGCTTTGCTCTATCTTCAACCGGGTCCCACATCAGGGGCTTCCCCGAGGTCCTATCACGAACGTAGTGTTTGTCCGGTCCAACAAGATACGGAGCGTTCGTGCGCCGCTTGAGAAATTCGGCATCGTATATCTTGTATTCGTTTATGAGCAGATTAATCAGTGCTAAAAGAAAGGCCCCGTCCGTACCTGGTCTTATCGGGACCCACTCCTCGGCTTTCGCGGCGCCGTAAGAGCCGACTGGATCGACGGAGACGACCTTTATCCCGCCGGGACGCTTTCTTGCAACGCCCCTGGCTGCATGCATGACGTCGTAATTGACAACGCTGCCAAACTGCGAGCCAACAAGCAACAGGTACTTTACGTATTCGGCATCGGGGGACGCTTCAACACTCATAGTAGTTATACCGTGTATGTTGTGTACATTGTTCCCGCAGTAGAATCCAGAGGAGAATGGTTTGGGAACAGTACCAAAGCCTAAACAAAACCCTGCATAGAGATCAAGGCCTGGCAGGTCGAACGATGTGAAGTAGAGCCGCTGTGGGTCCTCAGCCCTAATCTTCTTGAGCCGCTCAACAACGAGATTGATGGCCTCATCCCAGCTTATCGGTTCAAACTTTGGGTCTATACCATACCCCTTCTCGCGGTTTGTTCTCCTGAGGGGAGTTGTGACACGCCTGGGGTTGTACAAGTTGAAAATGGCAGACATTCCCTTTGCACAGACTCTGCCGTGGTTGTTTGGGTTTTCCGGATCACCTTCTACCTTCACGATCCTACCGTTGACTCTGTGCGCCAGGGTGCCACAGAAACTCAAACAAATATCGCAATTGCTTCTAATCCATACGTCGTCCACAACGGTTTCGGTGCCGCTCATTCGTCCTCTCTCGAATAGAAAGCGTGTCCTTGTCAGCTCTATAAAGAGCATTCGCGTGTGTGCTATTTAGATTGAAATAGGTAGCATATTTCTGCATTGTCAGCATCGGAATGACGAAACTAATAGGTCAAGCAATCAGGCGAGTCGAAGACAAAGAACTCATACAGGGCCGAGGCAGTTACCTCGATGATTTACGCCTACCCGGCACGTTGCACTGCAAGGTCCTCAGGAGCAGTTACGCCAATGCGAAGATTAAGAGAGTTGATGTTTCCCTCGCCAAAGACCTCCGCGGCGTCGAAGCTATCATCACAGGGAATGATGCCCTAACTGTTTCCAGACCATGCTACATGCCGCTTCATGGAAACGTCAAAGAGCCCGTCTACCCTTTAGCTGTTGACAAGGTAAATTACGTCGGTCAGGAAATTGTTGCCGTAGCCGCAATCAACAGGGCCATTGCAGAGGACGCACTTGACCTCATCACGGTAGATTATGAACCTCTCAAGCCCGTGCTAGATTTGGAGGAAGCCATCACGCCTACCTCTCCGCTGGTGAGGGATGACATTGAAGGAATCGCTGGCAATGTGAGTTTTGAGTACAAACTGGATGCCGGAAACACATCGGACGCCTTCAGCAGGGCGGCAGTAATTGTCGAAGAAAAGTTTGAGCTAGGGAATCAGCACATGGCGCCACTCGAGCCCTCTGGCGTTTTGGCATCCTACGACAACTATTCGAATTCGTTGACAGTATGGGCAACCCATCAGGCGCCGTTTCTGCTCAGGCGGAATCTTTCGCAATTCTTGCAGCTTCCAGAGAACAAAATCAGAATCATTGTGCCGGACATGGGAGGTTCTTTCGGCACGAGAGCTCTGCCGTATTCCCATTATATCGTCCCTTGCCTTCTTTCGAAAATAACACGTCGTCCCGTAAAGATTGTCTTGGATCGAAGAGAGGATTTGCTGGCGACCGGTCACAGGAATGGATGTAGGGCGCATCTTTCTCTTGCGCTGTCGGAAGATGGAACCATGCTCGGGCTAGCCGGAAAGATACTCTGGGACACCGGAGCAGAGCACGGTCACTCATCAGGAAGTCTCTCGAAGGGAATGCTACAGATGGCTGGACCGTACAAAATTGAGAACGTATCTCTTGAGGGACTCTGCGTTTATACTAACAAATCTTTGACAGACGCAAGTCGAGGGTTCGGACAGCCACAGGCTGTCTTCATCCGCGAAAGGCTGATTGACATCGCTGCAAAGAAAATGAAGATGGATCCCCTTGAACTGAGGCTGAAGAATGTGATCCGCCCCGAGGAGGTACCCTATAGGTCATCCACCGGACCTCTTTACGACTCACCAAACTTTTCGACTGCTCTAAAGCTTGCTGCGGAAACAGTCGAGTGGGAGAGAATTCGTCGGGAGAGGCCTCCCAACGTGGGTCTTGGGATTGCACTTTATCAAAAGAACAACAGTGGCTATCAATCACACGGATACGGCGCACAAAACCTAGCTGATTACGACACAGTGAGAATTGGTGTTCAGCCTGATGGATCGGTCGAGGTTTACACCGGAGCTCAAGCTTCGGGTCAGGGCCACCGAACCTTCATGGCGCAGATAGTAGCAGAGGAGCTTGGAATCGACATGAAACACATCTCGGTAATTTATGGGGACACCGAAAGGATACCATACGGCATGGGCAGCTTTGCGAGCAGAACTGCAGTCATCTCTGGTGGAGCGTTGCATCTCTGCTGCAGAAAGATCAAGGAGAAGGCGAAGAAGGTCGGGGCGCATCTTCTCGAGGCCCGGCTGGATGACGTGGAGTTTGATGAGGGGAGGGTATTTGTTAGAGGCTCGCCCGATTCAAGTATACCCTTTATCGAGATCATAAAGGTACTATACACAAATCCGTGGAGGCTTCCACAGGGAGTTGAGCCGACTCTATCCGAGAGTGCAACCTACGACCCGCCAGGAAAGATACCGTTTGACGTCAAGGGAAGATCTCAAATTGCGAGTACATACGACGTTGGCGCTTACGCGGCTGTTGTGAGCGTCGATCCGGAGACGGGCAACCTCAAGATATTGAATCAGGCTCTAGCGTATGACTGCGGGCGCATAATTAACCCGCTGATAGCTGAAGGCCAGCATCACGGTGCACTGGTTCACGGAATAGCGATGGCCCTCTACGAGGGCCTAGAGTGGGACGATGATGGTCAACCGGTAAATCCAACATTCACGGATTTCCTAACACCCACAGCGCTCGATGTGCCAACTCTTGCCAATCTGATTAATCTGGAGTCACGGCCAGTATATCAGGAGTGGGGCTATAGAGGGCTAGGCGAAAGCGGAACAATTCCTCCAACAGCAGCTATTGCAAATGCACTGTCAGATGCCCTAGATCAAGATTTCAACTGCGCCCCGATTTCACCGGAGCACATCTTCGGAAAAATACGACGATGATGGGCTCGAGAACTAAAAGAGATCCCGTTGGCCCAAAGAGGAGCAGATTCCTTATTGTGCATTAACGCGACCTAAATTCCAAGATATGCTTGCTTTATCTTCTCCGTTGACGAAAATTCTTCCGGAGTACCTTGATGAGTAATTCTACCAAATTCCATGACATAGCATCTGTCAGCGACTTCAAGCGCCACGTGGATATTTTGTTCAACGAGCAGGATGGATTTTCCCAGCTGGTGAAGTCTCCTTATTGTGTCGGAAAGCACAATCTGCATCCTGGGATCCAATCCCAGCGACGGCTCGTCGAGCAAAATCAGATCGGGACCCTGCATAAGAGCTCTTCCGATTAGTAGCATCTGCCTCTCTCCACCGCTCAGAGTGTATGCTTTCTTGTCGAGCCTTTCCTTGAGTCGCGGAAAGAGCTCAAATACAGTGTTCATCCGCTCCGCTATCATTTTCTTGTCGTTCGTAATGAATGCCCCAGCCTCAAGGTTCTCATATACTGACATTTGAGGAAATGTCCCGAGCCCTTGAGGAACGTAAGCAATCCCATGCGATACAATGAAGTGAGAAGACGCCCTTGAAATATTGTGCCCTTGGAACGTGATCCTACCGGTCTTAGGGCGGAGAATACCGATGATCGTTTTCAATAAAGTACTTTTGCCAGCCCCATTCGGTCCGATCAGTGAGACAAGCTCCCCCTTTCCAATTTTCATAGTCACGCCGCGGAGAACCATAAAATCTCCGTACCCCCCTTCCAAATCGGAAATTACAAGTAGGTCATTGGTCTCACGTGATGACAAGGTTTCCTCTACCTTCTTCCAAGGTACGCATCGATCACTTGCTGGTTAGCTGAAATTTCACTAGGAGATCCTTCGACGATCTTCTTCCCTCCGTTTAAGACGAATATTTTCTCGGCGAGGCTCATTAACACGTTCATGTTGTGCTCGATGACAAGTACACTCTTACCAATGCTGCGAGCATATCTAATTTGACCTATCATTGTATTGATCACCGAAGGCTCAACGCCAGCTGTTGGCTCGTCAAGCAGAAGGAGTTGCGGATCCATCATAAGTGCTCTTCCGAGGTCGACAAGTTTCTTTTGCCCATAAGAAAGACCGCCAGCCAGCACATTCCTGACATTTGAAAGACCAAATTGAGAGATAATTTCATTGATTTTGCTCCTCGGGATACCCTTGCGCCTCGCAACCTCAAGATTTTGCTCAACAGTAAGATGGGAGAACACTCTCGATAACTGGAAAGTCCTAACTAAACCAAGACTAGAGATGCGTGCAGCACTCTTTTTGGTTATGTCAGTATTTCCATAATAGATCTTTCCGGAATCTGGAGCAAGGTACCCCGTAATCAAATTGAATAAGGTGGTCTTGCCTGAACCGTTGGGGCCGATAAGCCCATAAATCACTGCATTCTCTTGAAGCTCCAATGAGCAATCATCAACTGCGACAAGATTACCAAACCTTTTCGTCACGCGCTCAACTCTAAGCTGCAATGGAGTAAAACGAGCCCTCCAAATTCTTCACAAGTCTACTTGCTTTTGTTTCTATTGAGTTTGGAAGCAAGATATTCGACGCCCTGCAGTATGCCTCCGCGAAGAAAAAGCATCACCAGAATCATCGTCGCTCCATAAAGTATTATGGAATATGACCCGTACGAGACAAGGTACTGCGACGGCAGCTGGACAATCAGCGAACCGATGATAGACCCGAGTATCGTGCCGGACCCTCCCAGTATGCTGATGACTACTCCTAGGAAGTTTGTGTTTATCGAAAATATCGTATAGTTCACATTTGATATGTAGAGGGTGTAGTATGCGCCAGCGAGTCCGAGGAAGAAACTGCTTACAATCAGGCTGGCGAGTTTGTAAATGGGAATATTGATTGAAATTGACTTTGCCGCAGCTTCGTCGTCCTTCATTGCCCTCGCCTGAAGGCCGAATCTTGTTCCACTCAAGGCGTACAGAGCGAACATTCCAACTCCAGATAGGATCAAAGCATAGTAGTAGCTCTGCTGAAGAGTTGCATTGAAATAGTGTATCCCTATTGGGACACCTTCCTCTCCAGTCCAGATGAGCGCAATGTCTGAAAATAGTAGAAGTATGGCAAGTGTAACTATCCCCAAGTATGCACCACTCATTCTGATGCTGGGGATCCAAATCAATATGCCGGTCGAAGCTGCAATAACTGCTGCAAAGAAGACAGCAACGACAGGAGGGTAATGACTCTTAGCAAGATAGGTTAGTGCAAAGCCCCCCACACCGAAACTTACACCGGGGCCTAGATTTAGCAGCCCAGCAACACCGTAAGACAAGTCCCAGCTTGCACCAAAGAGTGCAAATATGAGGACAGTGATCATTGCACTCAAAACGAATTGATCTGTTGTAAGAAATGGAAGAAAGGCAAGTGCGACTAGTATTACTAGGGTGGTTATCCATGTTATCCGCATGCCCCAAAACATACGGATCATATCCTATCTTTTGAACCAAAAAGACCAGTTGGTCGGACAAGAATGATCGCTATAATCAGTACGAGTACGAAGATATCGCTTCCCGCTGGAAAAAAATACGAGCCGACAGTTTCCAGTATCCCGAAAAGCAGCCCACCGACCATTGAGCCAGTGACACTTCCTAGCCCTCCAACAATAACGACGACGAAGGCCGCTGTCAGCGGCTTCCATTGGGCATCTGGAAAATCCAAGTAGATTGGTATTAGAAGAGCACCCGCAAGCCCACTGAACGCGGAACCCAATCCCAGTGCAATTGACATTATCCTTTTTGTTCTGATGCCTATGCTTTGTGCTGCCTCTACGTTCTGTGAGACCATTCTCATTGATTTTCCTACTTTTGTTCGCATGAGAAAGACTACTGTTAGTCCGGCTACTGCCACACCAACCAGTGATGCGAGAAGGGTCTGAGATTGGACGTAAAATGGCCCAAAAACAACACTAGATGCAATAATAGGACGTGTAGTGACTGGATTTCCGCCGAATGTCAATAGTGCTAGCTGCCCAAGAACGATGGCTAATCCAAATGTTATCATCATCACTCGTGCAGGGTCGTTAGAAACCGGGCTAACAATTCCTCGATCAATTATTACCCCGACAAGAAATGTTCCTAGAACTGCTACTAAGACACCGAGAATTGGAGAAAGGTCAAGTTCGGCCGAGACGATGAAAGCGAAATAGCCTCCGATCACGTAGAGGGCCCCGTGTGCGATGTTGAGGACACCCATCACACCCAGAACCAGAGATAGTCCCAGCCCCACTAGGCCATAAACGAGTCCTAGAACCACTCCATTTAGGGCAAGTTGGCCTAGCAGTACAGGATCCATGGTTCACCGGCTACTATGGCGCTTGATACGATGCTGTCGCATACTTTGCGGGCCAAACGATCTGTATCTTTCCGGATTGAACTTGGAGCAGCCAGTATCCAGGGAAGACCAGGTTATGACTACTGTCAAAAGTAATCAGTCCGGTTGGGCCGTCGTAATTCGTCTTCTCTAGAGCCGGAACCAGAACATTCGGATCTAGGGAGGAGGTATTTGCAACAGCGCGTGCAAGGATCTGAACTGCAGAGTAAGTATACGAAGGTAGGGAGTAGTAATTCGAGTGAGTCATGTTCTCGTATGCCTTGGCCAGTGCGGTTGTAAGCGAGTTATAGGGTGTCGAATTTGTGCCAGGAAAAGTCGTGAAAATCATTCCATTCAAGCTTCCTGGATTGCTAGATTCCACTTGACCCATGACATATGGGTCATCCAGCGCTCCGTTTCCGATGTAAATCAGCTGGATGTTAGATGCTGCTGGGTTTGCCCTTAATTGGTTGATGAATGTGGCAGCCCCACTTGTGACCTGCAGGTCAACAACGGCACTGGGATGAAGGCTGCCTATTTGAGTCGCTAATGTAGAGAAATCAGTCTGCGAGAGTGGTACGAATGTTGAGCCCAGCACTTTAATCCCTAACGACTGAGCCGTTGCATTCACAGCGGCGGCACTCTCCCGCGCGAAGACTAAGTCTTCACCGACGATATAGATGGAGGTTGGCTTTGTAACATTAGAGAAGAACGATTGCAACGTTGCCGAGTAAGAGCTGTCTTGAGCATAGAGCCTGAAGAAATACTTGTAATCGTTATAATCACTCGTCACATTGGACATCAGTGAGTTCAACGAGTCCGTACACCAAATCCCGATTGTGTGGTACTTTGCGAGAGTTGGCATTATTGCGACAGCGTCGCCAGAATACGAGATGCCGATTATCGCCATGACATGGTCTTGCAAAATCAGTTTCTGAGCAGCTGCTACAGGATCGGGTAGCTCGTCTGCCGTGTAAAGGACAATTTTATGACCACTAACGCCTCCCTGCGCGTTGATCTGATTCGCAGCTACCTGCGCCATTGCGATAGCTTCTTGGTTGAAGGCAGCGAGGGATGTCGTCAGATCCTCCTCTATTCCAATGTTTATTGGAGCCGACGAGTTGCTCGTCGAAACAGACGACGACAGTGTAGAGATACTACTACTGAGAGTGGTGATACTGCTGCTGATGGTTGGGCTTGATGACGTGGTAGAAGTACTCGATGTTGTACTTTGAATGCTACTCGTTGTGGTTTTTGTAGAGGAGAGTGTGGCGAATGCTGCCGCCCCAGCAATGATTACAATGACTACAATAACTATTGCAATGATAACAGACTGCTTCATTGCGCAGATTACAAAGTAACGCCGTATAAAAAATATTCTACGGTGTGGATATTGTGAAATGTCTAACGAATACTAAAAAGTTGAATCGACCATTGCCCTTATAGAAGATGCGCCAGAAGTGTGCCTTAGCTCGCGTGTCACTTCTTTATCTCTTCAAGAGTAGGTCCTGGATCTCTGACTAGTGGAAGAGTTATGCACCTAATACCGTGGAAACCCATCTGACCGATTCCACTCGTATCCATTTCTATCACATCGACGCCCTGATCTCTCAATTTTTTGTTCGTTTCTTTTGCGCCGGCGGGCTGAATCACCTTTCCCGCATCTAGTATCATACCATTCTCTGGGCAGAAAGCGAGATGTTCTTGCGTAGAAACCTCCACCAATCTGAAGTTGTGCTCTTTTAGCCAGACGTACAGAGAATAGTCAAGCTGGTTTGGATACATTAAGCCGACCCCGGAGTCTACGACTTGCAATACTCCATCTAGATGGAATTCTCCTCCGGCAGAGTAAGTATCGGCAATTGTATTGCTGTTGCCCATGATTAGTTCGATGCCGGATGCAGCAAGTATCGGCCGAATTTGATCTATCGCCTCTTGGTTACATGCGATGCCATAACTTCCAAGCAGCACATTCTCAGCCGCAAACGGCCACGCCATTTCTAGGATAGCTTTACCAGTAGGGCGGAACATTATTGGACAGTTGATTTGGGCAAGCAATTGTTGTGCATAAAATTCAGTACCCCTAAGAAATGAGGCTTGACCGAATCTGAATAATATTGCTCCCCCTCTTACCACAAGTCCAAGATTTCCGGCGACAAAGAGTTTCCTTAGTGGGCCGTAAGCTCCCATGACATCGGGATATTGCAACCAGTGGACTTTGACGCCGTTTTCATGAAGTAACTTTCCATAATCTTCTACCTGCTCGATCATAAAGTTGATGTCGGGCTTTTTGCCCGTCCTCAGCGTAGAGATCATTAGGAAGTATTCAGGATGGTTTACAAATAATGGGTTAAGCTCGTGTTCAGTCGGCTTTACGAGTGCCACTTCTCTTAGTCTACCGATTCCGGTTTCTCCCCAATTCTGCCCCCAAATCTTCGGCATCTCCTCAGCGTAGTCGAGTTTCCTCAGTTTCTCTGTACGTGGTGGCTTACCGGGCTCGTAATCTGGATAATTCTCCATTGGATAGTCATCAATCTTTCCTGTCCAACTCAACCTGCTTGAAAGTGGCATGCCGTCGCTAGATATCAAGGATACGATCTTTAGTCTTTCTATGCACATGGAAATTGGGTAGAATTTCAGCGGCTGTACCTGCCATAAAGCAATAAAGAGCTCCGACACAACTTCGGAGAAGCTAAACTAATTGCGAAGACCAGGATAGTCGTGATATTCTTTGAACTCCAAGAACGTGATCAAGCAGCGAATAGCACTTGCCTGCAGGATAATGTACTCCGAAGGATTGAGAGAGGCGCAGGGATTCGAGTTTGCCGGTCATATCAGCGTCAGATTGCCGGGACAGCCAAATCTCTTCGTCATGCCAGGGCACCTTCATGAAAAAGGACGCGGCTTTTCTCAGTTGCGAATAAATGATATGATAGTCGTTGATATGGATGGCAAGCGCATCCAAGGAAGTCTTGATCCAGTAGAAGAAGTGGTCATCCACAGCTACATCTACAGGGCAAGGCCTGAAATAAACAGCGTCGTGCACATGCATCCTCCAGCTGCCACAGCTCTTGGCAGCACACGCCAAAGCATCCTTCCGATTTCGCTCAAGAGCTCTCTCTTCGCAGATGGTGTCCCGATTCTAAAACGGGGCCCCCGCCTAATTGACAACGACGATATTGCGAAAGAAATGATCGAGGTGATGGGAGAGCACAAGGTCTTGATTCACAAGGGACATGGAATCGTGACAGCGGGAAGGAATCTGGAGGAAGCCTGCCTGCTTGCGGTGTTCCTCGAGGGTTCTGCAAAGAGCCAGATACTCGCTGCACTGCTCGGAGAGATAGACCCCTTTGATACTGCGTCAGCCTTGAGGTTCAAGGAGAAGATGAACCTGGCGGAGCACCCGGAGATGTGGCAATACTTCGAAAGAAAGTGGAAAAAGTATGCTGCAGTGCCTTCCAATCCCTAGAAAGTATTCTTTACTTTTCCAGTGATAGAGAGCGGTCTTGCTGGATCTAGACTTGCCCTAGATTATACTCTCCTTCCGAGCTCATGACCCTCGAATACCGCTTCTTCTACACTCCGCGGAGAAACGCAATCCCCTATCGAATAAGTCTCGATTCCTCTGAGACCAACAACTGCCTCCCTTGCGAGGTCATCATTAGACTCAGGCCATGAGACAAAGTACGTCGTATCAGCTTTGATCTCGGCTTCCTCATTGGAGTAGATGTTGTAGCAGATCACCGAGCCTTGCTTGACTTTCTTTAGGTAAGAGTCGCAGAGAAACTTCACGCCTTTCGTGAGTAGCCTCTTGTTTGCGGTGTATCTGGTCCACGGTTCGACGTATTGACCTACAGAAGAATTTCTCGTCACAATTACAACAATCTTTGCGCCTTTTTTCTCGACCAAGAGTCCTGCCCAGCCAAGCGCTTGAAAGTCGCCCCTGTCATCGTAGATCACGGCATGGGAGATCGAGCCTTCTGTATGGAGCGCTATATCGGAAGCATCCCTGACAAACTCGATTCCTTCAGGGGGAGGAAATGCGGGAGAGTAACCAACCTTGCGATTCTTTGCTCCAGTTGCGAAAACAACAACGTCGGGATTTGCCTCCTGGATATTTGCTACTGTGCCTTTTGTTTTAAGACGCAGGTCTACATTCAGTCGATTAATCTCAGCTTTCCAGAATTCAATTGCCCTTGCAAACTCCGTCCTTCCGGGCAGTAGACTAGCGAGTCTTGTCTTTCCTCCAATTGACTCTGACTCTTCAAACATTGTGACGCTGTGTCCTCGAATTGCAAGAATTCTCGCGCACTCGAGGCCGGCGGGCCCTGCGCCGACAATCAGCACTTTCTTTGGATGCTCTGACCTCTTCAACGTGCCAATGCCCCAATCCTTCTCCCTGCTAATCGTGGGGTTAAGGATGCATGAAGTCGGCCTGTTGGAAAGTACGTGACCAAGGCATCCCTGGTTACAGCCGATGCAAGGGATAATCTCAGCGACTCTCCCCTCCCTTGCCTTATTGGGAAGCTCAGGATCAGCTATGAGCGCGCGCATCATGATTACCATGTCTGCTCTTCCCGAGGAGATTACTGAATCTGCAAAGGCGGGGTCGGTGATCCTGCCAAGGGCGACGACCTTTGTTCGACCAGAAGTCGCTTTCTTTATCCCTTCGGCGAGGTGGACAAAGAGGCCCTGCGGATAGTAAGCAGAGGGAGTATTGTAGTCGGGGTCAAAGCCCAGGTTGCCCGCCCCAACAGCAATGTAATCGATCTTCCCGTTGCGCTCAAGATGAGTTGCAACCTCCTGCATATCTTTTTGATTCAAGCCGCCCGCGACGGATTCCTCGCCTGGCATCTTTATCCCTAAGACTTTCTTTCCATTTGTAACTCTGTAGACCTCTGAAACTACAAGGTCTAGGAATCGAAGCCTGTTTTCGAGAGATCCGCAGTACTCGTCTTTTCTTGCATTTGTAATCGGGGAGAGGAATTGTATAGGAAGCGAGCTTGAATCGCACTTGATCTCCACACCGTCGAAGTTGGCCTCCAGCAGGTTCGAAGCAGTAATAGCATAGTTCCGAGCTTCTGCCTCGATTTGCTTTGAGTCCATTTGATGCGGAACGGAATAGCCATCGGGGGTTACAAGACTCGGGAACTGGGACGGCGCGCTCTGAAGTTTTACTGAAAAGCCAATGGGATCAAATCCGTAAGCGTGGGCTCCTCTGTGTATCAACTGCCCGAAAGTTGCAGCGCCATACTCATGCACCTTGGAAGTTAGCAGTCTGAAGCCCGGAATACTCTCCCTCTGGTAGGCAAAGATGGACCTAGGAAGAGCAAAGCGGGTGGTGGGAGACACGGGCATCTCTTCGAGGATGGTGACTCCAACGCCTCCTCTTGCCTTTTCTGCATGGTAGTAGGCAAGGCGCTCGCCGGGTAGGTGGTTCTCTGATAAGCCTGAGAAATTGGCGCTGCTGACAATTCTATTTCGCAGTCTGATTGGTCCCACGTCTATCGGACTAAACAGCGAGGGAAAACTCGTAGCCAAGACGCACTTTGCTATTTGAGGGTGCTATTTGTCGTTATGGGGAAAGGCACTGGCGGAATCTCAGGATTCTATCCGAGCGACTCTCGTGTTGCTTTTGTAAGGTTGCTTACTTTGAGCGATATCGTATCGGTCTGATGTTGCAGATCATTTTAGTTCGAAAGGTGGGAACAGGTTTTGCCGCCATGGCTCAACGTTCCAAGCGTGGCAGAATTCGATACAGCTCGACTGATAAAGGCAAAGAGGCATTAGTGGTTCGCGTGTGAACATCTAGGCCCGCTTTACTATTTCCAACATTTCATCAATGGTAACTATTCTAACTCCTCTGTATGATTCTAGTTTAAGTAGGTGCGCATCTCCTGAAATGATGTAGTCTGCCCTCCCGTTGTAAGCTGCTTCGAGGACAGCGTAATCATCGGCATCTTCTGTGATGAGATCGACGCGAGATCTGATCCTCGTGATTCGAGCATTCCGAAACAAGATCTTCCGAAATCTCATCAAGCCTGTTCGCCTGATGTATCGACTGAACTGTGGCCTAGAAACAACTTCATCGAACTCGGACAAGAGTTGTATGGACGTCACGAGTTGAACCTTATCGTCAAGAACCATATTCCAAAGCTCTCTGGGCTTGCCAGCCCTGATCAGCGCAGACACCAGAACATTAGTGTCAAACACGGCGCTGGGCATTTCTCAAGTTCTCTTTTTCTTCTCAGAACGATATTCCTCAATCTGTCTTTGGATTTCGTCCTCCGTGATCTCTCCATACTTTGATATCTTCTTGTCAATCTCCCTCCAGAGCGCCTGCATTTCTTTCTTCGTATCCGGCAGGGTTAGTTTCTTGAGAACAATTGTATCGTTCATGCCGTACGCTACCAGTTTGGAACGGGGCTTGAGGCCCAGTTTGTTTCTCAGGTGCGCGGGTATGACAACCTGGCCCTTATCGCTCACGACGATAACATCTGGTTCTTCGCTTTGTGCCATGTGCTTGGTCTTAGTATAACTTTCTTACTTTCCTACGTAAATACATTAGCGTCCTGCAAGAGTCCAACTCTGGCTTATCGCTTGGCTTTGAGCAGGGCAAAGAAAGAGCAATGATGAGATGCAGTTATCACTGAAATGGTCGGCTTCGTCATTCGTTCCTCATCGTTTCTGAATTGAAGAAATGTGTTTAGGAGATTACGGGGGAGAGGGGTCGAGAATCTGTTTTGAATCGAGATACTAGTAATATGGTCGTCAAGTGTCCAGTAAAGGGCCGTCGGGTATACTTTCCGCTGAGCTCTTTACCAATCCATCTGACGCACGATCATAAGCTACGCAATTTTTCAACTAACTGCCCTAAAGATTCTGCCGTTGTAACTCTAAACTTGACTCGCAGGAGACTTGTGTCGCCGTTCAGAAAGAAAACCAAGAGTTTCGCAGTTCAGTTTACGACATTGGAAGACAACAAACGGCGGCCGCTAGCCTCCTAGCCGAGGTAGTGGAAGCCTCGTTCTTTTCAGAATGGTCGACAATGCTAGCAATTTCAACTGCTTTTCGATTTGCGCCCGTCTTTTCCCTCCCTCTCTCTTGATGTTCAACAAAACCATAGTCTGGGGCGGAAACTCCTAATACTAGGCCAATCTCAGTTTTATCCTAAGAGCCTTTGACAGGTTCTCCAAGTCATTCACGATATAGAAGAAAGCCATCCAACTCCAGCGTCCCCATCTCTTGATCCCCTCCTCCTTCACTTTTGCGATCATCTCTCTGGGAAACGACTTTCCAAAAACTTCTGCTGACCACACATCAATAGGGAATCCTCCGAGCGGATTGATAATGTCAGCCGAGTAATCACCTATTCCGGGAAGTTCTAGCAATCTCGCTTTCGCCGCATCCGATGGGAGTCTAGATAGATCTTCAATCGAGGGAAAGGTCCCACCCGTAAGAGCCTTTGCAAGTTTGACCAGATACTTTGCTCTAAATCCGAGCTTACATTGCCTTGTGAACTCTGGTATCTTCAGCCCTGCAATGACGTCGGGCAGAGGCCACATCTGTACTGCCTTGACCTCGAACGACGCGATCTCGCCATATCTTCTTAGGATGCAGTTCATCATCTGATTGCTCCTTTTCAGTGGCGCCATCTGCAAGCAAATCGCGAGGATTGCAGAATCAAACAAGCTGCCGCCCTGCGTATCATGCATGCCGTAGAGGTCTTCAATGGCATGGGACAGGATTCTGCCATTCTTGCACGCAGAGTAGAATTCATTCACGTCATCATCAACACCGGGCTTCGAAGCCACCGTTTGTTTCACGGTCGCCTTCTGACTTTGCGTCAACCTCCTCTTGGAATAGGCGGTCACAAGAATTCTTGGCGAACTCGTCGTTCCCTTGGACTTGATCTTGAGACCGAAAAGTGTGGTCTCGACGTAGAGCGCAGTCCACAATGAATCATCACTGAACTTTTCGTCGGGAGTAAAGAGATCCCAGCCCGTGGGCTTTCGAATTGTCAAATTGAAGTTGTATGGAGGCTTCGGGCGCAATGTAAATGTGAAACTGTTCGTCAGCTCAACCACTCAAACTCTCATCGCCTCAGGCTCGCGGTGTTCAAATTATTGATACGAGCGCACACTGAGAAATATCCGACTTCAATATCATCGAATGTCATCAAAGGGAGTCATTTTACTATGACAACAGGAACTTCAGAAAGTTTCAGCACTTTTTCTGAAACGCTACCGAGGAGCAGCTTTTCCATTCTTCCAAGGCCCTTCCTACCGATTACGATGCAATCGCTGTTAGTCCTTTTTGCATACTTCAGGATTTCATCTGCCGGATCACCTGAAAGCTCCTCCGTTTCAAATTGCAGACCGTTTCTTCGAGCTTTGTCAACGCACTTTGACAGAGCCTCCGATCCCAAGACCTCAAAGGAGCCTGCCATGTCCGCAGTAATCCCGTAACTAGGCTCAGAAGTTGACACTCCCACAACGTTTACGAAGAGGATCTTTGACCCGAGATTACTAGCAAGCGCCATCGCGAAATCTGCAGCTCTAAAGCCCGTTTCTGAGCCATCCACACAAGCCATAATCGTCTTTGGTAAAACTAACTGTTCTGACGACATTACAATTCTCAACTCACGTCATGAAGACGAATCCGAAATTGGAACGCGCAATATCATGCTATCTGCCATTCAGGTCTCACACTTTACCGTTGAATCAGTGCCATAATCATGTAGAAGGAGGCGCCCCTTTCGGACCCACGCTTTTAGAAAGGCTCACAGGCGAGATAAATACAAGCTATACGATTTTCAAAATTGATAATGATGGTTGCTGTCGGAATGAAGGAAGTTGGGACGCTTATCATGGAAGCAGTCGTGATGGTTACCGCCGTGGTGCCAAGAAATATCAGCTCTTCTCTTCATCGTTATCACCTCCCGAGCACCCGTAGCTTACTGTGGATTTGTCGAGCACAAACTCAAGTTTCCAAACTGGCAAAACTCAACTGACAGGCTTCCTGAGGGTATTCTGTAGGTGGCAATTGTGAGAACCGTGGGTCTTGCAGGAACCGTAAAGGTGTACATCTCACCTGAGTAGTTGAGCGCGAGGTTGTAATTACCCGGAAATACGTCCCGGAAAGTCGTCCAGCCGCTTGAATTCGTTGTGGCAGGTTGAAGACCAAAAATCTGAGATACACCATTGCATGCTGTAGCAATGTATCCATGGATTTGCACTCCTGATAGTGCTGAACCGTTTGAATCTGAAAGAAGCAGGTGCACCATGACTCCATCAGGTTCGCCACTAAAAGTGCAGGTAATGTTCGAATTGACAACCGGGTTCGTACCGATGGTGAGATACAGTTTCGTCGAATTCACAAACCAGAGGAAACTGACGGCACCTTTGAAGGCAGTCGCATTATCAGGATAAGGCACCGTCTCGCTGAAAGTGCCGCCCCATGTGAATGATACATTTTTGTGACTGCTGATCATGCGTTACATTGAATACCAAAAGAGCCCCGGCTGATGGGCACTCTTCTGTTCCTTTGACTAAAGTGCAGGGCATGGGCGCGAATTCAATGGCCTGAAAGGAATAATTGCCGATGACAAATGAGCTGGGCAGGTCGGGGCAGCAATCAACAAGGAAAGTATGAGCGGGCGAGTTGTAGACAGGCAAGCTTTCCAATGTTGTTACGGTCTGCGTAGCTGGTAACTCGACAATGGCCTGTGTGATTAGCTCGCTCTTTGTTTGAGTTGTTGTGACTCTTGAGGTGATCTCGACCTGAGCGCCCACCTCGTAGCCGATGAAAAGGGCTGAAGCGATCACTGCTACCACTACAAGGGTGAGGGCTAGCCTGCCAATTCTGACTAGTGCCTTCTCATTTCGTTGCAAGCTGTGCAAGAAAGGTCATGTGCGGGCTATTATTTGAAATTACACGAAACACAGGATGTTCTAAGGAGTAGAACAACTGTGCTGTTGAATATTTTCAAATAGCAAACAAGCCATACCGAAGGATAAGAAGCCCTGATTTCATCGCATTTGACCTCTAAATTCGAGAAGAATTCATTAGCGGCGGTAGCGTCGTCGGTAGCCGTGACGGTTATGATAGTTGTAGTCATCGTTGTTGCCGCCGGCGTAGGTGTCTACATCATCAGTGGAACGTCAACCACACTGGAATCTCATTCCTTTAACTCCAGCAGCCTATCTTCATCTTCGTCGGCAAGAATCGGCAACACCACCTATGAAACTTCATCATCGTCATCTTCGAGTACGACTACACAGTGCAAGGTGGTCGGTGACGTCAGCTACACCATACCGACTCAGAACGCGACGCTCGCAGCTCTTGCTTACGACCCTCATGTCAACAAGTTATTCGCAACCGGGCAGAGTTTCACTTACCTCGGGCCGGGTCAGTCAAACTACACCTATTCCATCGACCTGAGCAATTTCTCGCATGTCGCCAAGATAGCAAATACGAAGCTCCCGACAGACATCGTCTACGACCCGGACAACAACAACCTTTACGTTACGGACTTCGGCTCGAATTCAGTCTCGGTAATCAACGACACGACAAACAAGATCACTGGCACTATTCCGGTTGGCAGGGGCCCGATCCGGATCGCATATGACCCGTTCAACCATGAAATCTACGTTTCAAACCGAATGTCGGAAACTGTTTCCGTGATTAACACAACCTTGGATAGAGTTGTCACAAACATATCGGCCGGATTTTCTCCATTCGAATTGGTCTACGATGCATTCAACCACGACATCTATGTGACTGATGCCATAGTCAGCAACGTCACAATCATCGACGGCGCTTCAAACAGGGTGGTCGGCGTCGTCTCAGCTGGGCAAGGTTCCGGAATGATTACCTATGACTATGCAAACACAAACCTCTACTTCTTCCCACAGACTTCCGGGGCGCTCTACATCATCAACAGCATGACAAACACGATTGTCGGTAACATTAGCGGCATATCAGACCTGAATGCATTAGGGTATGATCCTCTGAATCAGGACATCTACGCCGCTGGAAACGCCTCGAGCGGTTTCCTCGATGTAATTACGGGTCAAAACAACAACGCCACCGTAATTGCGAGTATAATGGGTGAGAATTGGATTCCTGTCGATTTCGCCTACACGAATGGCACGATGTTTATGACTTCAAATTATGGGAGCAAGATCTACGCGCTGACTTCTGGAGGGACCGAAGGAGTGTGTCAGAGTAACTCTGAAACCATAACGTACATAGGTACCACATACGTCGTAGTCCAAGGGACTTCGTCACTTTCTTTAAATAACAACTTCACTTCGACGACTTCTTCCACCCAAACTCCAACCTCTGTATCGTCAAACTCTTCCACAATTGTCCTCGATGGTACCGACGGCTCGACTGTATGTCCTAGTTTGATCTCCGGGCAAGAGGGTGCAAACGCGACGTGGAATCAAGCAAGCAATTTCTGCACCCTGACCGGCGCGACAGCCACAAGTCCAACTTTTCTCGTCGGCCCGCATTTGACTCTGAAAATAGCTCCCGGAGTTACGCTCTATTTGAAAAATAATGGATTTGGCTTTGCAAACTACGGATTCATAGAAAACGACGGGCAGGTCATAATCAACAACAGCTTCGTGAACTATGGATCAATCCTCAATACTGGCATGATGGACACGAATGGCACGTTCCTCAATACCCCAGACTCATACTTTATGGCAGACGGGGGAGTCTTGAACAACACCGGCACGTTTCTCGTCCTTGGGAGCTACCTGACGACTTCCAACGGTACAAGTTTCCTATCCGGGGGGAACCTAAACAACGAAAACAAATTCATCAATTCAGGGAAGCTCTACATTAACCAAGGGATCTTGGAAAACCAAGGGATTGTGCCGAGCAATGCAAGCAACTTGATCAACACAGGACAAATACAGAATATTCGCGGACAGATCTCGAACGCGGATCTGCTCTCAAATTACGGCATGATTCTCAACAACGGAACATTCGTCAACTCGGGGCAATTCGTGGAAATGTGCACCGGCTCGTTCAAGAACAACGGAAGCTTCTCAGGAAATCAACCCATTCCATCATGTTCAGCGACGAGTTCAATGACAGCTTCCACTGTTTATGCGACTGCTGATCTGAAGAATTACTCAACCTGAATTTCAAGCCCTATCGTCGGAATAAGCGTCACTCAACGTCATACGTGGAAGAACGAATTGATCAAAAATGTGGTTCAGAGCATTTCAGGCAAACGTGGAAAATTCACAACCAAAAAGTAGCTCAGTGCTGTTCCTAGCGAGGCGAGAAAAAGAAACAGGAGAATCCCCGGCGCTTCTGAGCAGAAGAGCAGTAATGCTTACCGATTTCCCATCGAGTCAGAAAAATCGCTCTGATTTCGTGATGGAAGTTGTGCCGTCGTCGATGAGGCGACCGCGGCGGTAGCCCTGCCCGTCTCATCCAACGCAATCGCCACCGTCCTGTCCTCGATCTTCCCGTCTTTCATCGGGATAAAGTTCTGCCCTAATTCACTGAGGATTAAGGTGAGGTCCTTATCAGCGGGCACAAAGAAAATCTTATTCTGCGAAAGCGCAGTCGCGATTGTCTCGAGAGCCTTCAGCGTTATCGCGTTTCCAACGAAATACTTGTTCGTCGCTTCATTTACGAGCTGGATGGCCTGGGCCTGGCCCTGCGCTATCGTTATCGCCGCCTGCCTCTTCCCCTCTGCGGAAGTGATCAGCGACTGCCTCTCCCCCTCGGCTTCGAGGATCAGTTTTTGCTTCAAACCCTCAGCCTGCTTGATCTGCGCCTGCTTCTGCCCCTCCACAGTATTTGCGAGCGCCTCGGCAATGTTTATTGCGGCTTTCTTGTCGTTCTCGGACATCAGGATTTCCTTCATCGATTCTTGAATGTCGGAGGGAGGCAGTATGTCCTTTATCTCTGCCCTGACTATTTCTATCCCCCACGGAGCCACTTCGTCCGCGAGCCTCGACTGAAGCCCCTTGTTTATGATGTCCCTGTCTTCTTTTTCGGCCACCCAAAAGGCATCCGGAGTCTTGCGCATTAGAAAAGCGAAGATAGGAGGAGGCGGTAAGGGGTTCGTCGGTGGCTTGTCGAGGAAACCGCGCTGACGGTAAAGGTCGTCACGAGCTTCTGAGAATACCCTCGAGATGCTTGGGATGTCGCCTTCTTTGGCCGGCCGATAGTTGACTTCTGTGTGCGATTCATCCAACCCCAATAGCCAACAAATAGATTCCCCTCTTCCCTTCTTCCACTGTAAATTCAAAGAAGATCGAGTAGAGTTGTTCTTCCCTCTTCCATCATCAAGCTCCGGATCTTCGACTATGATTTCCTTGCGCACACGAGCGAGTAGACCGAAAATGGGTTCGTGATGGATACATCTTCAAAACCGCCCGCGGTGAGTAGATCTGTCAGCTCTCTCGCCGTGAACTGCTTCCCGAGAGTAAAGTAGATCATGTCCATCGAGTAGAGCGTTATCAGAGGGGGCCCAGCCTTTGTGTCGTCGAGCAGCGCCTCGTTGAGGTAAATCTTTCCGTCTCTTGGCAGCGCGTTGTAGCTTTTCTTTACGAGCTCCATACAGCTGTCTAGGTCCCAGTCGTGGAATATGTTGGAGAAGAATACTGCGTCGTACCCTTTTGGCCACGGGTCGAGGAACATGTTTGCAGGCAGGACATCGATTCTGTCCTCGAGCGAGAACCGCTTCACGTACTTCTTCGTGATGTCGCAAATGGCGGGAAGTTCCATTATTGTGAATCTCATGTCTGGGTAGCGGAGAGCTAGGGCAATGTCGTAGCATCCCGAGCCGCCGGCCACATCGAGCACTCTTTGCACTCCGTCAAATTTTCCGTTCGCCGCAATGCTCACCGCGGCCGGGAATGAGATGCTCTGCATCGCCTCGGTGAACAGCTCTGCCTGAGCCGGATCCATCTCGTGCGCCTTCCACAGGTCCCTGCCGCCGTAGACGACCGGTTTGTCCCTGAGGAGGGCCCCCTTCAACGCGGTGTAGGTGAATGGCATGTCCCGAAGCAGGCGTATGATTCCTCCGCAGTAGTACGGACTGTCGGGCAGGAGATAGTTTTCGGATTCAGGCGTCGTGTGAAACTTTTCATCTCTCTTCATGAGGAAACCTATCGAAGCGAGAACGCCGAGCATTGCCTCTGTCGCCCTGGGGCCCAACGACATTTTCTCTGAGACCTGGCCTGCGGTGAGCGGTTCCTTCTTAAGAAGTGGAAAGAGTCCGATCTCGTCCGCAACGGCGAGGGTCGGGAAGCTGTATACTCCCAGCCAGGCAGACCAGATTGACCTGTCGTCGCAGGTTGGTGGGGAAAGCCTGTGAGTTGCCGAGATTTTCTCCGCTGTGCTTGTGATCTCCATTGTTTGAAATTCACATTCGTTCAACGTGTTATGATTTCGATACTAAAGCCTGCGTGTTCTGATTGTGTTCTCGTAAAATACAGAACAGCATCTGGTGATTCTTACCTGACCTATTGGTCAGCGTTGGAGAGATTTCTCGAGAGCCGACAGCGCATTTTCCGCCTGCTCCTGCGTCTTGAAGATGGCCGTCCCTCTCTCTCGTTTAGGCGGTTTAGAACTTCCCGATCCAACGACCAGCGGATTTCCCCTGTTATCAGTACTTGAAGATCAATCCAGTCTGCAATACTCTTGCTCTCCTCAAGGTATATGGGATAACCAATAGGCGGGAAAGTAGTAGATGAAGAGGGTACCTGGCTCGAATTTCCGTCGCCATAGCTGACATGCTACGGAGGACCTTCAAGCAGCAGGGTAAGCATAAGGGAGCGTCGGGGGACTCATAGTGTTCCTTACAGCTTCAGTTTGACTAATATCGTAACAACCGATTCTTTATTCACCTTGGGTTGATGCTCGGTTCTACATGCGTGCAGTGCTACTGAGGATATAGGCTCCCCACTTCGAATAGCCAAATGAATTGAAGAGCTCTTTGCCCTTCTTCCTGCTGCAGTACAGTTAAGATCGGCGGCGCCCTCTCTTCCCCCACTCAATAATACTTATGATAAAGGCGGCAATACGCTGAGTACCAGAACCATAACGAATGGAAGAATTTTTCCATTGCTCATTGTTGAAAGCTACAAGAATTCCGCATCTTCAAAGTAGTTGTAGATGCGATGAAGAAAACACGCCTGTCTGAAAGAACTACTCGGATTTTACTATATGGACTCATCGCTTATGATTTACTTTTGATTAATGATTTCGTATCATACCCTCAAAACACTGGGATGGGCATATGTGCGAGATTGTTCCTGTCTTGACCGTACCTACGAAATCCGCTTTGAAGAGTCGAGCGGAGGCTTCGTGGTTACGCTGCTCCATCGTCGAGTTGAAGCTCTCCTGGAGATCTAACTTTCCTCTAATTTTGCAGGACAAACGCAAATTCCGAATCAGCTTTAAAATGCGCAACTATGTCCTCTACTCAACCTTTCTCTTATTTTCCTAGAGTTCGTCGAAAGACGAGCCAGCATCGCTTGTTAGAAATCTCCCTTCGAAAATAGGTGAAACCTAATGGCGAGGATTTGACGTCGACCTCTACTTCAAGATCCGAGGGATAGTCTCGTGTCAAGCTCTTACTCGGGGTTTTTTACCTCCTCCGGTCACAAGATCTCTGTAAGAGTATCCGCTAATGAAGAGCGGTCGGCCCTTAATAGAACTTCTGGCTCCATCGCTCCGAATGGTTTAGGAAACAGCAAATTTGTAGCCTGATGAATCCTTGAAAAGAGCACACAACGAACACATCATCTTAGATAATAGGTCAGTGCCTACTTGAGTCAGAACGGATCCTTGGTGGGCGACGAACGCGGTACAAAGAATATACGCATAATAGCTCTGAGCAGTGTTGATCCTGGTCCGGTTCTGTCTTCATCTTCAGGCTACGCAATATATCTTGAAGATAGGAAGACGATAGCCGACTGGATTGATCTTCAAGTCTTGATAAGTCAGGAGAACCTTGGATCTCTGCATCAGGAAACAAGGATCCGCCTCAAGGATAGCGGAAGCGCTGTCTTCAAGACACTGGAAGAGGCCGAGAACGTCCTTTCTGCACTTGAGAAATCCCTCATATGATAGTTTCAAAGGCAAAAAATCATGTAAGAGTGGTTAGTGTTCTATTCCTTCTTCTCTTGATCCTGCTGGCTTTCTGGGCACAGAGAGAGAACACAATCAGAACACCCGCATTTTTTACTATCGAGAAGGGGAATGATAGTCTGCTCCCATAAAGAAGAGACAAGAAAGAAAGTGATAACTTCACCTTTCACCCATCGAGTATCATTTGCAAATAAACCGGCCTTTCTCAAACCTCTTCATTTGGGGTGAAGATTCTGAGCATGGGTTACCCGCTTCAGCAAACGACGACGAGGACGCCTGTCGTATCAGCTTTCTTTAATTTTGCGAGTTGGGGAACGGGATATGCCTACGCGGGCATAGTCAATCCTTACGGAGTGCCATGGATTATTGGGACTATTGCACTTGTCATTTATTGCATTGGCTATGGGATAGTATTCCTGACTGTCGGTATAGTCTATCCCAATCCTGCGACAATTACCAACCCCTTCAGTTATACTAGTTACTTTCCGCACATCAACTGGGCTGCACTAATTCTCTACGGCGTTCCAGGTTTTGGGATCTCTGTGTTTCTTGGCTATGATGTATACAGAAAGGCGAGCAGTTCAACTGGCGTCACAAATTTACCCAACCAAGCTCGCAGATGCTCAAATTGCTCTGCTTACGTCTCTCCCGCGGACGATTTCTGCCAAGAGTGCGGTCACAGAGTGGGTTCGCTTCAACAATTTGGAGTGGCGCCGCCAGGATCGGCAACCCTCAGTTCAAAACGATGTGAAAATTGCGGAACTTACAACCCTGACGCCTATGTCTTCTGTCAGAGATGTGGTTTGAAAATGTGAGGGTGATACACCATGGCTGTAGATTCGGCACAACGACGAACTCTCCTCGCGATTATGATAATCGTGCTTGGGCAAATACTCACATTTGTCGGTTTCTTTGCGTCTCTCGCACTTTTCATAGTTGGACTTGTCGTCATGGTGATAGTTGCGATTGTCAGCTACCTTTGGCGTCAGCCACAAGGCAGATTCACCTCTCCCTCTTTCCAGAGCACAAAGCATTGCGGTTTCTGTGGAGAAAAGATTCGCTCAAGCATGGTCTTCTGTCCGAAATGTGGAAACAGGCAGGTCTGATACCCGCACCGCAGAGAGTGAATTGTGAGTTCAATGTTCTGTGAAAATTGCGGAAAGGAAATCACCCCGGGGGCGAAGATCTGCGGTTATTGTGGCACACCCGTGACCGCGTATGAACAATCGATTCAGACGCCGGTACAACTCTACAAGCAGTCGGGAAGCTACAACAAGTTGTGGTGGCTTTTACCCATCTTTGTTGGAGTAATCGGTGGTCTAATCGCTTTCTTTGGCGTGCGAAAGAGGAGCACAAAGGCGGCAGTAATAATGCTCGTAGTCGGGATAATCAGCACGATAATTGGATATTTCCTTTTTGGGATTTGAATTCAATAGCGCGATAGGGAATCGGTGGAGACCGTGGGTGTAGAACTTGGTTCAATGTGAGCTTAGGGATACCGGAAGGAAGGCGCTCGTTGCGGGCACGGATCAAATTGCTAGAGAACTACTGGCTCGAAAAATAGGCCCTTATTCATCGCCAAGGCTGCCTGGCGAGAGATTTTGCTCTAAGTGCGGAAGGCAGGTTGTCGTGTGATATCTGTAATTACACTATCAATTTACAAAAAGGCAGCTTCTACCAGAAGCAGGATCTGGCAACAGACCGTTAGCCTCATGCATAATCGGAGGAAGCCTACGATGCGCATTATCAAGAATCATATCAACCCGGACAAAGCGCGCAACTTCTCTGTGAAACAATAGAATTTTCGCATAAGGAGCGTGTCTCTAGCATCCTTTGTCCCTTGAAGAGCAAAAGCATGAAACAAAAGCCAAATTGGTAGAGCATGCAATTGATTCCACGACGGAGTTCGTTCACTGGGTAGTTGACAGGGGTGGAGAAAAGATTCTCAACAATGTATTTGAAAATGCAAGAGAGGGGAACTGGGGAGCAGTCAGCCAAGGGCTCAAGCAGATGGATCAGTTTGACAAATACGGTGACGGTGCGAAATTCTTACATGGGCTCATCAGCGCGGCCGGAAATGCTGAGGCAGGAGTTAAATCCTACAAGGAATTTGCTGCGGGGGATTACAAGGGTGCAGAGATGACGATTGGCTCTCACGTCGTTGACCACTTCGCGAGCAAGTTTTTGGACGGCCTAGGTCCGGAAGGAATCGCGCTAAATTTCCTCGCCCACGAAGGCGGGTATCTGATTTCCGAGTACGCTATTGAAAAGCCGACTGAACGCAACATCGAATCCGTGAAATCCGCTGCGGATAGGAACCAGGAGCTCGGAGAGAGGAGGGATCACTTTGTGGCAGATTTGCAGGGTAAGGTTGACTACATGATAAAGAACGAGCACATGAGTTGGGGAGAGGTGAACCAATGGCTTGATGAAAAATTTCAGCACGAGGAACCTCGAGGTCTCTATCACGATATTGAACAGGTCAGCGGTCCGCAGAACCAGATAAATTGGGAAAATCAGATGGCCCAAGATAAGCAAATGCTTCAAGACAGAGCATACAATGAATGGAAGCATCTACACGAGCACGACTCCTCCGTCCACGAACAAGAAATGAAGGCTGAGAGGAACTTTGAGGATACGAAGAAGGCTGAGAGTGAATACTATCATCCTTCCACGAGCCAGAAAACCGAAGACAGTACTGGTACCTCAGCCGAAAACACTCACGTGCATGAGTCTGGAGAGAGCAACTCCTCGTCGGAGGTCGCTTCTGTCCAAGGAGAGGGGCTCGAAGACGTTCACCCCGAGTTTGAAGAGTCAACGACCTCGCACGAATCAAACGACTACGAAACGCAGCATGAAGGCTAGTAAGTCCAAGAATTCTTCTTCTTATTTTCCCCTTCAAAACTTTTTGTGAAAAAGAGAGGTGACAGGAAAGACTGGCAGAATTTAGCGTAAAATTTGTATCGACCAACGAGAACAACCTGACCTGTTTCTGGCTACTTCTGCCGAAGAAGATAGTTGAAGACACGGGCTTGGCTCTCGACCTCAACAAACCCGTCGCACTGAAAATAGACGGGAGGAAGGTCACCGCAGAGCAATCAAGCAAGGCACTAGAAGGTGGGGACAGGACCAAGATCATAACTAGACAAAAGTACGGAGACAGTTTCCTCTACTTCCCGCAGAATACAATAACCGCCCAGGATTTTCCTCTCGACTTAAAACAACCTGTCAGCCTAAGGATTGAAGGCAAGAGGATTTTAATCGAGCAACAACCACTTTCGAGTCAGATAACTCCAACGGGACCCATAGCCCCCGGCAACCCAGCACGTCACGTCTACTGTCACGTCTGCGGAATGAAGAACCCAATGAATAGACCGTTCTGCAGAGACTGCAAGGCCAATCTAATCCAAAATTATGACCTATCCCCAACGTACTACCAATCGTCAGAGGCACTGGCCTCATTTCACAATCTTCTTGACATGTCCGCTCTGTCGACTCTCACAAAGCTCTTTCTTGATAATCTAGGCACGAAATGGGTCGAAGCACAGCTTCTGGGCAACGCAGTTCGGCTCGGCGAAAGGCAATATCCGGAACTCTACCACATCGTTGAGGAGGCCGCGATGCTCCTCGCCGTACCGAGGATGCCGAGGGTCTACGTTGAACAGAATATGGCGGTTCTGCCTGGTAGCAGCGTGCCGACCATCTCGCTTGGGAGCAATGACGACCCGGTAGTGGTCATAAACAGCTACATTGCCGGGCGCGCGACGCCGGAGGAGTTCAGGTTCCTGATAGCAAGGGAGATGGGTCACATCAAGTGCGGGCATCCACTGTACCTGACCCTTGGAGAGATACTCAAATCAGGCGTATCGGCGGCTGTTGGCTTTGGGGCGCTCGGCCCACTTCTCGACAAAGTGCCTGGTGGTGTGCTGGGTTCAATGCTGGTTGATATGCCACTGAGAGCAGCGATGAACGCGTGGATCAGGTCTGCGAACTTTACAGCGGATAGAGCCGCGCTGGTTGCGACCAGAAATATTGATCTTGCAAAGCAAGTTTTCGCAAAGAACACAGTCAGCTGGGTCCTCAAGAATCTTTCGAGCACAGTCAACATAGACGAACTGTTATCGCAATTGGACGATCTAGACGAATCAGTAGGAAAATACTCCGAGTATGCGCCGGGCGAGCTGAACATTGGACCGATCGGCGTTCCGAGCCAGTACAATCCTGGATATGCGTATGGTTTCACGGTCAAGAGGCTAAAGGCCTTGCTAGAGTACTACGAGGCCGCGGAATACAAAATCGCCTCCAAGAAAGTGGACGCCTTCCTCAGAGGCGAAGTGCTTCCGCTTGAGGATACTGCGAAGACGCTCTACTGCGGCTATTGTGGCGAAGCGATTCCGGAAACAAGCTCGCACTGCGTCAAGTGTGGCAAGCCAATCCTGGGATTGGTTTGACGATGGATCGCGGGCTGCGAAAATGTTAGGCGTACTTTCTTCTTAGCCATCGTGGGATTCGGCTGCATCGTGAGCCTCTTCCTGTGCATGATGAGCTTCGTCTTGTGCGTGCTCCTGTTCATCGGCAGCGCCGTGCAACTCCTCTGACGAGTTTTGCAACTGCTCTGATGCGTGGTCCATTTCCTCTGATGATTCTGTCTCGGATGACAATCTGATCACCTATGTGGGCAGAGAGACTGAGGTTAATAAGACTATACATTAGATTTCCAGAAATTGCTCTAAACACACCCGAGTAATGCGAAACGATCAGCTTGGCTTCTTCTTTCATATTTTTACAGATGGGAGAGCACAATCCGAACACGTCAATTTTAGTACTAGTGTGAAAAATGAAAAAGGGGAAAGTAAGGAAAGGCCTGCCGGATAAAGAGGGAGGTGTACGACACACGAAGGGCCCGGATCTAGAAGGCCCGCATCGGCTCGAGGAGAGCTCTGAGCCGGAGTGCAACCACAGTCAAGCCTACCCGAGAGATTATCGAAGCCAACTGCTGTTTTACTGCCCCTCTTGTGGCAAAATCAGAATTGTGCAAAGTGATGGAGCCGTGGCATGGAACCGACTGGAAGAACAGGCCTCTAGGAATGAAGGCAATTACTTGGAAGAAATCTCCGGGATGGGATACACAGATTTTGACGCTGATGGCGATGTCGATCAAGAAGACCCAGGTTCCGAGGAGAACGAGTTCCAGTCTTGTTAATCTTCGGCGTTTCGATAAGATCTCTTAGCATTTCATAGGTCCCGAGCTGACCGCAATGTCGGTGTACAAGAGAGAAGACGCGGTGGGCAAGACCGTAATAACTCACGATGGTAGGACTGTCGGTGTTGTGAGGGAGCTCGGGTTTACCGGCGATGGTACAATTATCCTACTTGTTACCAGGACGGATGCAACCGAGGAATCCATCCCTGTTTCCCAGACTGCGGGAATAGCAGACTATGTCGTTTTGAGGGCTCCTCCCACTGCTCCTACCGCCCATCCTCCCGTTTCTCCTTCTTCGTCGGTGCAGCATTGGTCTCCAGTCCCTCCTGTTGTACAGCAGCCACCGCAACTACCTCCAGTCGCTTATCCAACTACAAATGTATGCCCCAATTGCAAGAACGCTCTTAGGCAGAGTGCAAAGTTCTGTCCAAAGTGCGGCACAAAAGTCGCAATGTGAAAAAATGATTACCAAATTCTGAGAAAGGACAATTTGCTACCGGTTTTCGCAGTGGCTCAGAAGTAGCTTCCCGAACAAAGATTGGAGTTGTAAGAGAGAATAATGCGTCCGGCTGGTGAGATACGTGACCGCCACACCCTAAGATATTTTGCTGGTATCTCGTTTTTGCTATTAATACTTCTGTTGCCCTCGTTTCTGATGCCGAGCGTAATTTCATCCGAGCTGCGATGGGCGTTTGGCCAGTCAGGCGGAACAACCTCAACCAGTGGGACAATGAATCTGCAACAGGGATACTACAATTCTACTGAAATTTACGTTCCGGCTACTTCCCTTGTTATATATCTGACCTCGAGCGACAATTCAGTTTATACCGCCATAATGACGTACCAGCAGTTTTCGAACTTCACCCAAGCACTACCTGAAGAACCGATCTTTCACCAAAGTGGGGTATTCAACTATAATGCTCTCCTGTTGCCCGAAGGGGCCTACTACTTGGTGGTTTACGCTGATCAGGGCGCAGCGAGTATCACGTACTTTTATGAAGTTGATTCGAACCTAAGGTTGCAGAATTCTACGACGAGCGTGAGCGAACTATTTACGATTCCGCCGAATTCCCAACGTTCGGTTCCTATTCACCTAGAAACGATGGGGGCTCCTTCGATATTCAGGCTGGGTGGCATTTCAAACGAGACATTGTCTTTTTCGCTGTATGACAGGTCAAATGATACCGTGATATTCTCTTCACCACAAAGCACCATCACCAACCTGATAGTCGCACAAGATGGCCGCGTCAGTCTTGGTTACAACCTCAGTCTTACTCCAGACCAGTACACGCTGTTCATAACTAATTCGCATCCGACGCCAGTTCTTACCTACTTTCAGTACAAAATCGATCCGCAGTTTGTAAATCCGTATCTAACTTATCTGTTTAGGACTGATACATCTGCTCTACCAACCGGAATAGCCTCCTTCGGCGTATACAACTACTCAGGAAAAATGGTACCATATTCGATCAACTCGAGCACAGTTCTGGGCTTTGCCAAGATAGAGTCTATCAGTTCATTTAACCAGAACGTATCCTCGCCAATCCTGCCGGACGAGGTGACGTTGCAGCTGAATTCAATCTTAACAGTTCAAAACTATGACAATTCAACCTTCGATTACTGGCCACAGGATGTCTTGGATTTCTTCACTAAATCTCAGAATGTTAGCTACGTGAATAATGTTTTGAATGTGACGGGCGATGACGCATACCTCGACAATCAGACTATTCGCTCTCAAAACGGATTCGTGGTTTCTGCACCGGATGGTGGCTATTACTACGGTAATTATTTGAACAGGACGAAATTGCACTACGACCTACCACTTGCCTTCTTCCTGGTCCTCAACGAAGTGCTCGTCAAATCTCAAGGAGTTTGGATCAACATGGGAGTGAAAGTTCTTCAAAATGGTACGCAGATCGTAACGAATTCTACCACTACTTGGTTCGACAAGATCTTCATAGAGGATCCCAACGCTGCTTCGGCATCCTACATGATCAGAGGGGATTCCTATACTCCGGCAGGGGCCAGACTTCGAATCGGGCAGTTTTACGATGCGGAGCTCGTCTTCGGAGGCGGAGGTAACGGAGCGCTAGCTCACTTTGATTCCTTGAGTGCGGATCTTTCCCTTTACTATTTTGACAACAGGACTGTCGCCTTCGAGACCTTCCCATCCGTATACTCCTTTGGTGCTGACACAGCCGAAGCGACTGATAACTTGCATGCAACCTTCAGTGGGAGCTATGTATCCTTGACTACGGGCACTCCCAACTATGACTTTCTCGCAAATGGCCCTAACTCTACTCTCGACACTGTTGTCTCACGGCTGTTAAATAAAACGAGTGTGTCATCTTCTACCACGACGGCGGCTCAGACGACTTTGACAAGAGCAAGCTTGCAATTCAATACGACCAGCACTTCGGTTACTTCCACTACTGCTGCTAGTAGCAAGAGTTCTTTCTCGCTTTCGGGAGGATCGGCTGGCCCGATCTCACCTCTTGGATTGGCGCTGATTGCGGCCATCCCTGTGAGTGCATTTGCAGTCTTGGCTATCGCAATCTCCGCTAGACGCGGGAACCGCGGAACTAAGCCTCGAGCGACGCAATCAAGGTCTTGTCCTGTTTGTGGTAACAGATTGGAACTCGGTGATGTATTCTGCTCTAACTGTGGGTCAAGGGCTTAGCTTAATGTGTGAAGCCATTTGTTCTCGTAGCGGCGCTTCTGCTCAATTCAATGATGCACATTCAACAGGCGAGGTACTCACAATATATACAAAAGGCCACGTGTTTTCTCTTCTCCTTCCTCTCTACGATACCGACGATTATGGAGCCAATGCCAGCTAACCCTCACATCACCCAAAGAACCGCAATTTATGTCGAATGATTTTTACATTCCTCATTGTTGAAAGCTACAAGAATTGCGCATCTTTAACGTAGTTATAGATTCGATAAAAAAATGCGCCCGGTTGAAAGAAGAGCTTGGATTTTATTATGTGCACTTATTGCATATGACTTTGCTCCCAAGATAATTGCGGATCATGCCGGATTAGTTAGGATACACGTATTTGCGATCAGTCTCGTCTTGAACGTACCGAAGGGTGGAAACACATATGCTTGTATTTGCTACTTTAAAGTCACCCGTGCGGATGCTTATCTCTCAAAGAGTACATGTTGATTGCAGCACCAGGGCGGGGATTTGCTACGGGTTGGCAGATCGTGACTACTGTTCATAATCATGCAAACGTAAGTTTGTCACGGCTGTCTTGAGTTCTCCAAATATTTCCTTCATTATTCTGCGGGTAACGTACCCCCTCGCGAAGGGATCGATTATTTTGAAAGCCCATTACCCTTGATGTCCACTTTCAAGGTTAGGCGGGTATTGCCCTCTGGCGTCGACTCAAATAGATTGACGAACATACCGGTCCAGTTCGGCGTGAACTCCTCTATGTCTATCCGATTGGGCAGAATCACTCTGTGCGTTTCGATGACTTTGCCGTAACGATTGTCACCGAGCTCGATCCGTTCTATGTCTCCTTCCTTACTAATCAAACGTACACTTTTATGCACTCCCGCAAACAATTTTGGCCGGTTGTTGTAATCGCACATTAGCTTGAACAATGTTTCCTTTGGAATTGGAATCATATCAGATACCTCGATATGGACCATCTAATGTCACCTCCCAGCGTATTTTCGACGGCATAGTCACTCCGATTTCTCATTTGAATGTTCTGTCAACTTGTTGTCATTCACGCTTCTGTTTGGTTTTCTCCAGCGGGCCCCTGTTCACGCTGGAAAGAATAAGGAGTGGAAGAACCAAAACGGGCTCTTCCGTGGATCTTCTCACCTCTCGCTAACTTGAAATTGAAGCTCGGTATATGTTATTGGACCAGCTACAAGTCCGTTGAAATTGTAGTGACCTGGTACTGAAGGAATCTCTGTATCTGAGGTGGGGGAGAAGGTGCCTATGTTAGCGCCAGTCTGGACCACATTGAACCCTGCACCTTGAAGTAAACTAATGCAAGTCGCTGTCGCAGAGGCTGGGTTGACCCTCACGCTACCCGTATCTATGAAAAAGTCCGTGAGACTAGGATAGACACCTGCCGCAGTGTGCCACCTGGTCACGTCGAAACTGGTCTCACATTGTGCCGTTCCTAGCACCGTCCCGGAGTGGAGATACTGCGAGAATTGGCAGTCCCCGACGGTGCCCGATGATACGCCATAGAAAGCGCACCATCCCCAGAAGCCAAAACCGCCACACCCACCGTTGGGAATGCACAATGTTCCAGTTCCAGAAGCTCCGATCTGCCAATTTTCTCCGCTTCCATAAGCAGATACCTTCGGAACGGCCGAGAGTATCAATAGTGCCGTGAACGCTAGTAGCACGATTGCAAACTTTTGCTTTATTGTCAAATCATGTTGAAGTCGGCTGTGAATGCTTGAGTACAAAAAAGGGAGTGTTCTAATTGTGTTCTCTTTGAACTGTGAGTTATGGATGAAGGAAATGCTGTTCTTACCCTTTTACCTGTCAGCGGCTCGGAATCAATTTCCAAGAGATGTCTCAACCACGGGAAGCGCATTTCGTGCCTCTTCGAGAGTCTTGAAGACAGCACTTCCTCTTTCCTTTAGGCGATTGACAGCTACTTGACCTAGAAAAAGAAGGTTTTCTTGAATGATCAGCACCTGAAGATCGAGCCAGTCAGTGATTGTCCTTATGTCTTCGAAGTATATCGCATAGCCCGAAGAAGTCAAGGAGGAAGGATCGTCGGTGTGTTTTGAATCAATATTAGTTGAGATTAGAGAGACAATTCGTTGCCCTTCTTCCGGTTCATGTTGCTTCTTACTACACTTGTCAAGTAAGTCTACCCAGAACCAACTAATGAGGCTCTAAGATCTCTCGAATCTAAGATGATGTATTCGTTATGTGTTCTGACTTCTTCATTCCTTGCGGAGTGCATTTGAGTTCATTTGGTTGATCGAAGATGGGGGCTCAAAATTATCAGCTGCTAGAGCCTCCCGCTTCAAGCAAACTCTTTCAAAGTAAGCCTTTGCGCCTAAATTCTTGAAGATCTCTAGTGAATAATCTATTTGTTCGATCGCTTTATCTCGTTCTCCTATCATAAGATAAGCGAGACCTAAATCGTAACTATCGCATGCAATATCAAAAGGCCAGTTTAAGCGCTTCCATCCTTCAATACTCTTCTTGAAAGATTCTATGGCTTCGGCATGCTGTCCTTCGTTAACATTCAGATCGCCTAGCGCTCTGAAATAAAAACCGAAAGACCAGTCTTCATCTATACATTTTGCGATGGACGAAAGCTCCGAAACAAGTGATACTGCTTCCGAGAGCTTTCCCTCTTTTCCATATACTCTTGAGAGTAACGAGAGGCAGGAAGAGTAACGAATGCAGTTGTCGAACCTACTCCCTATCTTTCTGCAAATTTCAAGGGCTTGCCCTAGATACTCCTCTGCCCTAGCGTAGTCGAGTTTTTCAAAATATAACATGCCCAGTGAAATGCAACACGAGATTATCGCTTGAACCTCTTTTGCTTCCTCTGCGATATTCAGGTAGGCACTTAGGTACTTTTCCGCGTCCCTGTATTCTCCTTTGAAAAAGGCAAGTTGGCCTAAAATTTGAAACGCGGAAGCAAATCTGTGAGGATGCTGTGTCGAGAGTTCGGGGAGAAATTCCTCGACAGCCTCCTTTGCCTTTGACCACTCTCCCATCGGAATGTAAGCATAGTGGATCAACGCAAGTTTCGTATAAGTGTAAAGCACGTGATTTTGAGTCCTGCGCTCGAAACGTAGTCCTTCGAGATATGTCTGAACAGACCTCTTCATGTCTCCGCCTAAAACGATGTATACGTACCCCAGGTTGTTGTAGGCTCTGCATGCTGCCTCGTGGCACCCATTTTCAACGGATATCTTCAGTGAGGTTTGAAAGTGCTCAAATATCTCCTTCTTCCGAATAATAGGAAGAAGAAATCCGAGGGTCTGAAGTGCATTAGCTTCTGTCTCTGGAAGAGATTCCTCTTCCGTCTTATTTTGTGCTATTGCAATTGCCTTCTCGCAAAGTTCCTGCGCTTCGTCGAGGTTTTCGCCAATGCGCCAATAGAGGCGGGCCATGCTTTCATATATTGCAGCTGCTTCCTTGGATTCTTGATCGCCATCGCGGTTTAGTAGCTCCAAGCCCCGTTTGAATGACAGGAGAGCTTTGTCGCGGTCATGAACGCCTAAAATGTAAGTCATGCCAATTTTCCGATAGACAGTTGCCGCTGCCTTCCCTTTGGTCTCCGCCTTAAGATAATAATTCAATGAATCATTCCAATACTTAAGTGCCAAATCATTCTCTCCAAGCAGATATTCGAGATCTCCAATTTTCTCAGAAATTGCGCTTCTTTGAGCTTCTCCCGAGGGGTCGTCTTCTTTCGTAAGCTCAAGAGCAATCCGGTAGTATTTTGTTGATTGTGTATAATCATGCGCTTTTGATGCATTTTCAGCGACAAGCATGCAATGTTTTTGAAATTCTCTTTCCAGCCTGCTTCCTTTCTGTCTTGCTAGTTGTTGCGCGATTTCTGCTATGGTAAGATCTGCCGATGAGGTTTCTAGGGAATTTTCGGGTTCTTTCCTTCTTTTCTCTTGCATGTTTTGAGGAGTTCCAGTCTCTTTAAAAATCGTCGGCAGTGTTGAGCTTATACTAGGGGTTCCATTGGGGTGTCTCGCGCCTTCCAAATGTCCGACTCTAACTTCCAAATCCCGCAGCTCTTCGGAAACTCTACGCAATGTGGATTCGATTTCTGTGAGAGAAGTCTGACCGGTCGAGCGTAACACGAAATCGTGAAATACTTCGCGGAAGATGTTTGACTCTCTGACCCTTTTTTTCTTGGCAAGACCGCGAATGAACTCGTAATCTTTGTCATCGACTCGGAGTGAGATGTGTTTCACGGAATGAAGCGCAGGTCACCTCTGAAATAAAAACAATAGCTGAGTGTCGTGCCGTGGCTCTAAAATTTCCAAAGACAACAAGTCACATAGAAAACAAGTGGAGGCGATCAGTGAGCAAGTACCGCGTAGCTCGACGTCTTCTTCCTCTTGGAAACTTTGCCTGAGACAGATCTATTTTTCGGTTCGACGGTCTTCACAATCTTTTCCGTGAACACTGACGTAACAAGGCTCGCCTCCTTGAACCAGCTCTCGGGGGCAGGTGCACCCCAGAAGGTCTGCCTCTGCGGGTCATTCAACTTCCACTTTAGCGGCTTCCAGTCCGGGTCTGCGCTGAGGTAATCTCCAGTGTAGAGCTCTACCCGGTGTCCGTCCGGGTCGCGTATGTAGAGGAAGAAGGCGTTGGAGATGCCGTGCCTCCCTGGCCCGCGCTCTAAATTTTTGAGGTAGCCCTTGGCGGCCAAGACATCCGCGCAGTCGAGGATGCTGTCCTTCTCCGCTACGACAAAGCCGGTGTGGTGGAGCCTCGGGCCTCTTCCCGTCATCAACGCTACGTCGTGGACCGTTGGCTTTCTCCGAAGCCAGGTCGCCCACAGTTTGGGATTCTTATCCTCGGTCTCCGTGTACTCTGAGCAGGCAAACCCGAGTCGCTCCGTGTACCAGTTTGAAGCGAGAGGGACGTCTGGCACAAACATATTGACGTGGTCAATCCGCATTATCCCAGCCCTAGTGTGGCGATCAAAGCGCTGGTGCAGCCACTGCGCCTCCTCCATATCCTTGAAAAACTCGACCGGGAACCCGAGCGGATCCTGAACTCTGAGCGCCCTACCAAGGCCGCTCTCTTCCTTTGAGTTGCTCCACCTGAACTCTAATTTCATGTTCTCAAAGAGTCGCGCGAGCAGGTCAAGGTCGGAGTCATTTCTAACTCGGAAGGCGATGTGCCCCACCGCGGGCAAGTCTTTTTTTGTGAGAATCAGGCAATGGTGGAACCTGTCCTCGAGTCCCCTGAGATAAATCCTGGATCTGTTTTCCTCTGTAACTATGAAGCCTAGAGTGTCGACGTAGAACTCTCTCGACTTTTCAAGGTCCGTGACATAGTACTCGACGTGCGCCGTACGGACAATGTCGGGAATCTGGGTAGTGGCAGAAGACATGTTAGCCGATCTAACCCTTTTCTTCTCTATGCAGGAGCTCCTTCACTCTCTGCTTGTAGGGCTCCTTGTCGTACCAGCTGTAGAGGGCTCCGGCCATCCTCACCGGATCCCCGAAGAAGAAGCGCTCGTACAGCTCCTGCCTTGATCCAAATGAGCTACCAGCGATGTCCCAAGCAAGGCGGAATAGCCTGATCCTGTCCTCGGCGCTCGTATTCCTTGCCTGATAGTACATGTCGATGTCCTTCCTCAAGACCTCGCTCTGCATGTCGGCCTCAGTGGGGAGCGCCATCATACCGCTCGCGCTTAGTTGTTGTATTATCGCCCTGAGTTGTGGATAGATTCTCGGGTAGAGATTCCTCGCGGCGTTGAGAGGTGCAAAATCTGGAGTCATGATCCCCCAGCGATTCATCCTTGCATCCGCCTCGCTCGCCCTTAGGAAGGCCTTCATCGATTCGAGCGCCATTATGACCTTTGCAATCTTTTCCTGGACATGCTGGAACTGATCTATCCCAATCGTGTCGGCAATGAGAGAGACGACGCCGAGGATGAACTCGGTCTTTGCAATATCCTTCACGACCACCTGGTAACTCATGAAAACGATTCCGCTTGTGGCTTCTTGGAGTGTGTTTGCCCCTTCCACGTCTTCGAGGAGGAATACTCTGTCCCAGGGGACGAGCACGTCATCGAAGATTACAACCGCGTCTTGTTCGTCGAACCTCGAGGCAAGAGGATGATCAAAATTGGACTCTTCGCACAGGGGCTCCCTGCAGATGAACTTTAGCCCTTTCGTTGTAAGAGGAAGCGCGATCGCGAATGCATAGGGCATGTCGTCGGGCCCTCCCCGGATTACAGTAGACGGGAATACCATGATCTCATCTGCGAGAGGAAGCGTCGCGAGCATCCTCGCCCCCCTGATGACAACTCCATCGCTCCGCTTTTCCACGACCCTCGCGGCGAGGAACGGGCCGGCCTGCTTGCTCGGTCCCACCGCCCTATTTGCTTGCGGGTGGATCAGCGTGTGGGTGAGTAGAAGGTCGTTCTCCCTCACGTACTCGTAGTAGTTTTTGATGTTGCTGGCAAAGCGGGAATCCTTTCTACCAAAAAACTCGGAGGCGGCGGCAAGCGCCATGAGGTCGCTGTTCAAGTAATCAGGAGTCCTCCCGAGCATTCCGCCGGAGTAATCGGCCCATTGCTTCATCATGGTCCTCCTTCTGACAATGTCCTCCGACGTCTTTGGCTGTAAGAAGCTCAAGCCCACCCTCTCTCCGGAAAGCGGAGAGACGTAGGTTATCTCGTCCCTCAACTTTGGATCGTGCTGCATGTCGTACAGGTGTGCCATCGACAGAGCCATGGCCCTAAAGCAAGGATGCTTGCTCAGGTCCTTCCTTACCAGGTTTCCTCCGATCCAAATTTCTCTTGACTCGTTGTCCAGAGAGTCAAGGTACTGCTTTCCGGTTCTAGCCCCCATGACGATTACACTTTTCCCATCTTTTACTAACTCATTTTTTATACTGAGTTACACTATCATCATAGACAATCTTCTACTCGGGCACAACCGTGTTTGAAAGAGTCCCAAGGTGATCTATCTCGATTTCCACCGTGTCGCCGGGCACAATAGGCGAGATTCCCTTTGGCGTACCCGTGAGGATTAGATCACCATCTTCAAGTGTCATGAAAGATGTGATGAACTCGATGAGTTTTGGAATGGGGTGAATAAAGTCCTTCGTACTCCCCTGCTGCTTCAATTCTCCGTTCACATACGTTTGAAGTTTCAAATTTGAAGCATCGGGAATCTCATCCGGTGTCACGAGGAACGGTCCGACGGGGCAGAAGGTGTCAAACCCCTTCGCCCTCACGGGAGGCCTGAATGTGTTCGTGATATAGTCGCGCACCGTGACGTCGTTAGCAATCGTGTATCCCTTGATGTAGTCCTTCACCTTTTCAGCCCTAACTCTTCGAGCCTGCCTTCCTATCACCACCGCGAGTTCCGCCTCGTAGTGCACGAACTTTGCTCCTCTAGGATAGACGATGCTCCCATTGTTTCCAATCAGAGTGTTGAGTGGCTTTAGCAGCAGAACAGGATCCTCGGAGGGAGCGGTGAGCCCGAGCTCGTTCGCATGGTCGGCGTAGTTTAGTACAAGCCCGACCATCTTGGTCGGCCTCACGGGAGGGAGCCACGTCACTTGATCGAAGGAATATTCCATGCCATCTGAACAAAGCAGCTTGTTGTTGTTTGCTTCGAGCGTTGCCTCAAGACATCTTCCGCCGGGAAGCATTACTCTCGCCGTGCGCACTTGTTAGGCTCTCACAACTCCCCCTTTCATAGTGTGCAATTCAGGCAACAAGCCCATACTTCTTTAGGACATCCTTGAGCTTCGCTTTCTTCTCATCTGACAAGGGATATAGAGGCGACCGAAGGCTCGGAGTGATATTTCCCATCATCCCCATCGCTGCCTTCAGCGGGATGGGGTTCGTCTCCCAGAAGAGCGCCTCGTTGATGGGAAGAAGGTGAAAGTGAAGATCCCTCGCCTTTTCCCAATCTCCTCTCGCCGCGAGATTGTACAAATCCGCAACCTCCCTGGGAAGTATGTTGGCGGTCGCGCTCACGTGCCCTGATCCTCCAATCGCGAGCATGGGGAAGCAGAGTGATTCTATGCCGGAGTAGAGCAGGAAGTCCCTCCCACACTCTGAGAGCACTTTGCTCGCCTGATCAAAATCCTTGTTTGCCTCCTTGACTCCTACGATGTTCCTGAACTTTTCCCTCAGGCGTTTCAAAGTCGCGGGCTCTAGGTTTGTCGCCGTCCGGCCGGGTATGTTGTAGACTATGATCGGTAGCGCCGTGGACTGCGCGACTCGACCAAAGTAATCAAGGAGTCCTTCCTGGGTGGGCCTGTTGTAATAGGGCACTATAACTAGAGCGGCGTCGACGCCGGCGCTCTCGGCCGATTTTGTCAGCCTGAGAGTCTCCCTGAGGTTGTTCGTCCCGGTCCCGGCAACGACTGGGCATCTCCCTCTGACCGCGTTCACGGTGACTGAGAAAATTTCCTCCCTCTCTTCGAGGCTCAGGGCGCTCGGCTCTCCAGTGGTTCCTTCTACAGAGATGGCGTGAGTCCCGCTTTCTATCTGCCAATCGATCAGGCGTCTGAGAGCCTTCTCGTCAAATTCGTCGTGCTCATCGAACGGGGTTACGAGGGGAACAATGGAACCTTTGAGTTTCTCAAGCTCTATCAATGTAAATTACAACACTGTACTATCTAGAAGCAAACCGGGGAATCGGAGGGAAGCTTTCACACACTTCAAAATTGCTTCAAGCGGTAGATGAGAAGTGGTTCTAATAAGCACTGCGAATGTTTTATTTTATCATGAGCCTCCTACTGCCATAAAATAAACGCATAATTTCTTTTATCATTTACATATGAAATTGCAATCACTTCCCTCACCGGAGCATGCAGGCGGCGTCTGAAACTGTTGAGGAAAAGCGGAAGGAGTTGAACACAAGCCCCTGGAGATGTTGAGAACAATAAAGTCAAACTTTTTGCAGTCCGATTTAGCTCGCCAACGCCTTGAAGCCGGGAGTCTCTTCTCGTTTGAGAGTCAGTTTCGGGAACCTTCTTTTCCCGTTGGATATGATTATATGCATAAATTCCTCCACTTGAAACTGCAAGCAAAGAGAAAATATGACGCGCCGAATCCTCTCGGCGCAAGATGAGCAAAACTTCCCAGAATCTTGCGTGAGTTGTCTTTCACAGTGCCCTCTCTTGAAGCGATAAATCTTTCAAAGAGCTACGGCTCCTTCAAGGCTCTCTCCGACCTCAATTTGAAACTCGAGGGCTCAAAGTGCGTCGGATTCCTCGGGCCAAACGGTGCGGGAAAGACAACGACCCTGAAGATATTCACCGATTTGATCAGGCACACGAGCGGTCAGGCGCTGATAAACGGCGTGGATGTCCACAAGAACAAAAAGAAAGCACTTGCGTCGACCTCAGCCCTAATTGAAACTCCGGAGATTTATCCTTCTTTGACGCCGAGAGAAGCTCTTAACATGATTGCAGAGACCCGCGGCGTCCCAAGAGAGATTCGCAGGAAGAAGATCGAGGAAGCCGTACACGAGGTGCGAATGGAAGAGTGGATGGATAAGAGGGTCGGCAAGTTTTCAAAGGGTATGAAGCAGAGGATAAGCGTCGCATCCACGCTTCTCGGCGACCCCGAGATCATACTGCTCGACGAGCCGACCACCGGACTTGACCCGCGAGGCATGAGCGAGGTTCGAGACGTTGTAAAGTCGCTCAAGAGCAAGAACAGGCTAATCTTCATGAGCTCGCACCTGCTCCCCGAGGTCATGGATGTGTGCGACGAAGTCGCGATGATTGATCACGGAAAGCTTCTCGTCTACGACACGATTCACAATGTCACGGCAAAGTTCTCCGGAGGAGAGGGGATAGTCGAGGCTGGATTCCTCCGTCCGATAGAAAGCGACGACACACAGCAGCGAGTTCAACAAATCGCCGGAGTCACTTCGGTGGAGAAACTCGACATCAGAAACCTGCGAATAAGATTCGGGGGCGGCCTTGAAGCGCAGGCGAAGATACTTTCCGAGCTCGTCGCAATGAATTTAGGCATTATAAGTTTCAGGGCATCTGCTTCCGCGCTAGAGGACGCCTATCTAAATCTAATCAAGGAGACGCTGTGATAAAAATGACAGAAGAGCGAGTGGGAACTCTTGGAGCAAGCAGCCGTGCGGTTCCGAGCAGCCTTACTCAGATTGGGACCACCTTCAAGTACACGTTCATCGACTACCTGAGGTCGCGCAGGTTCTTCATACTACTTGCGATTGGACTGATAATCAGCGGTCTGCTCACCGGCCTCGTCGGATACTACCGCCCGGCCGATTTCATGCCCTCGCCTCTGACGTTCTTTTCTACGTGGTGGGGCCTCGTTCCGGACTTTGTTCTAGTATTATCCGGAATATTTTTTGGCGGCGACGCCATCTCCGGCGAGTTCCAGAACAAGACGGGATACTTTACACTACCAAACCCTGTTAGGAGATCATCGGTCTACATCGGCAAGTGGATTTCGGCTTTCTTTGCTTCTAGCATAATCCTAGCAATATTTGCCGCAATCGCGGTTGCAAACGAGATGTACTACTTTGGCGTCTCGAGCGTCCCCTACCAGTTCTGGCAGGCGCTCGGCTTCTCATGGATCTACCTCGCCGCTGTACTAGGCTTTACTTTCTTCTTCAGTTCGCTTGTAAAGTCCAGTTCAATCTCCATACTCATCACTGCAATCCTTTTTCTGTTCGGGTTCAACATAGTTCAGCTCCTCATAACCAATGTGGTGAAGATAGAGCCCTGGTTCATCCTCACCTACGGATCGGGGATAATCAGCAACGTACTCCAACCCACCGGATATCCTGAGCACTTTGCCTCGACTCACTTCGGGCCGCCTGGCGGCGGCGTGACCGTCACGTCATACAACGCCACGATACCGGAAGGAATCATAATAATGGCAATCTACTTTATTGTTACCGCAATCCTCGGGCTGTTGCTATTCGAGAGAAAGGAATTCACCTGAGAATCTCTCTCTTAATTCGTACTCCCACTGAACTTCATTTACTATTTTGATTTCCTGAACCCAATTCTTTTGGAACTTTCCAAAGAATTGGTATCGAGATTGTACTTCGTTTCTTAATGTCCATCTTGTTAGCCTATCTGTAATGCGTTTACAATTTTCCCATCACAATCGCGTCGAGAGTAGGAGAAGGCGCGAAAGCCATTGGTTACCTATCTCGCAATGGAAATAGATTAGGGCAGTACGATTGTCCGAAGGCATTAGGCAATTACAAAATAAATCATCTCCGAACAAGCAGTTGTCAGGTCTGTTTGCGATGTAATCATAACGTACGTCATAGATGTGCCAAAAGAAATCTCAGTTCACCAAGCGGGCAAGCAGGAATCAGTAACCCAATTCATGAAAATTGTTTTCCCGGTTGCACTTTCCAAAAAAATTACAATAAACAATTGAGGAATTCTAGCTATCAATCTGATGTTTCTGCATTACATGTTTCTTAATAGTCTCTACTTGAAGTAAAGACTCCAGTCCAAGAAAGAAGACGTTGTGAGTCTAATAAATTTGGGGCAAGTACAAGAAACTAATATCAGGGAAAATGAACTGGTCCAAAGGCTCTCGGAATTCGGACTGAGTTCGGACGAGTCGTCCATCTTTTACGTTCTTACTCGGGTCAAGAAGTCCGGCGTTGACTAAATTACTGGAAAGGACCTCGTGAAGATTGCAAAGCGGGACCGGGTTCGCGTCTACCAGATACTGCAGAAGCTCGAAATGCTCGGCCTGGTCCGGGCTGACTTTGGAAGACCCGCTGGGTACTCCGCCATGACTCCCGAAACCGCGATAGAGAGATTGGTGTCTATCCACGAGGCAAAATTGAGTCTCTTGAGCAGCTATCAGACGGAACTCCAAGACGCGCTGAGCAGGGCCGAACCAATTGAAGCGCTCGCGCACCATGGTGGAGGTGGTGAACAGAACAAGCCTGCGATTTCGATGTTCCACGGGATCTCGGGGATTCAACACCTGATTCGTGATTCCGTGGTGGGCAATTCAGTTGACATCGTCGCTAACCCTGACTCGATAGAGTACATATTCTCAACGATCGAGCGCGCGCCCCAAAAGCCAGACTCTTGCAAGGTCCTGATTTCGGGAAACCGTGCCGATTCTCCAATACGACCCATTCTTGATGGAACCTTGGGACCGGACTTCGAGACCGCGTACCTGGAGGGACACCTGCCCACCTTCATCCTCACCGATAACCAGGTCTTGATTCTTTTCTACTCGATTGAAAAATACCGGCCTAAACCACTATCTTCTGCAAGATCCAGACTCTTGATGTTGCACGCTCTGGTAGTCAGCGACAGGAGCTACGTTGAGGAGATGCGTCAGTTGTTCCAGACTCTCTGGCATGCATCCATCAAAGTGTCGGTTGAGCCGACTTTAAAAGAGTGAGAGAGCGAGCTCTCTATGCCCTAACCTTGTGGGTCGATAAGAAAGCACGCTCATCGGCAGTCAACTATAGGGTGTCAGCATTATTACAACTAGGAATCTCACAGCGGCAGCAAGCATGCTCATCGAGCAACTATTTCAAATTCCGTAGAAGTATCGTGTTGAGCTCTTTAATTCGCTGGTAGTCTCTAGAGACGAAGATCTCACCTATCTTCTCATGCTCATTGACACGACAAGAATTTCGAGCTCAGCGAAGAAAGACCACTAAGATGTATATCCTGACGAGGATCCCCACCTCTCACCTGTTAGCTCTTTTCGGAAATAACAACGGAGTTAATACCAGGCGCCGATACTCTTCTTGCTTGAAGATCTGCCATGGAACAAATCAGACTTGGACCTGTACACTTGATAATGATAGAGCTTGATAGTGAAGAGTTGCACGGCGAAATCGCGGAGGAAATCTCGCGGGCGAGCGATGAGAAAATCATCAGAGTGCTTGACGTCCTTGCCATAAGAAGAGAAGCCGATGGCACATTTACCGAACTCGCGGGCACGGAATTGTCAAAGGCAGAGCATAAGGAGCTTGGCGCGGTCATCGGCAGTCTTCTGGGTCTCGGCGCGGGGGGCGAGATTGGAGCGATCGAGGGCGCAGAGGCTGGCGCGGAAAAGTTTGCCGAGAACAGTTTCGGCTTGTCTAGGCGCGATGTCCGATCTCTGGCTCAGCGGGTTCCTACTGGCAAGACTCTCCTCTTGATAATGTTTGAGCACAGGTGGGCCTTGGGGCTGAAAAGGGCGGCGAGTAAGGCTCACGGAGTGGTCTTTGCGGAGGGAATAGTCAGGCCAGAAGCCCTGGTGCTCGCCGGCGCATCGATGGCTAAAGCCTAGGGACGACTGGCGAGTCGCTCGGCTTGGGAAATTCCCAAGCCGAATCTCCCCCTTTTTTCCTTTCTTTTTTTGCTAGTTAGCAAGTGAGAGGCTGGATTTTTGAATCCAAATCCTGAAATCGGAAAACGGAGATGGTCGCTCGGATCAAGAATCCCCCTATCATGTGAGTGGCAGAACCGTTCGCGAAATTGAGATTGCCTCGATTCAATGCTACACTCCAGCCGGTGTGTTCTGCTGCCTAGAACACACCAGATAAGGGGTTAGAGTATTAAATACCAAACATTTCTGCATGGCTTTCTCGCCTCACCTGAATGTCGGTTCGGGGAATCTTGTGGTTAGTGTCAGCTTCTCTGCGCCGCACCTGTTGCAGTAGCAGATCATGAGTACGCCCAGATCCCTGTAGCGCTCGGATCTTTGAAAAATCCAGTTGTGGGAGGAGTCCATCGCGACGCAATGCTCGAGACTACTTATTTCATCCGGAGACGGCATCGCGCAGTCGAAAACCTCCCGTCGGTTATAGGGCATTCCTGACTTGACGGAAGAAGCCATCCGCAATCGTCGCGCCTTGTCTTTCCGCTACCATTCCACAATGTAAAAATTAGGGGACTAGGACAGCCCTTGTTCTTACATTCCCATCTTTAAGATTCTTCAGGGTTTCATTTGCAGTTTCGAGATTGCATACCTCGACGGGCATCTTTATTCTTCCCTTGCTTGCAATCTGCAAGACCTCTTTCATTGGTTCCCTCGATCCTATTACTGACCCGATGACGGTCTTTTCGTCCGCGAACGGGAATTCGTCTATTCCAGCAAAGACACCCATTATTACGGTCCCGCCGAGCTTTGTTCCCTTCACCATTTGCGAAGCTGCTTTGCTGTTTGGTGCGAAGATGAGTGACTTGTCCACCCCTCCATTATGGAGCAGCTCCTTCGAAAAATCTTCGTTTTTGGCAGAGTTGATCGACGAGTCGGCCCCAAGCTCTTCGGCTGCCTCCAGGTGTTTTTGCACGTTGTCAATAGCTATTACATCTACTCCGTAGAGCTTTGCAAACTGTATCACCATCTGACCGACGCCGCCCACTCCGACAATCGCTACTTTGTCGCTCGGGTTGACGCCGGCTTTTTTCAATGCGCTGTACGCCGTAACACCAGGACAGAATAGCGGCGCAGCCTCTTCACTCTTTAGGTTAGCAGGGACAGGATACACGAGGGCAGCATCCGCAACCATATATTTGGCGTAGCCTCCATCGACCGATTCTCCGGTGCTTTCCTTTCGAGCGCAGAGTTCTTCCCGTCCGGTGACGCAAAAGTCGCACATCCCGCACGTCGAGAAAAGTGGCTGTACGCCAACTCTCTCCCCCACTCTGAGTGTTTCCAGGATCGCGCCATCGTTTATTCTTTCAATCTTACCGACAATTTCATGCCCGGGAACCAATGGATAGGTGTGAGGTACCCCAAACTTCAGCCAGTCTCCCTCGATAACGTGTAAATTGGACCTGCAGACTCTGCACGCTTCTATTTTAAGAAGAACTTGTCCTCTTTCCGGTTCCGGAATTGGGACGTCTGCTATCCTAAGCGGTTTCTCCTCGATCAGTGCTGTTCTTTCAAGAATTACAGCTTTCATCATTGAAATTGTCGCAAAAGAAAATGCTCGACGAACTAAAATTACTGTTGTGATTTATTTTGATAAATTTCTATTTTGGATCCGATGCAGGCTTCTCCGACGTATCCTACCTCTAGCCAAGTCTCCTGACGAGTACCCGAGCTGGCGCGCCGTCTCCACCTACTACCTTTATCGGCAAGCAAATGAGTTCGTACGATCCAGCAATCACACGAGAAAGGTCAAGTCCTTCGATTATGCACACGCCGGCTCCGAGTAATGCGCGATGCGTTTCGACCGCGTCGCTCTTGAAACCGCCTACCGAAAGGTAGTCCACGCCGACCGTTCGTACTCTGAGGGAAGCCAGATACGAGGCGGCCTCCTTGGAAATGAATACAAAATCTTCGACAAACGTATCGGAATTCCAAGCCCGGAGCGAATTCACGGTCCTGAATAGAATCCGCTCATCACCTTGTATCTTACAGCCTTCTAACTCTTCCTGAGTAATCTTTTCCTTGTTGGCTATCTCGATTATTCTTGCGGGCCCAATCATTGCCTCCACGGGGATTTCGTCTAGAGATTTGCCGCCGGGGATGAAATGCACAGGCGCATCAACGTGCGTCCCTGTGTGCGATCCCATCGAAAGCTTCGAAACGTTGGCGCTGTCTCCGCGACTCATGTCAGTTACGCGTTCAATCAGGAAGGGCGGGTTCCCCGGCCAATGCACCATCCCCTCCCTGAGGCCCACCGAGATGTCAATCCATTCTGTCATGGATCATTTCCCTTTGGAATCGAAAGTAATTACTGTTTTGATGCCACCGGGTGGGTGCTGGAGCGCGTGCGGAGCCTCATCGAAAGCAATCCTTCGGGTGATTAGCGTTTGAAGTGCCTTTGGCCAGCGCCTGTGGAATACACCGAGGTCACGTGTGAAACCTCCGGGTATTCTGCTTAGAGCATAGCTAGATTTAAACAATCAAGCAAGCAAAAGATAGACCACAGCTTCTTTGAACATTGGTCTAACATCGGAAGAAGATCTCAAGCACTCGAAGTTAGGCTTTAGCATTGCAATCTTCTTCTTTCGCCTTTCGTCAAGGGACTGCTGCTTGTTGCTCTAGGACTGGCTGTGTAGTCCTCTTTGGAATGAGAATTGCTGCAACGAGACCTATCACTGCAATCACAATCATGACAATTAGCGCCAAGCCGTAGGGCTCATTTTGGGGCAGAGTAGAACTAACTAGGACCGAGCCGACGATTGACACTCCGAGCGATGAACCTAGGTTTGAAATGCTTCTAGACAATCCAGAAATTTCCCCTTGATCCTTGTCGGGGAAAGCCGATTGTACCACATTGACTGATGAGGTCAGCATTATCCCCACACCAGCACCAATGAGGAACAAGCCCGGAATGAAATTCACAATTGGGGTTTTTGCGCCTCCGAGAACGAGCAGCAGAATTGTACCTAGGATTGTTATGATGAAACCGCCTCGAATTAGAAGCCTTTGGGAGCGTCTCTGCGCGAGCCTGCCTGCGATGCCTGAGGTGAATAGGATACCTATAGTAGAGGCCGTCAGGAGTAATCCGGTATCGATCGCGCTGAACCCCCTCACCGTTTGGAGGAATACGGAAATAACAAAGAAGCTCCCCTGCAATATGGTCCATTGGACAATTTGCGTCACCAGCCCGAGGTTGGACGAGAGGTTGTGCAAAATGTGGGTGTGCAGAAGGAGCTCCTTGCCAACGCGCTCCCTGTGCCTAATAGAATAGTAGAATGCGATGTTGAAGAGGATACCTACCCCTGCGATGATTACCAGTGGTGATATACTCCCCTGCGGGATTACGACGGTGTTTCCAATTGAGACATCTTTACTCGCAATCAGCCACCCGTACGTGGACGTGGTCTGGAGACCAACAATTATGAGTAGTAAGCCGAGGCCCGAGAGGATTGCGCTGACAAAATCAAAGTGATGCTTGGGGCCCTCATACTTCGGCTCGACGATTGGGCGAGCAAGAAAAATTATCGCCACGACAATCAGGACCTGAAGGATGAAGGAGGCTCGCCAGCTTATTGCGCTTGTAATTAAACCACCAATTAACGGGCCAGCTGCAGCGCCTATTCCTCCTGCGGCGCTGACTCTGCCAAAATTCTTTGCTCTGGCAATACCTGAGTAAGAAACAGTAACCAAAATGTAGACCGGGGGAATCAAGAGCGCCGAACCGAGCCCTTCCAGTAAAGAGTAGCCGAAGACAAGTACTCCCAATAATGGAGCGAGAGCAGCTATCAACGCCCCCACTGCGTAGATGCTCAGGCCGATCAAGAATATCCTCTTCCTGCCGGAAATGTCTGTTAGCTTGCTATCGGGGATCATCAGTGCGGCCATGGTCAGCGTGAAGAATGTGATTGTTAACTGGACTCCCTGTACCGATGTTCCTAAATCACGGGATATGTCGCTGATGGCCACGTTCATGTTGGAAGCGGCATAACTGCAAACGAACTGAGCGAGCGCTAAGGGAAGTATGATTGAACCTAGAAATCCTTCTCCCTTTTTCTCGCTAGTCGCCAAAGACGATTACCTCTTTATTCCGATGAAAAGCCACCGCATGTGTTCGAAGAGAGGGCCTTCGGACCGGAAGGATTGGAACAGACGACGTGCCGGTCATCCGCGTAAAGAAATGGTCTGCTGTTGTTGCTCTCCACATTGACTTCAAAATCCGGCAGGTGGAATATAGTGCGGGAGGCAGGAGTTTATCTTCGCTGTAATTTATCTAGGTTATTTACTGCGTTCGAAATACGAGTCTGAGAATTCCTTTGGTTTGCATCCACATTTTGGATTGTCGTTACTTTTTCGTATGTATTAGTTCCAAATATGGAAATTCATGATTCTTGAGCTTGGGATATTCGTTCAGGTTCCTCGAGTACAGCTATGTACTAGCTTTTCCAAGAATAGTCGCAATTCTTCTATGATTGCATTCTAGTTAGGCATATTGGAAATGCTTTGAAAAGTAGATAGAGCTCCAATTTTTGCTTGCTTTGGATGTACTCTCGGACAGCGCGCATTCCACGAATCTCGAAATAAGGCACATTCTATCCAACAATGTCAAAGAAAGTTAGGGCAGTGCCTTGAAATAGGAAAGAACCCGAGCCAGAGGGCCCGGGAGCAGAAATATTATGAGCGACTCTGATTCCTATTTTCTCTTAGTGCCATCCGCTCAGGCGCATCGCTGCAACAACCTTGTCCACTGCCAGAGCAAGAGCCGCCCTTCTCAGGTCAACATTGTGCTTATCCGCATACGCGGTAACCTGGTTAAATGCATGCGTCATCCTCGTCTCTAGCCGACCGTTGACCTCCTCCTCCGTCCAGTGGTCCCTGTTCAGATTCTGCACCCACTCAAAATATGACACGAGTACTCCTCCCGAGTTTGCGAGAATGTCCGGGACGAGAGTGATGCCGCTCCTCTGCAACGCCTTGTCCGCCATCGGGGTGGTCGGCCCGTTTGCGGCCTCGACCACGATCTTTGACCTGATCTTGCTGGCGTTGCCCTCGTGTATCTGGTTTTCAAGAGCCGCTGGAACGAGGACGTCGACTTCCGACTCGAGCACCTCTGCGTTTGAAATTGGCTCGACGCCGGGAATTTTGTTGACAGACCCCAGTTTAATCGAGTTGTCATATAGGTAGTCGAACTTTTCGTCAAAGTACGCTCTACTCCCCCTAGGTCGAGCTCCGCCGACGACGTCGCTTATGGCTGCGATCTTTGCCCCCATCTCCATCAGCGTCTTAACCGTATTTGACCCAACGTTCCCAAACCCTTGCACCGCCACCGTAATGTCCTTCATGTCCTTGTGTAAGTACTTCCTGACAGCTTCGCGGACGCAGATGGCGACACCCCTTCCTGTCGCCGCACTCCTTCCTTCGGAGCCTCCTATCTCGATTGGCTTGCCGGTGACGACTGCGGGTACATTATGCCCGCGAAGTTTGGAGTATTCGTTCATGATCCATGCCATCGTCTGAGCATTTGTGTTCAGGTCCGGGGCGGGAATGTCGGTCTCTGGGCCTATGTCCCTTTCAATCGCCGAGATGAATTTTCTCGTCAGCCTCTCAAGGTCGTCCAGCGGGAGCTTTTTCGGATCGACGGTGATTCCCCCTTTCGCACCACCAAAGGGTATGTCGATGACCGCAGACTTCCACGTCATCCACATGGCTAGGGCCTTGACCTCATCCAGCGAGACGCTGGGGTGATATCTTATGCCTCCCTTGTAAGGCCCCCTAGCGTTGTTATGCTGTACTCTGTATCCGGTAAATGTCGCCACAGCATCATCTGACAGCTTTAATGGAAGGGCAACGATGACCTCTCGGCGCGGGCTCTTTAGCATCTCATAATATTCCTGAGAAATAGTCAGCAGGTCTGTGATTGAAGCGAGCTGCGCCAGAGCGTTGTTGAAGGGATTCTCTGATTCCATGGCTTTCTTTGGCTTCCTCCTGTCTCCATAATCACTGCGTGCAAAGGCTATTTAAAATCAGATGATTCCTATTCTCAATTTTGCTTCTTCTGCGAATTGTAGTTGTATTGGTTTTTCTTTGAACCATCAATATATCCTTCTCCGCAATTGATTTTTCCTCAATTGCCATCATGATACAAAAGTGACGTACATTTCATTGATGGAAGCCGGCGAGGGAGACGTGCTCCATGCCCAAAATTCACAAATACGGCAAACCTGACGCAATTCACTCACCACAATAACAAACCAGTAAGTAAGAGAAAGAGGAAAAAAAAGTAGACACGTTCACGCAAGAAAAAAAGATGGATAGCAGCAAAAACTCTGAGCGATAGTGTTGCGTCTGTGCAAGATGCATGTCGAGGAAAGAAGAATTTGGCTGCTGACTTGTGTCTGTTCTGATTTTGTTTTCCTATTTTTCAAGAGTACAAACGATAGTCGACCACAGAGAAGGAAGAAAGAAGCAAATTGAGCGATCCGCACCAAGAAAAGACAACAAGATATCAGCGGAAGAGCCGAATGCAGTACCTGCACTATCTAATCTACTTGATACCCGTGGCGATATTATTGCTTGGTTACGTCGGGCTGGTAGTCGCAACCAACGAGCCCTCTCCATTCACAATAGTGCTCGGGCCGAGCATGCAGCCCACAATCCTTCCAGGGTCGGTCGCCGTGATAGACAAGGTTCCATTCGACCAGCTAAAGGTCGGCGACGTGATAGTTTTCGTCCCACAGATTGCGTTGATATATCACTGCGACAGCGGTCCGACGAACTCATTGATCACGGAGACGAGCGTCCCTTGCTTTGTGATACACAGGATTGTTAACATCACGACCGATCAGAATGGTAACAGAATAATCACAACGAAAGGAGACAACAATGCTTTCTCGCTAAGAGTTCCGCCCATCGACGTTGGGATCAACGAGTCGATGTACATTGGAAAAGTGATTATGCAATTCCCGGTAGCAGGATACATAACGACTTCACCAACTAACGAGATTATTGCGCTCCTGATACTCGGGGCGTTCGCTGGAGATCTCCTTTACGAAAGATCCACAACACAGAGAGTGAAAAAATCGTCGCCGGTGGATACAACCAAGAAGGAAGAACACACCGTGCAAGATGAAGAAATGCAGGAGGAAGAAGAACAGCACGCCACTGCGAGTGAATTCTCGACGCGTAGTTTTCCCGAATCTTGAGGCTAACTACGGCGTTGTACACAACTCTGTTGGAAGCAAAAAATGGCGTTTACGTTCTGAAGACAAACTGAAGAGTTCAAACTCAACTTACTGAGCTCTCTCCTGCTGCCTTTTTTGCTCCATCTTCCTCTTTTTCTTGCGGTGGATCCTCAACAGCCTTTGCTTCGGCTGGAGTTGTTTTCTTATCTTCCTTCGACACCTTCCTACTGCTGCTTTCTGCGGACTCTTCCTGTTCAGGTGGCATGGTTGTCTTTGTGATCATAGTCTCGATCGGCTTTGACAACCTGTGGAAACGAAGTATTTGCATCGCGCGTGACATGGGCAGCGTGACCACAGAGGCGTAGAGATTCGACGCCCTTGCTTTGAGCAGGTTCCTTGTATCGACGGTGGCGTTGATCTCCTTCAAGACCTCTCGCAGTTCGTCCTTGTCCGTCTCGAGCTGGGAAGCAAACTCTTCGTCGGAGATCTTGCCCTCCTCCTTCAACCTCTGCAAGGACTCGATTGCCGTGACCGACCTCGAGAGCCTCACGTTCAAGGCCTCTACGACCGCGACCTGCTCCTCGGGGAATTTAGACTTGATGTACCTGAAGAGTAAAGCTGCTTGGAGGCTGATCGAGATGAAAGCAACCCCCAGAACCATCGCGGATATCGTCCCAATGTCCGAGGACGTAATAAGGGCGGAGGTAGTAATCGAAGCTGCGAGCGCGATGGAAAGTGCACCGCGCATCCCACCTAAGGTCGCTACGTTCATCCACTTGAAAGGGATCTTTTTCTTCTCGATCCTGTCCACCGAAAGTATGGGATACACAGAAGCTACCCTCGCCGCGGTCACCGCAAGGTAGGATATCGGAACAAGACCGCTTACAAAAGACTTGGCAAGGCTCAGGATGTCTGTCTGGAAACCGATAAAGAGAAAGGCGATGGAGTTGCCCACGAACGCGGCAAACTCCCAGAACATTGACACGGCCTCCCTCGTCGCCGGCCCCATCGCCGACTTGATCGTGAGGTTCCCGAAATATAATCCTACGATGGTCACAGAGATAAGACCCGACACGCCGAGAGACGTAGCGAGTGCGTACGACCCGTAGACCGCCGAGATGGTGAGGATGACCTCGGACAGCCTGTCCGAAATCAAGCTAGTCAGCACCTCCGCCGCAAACGCCACGACCAGCCCGACTACGATTCCCCCTGCAAGCACAAAGACCAGCTGCGCCGCGGCCGTGAAGACAGATGGCCTCTGCACATTTATCGATGTCAGCACGATCGCAAAAATCACAATCGCCGTCGCGTCATTGAAGGCGGCCTCTGTGTCCATCAGCGCAGATAGTTTTGCGGGGACTTTCGCCCGCTTGAATATTTCTAGAACTGTCGCGACGTCAGTAGGTGCGATCAGTGCAGCGAAGAGGAACGAAACGTACGGAGAGAGCCCCGCAATCTTCCAGAGCACAATTCCACATACGAGCGTGGCGATGACAACTCCGACAGTCGCGAGAAAGAAAGAGGGCCGAATGACGTCTCGCAAATCATTGGAGCGGATGTGAGTCATCGCCTCAAAGATTAAGGGCGGAACGACAAGACCGACAAAGAGCGAAGCATTGCCCTGAGTAGTCACGAGCTGGCCGAAAATCGATCTGATGGCAAGGATGATGTCGCTGACCTGGGATTGTATCGGCCCACTTCCAAAGTAGAAGGAGGCTGAGGCTGCCGTCAGACCGATTCCGACGAATACCAAAACCAGCGTGTAAGGAACTCTTGCACGCAGGGAAACGATAGAGGCGATCATGAGGATAGCAAGAAAGGCTGCAATGACTACCTCTATCGAAGGCATTTTTCTTTCAGTCACTCCTTGCTTTGAGTGGAGGAGTGAGAGCCATCAGGTCCCACTCTCCTTTCACTTTGTTTCTCTTGTTACTCCTTCTCTTGGATTAAACAGTTAGGGATTGGAGGGCAAGTAGAGCTTAGACCGGGAAGTATTCCGACTTGCCATCCTTTATCTTCCATACCTCGATTTTCGCCCTCTTTGCTGCCGCGAGGACATGTTCGTTTATTCTAAAGCAAGCTATCCCAGCTCTCATCTCTCCTATCCCGAGCTCGTTTATCCCCTCGTAGCCTGCGCAGAGCCTAAGTATCTGGCCGACTGCCTGATCCGTGGCTTCTCTTTCCACCTCAAGAAGCAACAACCTTCCCGCCCCGTCGCGAAAGAGGAGGTCTCCTCGGCCGGTGGAAGTCTCTATTTCGCTTGATTTGAGCTTCAGCCCCTTCTCAAGTAACTCCGGGTGCTGAATGATCAGGCTCACAATGGATTCCTCGCTTCCTGCCGGAAGGTCTACGATCTCGGGCAGGTGCTCACGCAGAAACCTCAAACCTTCCATGACGTCATAGTAGTTCTCTCCGACCCTGCACGGGAAGACGTAGACCGGCACCTCCTCTTTCTCAACAAGAAGAACAGGTGTGTTGCTCAAGTTGAGCTTCTTCGATCCAGATAGTGGAAGGGTTTTGCCTCCCGAGGCTACGATGGACCCGCGGGCTTGAGGCCTGATCGATCTAATTCTGTCTGCGATTCTGCCTACGTCCGACTCGGAGATCTTCTTTCGCTCAACTTTGGAAACAGCGTGCACTTTCTTCTCTCGTACTAACTCATCGAGCAATAAGTGCATAGGCCTAGTTGTTTCGTCAGGATACTTTGCAGACTCGTCATAGTACAGAATTACTTTAATCAAGAAAAAGTGCTTGGATGACCTCCTGAATCAAGCGATGAGGAGAGACTTGTGTTGTCCACTTTGCTAAAGGGAGTATGGACAAAGTGAGATATATGGACGCCCTCATTTCTTCCGGAGAAGCTGGACACTGTCCTATTGATGACTTTGTAGATGGCAACGCGCGCATCTCCGAGAATTCATGGTATCGTATCCGATAGGTTTCATCGCGTGAAAAATGAGCCAGCGTCCGTGCATAGACCCGGATATTGCGTATTCGGGCGTGCTAGGTTTTGCTGACACTCACTTCATGGCCACTGCATCTATTTCAATCAGATAATCTGATGCCAGTACCGCCTGAACGGTCGTCCTGGCTGGGGGAAACTTTGGAAAGAATTCAGAGTAGACCTTATTCATCTCGGCAAAATCCTGAATACTTCTCAAGTATACTCCAACTCTCACGACACCGTCGAGGCTTGCGCCCGCGGCCTCTAGGACAGCCTTCACATTGCTCAGAGCCTGCCTCGTCTGTGCGGCAATGCCGTGAGGAGCTTTCCTTGTAACCGGGTCAATGCCAACCTGCCCCGCCACAAATACAAACCCATCCGCATAGATCCCCTGAGAGTACTGTCCCGCTGGAGTCGGAGCCTTTTCGGTGGTTATGATCTGTTTTTCTCTTAGCATGATGATGCAGGAATCAGATTCAGAAATTTAAAGCGTATCTTTCTTCACTGCCGACATTCGGTACTGCAAATTTTCCTATTGCTAGTTAGGAAAAGACTAGAAGGAAAGAGATGAAATGAAAAATGAAATCGATCACAAAAGAAATTAGCTCGTATTCGAGACTTGTTATTGATCCTGCTTTCTCAATTTTCTTTTCCATCTCCACCCTTTTCTTTCCGAAATCTCAAGAGTGACGGACGAGTTTTTATGCCTGAGAAAAATGACGATATTGTCAGTAACAACTTTGTCAAAATCACTGTACGATGACTTTTACGGTTTCATCAGGAGGAGCTACCGATGGATTATCGTCGGATGGATAATTCTCGCCCTTCTGTCCCTGACTCTCGTGCCGAGCTTTTTTTCATCAGTTTCTTTCAACATAACTTCCGGAAATTTTGGGAACACGAATGGTGAGGCGCAGAGGGCGCAGAATATCATCAGCGCACAATTCCCCTCAATACGGAACGGGAGCGACAACAGCATCATAATTGTGCTCCAAAATGCGTCGATTCATTCCAATGCGGTGAAATCGGCTATCTTCAATCTGAACAGCACGATCGCATCTGATAGCCGGATTACAAACTACACTGGTATGACAAGCATCTACAATATAGAGAATAGTATTCTGAACTCAACGTTCCCTCGTCTTCTCAATCAGACTGCCGAGCTGGAGGCGAATATCACCACAATAAATAAGGGACTCCACTCCCTCAAGGGCAACTTCTCAACTCTCAGTTCCAGCATGTTCCAGCTGGAGAACGGGATAAACCAGACGGCGCAGCTTGTATATGGGGTTCCCTCGGCATTCGTGGATATCTATTCTCATATAGTTTCAAGTGGAGTGACAGATCCGTACATCGCAAACTCGCAAGCCAATATGACTCTTTACTCGCAGACAGGCGGCTTTGGAGGAAACCCGGAGACCATAGGTTATTACACGCTTTTCTACCGAGTCTGGAACAGTACGTTTCAAACTCTGCCAAACTCTACCTCCTTGCAAGACAGGGAGGCGATGGCGATCAATCAAACTGCTACCCAGTTCCTTCAGAATCCACAGCTTGATTCGCAAACTAAGAAGATCTTCACGGCAGTGGCAACGGGGCTCAACGTTACCACCTGGAATCAACAGAGCTCGATTTCGAATCTGACCATTTCAACACTGGCACCAAGCATTCCGGCACAGCTCACATCTACTCTTGGCGTGACTTCTCAGGACCTTCTCACACAGCTTCACTCTTTTGGTCCATCCCCTTCGGAATCGACGCTTTCCAATTACACGATCAGCCTCTTTGAGTCGTCACTTTCAAAGAACGGTTCCGCAAACGTGGGTGGATTTTCCACCTCCGAACTCTTGCACGCTTCCTACAACTTGGGAAGTACTCCGACCGACGAAGCAAAGTGGAATCTCTCCGCATCGTTCGTAGCAAATGCGACTGCAAACGTCTTCTCGGGCTCTCCGCTCTTCACAGTGAACGAGACCTCGCTTGAAACTCTGATCTCGCATGTGGGGCCAAACGCAACTTCGAGCGTTATCAACAAAGCGATCAATGACCTTGTGGTAAATGAGAGTCTTTCCAGTTTTCCCTTCGTCCCCGAGAGATCAGTAACTAGGAATCTGGTCAGTCAAAACAACGACTCGATGATCATTTTACTCAACTTCTCTTCACAGCCGGACGCACAGACCATATCAAGTGTATCCTCCCACGTGCTGAGCTCGGAGCTGCCTAAATATGGGACCGTATATGTTACCGGTTCGCCCGTAATAACTCAGGATGTTCAGAGGACCTTCACCCCCGCGCTAGGAATCACCGTCGGACCAGGCATTGCGATCTCCTTGCTGATTGTTGGACTGCTCTTCCTCTCTCCCATCGCCGCGATAATCCCAATCATCCTCGGAGGAATTGCGATTGCGATCGCTTATCCCGCAATTTACCTAGGAATTGTGGTGGTCGGGCACGGCACAATCACCTTCCTAACTCCCACTCTAGCAACACTTCTCATGCTCGGGCTCGCTGTCGATTACGCCGTTCTTCAGCTGCGCAGAACAAGAGAAGAGCGACTAAATGGAAGGACGAAGGAGCAGAGCGTCGGAGTGTCTGTTCGCTGGGCAGGTCAGGCCGTCCTCACAGCGGGTATCACCGTGATAGTTGCGTACATTGTAATGGCGGTGGCGAACGTGCCGCTTTTCGCCGACGTGGGAGCGGCGATAGCTCTAGGTGTAAGCATTCTCCTGGTCGGTTCGCTGACCCTACTTCCGTCACTCGAGCTTGCACTTGGGGACAGGCTCTTCTGGCCCATGATGAAGAGGCAGCAGCAGGAGCGAGCGGAATCAGCACGCCGCGCACCGTTCAAGGAAAGCAGGCTAAGGAAGATTGCTGAAGGTACGCTTCGGAGAAAGCTTGTAATCGCCATGGTGATAAGCCTGGTTGCTCTAGGCGCGTTTTACTACACCTACACGACCCCTGTGGGAGCCGACTTTCTCAAACTCGTGCCTAACTTTCCAAGCAACCAGGGGCTCACCGCGATCACGAACAGTCTTGGAAGCGGCACGATCGCTCCCACCCAGATCGTAGTTACCACGCCCACACCGATTACTTATGGACGCAATCAATTCAACCAGACGTTGCTTGATCAGATCGAGCTTATTTCGCGTGAGGCTGCAGGGTCTAGCGGGATCGTCTCGGTGATCGGACCAACACGTCCGTTTGGCTCTCCCTTCAACTACTCTTCGGTGGGAAACCTGTCCGAGCCAGTAAAGTCACAGTACGAGGGCGCGATGCTCTCGCAGATAGGGAAGGACAACAAGACCGCAGTGATCAATGTGGGCCTCTCTAGCGACGCCGAGGGCCAGGCTGCAATTAACTCGATGCTCGGAATGGAGCAGAACGTCAACAAGCTCTCTCTCGCAAACGGTGTGCAGGTTGTCTACGGAGGAGCTACGCAGTCCACCTACGACAGCCAGTCCTTCCTCACGGGCCTCATCCCTCAGGTCATAATTATACTCGCGGCCGCCGTGTACGTGATCTTGCTGCTTCAGCTCCGCTCTGCCCTTACGCCACTGCGTCTGATTTTCACGATATTGTGCAGCGTCGTGTTTTCTCTGGCCCTGCTCTCTGTAATATTCTACTATGCCCTAAATCTACCGATTCTTGATTTCGCGCCCCTGTTCGTGGTCGTGACCATGCTCGGGGTTGGCATTGATTACGACATATTCTTCGTCACGAGGATAAGGGAGGAGGTGCTCAACGGAAAGAGCGACAACGATGCAATCAAGACAGCGGTTGACAAGGTGTGGGTCACAATCTTGGGCCTGGGCCTTGTACTCTCGACTGTCTTCGGCTCGCTACTTATAACGGGAATCGCGATACTGCAGGAAATCAGCCTAGCCGTCTCTGGCGCGATCCTGATCGACGTACTTGTCGTGATACTCTTCTTTGTTCCATCCTTGATGGGGCTAGCACAGCGATTCAACTGGTGGCCGTCCAAGATTGGGGGAAGTAGGAATGGCGAAGGAGAAGACAACAAGAAATCGCCGTGATTTACGAAATGCGATAGGCTACTCGGCCAAGAGAAGAAAAGGGTACCGAAGGCAAGTGGGGAAGAAGGAGAAGCAGCAACAGCATGCATGGAAGACCGATGGGCACGCCTCGCGCATTGTGATTCGTGCGTACAGAAGATTGATTCACTCCTTTTCTTTAGTGATGCTTGAATAAGCAGTAGGGGAAGAAAAAGAGAGAAAAGACGCCGTATACGATCACAAAAAGCAATCGCACCGTGTTCTCTCTTTCCATCTCTAAGCGTGATTTTTGCTAAAAACTGGCGGCTCGGTTTTCTCACTCTTGCTTCACAGACGAAGACAATCACTCAGACGGAACATTGGCATTCTGGGCAACTTTGCTTTTGGGTACGCCGACGTCGCCGAGGGTATCTTCTTCACACTTGGCATCGTCGCTATATCGGCTGGACCAGCATCCACGTACGCCTATCTCTTTGCCACAATTGCCTACGTGCTGACCGCGCTTTGCTACGCTGAATTGTCAAGTTCGTATCACCAGGCGGGCGGAGCATTCATCTTCGCGAAGAAAGCCTTTGGGACGAATATTGCATTCATTGCAGCTTGGGCTCTGCTTCTTGATTATCTTGTGACAACGTCGATATCGGCGCTTTCAGCTGTGGGATATGTGGGATACTTTATCCCTCCTTTGCACGTCCCCTTCATCAACGGGATGGCGACACTCGTCGTCATCGCCTTGCTGATGGTGATGAACGTACTGGGGATATCAGAGTCCGCCAAATTCTCCTACTTTCTCGTCATTTTCGGTCTCATCGGAGAAGGGATCATTCTCATCGTGGGCTTTGTCTTCTCGTACACTCCGGGACTCAACCCGATCCACTTTGGAACGGAGCCCACAGTACCCTCGTTCCTCTATGCCATCACGATTGCAATGTCCTCATACCTTGGGATAGAGGTAATCTCGCAGAGCGCAGGAGAGACGAAGCACGCGAGCAAGAACATACCTCGTGCGGTTTTCCTCATCAGTGCGGCGACAGTTACTTCAGCGCTTGCATTTTCCACGCTCGCGATGGGAGTCGTACCATACCAGGATTTTGTCAAAGATCCGACAAGCGTGTACGACCCTGTCTCATTCATAGCTCTGCGGCTACCGCACGGCGCGATTCTCGCAGGCATGGCTGCAGTCATGGGTATTTGCGTCCTTCTCGTAGCATGCAACGCGGGAATAGTCGGAGTTTCTCGCATAAGTTACGCGATGAGCGAGGACGGAACAATACCTGGAATATTCGGAAGACTGCACAAGAAGTACAAGACTCCGTTTGTCTCAATAATCCTATTTTCCTCAATCGCCATCGCGCTTTCGTTTTCAGGTCAGATAGACATCGTCGCCGAGCTCTACAATTTTGGGGCGCTCCTGGCATACATGATAGTCGGAATGAGCCTGATCTCTCTAAGAAACAAGGATAAAGATTTGCTCAGGCCGTTCAAAAATCCTTGGAGCTTCAAAATCAAGCGCAAGAAAGGCGGAGAAGGCTCGAACGAGTATTACTATTACACTGTGCCAGTGATTGCTGTCCTGTGCATAGTTGCCGACCTGATAATCTGGATTCTCGTAGTTCTACTCCATCCGCTGGGCCGCACGTTCGGCTCTCTGTGGATGGGATTCGGGCTCCTGATATTTTTCGTGTACACAAGGTTTCGTAAGAAGGGAGAGAGCACCGCTTCGCTCGAGAATTTTCCGTCGAACGCCCCTTCTTCTTGAAAGATTCCATTCGTTATTTGAGAACGAAGAATTTCCATCTTTAGGGATTTTAAAAAGGCGTGAGCGCCTAACTATTCTCTACTCCTCCAGCAGCACGCAACTTGGGAAAGCGCAGGACGATAGAGATTATGACTACGAAAGCAGCGCTGGCAATTGAGGTGGACGCCTCCTGGATAGCAACGCCCTGCCAGGGAAACCTTGCAACCCACATCGCTGAACAGAAAACTCCCAGCATGAGTGAGATCGCGCCTACTCGGGGCAAGCCAAGCGGAAACGAAACGTAGCTGAAAAGGAGGAGCGTCAGCGCGGTAAGGAAAAAGAACACAACTGAGACAATGAGGTGGATCTCGCCGAAACTTTCGTTGAATACGCCAATGAGAGCAAGGTCAGCCGAGGCAAGCGAGAGCGGAACGCTCCAAACCACATATTTCCATGAAAAGCCCGCTTCCCTTGCCAGGAGAACGCTGAAGGCGAAGACGAGGGCGCCACCGAGCACGAGGCCAGAGTTGAAAACTGGTGCTGAATTTGAACTGCGACTCAAAGCGGTGTTCCCGAGGTCACTCAGGGCGTTGTTGAACCAGCTGAACCAGGGAGCCAATGAAATTGCTAGCAAGATGAGCGCGTAGGAGATTGCCACTCCCACAATCACGAGGTACGTGTAAACTCTGCGAATTTGAGGTCCTTTTTCCTGCATTGCGGGCTCTTCTCTCGCTCCTTTTTCTTTTGCCGCAGCTTCGTAGGAAGGGGAGAGTTCCACTTTTCAGCAATAACGGTTTTCCGGGAAGTATCTGATGGCTTCTCGGAGAATGAAATACTGTTTCAGAGCATTGTTACAGCGCATATATATGTAGCCATTTCTTTTTTCGCACCGCGAACATGAGCATCCAGGTCGGCTTGAGAGAGCCGCTGTCAATGAGAGGGTCCATTGAGTACAAAACATGTACAAACTGCCCTAGGCACCCGAGTTTCCCCGACGTTTATCCAATCACCCTCCACAAGGGAGACGAGTGTCTGATCTGTCATAGAAGATCCCAGCCTTCTGAGTAGCGCTGATTACTTTTTCTTTCAAATTTTCTCCACTCAGGGTTGATCTTCGAATACTCTCTTCCTCATCTTCTGTCTGAGATAACTCCGATTCTGCCAATATTTTGAGAGAGCAATCGTCGGAGACTGAGGTTCAGTTTTTTCCTTCGAAGAAAAAATCTCAGGCCGGCTACAGTGTTAAAAGTAGCACTGGTAACAACTTCTTTCTCAAGTTAGAGAGAGAGTGTAGCATATCCGTTGAACATAGACGAGTTACCCACTCCTTGCCTGGTCATCGATCTCGATATAGTTGAGCAAAACATCTCGAAGATGGCGAGCTACTGTAGGTCGGCTGGGTGTGGCCTGAGGCCTCACGTCAAGGCACACAAAAATCCACTGATTGCGCGAAAGCAGATCGACGCGGGAGCTGTCGGATTGTGCTGCCAGACGCTGGAGGAGGCTGAGGCGATGATTTTCAACGGCATTGACAAGATACTGCTTACCAACATGATCGCTTCGGAGAATGCAATCACGCGCTTCCTGAACCTCAGGCGGAACGGCGAAATTATGATTACATTGGACAGCATCGAAGGTGCGCAGCTTCTCGGAAGCGCCGCACAAAAAAGGGGGCTCACAATTGAAGTCCTCGTCGAGATAAACGTTGGACAGAACAGAACGGGCGTCGAACCGGGAGAAAAGGCAGCTCGATTTGCTCTAGCGATTTCTAAAATCGCGGGTCTGAAGTTCAGAGGGTTAATGGGGTACGAGGGACACCTCCAGCTCTCGATTCCAGAGTTTGAAAAGCGGAAGACAGAGGTTCACAAGACACTCTCAAACCTTGCGATTAGCTTGGAGGCGGTGAGAAAGGAGAGCGGTCTCGATGCTGACATTGTGACATCGGGTGGAACCGGAACATACAACATAACAGCAGAGTACGACGGTGTGACCGAGATACAGCCTGGCTCTTACGTGATGATGGACCACCGATACAACCTGATGCAAACGTGCGGAACCGATTTTGGGAATTCTCTGAAGGTCCTCTCAACCGTCATCAGCGCACCATCGGAAGGGCGTGTCGTGGTCGACATGGGGTGGAAAGCCTGCTCCGTTGAGTACCAGATCTTTGGCTGGGATGGAATGCCAAGACCCGTGGAGTTTAGCGAAGCCAAATATTCTCCAGGAGGCGACGAACACGGCATATTGAACCTTGACGAGAAAGCCGTGAAGAAACCTCGGATAGGTGACAGAATAACCTTCTTACCGAGCCACTGCGATACCACGCTGAATCTGCACAACAAGTTCTACGGAGTCAGAGGGGACAGGGTGGAGGTCGTGTGCCCCATCGCAAGGCGTTAGGATTTCTTTCCCAAAGAAAGCACATGGAATAAGATGCTATCTGACTATCAAAACGTTTGTCTCCGAATCATCGGCCACTCCGGAAGCGACGCTTCCGAGAATTATTGATTTCAGCCTGCCAAATCCGCGGTGCCCAACGACTACCAGGTCATACGAGCCCTTCGAGGCACGGTCTACGATAGTCTTTGAGATGCTGCCAGTCACCGGACCCGCAAGTTTGCCATCGTGATTCAATATTCCCTGGCCTGCTAGAAATTTTGAGGCCTCGTCGGCCAAAGTCTTGCATTGTTTTTCCTCTTGCTCGATGAGCGTTGGGATGATCGTCCCTGTCAGATCCTCGGATGCAAGAGGAAGGCTGAATACGCTCAGGGTATCGACTTGGGCGCCTAACTCTTTGCCAAGACTCGCCGATACTTCCAGCGCCCGCTTGCTTTCTGCCGAACCATCGTAGCCCACAAGGATCCTCTTCGGGGGTTCCTTTCCTGCCCCGCTGCTTTCTTTTGCCACTAGCACTGAACACTTGGCGTGCCTCACGACTTTCTTTGAAGTGCTCCCGAGCAAAAGGCTCTGTAATCCACTGAGACCGCGATTTCCAAGCGCAACCAAATCATAGCCGCCCTCGGCTGCGAGCTTGGTTATCTCATCTCCTGGATCGTCGGATCTTCTAAGTAATATTTCGCACTGCAGGTTTGCTCCTCCTTCCTCGGTGACCCACTTCCTCCTCTCTTCGAGAAGACTCTCAATTGGAATTAGGGCGTTATCGGGTTTCCCTTCGACACCTGCCTGCGGCTCTTCAATTCTCTGAGGAGGAATAATAGGAACAGGTGAGTCACTCACAATTTGGGGCGCGATGACTTCTGCCGCGTTGAGTGGCGGCGAAGATGGCGGTGGGACTTCAATGTTCACGATGTCAATTCGGGATGAGTAGGCGCGCGCGATGTGCAGGGCAAGGTGGAGAGCTTCGTCTGCGATGCTGGAGCCATCTATCGCGACGAGTAATTTCTGAAGCTTTACCGGCACAATCTGATGCCTCCTTGTCTTTTCCTCATGTTACTTTATGTCCCAAATATCTCGTACGCGGTTGCAAGTAATATATTTGTCAGATTGACCCTGCTCTTTTCCTTTTTCCTCTCGCGCTACATTCTGTACACTAGCGCTCGAGAGTAACGAATTCCGTTGCCTGGAAGAAAGCTTGGAGAGTACTCGTTAATCCATGTCGATCAAGATTAGAGTGAATTATTTGAACTATTGTTGATTCCGCTACGCCTTCCTCTCAGAGCGGCATGTTCTTCCAATAGCTGTGGGACTACAAACTACCTCTTTGTTACCTTTCAACTCCAAATGCGATCTCAACGTCTGCCTTGTACTCTACAATTTTTCCGTCTTGGACTCTGCCGGTGAGATGTCTCACTTTCACGCCAGTTATTCCTCTGATCGTCTTTGCCGCTTCCGTGACGGCAACCTGCGCCGCATCTTGCCAGCTCTTGTCCGAGTGCCCAATCAGTTCAGTGATCTTTGCTACGGATTCTACCATGTTGATATTTCATACCCGTCCGTTATAATAGGCGGTACGAGACGAGCCTTGAAGAAATCAATTGTGGAGAAGGATTCTTACAAAGTTCAACAATCGTATTGCAATCTTCTGTCAGGAATAGAGTCTGCACCAATCTCTCTGCCGATCACCTAAACTATAGCTATGGGCTTGGCGAAATAAGAAAGATGCGGTACGAAGATTTCCAAATTGAAGGGCGTCGATTCGTTATGTTGCCTCGAGACGGCCCGACTGGTTTTTCTTCTTCAGGGTCAGGGGATATATCCGATTCAGTGGAATGAGTGCCTTCGCACTTTTGTAGAGACTCAGAGCCGTAAACAGGACTGATGGAAAGAAAAGACTGAAAGCGGCAGGTCCGACAAGAAAGAGACCAGTCAAGAAGACGAAGAGAATTCCGAACAATGCAAACCACACGAAGTGCCTTCTAAGCATCCTGTCCCACTTCGATCGAATTGCTATCGCCGGGAAAAAAATCACGGCACAGGCTGCAGTTAGAAGTGTGGAAGCCAAACTTACCAAGTTGAAGATTTGATTGCTGAATGTTCCGCTCAGGATTTCATTCAACAATGAGACATCGTTTGCGATAATAGCGTAGGAGAGAATCGACAACGAAGCCCCCACATAATTATGTTAGCGATCCAGAACGGAATTCGCAGATTGCTCCAGCGAAACGTGTCGCGGAGCAGCGGATCTGAGCGGCGACTGGCGAGCAGGGATGCGTCGATCCAGTAGAATAGAACAATGACGGCGAGTATGAAACTCACCTGTATCAGCGCGACCCGAAGCTGTAGAGGCGCCGAACCCGGTGTGAAACCGGACCCGAGCGATGCCCAAAATGCCAGGACGATGAGGCCTATTCCAAGAGATTGATTGCGGTACAACCGAACCGCAAGCGCTTGCCTGGCACTAAAGGCCCAGTATGCGGCGTAGACGTAGATCGGGAGCTGCAATGATGAGAAATACCGCAGGCTGATAGTTTGAAGTGAAAATGCTTGGAAAGACTACCAAGAAGATCCACGTATCGATCAGTCCTAGGACAACACGAATCATTGCCGTGAGGTCTGCCCTATCTAATCGCATGCGTGGTTACCTCCATCCCCGCTTTTGAAAATGAAAAGCCGTAATATCCGGGCTGTGGCGGGACGCCTCTCATCTTTCTTATCCTGAGGAGTGGGACGACGCGTAGCCCTTCCTCGTACAGACGTAGTTCGGTTACACCATCGAACAACTGTTGCATCGCAGCAAGCACGTTTTGTCGATGCACCCCCTCTTCCAGCGTGGAGAGAAAAACGCAGTCGTGCGGCTTTACGTCGGCAAATAGCTGGCTGAGGAACTTGTAAATGGTATCTGGCTGGTTCATCATCAGCGGTAAGGAGAGAACATCGGTTACGACTCTCATTCTTCTGCTGGTATTATTCTTCTTTACTATGTCCTTGATATTGTAAGATAATCCAGAGAGGTCGTTGGTGTCGAGCTTTATCTGGCCCCGCTGCTCGCAAACCAGAACGCTATCTGTTGAGAGAAATCAACGCTGAACGCTTTGGTGCCCTGGAGTACCTCCCTTGTGGAAAGCCTCGTGCTGTAGAGGCAGAAATCATTCTGCACGAGCCCTGAATGAATGAACCAGTATCCGAGCGCCTCCTTCCCGATGCCAGGGGGCCCCACTATCAATACGGTAGAGCTGTCGGGATACCCGTCACCCCCGAGCAGTTGGTCGAGAGAAGGGATTCCGGTAGAGATCAGGAAAATTGAGCAAGGTGGGAAATGCCGCTTCTAGCCTAATAAGCGGTTATTAAGTTAGCAAGAACGTACAAACTGTCCGAGCGGAAGAGTAGAAAGAATAATGTGTAAACTTGCCTAGCACCTCCGGTCTTCGTTCTAGTACCATATTTTTCAAGTCGGTGGTCCATTTTCCCGATTGGCCGCCGCCTTTTATGAAGGATTCCTTGCAGCCATTCAGTAGCTTTCCACAGTCACTCCGGCAATATTCGAAAAGTGCTTGATATTCCGCGTGATTATGGATGTCCACATGATTTTGCTATCTCCAGCCAACATCGCATCTTTAGGATCGATGGTTGAACCGATTCGCTGCCTTGCTGTGTATATCTCTCCGGCGAGCCTGGCTGACTTGTAATCTAGCGGCAGCTTTGGGAGTGAGTCGACCGTAGAAATTATCTTGGATCTTTCTTCCTCGGATTTCTTGCTGTGCGAAACGCCTACGTGGAGCTCGAATATTGATGGTGCACCGACGACAATGGGAATGCCGCGCCCCTCATGATCCTTAGCTTTACTTACAGCCTCATTCTTATTGACCATGAGGTCGATTAGGAATGTGGTGTCTGTTATCAAGGATTGGAATGTGCTTCCTGAATGCGCCTGCTTGACGCTTTGATCCTTCTTTCACTTTTCATTCTGATTTCACGTATTTCTGAAAGCATATCCTGCCCTTCTTTCCTCGGGAGTAGTCCCCTCAACTCTAGGATGGACCTTTTCCCCGTTATTCTGTTAATAACATCCGTGAAACTCTCTTGCGGTCTTTTTTTTGCCGCGAGCCTAGCATAGGCTTCTTCAGATATTGAGATGTTCTTTGTGCCCAACTTAATTTCTGTGTGTGCATCAACGTAAAATGGTTTTTCGGTGACTAAATGAAAGAAAGCAGCTTCCTTCCCGGGGTCGGGAATACTTGCGCTAAAAGGCCATAAGATTGCATATAGGATTGAGAGAAGAGCTCGTCAATAGCTCTAGTTGAGCCACATGCGTGCCAAAGAATTGATTCGAGCGACGAAAAATCTTGGGGACTAAAAAAAGAAAATGCGGAAGCATGTTATAGAAACTCAGACATGCCTCCTCCTCCTTTCTTACGCTTAGTCCATCTCTCCGCCGCCACCCATGCTGCCGGCTCCGCCTGGTGGAGGAGTGGGAGGCTTTGACTTGCCCGCGGCAATGACATCGTCTATCCTCAAGATCATGCCCGCTGCTTCGGTAGAGGCTTTTATGATCTGTTCTTTGACCGAAGCCGGTTCGTAGACCTCCTCAGCTTCCATGTCTCCAACCTTGCTCTGAAGGCAGTTCACTCCCCACCACTTTTTGCCCTGGCCATGCTTTGCCCTGAGCTCTACTTGAGTATCTATCGGATCCATACCTGAGTTTGTTGCGAGAGTCAGGGGGATGGATTCAAGTGCATCGGCGTACTTTTGCACGGCGAGCTGCTCCCTTCCCGAAAGTGAGTTTGACCAATCCCTTATTTTCATTGCAAGCTCAGATTCGATCGCGCCGCCTCCAACCGCGACTGCGGGATGTTCGATGACGTCCTTGACTACCATTAGTGCGTCGTGCATGCTGCGTTCGGCTTCGTCAACTACTCTTTGAGAGCCTCCCCTGACGAGGATTGAGACTGCCTTGGGATTCTTGCACCCCTCAACGAAGACCCACTTGTCCGTTTCGACCTTGCGCTCTTCAACGAGGGCTGCAGCACCGAGATCCTTCTCCGCGAGGTCATCCAGATTTGTGACAATCCTACCACCTGTTGCCTTGGCGAGCTTTGTCATGTCGGATTCCTTTGCTCTCCTCACTGCCAGTATTCCTGCTTTGGCAAGGTAGTGCTGTGCAATGTCATCTATGCCTTTTTGGCATACAAGCACATTTGCTCCGACAGAGGAGACCTTGTCGACCATGCTCTTGAGCATCTCATTTTCCTCGTCGAGGAATTTCTTCATCTGAGAGGGATCATTTATTCTGATTTCAGCTGAGAACTCTGTCTTTTCAATTTCAAGGGGAGAGTTGATCAATGCAATCTTTGCATTCTCCACTCTCTTTGGCATCCCTGCATGTACAACTTCTTTATCAAGGACGAGCCCTTTGATCAGCTTCGTGTCTGACGTAGAGCCTCCAGGTTTCTTCTCCACCTTTACGTTGTCAAGGTCGACCGTATACTTGCCAGAGTCTCCTTGCTGCTCTGCAACAGAGAGCAAAGCATCGACTGCAAGTTGCGAGAGATAAGTAGAATCACCACTGATCAACTTTGAAGCCATGCTGGTCCTCGCAATCTTTTGCAGCCACTTTTTGTCAGTGGGTTGAACTTCAATTGCAAGTTTGCCAAGAAAGTCGAGCGCCTTTTCGGATGCTCGCCTGTATCCATCGACAATTAAGGTCGGATGCACGTCTCGGTTGATCAATTCTTCCGCATTCTCGAGCAGTGCTCCGGCGAGGACGGCAGCGGATGTCGTTCCGTCTCCGACCTCATTGTCGGTTGTCTTGCTAATCTCGACAATCATCTTCGCGGCCGGGTGCTGTACGTCAATCTCCTTGAGCATAGTTGCTCCGTCGTTTGTGATTGTCACATCTCCGAGCGAGTCAACGAGCATCTTGTCCATGCCTCTTGGACCTAAAGAGCTCTTCACAATCTCTGCAATCAGCTTGGCTGCAAAGATGTTGTTGCGCTGGGATTCCCTCCCCTTTGTTTCAGAGGATCCTTCCTTCAGAAGTAGTACCGGTGTACCGGAAGCTGTGGTAGCTGGAATTGCTTGACTCATATTTTTGATATTCAACCTCCATATGTATTAGATACTAACCGCAAGATAGTAAGATAGGGTTTATATAAAATTTATGCGAGTACTGATTTGTGCTCCGTCATCTTGACGTCGCTCTGATCTGTTGAATGATCGAGTGACAGTGCCGGCTGATGGTGTAGCCAGCAGACCCGTCTTACCATCAATCAGGTGGTTTGTACCAAGGGCCTTGCACGCTTCAATTATCTCTCCTGAACCAAGGAGAAGTTTGTAAATCTGCAGGTCGTTCGACAGACGGATCAAGATTGAAGATTTCAATGTAGGGAAGAGAGTGACAACGCCATTGTCCACCCTTGTCAGACCTCTTACTCCGAGACTCTTCGATGTGCGTTCAACGGATCTACGCGAGATCTTGATCTCGTTCACAAGGTTCGCAATTTTTTGAGTGCAGTCCTTGGAATCCTTCAGAATACGGAGGATCGGAATTTCGGTCTAGTTCATTGATAATCATTAAGTGTCGTTAATAGTTAAAGATGCGACATCTTATGATAATCAATGACGGCAGCCCTTCCCAAGGCTAGGCGTGGGGCGCACAACGCATTATGTGTTCTAGCTACAAAAGCGTTAACGGCCCGGCCTTTGATGCACCCTTTTTCGATTCGTCATCAAGAATGCCTATGAAATCCCTGCCGAATTTCTCCAACGAGTGTTCAGAAGGGAGACTACAAGATGGATTGCTGGGTTTCTGTCATCTCGCCTTATAGTGTGGGCTTGCTTGAAGTTTCTCGTTATTGCTAGGGTCTCGTTGGGATCAGAGAATTTGAAGTAGAGTTCGACCCAATGCTAACATTAAGTCAAATTTTGTATCATTCGCTGATCTTCCTCCATCACTCTAGGCCTAGGTAACAGGAGTTTGCTATCAGGACTGGCAAGTTCAAATCTGGCTCGATCCCACAATAGTACGATTTCTAGCTAGAGCAGGACGTTAGGGTCGCAATTGTCGTGTCATCTCTTAATCCTACTTTAGTACAATTCTAACCGATTCAACAACTGCTGCCCACACGGCGAGCTGCCTGCTTTCAATCCTACTTTAGTACAATTCTAACTATGCCGGGACAAATAGAAACCCAACTGACGATGATCTTTCAATCCTACTTTAGTACAATTCTAACAGCTCATTGTGGAGGGAGTCGGAAAGGATCTGCCACCTTTCAATCCTACTTTAGTACAATTCTAACGAGAGCCTAACAAGTGAGTACTTTTGTCGATACGATCTTTCAATCCTACTTTAGTACAATTCTAACAGAACAGTTGACTCGGGTCCTCTTTCTTCGAACTCACTTTCAATCCTACTTTAGTACAATTCTAACGAGGACATCGTCCCTCCAGAGAAAGTCGAGCTCGTCCTTTCAATCCTACTTTAGTACAATTCTAACAATAGCAGAAGATGACATCGTCGTCAGCCTCTTTCTCTTTCAATCCTACTTTAGTACAATTCTAACATCGACATGGAGCTGAACCCTTTTTCACTCAAATCTCTTTCAATCCTACTTTAGTACAATTCTAACGGCAACCATCGAAGAGCAGTACAACCGCGTCAATCTCTTTCAATCCTACTTTAGTACAATTCTAACGGCAGTGCGACAAAGATGGAGCTGTGTCAGTTTCTGCTTTCAATCCTACTTTAGTACAATTCTAACGTGCCTCTCTGGCTGCATGAGCTTCTCTTTCTCCTCCTTTCAATCCTACTTTAGTACAATTCTAACCTTCGCAGGACAGAACTACTCGCTCAACAATCCCCACTTTCAATCCTACTTTAGTACAATTCTAACCGGTCTTTTTCCAGTATCAGTACTACTTGAGCTACACTTTCAATCCTACTTTAGTACAATTCTAACAGACATTTTCGTCTCCGGCACGACCGTCAAAGCCGGCTTTCAATCCTACTTTAGTACAATTCTAACGATACAAGCACAGGCGGAGGTAATCATTTCGTTTTACTTTCAATCCTACTTTAGTACAATTCTAACCCAATGCGTTGTCAACACGGAGATTTCGGCCGCGCTCTTTCAATCCTACTTTAGTACAATTCTAACTCGAGCTGTTAACTAGACTGACATGGGAGGTTTCAACTTTCAATCCTACTTTAGTACAATTCTAACAACACGGGATAGATCTGAAGGGGTCTCTGAGAAAGCCTTTCAATCCTACTTTAGTACAATTCTAACTACCCCTTGTAAATTCAAGATCCATCTTCAAAGTTTCTTTCAATCCTACTTTAGTACAATTCTAACAAAGATAGAAAACGCTTGTCGATTGCTGCATGCCCGCTTTCAATCCTACTTTAGTACAATTCTAACCGTACAGCACGTCGACGTCCGTCACCTGCAACCCACCTTTCAATCCTACTTTAGTACAATTCTAACCGCGCGAACCGCGCGTCGCGGGTGCTATACAGCTTTCTTTCAATCCTACTTTAGTACAATTCTAACACAGTCCTACTTCAAGAACATCACGCAGCTCCCGAACTTTCAATCCTACTTTAGTACAATTCTAACTGGCTCGCATATAGTTCTCTATGCAGTAGGGAATTTCTTTCAATCCTACTTTAGTACAATTCTAACGAATGTCGATCGAGTTTCCTGTCGAGGACAACCCGCCTTTCAATCCTACTTTAGTACAATTCTAACTAAGTTGTTTATGAATTGATTTAGGCAGTCTAACACCTTTCAATCCTACTTTAGTACAATTCTAACCCCCCGTTCAATCCCTCCGCTTTCGACTTCATCGCCCACGCCTGTACCGTGAGGGATCCGACCCCCTTTTTCGGTCGAAAGCTGAATGCGGCTAATGCCAAAAATTGGGCTTAACCGTCGATCGTGCGCTCCGCTTATAAATGCGACTGTAAAGGCACCAAGTTCAAAAGAAATCCCAGGGAATGCTTCACCCTCCAAAATGCGAGTCTTGCTTCGTCTAGAACCGTTGGACGAGTACCTGTACGACAACGACTATCACTACCATCTCCAGGCGTTCGTCTATTCCATGATAAGAGAGGCAGGGTACGGGAGTCTTCACAACGCTTCCGGGTACAAGTACTTCTGCTTCTCGAACCTCTTTCCCTACCAGAGATCATTCATGAAGGGGAGTGAAGTGGATCTCGTGCTTTCCTCTCCGGATGCCGAGCTCGTCTCAAAACTTGCTCAAGTCTTGAACAGAGCAGAGATCAAACAAGAAGTGAAGATAGGGAAGATGAAGTTCAAGATTTCAAGCCTCTCAGGGCCGTTCCATATCGGCGTGAAGAATGAACCCATAAAGTTACGCAGCGCAACTCCGATAATAATCAGGATCCCTTCCTCGAGGTACGCCGAGTATGGAATTCCCTCGGAGCGGCCGTACCTTTTCTGGCGCGAAACAATCCCACTTGAAGCGTTCGTGAAGCAACTCCGGGACAATATGGAGAAGAAAATCACGCAGTACAGGTCGCAGGAAAGAGCTCTTGATTACGCCTCAAAGGACGGCGGAGAAGGAAGAGAAGTACCGCTTCCCGAAGTACTGTCATACAGATTTGTGAAGACGGTCTCAAAGCCCATCACCGTGAAGGGAGAGCGGCAGCAAGTAATCGGCTCGATATGGGAGCTGGAGTTTGCCCCTCAAAGCGCTTTGGAGGCCTCAAACCTTGAGTTTGCGGTGGACTCTGGGTTTGGGGAGAGGAATTCGCTAGGATTTGGGTTTATGAATCCGGTTTGATGTAATAATGCGATTTGACTTTCTCGCAGTACCCAAAGCCAAAATCTAAGGCCGGTATTCTCAGCGGAGTAAATCGACCTACAGAAGATCCACCGTTACTTGCTGTTTTGCAAGCGAAGGAGTCATGCATTCTTCGACGTTTTGCCCTTTGATAGATTCTTCAAAGGCAAAAGATACAGTTAATTAGTCCGCCCTTGAGTCGATAAGCCCATCAGAGCGTAGTATGCTCACAGCAATCGCTTCTCTTTCGAATCCCAATTCTTCCAAACTGAGCTCTTTGGTTCAAGACTCTGGGTCTGAGGACTGCTTATCTATTATCTTCAAAAAGAGCAAACCATCCGACTTTCTTCGTTGCGAACTTTCATCGAACAATGGAGAAGAACTGTATCTGTATCATAAGGAACCATCGGGAAAGCCTGGACTCTTCCTCTCTTGGACAATCCCTGCTCAAGGACAAAAATCAGTTAGACAATTCCAATCACTAATCAAGAAAGAAAATAGGAGCCGAAGGGAGGAGGATGAAATTAATCAGTTTTGGGAAGACAAGTTTGCTTGGTTTGCGAGATTTGAGACGGGTCAGCTCGTGTCAAGAAATAAGCTCCTGAATGATAGCGAGCTTCTAAGTAAACTGGATCAACATTCCAAGGATCTTTTGCTCCGTATCGTGGACTCGTATGCACGCTCCTTTTCCCTTATCAAACGTCAAGTTACACAAATTCTATTGGATTACAAGTTTGCAAAGGGGAGAGGAGTTAAGAGCAACAAGCTCTTAGTGACGATAGCCTTCGAGGACGAAAGCGGCAAAATAGAATATCCTGCAGATATCAAATCCTTTGTGGATCTCTTTCAATGTGCTGTCTCCGGTGAAACCCAAGACGATTTCATTTGCTCAGTATGCAATTTGCCCCTAGCTGGTGAGTTGAGCCGCCTGTCACCACTAGAGTTTCTTACCCAAGATCAGCTTGTCTATCTTCCCGACGGGAGTATGGCCAAGAAGAAATATGCTATCGCGCTTTGCCAGAAATGTAGCGATGCACTGCGCGAAGGTCAGACTTTCATCAATCATCACCTTTCGTACAGGATAATGGGATCCAAGCTCTTTTTCTGGCTCATACCAATATTGCCTGATACGAAAAGAGCAATACCATATCTAAACGGAATAGAAGGAGAGGCAACACCGCTTTACTTAGGGCAACTACGCAAACTTTGCCAAAGACTCGATACTGCAGCTGCGGATGAAATTTCATACGATCCAGTTGAGGGTTCAGAGTTGGATTCTTGGATTTCTTATACCTCTGTGTTTTGCTACAAAGACAAAAATGGGCATACAAGAATTGTAGGTATCTCAGAAGGCATCTATCCTGAAAAGCTCAGATTTCTGGGCCAGTGTTCAAACAAAATCCAAAGGCGCTTTCCATACCCTCTTCTCGAACCTAAGGTGATGTTCAGTTTCCCATTGCTGTCAGATTTTTTCGAGGGAAATAAGAGCGATTCTTTGCTTGTAAGTGTCATGGAGGCGTTGTTTATCGGAAATCAAATCGAAAAGGATTGTGTCGCGGCTAGAATAATAGAGGTAGTACGATCCCAGGGCCTCACACGTTCTAGGGACAAAGGGCTTAAGCCATCGAGCATTTTGATGAAATTTTTTGTCCGAAAGGTGTTCGATGCACTTATTACTATGGAATATTTGGCAGAAGCTAGGATAATCCAGATTGAGGAGGAATCGATAATTCGTTTGATTGAGAGTCCGAATGATAAGTATGTTGATGCCTTGAAAAAATTCATAGTCTCTCACAGGTTCGTGAACCAAAGCGATACTATAAGATCGACCTTCTTAGTTGGCGTTGCCGTAGGACTACTCCTTGAAATACAAATGAAACGCTTTAACTCATATCCATACTGGAAGCATCTAAATCGCCTGGAATTGAATCTAGAACGCGTGAAAAGATTCTATCCGGATGTCAAATCGAGAATAGCGAACTACAGAGATGGCGCGGCTGCCGATCGAGTTAAGCAATTCGAGGTATTAGTCGCTTACATTGGCGCAAACCTAGAGTTTCGAGACGAACTGTCTGAGCATGCAAACAGCGATGCAATAAGTCTCGCGTTCTCAATCGGATTATCATTAGGGTACCTGATATTTAACGGCGATGGAGTGGAAAATTAAGAATGAGTTCAGTTAGAGAAAGTGCCGTCAGATCCGAGATACTCTTCTGCTATGATGCTCGAATGAGCAACCCGAATGGCGATCCAGATGAGAATCGACCGAGAGTAGACCCCTCAACTCAAAGAAATCTTGTAACAGATTTCAGACTGAAAAGAACAATAAGGGATTATCTGAAGCTTGACCAGAAGATCTTCATCAGGGCTGAAGAAGATGATGAGGGAAACCTGAAGAGAATAGAAGAGCTTGGCCAACCCTACATCAACGAGATAGTAGAGAACAAGAAAAAAAGAATAATCGTGGATAAGGAACGATTGCTTAAGGATCATATTGACGTGAGGTTGTTTGGTATTCTTTTTACTGTGAGTGATGCTACTTTCAAACGAGTTGGCCCGGTACAATTTTCGATAGGCCAATCTCTGAATAAGGTGGAAGAAATCCCAATACGGATGACAAGAGTTGTGCCAACCAGTAAAGATGCTCAAGCTGGAACATTTGGAGAGAAATATGTGCTCAGATATTCCTTCATAGTTTTCCATGGATTCATAAATGACATTGCCGCAAAGGAAACAGGTCTGACTGAAGGCGATGTGTCGAAAATGCTTGGTGCAATTTGGCATGGAACGAATAGTCTTTCGACTACCTCGAAATATGGTCAACAGTCCAGGTTATTGCTACGGATGCGTTACAAGAAACCTTTGGGTTACATTGGCGATCTCGATCGCAGAATTTCACTCCTTCCGTCACCTTCAGCTCCAGATATCGACCTGTCTAAGTTGGAAGATATCTCACAAGTTGTTCTTGATATTTCCGCCATCGGTAACACTATTCAATCGAATGGTTCAGTTCTTGATGGAATTGATTATCGAGCGAGCCCCGATCTTATTTGTAAACTAGGCTCAAAACTAGGAAAGCTCTCTGAACTTTTCAAGGATAACGAACTAACTTCCCAACTCTCTGATTGAAGCCGAACGATGCAATGGCCCGTGTTCTTGTCTTTGACGTATGGTCGCGGTTCGCCTATTTCCGGCGACACTATACAACAACGACCGCATCTAGCCATCCATTCATAACCCGCAGTGCTATCGAGGGCCTCGTGGGCGCGATTTGCGGCTACAGCAGTGAGGACTATCCTGGATTACTCTGGAATGCTCAAATCGCGATCTCTCTTATTAAACAGAAGGATGAGGACAAAGATCGAATCACAAAATTACCTTTTGGAGTTTCTTATACTACATCAGACTTTTGGACGCAGCGGGTTGGGCGTTATCTGAAATCAGGTGGGGGATCGCTAGAACATACCCCCGTTCCCAGAAGTGTAGAAATACTGATCGAACCATCCTATCGGATTTATTTCTCTTCGAATCTAAACAAGGTACTCGAAGAGCTGAGCACTAACCTCAAAGGGCATTCGACTTACTATACCCCCTATCTTGGTTCAAGCAATATGATTGCAAATTTTGATCTTGTTGATGATTGTGAGTTTTCAGCGCATACAGCGAAAGAAGATGAGGAAATCAGGATACATTCAATCATTCCCTTCTTTACCAGGATCCCTCAAGTAAAGGTAGAAACCGGTTTTCGGTATGCGATAGAGCAAAATATTCCGCTCCATGTTGACAAAGAACGAAAGCCATCGGGATACTATTCGGCCGTTTACAGTCCTATTCTCGGGCAACCAATACTTTCAAGAGGCATCTCGTATTCGGTAATTCATGGTAGTAAAAACGAGGTGAATGTTGTTTTCATCCCATCATCCTCTCCAAGCGCGTCCTGAACGTGAAAAAACGCAGTTCTTACTCAGGGATCACCTTCATGATGTATTGCGCAAAGGACAATCCATCATAACAAAGTCCTCAGAGAATACTGAACGATCAAACCGGATCATAAATCAAGAATGGCAATCCTTGTTCTACAAAATCATCGCAGGGTCGCATGATATTGGGAAGGCTTCAAAGTATTTCCAAGACTATATCACACCGAACGGAAACAACGCAGGAATGAGGAAGAGTCACAGTCCACTTTCTGCAATTTACGCATATTATGTAGCAAGAAATTTGTTCGGATCCCGAACCGATGCACAGAGACTCTCGACATTGGCTGCCCTGTGCGTGATCGCTCACCACGGGTCTCTGCGATCTCCTACGACTGCTGCAACCAGTCTTAGATCAATTGCTTCAATCATTTCTGACCAAATTGTATCGATCGACGCTCCACATTTGATCGAGCTGGATAATATTTGCAAATCCTTGGGTTTTCCAATATTTTCTGAGTTCAAGGCAAAGTATCATTCGCTTATCCGAGAGTTCGTCAGACTTCAAAGTGAAATCAATTACCAATCTGAGGATCTTGGTGAGTTCTATGCTATTGCCAATCTATTTTCCATTTTGATTGATGCAGATAGATTATCTGCAGCAGAGTTGGAAGTGCCGAAAAGATTAGAGCTACCATTTAACGATATTAGGAGAAATATAAACGCAATCCAAAAACGATTCCGACAGACTGGGAGCCCGCGCGTTGTGGAAATGCGAGAAGCCATTTTTGACAATGTAATGAGAAAGGCGGAAAATATCCCTTTAGACAAACGAATCATAGCCTTGACGGCACCAACCGGGTCAGGCAAAACGTTGACCGGATTTTCCTTTGCTTTGCGCTTAAGGGAAAGAATGAGGGCAAGTTATCTCAATCCACGGATTATTTACGTCGCACCTTTCTTGAGTATCATTGATCAAAATTTCGAGGTGTTCAAAGAAGCTTTAGGATCAGCCTCATCGAGGTCGGATCTGATACTTGCTCACAACCATTTGTGCGAGATGGTTTACAAAAATGAGGAGAACGAATTCTCAACAGACAAGAGCGAGCTTCTAATCGAAGCATGGAATTCTGAAATCATCGTCACGACGCTTATCCAGTTTGGATACACCATACTTGGTTGTGGTTCGAAAGAGCTCCGCAAGTTTCACAATTTGGCAGGAAGCATTGTCATATTAGATGAGGTTCAGGCTATTCCGGCAGAATACTGGAACTTGATCCGACAGGCACTAAAGTTTCTCTCCCAAAACTATCAAATCACGTTTATCCTTATGACAGCGACTCAGCCGCTTATCTTCGATAGGCAAGAAGTTACCGAGATCCTTGATGGCGATGGGGCTCTAACTGGTGAAGAAACATGTACGCTTGATGTGTCAGACTTCAAGTATGATGAAACTCGAGCAATCACGATCGAGCAGTTTGCACATGAAATTTTGAAATCCCTCAATAGCATACTTTTGTATCGAAACGTAATGGTAGTTGTAAATACAATCTCCTCAGCTTGTGCCTTGTTCGATAAGTTGGAAGGTAAGTTGACTGATCATGACCTCTTTTACTTGTCTGCGGAGGTCACTCCCAAGGAAAGGAAGGATAGGCTTGCTTCGCTTTTAATCCAAATGAGAGAAAATCGTCAGAATCCGCCGAAAGCTAGACCTGTTTTTCTTGTAACAACTCAGTTAATCGAGGCGGGAGTGGATATTGATTTCGATTTGGTTTTCCGCGATCTCGCTCCATTCGATTCGATAATTCAATCTGCTGGAAGATGCAACAGACATGGTTTACGCCCTAGAGATGAAAGCGTAGTTAAGATTTTCAAATTAGTAGATGACGCGGGTATCGCTCTCGCGAGAAAAGTGTATGGTAATGTATCTATACAAAAGACGGAAGACATGCTCGCGTCATACAACGGCGAGACGTTTCGAGAGTTGTCCGATCTATACTACAATAAGATGAGGAGCCTTAGATCTCAAAAGAAAGAGCAGAAAATACTCGACGGGATCCTTTCATTAGACTATGAGAAGCTTCAAGACTTCAAGCTGATTGACGAGGATCCTCGTGGCAGCATATTTATCGAACTTGACCGAGATGCTTCTAGACTATTTGAACAATTCAACCAGATATGGAAAAAAGAAAATATGGAACGGGGAGAATCACGACGAGAATTTCTGAGGATTCGTCCAGATTTTTACCGCTACGTAATCAATGTTCCTGATCCTTACCTTTCGCATTTGAATGATCCAATTCATGGAATCTATTTGATCGAAAGAGATGACATACCGGACAAGTACGATAACAAAGGATTTGTGCGTAATCCAATAGGTCTTATCTAATATAATCTAACATCTTTGGTAATCTTTTCCTCTGATAGATACCCTCCTCGCATATTGAGCAAGCTCTTGATGAATTCAGAGTACATCGATGTAACAGATAATCCTGGCCGACGACCTCACAGCTATTCTGAAGATTCTAAGAGTATCTTGGCTATTTCCCGCCATGACAATGCTCTTTTATGATGCCAGTCAATCCTCTTCAGGTAGCGCCCAGTCTCCGCAATGTACTCTTCTAACGAGCAGCAAGCCTACGACAATAGAATTGATGACGAACAGAGGTTCACCGGCTCCCAGATCAACTACTACTTTATCTGCAAAAGAAAACTCTGGCTATTTTCTCACAACATCGAACTCGAACCGGAGTCCGACCTTGTAAAGTTGGGAAAACTGCTCCATGAGAACAGATACCAAAGGAAGATGAAGGAGGTGCAGGTGGATCGGATCAAGGTTGATTTTCTCGAGACAAAGAGGCTTGCAAGCGATCACATTCCTTCACAACAACCGTCTCAATCAAGCCTACCGGTGATTGGTCCACGAGATCCAACCCAGGAAATCAAAAAGAAAGAAGAAGAGGGGCGTCAAAAACTTCAAACAGAACCCTCACCCGCTCCACAAAAGCAAATCGTAATCCACGAAGTAAAAAGATCAAAGAAGATGCAGGACGCCCACCTGTTCCAGCTGCTCTACTACATGTACTACTTGAGAAACAATTACGGAGTCAACAGCTCACGCGGAGTTCTGCACTATCCTCTCTTGAAGCAAAACGTCGATGTCGAGCTAACTCAGGAGAGGGTGGCTCAATTAGAGGAAGCTCTGCGCGGGATAAAGGAAGTAAACTTTTCTCCCAGTCCACCCGAAGCCTCGAGAAAGCGGTACTGCAGAAGCTGCGCCTACCAGGATCTTTGCTGGGGATAAGAGCGATAGTCACTCGCATGTTCGTAAAGCGGGCTGGCTTTTCCCGTAATTCTTCCCCTGCCGCAGAAGTTCAGTAACAATTATACTGCCCATGGTCACTATAGCCTATAAAGCATTGACCACCACGATATCGGTCACTGAAGATGTTCGGGACAAGCTCCTAAAGGTTGCATCCGAGCTACAAATCAAGTTGGGGCGGCGGGTTGATCTCAATGAAGCAATAGAGTTCCTACTCTCAAAGAATCTCACAAAGCCCGAACTATTCGACAGAGCCTGCCAGCCCGAGACGCGAATGAAGGGAGCATACGAAGAACTGATCCAGGAGAGAAGGAAAGATGAGCTCAGATCTAAAAGGCGCTATGGCATTTGACACTGCAGAGCTTTGATTGAGCTCATCGAACTCTCAACCATTGGAAAGCGCCTATTCATCTTTGGATTAGCAATGCGATATTGGTGGGAGGGGAATCTTTGCGTTACGCATGGCTGATGCTACCCTATCGCTCTGGGACGCGAGCTTTCTCAGCTCCGCGGTTATGACT
>Ga0209061_1000404_pt1 | contig 115338 bp, 101 predicted proteins | sample Coa_R1_10_FD_187157 | JGI IMG/M metagenome (GOLD analysis project Ga0209061, IMG submission 187157) | Surface soil microbial communities from Centralia Pennsylvania, which are recovering from an underground coalmine fire - Coalmine... | ecosystem: Environmental > Terrestrial > Soil >... | reverse complement strand
GTGCGGGTTGACCTGCCGGGCGAAGCGGATCGTCTCCTGGATGGTCTCCTTGGTCTCGCCGGGCAGGCCGAGGATGAACGTGCCGTGCACGGTGATGCCCAGGTCGTGGCAGTCGGCGGCGAACCGGCGGGCCCGCTCCACCCGCAGGCCCTTCTTGATGTTGATCAGGATCTGCTGGCTTCCCGACTCGTAGCCGACCAGCAGCAGCCGCAGCCCGTTGTCCCGCAGCACCTTCAGCGTCTCGCGGGGCACGTTGGCCTTGGCGTTGCAGGACCAGGTCAGGCCGAGCCTGGCCATGCCGCGGGCGATGGCCTCGGCGCGCGGCCGGTCGTCGGTGAACGTGTCGTCATCGAAGAACACCTCCTTGACCTGCGGGAACAGCCGGGGGATCAGCGCGGCCTCCTCGAGCACGTGCGCCACGCTGCGGGTGCGGTACCGGTGGCCGCCGACGGTCTGCGGCCACAGGCAGAACGTGCACCTGGACCGGCAGCCCCGCCCGGTGTACAGCGACAGGTACGGGTGCAGCAGGTACCCGACGTAGTAGTCCTCGGCGCGCAGGTCGCGGTGGTACACCGGGGTCACGAACGGCAGCCGGTCCATATCGGCCAGGATCTCCCGGTCCGGGTTGTGCACGACGTTGCCGCCGCTGTCGCGGTAGCTGAGGCCGCGCACCGCGGCGAGCGGGCGCCCCTCGGCCACCTCCGCGACGGTGAAGTCGAACTCCTCCCTGGCCACGAAGTCGATCGCCGCGGATGCGCGCAGCGAGCGTTCCGGCTGCACCGCCACCTTCGGCCCGACCATGCCGACGGTCAGCGCCGGGTTGGCCGCCTTCACCGCCTCGGCCGCCTTGACGTCGCCGGCGAAGGTGGGCGAGCTGGTGTGCAGCACCACCAGGTCGTAGTCCCGCGCCAGCGGCAGCACGTCGCCGAGGCCGAGCCCGGCCGGCGGGGCGTCCACCAGCCTGCTGCCGGGGACGATGGCGGCCGGCTGGGCGAGCCAGGTCGGGTACCAGTAGGACCGGATCTCGCGTTTCGCCTGGTAGCGGGACCCGGCCCCGCCGTCGAAGCCGGCGTAGCTCGGAGGGTTGAGAAACAGCGTGCGCATCATGGCGATCCAGCTCCTGCCAGTTCGCGGTACTCCAGGTCCAGGCCGATCTGCTGCAGGGCGGCCACGTAGGCCGGCTCCCAGCGCGGCGCCGCGCCGGACGCGAGCGCCCCGCTGACGCCCGCGTCGCGCAGCGCCAGCACGCTGCAGGTGACCCCGCGGGGGGTGGGCACGCACACGTGCGCCTGGCCGAGCTGCAGCTCGTGCAGCAGGTTGTCCCGCCCGTGGCCGGGCATGACGTCGAGGAGAAGCAGGTGCCGCCCCACCACCCGGGCCTCGCTGCACGTCGTGGCGCCCGGCAGCGTCACGACGACGTCGGCGGCGGCCATCAGCTCGGGCACCCGGTCGGTGAACCCGAACGCCATCACCCGCGGCTCCCTGGCGGCCAGCCCGCGCAGCCGCCGCTCGATGCTGTGCTCCCGGCCGGCCACCGCCAGCACGTGCACGCCGGCGTCCGCCAGCACGGACACGCTCTCCACCAGCGGGCCGAAGCCCCAGCCGCTGTCGATGATCAGCACGCAGAAGTCCTGCAGCGGGACGCCGAGCGCCTTCCTGGCCTGCTCCTGGGACGGCGCCGCGTAGAAGGCGGGCCGCACCGGCTGGGGTACCACCGCCACCGGCGCCCTGGGCCAGTAGCGCCGGACCGATTCCGCCGCCGCCGCCGAGGTCACCAGGAACAGGTCCGTTCCCTCGGCGACCCACAGCCGGTGCACCGCCACGTCGATGCACAGCACGACGGTCCGCAGGCCCGGCATCTGCGCCTTGAGCTTGGCGGCCGCCGACGCCCCGGTGGCGAACACGCTGAGCACGAGGTCGGCGGGCCGCCGCGCCAGGCGGGCCCGCAGCGCCGGCACCAGCCGGGCGCTGGCGGCGCCGTCCATGAGCTCGGCGAGCCGGCTGCCGGTCCGCAGGTGGGCGAAGTGCAGCGCGTCGTACAGGCCGGGGATGGCGACCATGCGGTTGAACACCCGGTCGGCGGCGCGCCCGCTCCAGCCGCCGAGCAGCGACATGCTGTCCAGGCGGCGGGTGCGCCACCCGGAACCTTCGAGCAGATCCTCGCAGCAGCGCGCCATCATCTCGTGGCCCAGCCCGAACGACCCCGTGAGCAGCACGGCGTCCTTGGTCACGTCACCTCCTGCGCCATTCCCGGGCCGGACGGGGCGCTCCGCGGCCCGGGCATGCACCAGCATGCCGCGCCCCGGGGTGGGCTCGCGTCCCCAAAACTGGTAGTTCGGCCTCGCTGGTCCCGAGCCCAGGGGCCCGAGGTGGCCGCCGCCGCGGCCGGGAATTACCGTGGGCCTATGGGCCGACCGGGCCGGACGACCCGTGCGTTCGTGGGACGCGGCGAGCAGTCCGCCGCGCTGGCGCGCCTGCTCGCCGCCGCGCGGGACGGGTGCGGCGGCGCGCTGGTGCTGCGCGGCGAGGCGGGGGTCGGCAAGACGGCGCTGCTGCAGCACGCGACGCGGGCGGCCGGGGACATGCGGATCGTATGGGTGACCGCGGCCCAGGCCGAGACCGGGCTGGGCTTCGCCGCCCTGCATCAGCTGCTGGTCCCGTTCCTCGGGTCGCTGCCGCGGCTGCCCGGCCCGCAGCGGGAGGCGCTGGGGTCGGCGTTCGGGCTGGCCGCGGGCCCGCCGCCGGACCGGCTCCTGGTCGGCATCGCCGCGCTGACGCTGATCAAGACGGCGGCGGCCGCCCGCCCGGTGGCGTGCGTGCTCGATGACGCGCAGTGGCTGGACCGCGCGTCGGCCGACGCGCTGGCGTTCGCGGCGCGCAGGGTGTCCGCCGACCCGGTGGCGATGCTGTTCGCGGTCCGCGACGGGGAGCAGCCGGCGGCCGCGTTCGAGGGCATCGCCGAGCTGCGGCTGTCCGGCCTGCCGGACCAGGCGGCGCTGCAGTTGCTGGCCGGCGCCGCCGGGCGGTCCCTGGACCAGGGCGTCGCGCGGCGGATCCTGGCCGCGACCGCGGGCAACCCGCTGGCGCTGATCGAGCTGGGGCGCGGGCTGTCGGCGGCCGAGCTGGCGGGCGCGACGGCGCTGCCGGAGCCGCTGCGGCTCGGCGGCCGACTGCAGCGGGCGTTCCTTGGGCGGGTCCGGGCGTTCCCGGCGGCGGCGCAGACGGTGCTGCTGCTGGCCGCGGCTGAGCCGTCGGGGGAGCCGGGGCTGCTGTGGAAGGCGGCCGCGTTGCTCGGGGTCGGGTCCGATGCCGGAGACACCCCCGGCATCGGGCAGGTGCTCCGGCTCGAGCCGGAGGTCTCGTTCGTCCATCCGCTGCTGCGCTCGGCCGTCTATTACGGCGCGCCGCCGAGCGAGCGCAGGCGCGCGCACGAGGCGCTCGCGGCCGCCAGCGACCCGGGGCTCGACCCGGACCGCCGGGCCTGGCACCTGGCCGCGGCGGCCGGCGGCGCCGACGAGGAGATCGCCGACGAGCTGGCCCGGTCGGCGGACCGGGCGCGCGGCCGGGGCGACTGGGCCGGCTGCGCGGCGTTCCTGGAGCGCGCGGCGAAGCTGGCGCCGGACCGGGCCAGGCGCGCGGAGCTGACGCTGGGCACCGCCGAGGCCAGGCTCAACGCGGGCGATCCGGGAGCCGCGGCGGCGCTGGTCGAGCGCGCGACGCCGCACCTGGACGGCCCGCTGGCGCGGGCGCGGGCGCAACGGCTGCGCGGGGCGGTGCGGATCGCGCTCGGCAGGCCGGCGGAGGCCTCGCCGATCCTGCTCGACGCGGCGCTGACGCTGCAGTCGCTGGACACCAGGCAGGCGTGGGACGCGCTGCTGGAGGCCTTCGAGGCGGCGCTGGCGGCCGGCCGGTTCGCCAGGGGCGCGGGCACCGCCGAGGTGCTGCAGGCCGTCCGCACCGCGCCGCGCCCAGCGGGCGCGCACGCCCGCGCCGCCGGCCTGGCCCTCGACGGCTTCGCCGCCCTGGACCAGGGCAACGACAAGGCGGGCATCGCCCGGCTCCGGCAGGCGATCGCGCTGGCGGCGGCGAAGCAGGTCCCCGACGGCGATCAGCTGCGCTTCGTGTTCATCGCGCCGCTGGCGGCCTACGAGCTGCTGGACGACGCGGCGCTGCACGCCAGCTGCGCCCGCGCGGTGGCGCAGGCGCGCAGCCACGGCTCCCCGGCCGCGGTGGCGCTGACGCTCGGGCTGCTCGGCTACTCCGAGGCGCTCGCGGGCCGCTTCGCCGCCGCCGAGGCGGCCAACGCCGAGGCGCGCGAGCTGGCCGCGGCGACCGGGGTGGCGGCCGACCTGCGGGCCGGGATCAGCGAGCTGGCGGTGCTCGCCTGGCGCGGCCGGGAGGCGGCGGTCCGGTCGCTGGCCGCGGCCCGGATGCGCGAGGCGACCCAGGCCGGGTACGGGTTCGTGATCGGCTTCGCCGCGATCGCGCTGACCGTGCTCGAGCTCGGCGCCGGCAACTACGCCGCCGCGCTGCGGCACGCGCTGAACGCGTCCGGGGAGGGCATGCCCGGCGACATCGAGCTGCTGCCCGAGCTGATCGAGGCGGCCGCCAGGTGCGGCGCGGCCGGGGACGCGGCCGCCGCGCTCGCCAAGCTGTCCGTCCGGGCGCGGGCGACCGGGACCGACTGGGCGCTGGGCCTGCTGCTGCGGTCGCGTGCGCTGCTGGCCCGGGACGCCGAGGCGGAGGAGCTGTACCGCGGCGCCATCGAGCACCTGGGGCGCAGCCGGATCGTGCCGCAGCTCGGGCGCGCCCACCTGCTGTACGGCGAGTGGCTGCGCCGCCAGCACCGCCGCCGCGACGCCCGGGTGGCGCTGCACAGCGCGCACGAGATCCTGGACAGCACCGGCGCCGAGGCGTTCGCCGAGCGGGCGCGGGCCGAGCTGCTCGCCACCGGCGAGCACGTCCGCAAGCGCGGCGCCGACGTGCGCGACGAGCTCACGCCGCAGGAGCTGCACATCGCCGGCCTGGCCAGCGAGGGCGCGTCGAACCTGGAGATCGCCAGCCAGCTGTTCATCAGCGCGAACACCGTCGCCTACCACCTGAGGAAGGTGTTCCGCAAGCTCGGCGTCACCAACCGGGCGGCGCTGGCCCGCGTCCTGGAGGCCCGGCCCTGACCGGGCGCCGGGCGGGCCGCACTATCAATCCTGGGGACGCGAACGCCCGCCGCCGCGCGTACCGTCGGGTTTCGTGGGGATCCTCACGGTCACCGCCGGCACGAAGGCCCGGCGCGCCCGGGCCCCGGCCGCCCGGGCCCCGGCTGCCCGGGCGGCGGCGGGCCACGGCGCGGGCGCCGGCGGCGTGGCCCTGGTCACCGGCGCGTCGTCGGGGATCGGCGCGGCCGTCGCGGAGTGCCTCGCCGCCGACGGCTGGCGGCTGCTGCTGTCCGGCCGGGACGAGGCCCGGCTGCGGTCGGTCGCGGCGCGCACCGCGTCGGTGCCGCTGCCCGCGGACCTGGCCACCGCGGCCGGCGTGCGGCGGCTGGCCGGCGGCGCGCTCGCCGCCGCCGGGCGGGTCGACCTGCTGGTGGCCGGCGCGGGCATCGGCTGGTACGGGCCGTTCGCGGAGATGCCGCCGGACCGGGCCGACGAGATCCTCATGGTCGACCTGGTCTCCGCCATCCACCTGGTCAGGCTGCTGCTCCCGCAGATGCTCGCGCGCGGCCGCGGCCAGATCGTCCTGGTCGGGTCGATCGCCGGCAGCGTGGGCGTCGGCGGCGAGGCGGTGTACTCCGCCGCGAAGGCCGGGCTGAGCACGTTCGCCGAGGCGCTGCGCTACGAGCTGCGCGGGACCGGGGTGCGCATCACGCACGTCGTCGTCGGCGTCGCCGACACCCCGTTCTTCGCCCGGCGCGGCGCGCCGTACACCCGGTCCAGGCCGCGGCCGGTGCCGCCGCGGCGGGTGGCCGCCGCGATCTGCGTCGGCGCGGCCGCGGGCCGCGCCGACGTCTACGTGCCCGGCTGGCTGCGGCTGCCCGGCCTGGTCCGGGCCGCCGTGCCGTCGGTCTACCGCCGCCTGGCCGTGCGGTTCGGCTAGCCGGATGGGCGGCGCGGCCGCCGGCACCCGGCAGCCGTCAACGGGCGCCGCACCCGGCCGAGCGCCCGGGCTACGCGGGCGCGGGCTGGCCGGCCCGCTCCAGCCGGACCACCGCGTTGTAGTCGGGGACGCCCGCGGCGGCCCGGCGGCCGCGGTCGATCAGCACCTCGGCCTCCGGCCAGTGCAGCTGCAGGGTTCCCGGCTGGACCGGGGCGATGAGCGCCCGCCCGGACAGCGCGCCGAGGTCGTTGGCCACCCGCACCGGATCGCCGTTGGCCAGCCCGAGCCGGGCCGCGTCGGCGGCGCTGATCAGCACGGCGTCGCGGCCGGCGCCGGTCAGGCCGTCCCGCTCCGCCTGGACCATGCTGTTGAACTGCTTGCCGCGCCGGGTCGCCGCCAGGAACGATCCCTCCGGCACCTGCACCCGCGGCGGGGTTACCGGCTCGAAGTGAGCCTTGCCGTCCGGCGTGGCGAACTTCCACCCCCAGCACAGGTGCGGCCCGCCGTACTGGAACTGGTCCCCCTCCCTGGCGAGGTGCTCGATGCCGGCGTAGGCCGGGATCGTGCGCGCGATGTCGCGGCGGATGGCGGGGGTGCCGTCGAAGTGGATGCGGTCGGCCAGGTCCGGCCGGGCCCGCTTGGCGATCTCCATGAACACCTGCCACTCCGGGCGGGCCTCGCCGACGCGGGGGCCGGGGATCTCCGGGCTGAAGATCACCCGGCGCTCGGTGGACGTCTCGGTGACGCCGCCGGGCATCTCGTACCGGGTGGCCGCCGGGAGCAGCAGCACGGTCTCCGCGGGATCGACCAGCATCTGGCTGGACAGCACGATGTCCATGTGCACGCGCAGCGGGATCCGGCCCAGCGCCTCACGGCAGTAGCCGGGGTCCGGGAGCACGTCCAGGAAGTTCCCGCCGCTGGACACCAGCACGTCGAGGTTGCCCGCGTGCGCGGCGTCGATCATGTCGGCCGCCATCAGGCCGGGCGCCGCGGGCACCTCGAACCCCCACAGCTTCGACAGCGCCTCGGCGTTCTCGGCGTTGACCGGCGCCCCGCCGGGGAACACGGTCGAGTAGGCGCCCATCTCCGCGCCGCCCTGGACGCCGGAGTGCCCGCGGATGGGCATCAGCCCGCAGCCGGGCCGCCCGACGAACCCACGCGACAGCCCGAGGTTGATGATGGCCTGGACGTTGTCGGCGCCGAACTCGTGCTGGGTGATCCCCATGCTCCAGACGAACACCGCGGTGCGGGCGGCGCCCACCATCCGCGCGAACTCCTCCATCTCGGCCTTGCCGGTGCCGGACAGCCGCTCCAGCTCGTCCCAGGACTGGGCGGCCAGCGCCCGCTCCAGGTCCGCGAAGCCCACCGAGTGCTCGCCGATGAACTCCCGGTCCACCAGGTCCCGCTCGATCATGTGCTTCAGCGTCCCGTTCAGGAACGCCACGTCCCCGCCCACGTTGACCAGGAAGAAGCGATCGGCGATCTTCGTGCCGAACAGGGCGCTCTCCACGTTCGAGGGAACCCAGTACCGCTCCATGCCGGGCTCGCGGTAGGAGTTGACCACCACCACCTTCGTCCCGGCCTTCTTGGCGTGGTACAGGTACTTCATCGCCACCGGCTGGTTGTTGGCCACGTTGGAGCCGAGGAACACCACCAGGTCGCTGCCGATCCAGTCGCGGTAGGAGCAGGTGGTGGCCGCCGCGCCCACCGCCCGCTTGAGGCCCGCGGTGGACGGCGAGTGGCACAGGCGCGCCGCGTTGTCCACCGAGTTCGTGCCCAGCGCCCGCGCCGCCTTCTGCGCCACGTAGTAGTTCTCGTTCGGCTCGCCCCGGCTGGTCAGGTAGAAGCCGATGCGGTCCGGCGTGGTGGCCCGGATCCGCTCCGCCGCCAGGTTGAGCGCCTCCTCCCAGGAGATGCGCCGGAACCCCGGCTCCCCGGCGCGCCGCGCCATCGGGTAGGCGAGGCGGCCGAGGTCCCGCAGCTGCGCGCCGCGCCGCTGCCGCAGCGGGCCGACGTCGCGCAGCATGGCGTGGTCGAAGGCCGGCATCGTGTTCAGCCGCAGCAGCCGGAGCCGGACGTTGCACAGGTGGATCTCGTCCATCGTCCAGTCCCGCATGCCGGTCGTGCCGAGCGAGCAGCCGTCGCAGCAGCCGTGCTTGAGGATGCGCCAGGCGTATCTCAGCTGGTCGCGGTTGTCCCAGGCGGCGTTCCATATGTCCCGGTAGTTGTTGGGCCGCTGTTCGCCGACGCCGAACGGCTTCGCGCTCGCCCACAGCGACGGGTTGATGAGCCTGCTCATCCCGCACCTTCCTTGGGTCCGCCCGCCCCGGGCCGCGGTCCGCGCCGCACGGCGCTGGCCGGGCGCGCGCCGCCCGGAGCAGGCATCCGCCCCGGTCCCACGTATATCGCTGCACGATCTGAACGGTCAAGCTGCGGGCGGCGCCGGGACCCCGCCCGGTGAGCCCGGTGCTGCAGGCCCACGCGGTGAGCATAACCGCACGGCCCGTCCCGCACGCCCACCGGGGGCCGCCGGCGAGGCGGCACGGCGCCCGGTCCGGCACGGCGAACCCGCGTGCCCCGGCCGCCGGGCCCGCGCACTAGCGCGGCATCTCAGCAGCCTAACCCTGAAACCGGCGCGGCGGGCAGCGGCGACACCTCGCCGGCCTTGATGACCAGGTCCGCCGAGCACGCGCCGAGCTCCCGGTACGCGTCGAACTCCGCCGCGTCGTACAGCTGCATGAACGTCGACTCCGACGGGTACGTGGGATGGCCCGCGGCGTAGGCGCACACGTCCCACGGCGCGCCGGCGAACCAGCCGAGCTTGCACACCACGATCACGCCCGGCCCGGGAGCCGCCTGGCCGGTGAAGGACCCGCTCACCCACGGGCGTACCACCTGGCCGGGCGCCAGCGGCGGCGCGCCGCCGTCCGCGGCGGCGATCATCTGCGCGGGGTGCAGCACGACCTCGGCCCCGGCGTCCGACCTGGCCAGCGCGATCGCCCCGCCGAGGGTGAACCAGGTGTGCGGCTTGTCGCCGCTGGCGTCGAGCACCAGGATGTGCGTGGCGCCGCGCTGGATCGCCTCGACCAGGCCCAGGTTGTCGTAGTGGCCGCCGTCGGTGACGCACATCCAGGTGGACCGGTAGCTGGTGTGCCCGGCGGCCTCGGCGTACAGCATGCCGAGCGTGGGCTGCAGCGCGTGGTACAGCAGCCCGCCGAGGAAACCGCGATACCCGGTTCCGTCCCTGCGCAGCCGCAGCAGGTACGCCCACAGCCGTGCCTCCCGCCTCTGGTCCCCGTCCTTCCAGGACGGGTGCGGCAGCAGGTACCACAGGTACAGCCCGAGCGCGTGCCACCACCGGTCGTTCGGTGGCTTCCCGCCGTCCTGGCGCGCCAGCTCCTGCCCGGCGGCGGCGACGACCGCGGGGTGCGGCAGCCACACCCCCAGCCGCAGGTCGGTCAGCGTGAACAGGATCCGGTAGGCCTGCAGCGTGGCCGACCCCATCAGCGGCGAGAACGCCGCCCCGCTGATGGCCGAGATGTCGAACAGCGTGGCCCGGCGCCGGCCGATCAGGGCCTCGTAGTCCGCGGTGCGCGCCCGCACCGCGGTGCCGGGGTCCGGGCCGCGCAGCGTCGCGTGCTCCGGGTCGAAGCTGAAGCTCAGCCCGCCGCGCCCGGCGGGCACCTGCCGCAGCGCGTTGATGTTGGCGGTGGTGCACATCACCAGCTCCGGCCGGTCGCCGCGCAGCTCCGACAGCAGCGCCGCCGGCCTGCTCGTGATGCCGAACGAAGCCGGGTCCCCGGTCTGCCGCTGCACCGCGTAGGCCGTGGCCAGCCGCCACCGGTAGAAGTCGTGCAGGGATATCCGGTTGGCGTCGGCCAGCACCCGCGTGATCAGCATGATCGCCAGCGCGGCGATGACCTGCCATATCTGGTCCCGGGTGAATCCGGCCGCGGCGCCGTCCTTCGCCCAGCGCACCGCCGCGAGCAAGCCCGCCAGCACGACCAGCACGCTCGCCAGCCACGGCAGCAGCAGCCCGCGCAGGTACCCGGCGACGCCGGCGGCCAGCCCCGGCTGGGCCTTGGCGGCCCCGGCGGCGGCCGGCGCCAGGCCGTACCTGGCGAGGTACCGCTGCGCGGACTGGGACACCGCCAGCACCGCCGCGACGAAGCCGGCCAGCGCCGCCGGGGTCCACCCGGCGCCGGAGCCGAAGCCGAGGTCGCCGAGGACGGTCCCGAGGCTGCCGGAATGCGGGCCGGCCAGCCAGTACGCCAGCGCGGGGACGCCCAGCATGGCCGCCGCCAGCGCCAGCGTGACGAAGGCGGCCCAGCCCAGCGCCCTGACCGCGACCTGGCTGCGGCGCTCCCGGCCGCGGGGATCCGGGATGAGCGTCGCCCACCACCAGCCGAACACGGCCGCCGTCACCGCCGCCGCGATGACCGGCCAGATCCACCAGGAGGTCGCGGCCAGCGCCAGCGTCCAGCGCGCCGGCCCGGCCGCCGCCGGGGGCGTCAGCACCGACTGCGCGCGCAGCACCCAGCCCCAGACGTGCGCCGCCGCGAACAGCGGGGTGAGCACGAGCAGCAGCGTGACCGTCACGCCGAACAGCAGCGTGAGCACCCCGGCGAGCAGCGTCTTGGCGTCCGGCGCGAGGTACCTGGTGTTGTCGCGGAGGTGCTCCTCCTCCGGGGTGCCGGGGGCGTACGGGGGCGGCTGGCCGGCCGGGGCGGCGGCGCCGCCGAGGCCGTGCGCGACAAGCGCGCGGGAGGCCGCGATGTAGCTGCCGCCGGACACGCCGAGGATCATCGCGGTCTTGGCGAGGAAGCCGGCCGCCTGCAGGCGCTGCAGCGCGCCCAGGCAGTAGGAAGCCGAGCGGATGCCGCCGCCGGAGCAGCAGATCGCCCACCGCTGCGTCCCGTCCGGCGGCGGGACCGGGACGCCGTCCGCCGGGCCGGGCGCGACCGGGGCACCGGGACGTTCGGCCTGCGGCGGCCGCGCGGGGTTCATGCGCTGCTCACTCCCAACGACGGCCGGGGCATGGCGGCCGTCCCGGCTCATCGTGCACCAGGCGCGGCGCCCGCGGCAATAGGGGCGTGCTCACCGGCGCGGATGCGCTCACCGGCGGGGAGCCGCGCCGGCCCCGCTACGGCGCCGCCGGGCCCGCTACCGCGCCGTCTCGCGGTCGTCGCGGTAGGCCTCGTAGGCCTTGGTGTACTCCATGACCCGGGCCACGTCGTCGAGGAACGCCTCGTCGTACCCGGCCCGGCGCAGCAGGTGGAAGCCCATCTCCATGCCCGCGCTGATCCCCGCGGCGGTGATCACCCGGCCCGCGTCGACCACCCGGGCGCGGCTGACCCGGCAGCCGGGCGCCAGGGCGGCCAGCCGGTCGATCGGCACCATCCCCGGCGGCCGCGCCTCGGCGCGGTCCGGCTCCTTGCGGCTGGTGGCCGCCAGCCCGTCCAGCAGCCCGGCCCGGGCCAGCACCCACGACCCGGTGCACACGCTGGTCAGCAGCGTCTGCGGCGGCTGGCTGCGGAGGAACTCGTGCAGCCGCCCGTTGTAGGTCTCCGGCCGGGTGCCGGCCCCGCCCGGGATCAGGAACGCGTCCATCGCCGGGCGGCTGGCGAAGTCGTAGTTCGGCAGCACGGTGAACCCGGCCTGCGCCTGCACCGGCCGCAGCGTCTCGGCCACCAGGAACACGTCCAGCGCCGGGTCGTACCGCCGGGCGACCGAGAACACCCCGTACGGCGCGGCGAAGTCCACCACCTCGGCGTCCTCGAACACGTAGATGCCCAGCCGGAACCCGTCGATCCTGTTGCCTGCCATCGTCGCTCTCCTGTCCGTAGCCCTGGCCCTCACCGTAATCGTGCCCGGCATGTTTGGCGGGCGGTTGCGGGGTAGACGGGAGACACGATCGTGATGCGAACTACCTGGCCGCCTGGGGCAGGTGACGGCCGCCGGGCCGGCAGCCGCCGTCCGGGCGCCCGGGCCCCGGCCGCAGGACGCGGTCCGGGCCGTCCCGGCAGCCCCCGGGACCTGCGGAGAGGACAAGGCGATGACGAGTACTGCCGGTGACTACCTGTGCCAGCGGCTGGCCGGCTGGGGTATCTCCACCGTCTACGGGTTCCCCGGGGACGGGATCAACGGGATCCTCGGCGCGCTGCGCCGACAGGACCGGCTGCGCTTCGTGCAGACCAGGCACGAGGAGATGGCCGCGTTCATGGCGTGCGGCCATGCCAAGTACACCGGCGAGGCGGGGGTGTGCCTGGCCACGTCGGGCCCGGGCGCGATCCACCTGCTGAACGGGCTGTACGACGCCAAGCTCGATCACCAGCCGGTGGTGGCGATCGTCGGGCAGACGTTCGTCCGGGCGCTGGGCGGCAGCTTCCAGCAGGAGGTCAAGCTGCTGCAGCTGTACAGCGACGTGGCGTCGGCCTACTGCGAGCAGGTGAACGAGCCGGGCAGCGTCCGGCACGTGCTGGACCGGGCGCTGCGGACGGCGCTGGCGGAGCGGACGGTCACCGCGGTGATCATCCCCGCCGACGTGCAGGACATGGACGCCGTCCCGGAGCAGCCGAAGCAGACCCACACCGTGCATTCCGGCGCCGGGTTCTGGCCCGCGCGCCAGCTTCCCGCCGAGCGCGACCTGCAGGCGGCGGCCGGCCTGCTGAACGCGGGGAGGAAGGTGGCCATGCTGGTCGGCGCGGGCGCGCTGCACGCGACCGACGAGGTGATCGCGGTGGCCGACGCGCTGGGCGCGGGGGTGGCCAAGGCGCTGCTCGGCAAGGCCGCGGTTCCCGACGACGTGCCGTTCTGCACCGGGGCGATCGGCCTGCTCGGCACCAAGCCGAGCTGGGACATGATGCAGGACGCGGACACGCTGCTGATGGTCGGGTCGTCGTTCCCGTACTCGGAGTTCCTGCCGAGCGAGGGGCAGGCCAAGGCGGTGCAGATCGACGCCTCCGGCCGGATGCTGTCGATCCGCTACCCGATGGACCTGGCGCTGATCGGCGACAGCAAGCAGACCCTCGCCGAGTTGCTGCCGCTGCTGCGCCGCAAGGAGGACCGGTCCTGGCAGGAGAAAATCGTCAAGGACGTCGCCGGGTGGTGGCGGCTGATGGACGACCGCGCCGAGCCGGCCGACGTGCGGCGCGACAAGCCCCGGGTGCGGCCGCAGGCGCTGTTCGCCGAGCTGTCCCGGCAGCTTCCCGACGACGCCATCCTGTCGTCGGACTCGGGCTCGGCGGCGAACTGGTTCGCCCGGCAGGTGAGGATCCGGCGCGGCATGAAGGCGTCGCTGTCGGGGAACCTGGCCACGATGGTGCCCGGCGTGCCGTACGCGATCGCGGCCAAGTTCGCCTTCCCCGGCCGGGTCGCGGTCGCCATGGTCGGCGACGGCGCGATGCAGATGGGCGGGATGGCGGAGATGCTGACCGCCGCGAAGTACTACCGGACCTGGGAGGACCCGCGGCTGGTGGTGCTGGTGCTGAACAACGAGGACCTCAACCAGGTCACCTGGGAGCAGCGGGCGATGGAGGGCGACCCGAAGTTCGAGGCCTCGCAGGACATCCCGTACGTCCCCTATCACGCCTGGGCGGAGATGATCGGGCTGACCGGGATCAAGGTGGACCGGTCCGCGCAGATCCCGGACGCGTGGCGGGCCGCGTTCGCCGCCGACCGCCCGGTGATCATCGACGCGATGACCGACCCGGAGGAGCCGCCGATCCCGCCGCACGTCACGTTCAAGCAGATGGAGGCGATGGCCAAGGCGTTCCTCGGCGCGCCGAGGGCGGGCCTGCCCGGCGCCGTGTCGGCCGTGCGGGAATTCGCCGCCGAGCTCAAGCCGGGCAGGTGACGATGAGCGTCATCGGCAGCGCCAGGCGGGCGCCGCGGCCGGCCCGGCGGGCGGTGCGGCCGGGCCCCGGCCCGGCCCGCCTGATCGGGCGGGAGCTGGCGAACATCGAGCACGGCCGGTTCGAGCGGGCGCTGTCCGGGCTGACCGCCGCCGCCGCGCTGATCACCACCGCCGAGGTCTACATCGAGCACTACAAGGCCAGCTTCGGCAACAAGTGGATGTGGTCGCCGGTCCTGGTCACCCCGCCGGTGGTGATCGCCGGGATCGCCGGGGTGTTCAGCCGCCGGTGGGCGAAGACCGCGCTGCCGGCCGCGGCCGCCGTGTACACGCTGGACGGCCTGGCCGGGGAGTACTTCCACGCCCGCGGCGTCGCCCGCAAGCCCGGCGGCTGGCGGCTGGCCAGCTACAACGTGCCGATGGGGCCGCCGATCGCCGCGCCCGGGCTGATGTCGATCGTCGGCGGGATGGGCCTGCTGGCCGCGATCCTGCGCCGGGAGAAGAGGCAGGGAGGCGGCCGTGCCTGACTTCCGGCAGCCCGGCCACCTGCCCAACCTCCGCCCGGGCCGCCGCCCGCCGGACCCCTCCTGGCTGCCGCGCCAGCGCCGCGGCACCACCCCGCAGATGATCGGCCGCTACCCCGATTACGACGTGCTGGACAGCGCCGGGACCTGGGACGAGGCCACCCGCGCGGTGGTGCTCGCCCGGCTGGACCGGCCGGGGCCGCTGCGGTTCTTCACCGCGGAGGAGGAGCCGGCGCTGCGGGCGTTCTGCGACACCGCGCTCGCCCAGGACCGCGAGCCGCGGGTGCCGGTCGCCGAGTCGGTCGACGCCAAGCTCGCCGGCGGCCGCCTGGACGGCTTCCAGTACGCGGACATGCCCGACGACCGGGACACCTGGCGGCTGGTGCTGCGGGGGCTGGACGAGGTGGCGCGGGCCCGCTACGGCAGGCCGGGGTTCGCCGCCGCCGGGCCGGAGACCCGCGAGGCCATCGTCGGCCAGTTCGCCGCCGGGACGCTGGCCGGCGGGGCGTGGGACAAGCTGAACGTGCCCCGCGCCTGGTCGGTCTGCATGCGCGCGGTGCTGTCCGGTTTCTACTGTCATCCGTGGGCGTGGAACGAGATCGGCTTCGGCGGCCCGGCCTACCCCCGCGGGTTCATGCGGCTGGGCCCGGTCGGCACCACCGAGCCGTTCGAGCGGCACGGCGCCGCCGGCGAGGACCCGGCACGGCTGGCGGGGCTGGACGGCGGCCATGGGTGACCTGCTGCGCGGCCTGCTGAAGGGCTCGCTGGGCCCGCCGGGCAACGACTCGCGGTTCCTGCTCGACGTGCACTCCCGCCAGCTTCCCGGCGAGGACGGCATGCGCCGCTACGACCCCTCCGACGAGGTCGACCTGGTCATCGTCGGCGCCGGCGCGGGCGGATCCGTGCTCGCCCAGCGGCTGGCCCGGCACGGCTGGCGGGTGGTGATCCTCGAGGCCGGCCCGTTCTGGCACCCCGACGAGGACTGGGTGTCGGACGAGGCCGGGTCGCACCACCTGTACTGGACCCAGAAGCGGATCATCGGCGGAGCCGATCCCATCCAGCTCGGCCAGAACAACTCCGGCCGCGGCGTGGGCGGCTCCATGATCCACTACGCCGGGTACACCCCCCGGTTCCACCCCAGCGACCTGCGCACCCGCTCCCTGGACGGGGTCGGCGCGGACTGGCCGATCGGCTACGAGGACCTGCGCCCGCACTACGAGCTCGTCGAGCGGGAGCTGCCGGTGGCGGGCCAGGACTGGCCCTGGGGCTACCCGCACCGCTACCCGTTCTCCCCGCACCCGGTGTCCGGCGCGGCCGCCCGGCTGTGGCGGGGCGCGGTGAGGCTCGGCATCGAGATGCGGGCCGGGCCGGTGGGCATCGTCAACGGCACGTTCGGCAACCGGCCGCACTGCATCTACCGCGGCTACTGCCTGCAAGGGTGCAAGGTCAACGCGAAGGCCAGCCCGTACGTCACCCACCTGCCCGACGCGCTGGCGCACGGGGTGGAGATCCGCGCCAACTGCATGGCCGCGCGGATCGAGCTGGCCCCCGGCACCGGCCGGGCGGCCGGGGTGGTGTACTACGACGAGGCCGGCGGCGCCGAGAAGCTGCAGCGGGCGGCGTTCGTCGCGGTCGCCGGGTACTCGATCGAAACCCCCCGGCTGCTGCTGAACTCGGCCTCCCGCCGGTTCCCGCACGGCCTGTGCAACAACGCCGACCAGGTCGGCCGGTACGTCATGGTGCAGGGGGCGAGCCAGACCGCCGGGCGGTTCCCCGACGAGGTGCGCATGTACAAGGCGCCGCCGCCGGAGGTGTCCTCCGAGCAGTTCTACGAGACCGACCCCGCCCGGGGGTTCGCCCGCGGGTTCTCCATCCAGACCGTGTCCCCGCTGCCGATCGGCTGGGCCGAGCACGTGCTCGCCGACGGGCACTGGGGCGCGGCGCTGCGCGAGTACATGCGCGACTACAACCACTGGGCGGTCATCGGGGTGCTCAACGAGCTGCTTCCGCAGCCCGGCAACCGGATCACCATCGCCGGGGAGAGCGACGAGTACGGCATCCCGGTCGCGCGGATGGACTACTCGCTGTGCGATAACGACAAGGCCGGCATGGCCTACTCGACGCGGACCATCACCGGCATCCTGCACGCCGCCGACGCCCAGGACGTGCTGACCATCCAGCGGTTCGCCCACCTGATCGGCGGAGCCCGGATGGGCAGCTCGCCGGAGCACTCCGTGGTCGATGCCAGCCAGCGGGCCTGGGCGGTGCCGAACCTGTTCATCGCGGACGGCTCGGTGTGCCCCACCCAGGGCTCGGCCAACCCGGCGCTGACCATCATGGCGCTGGCCTCCCGGCTGGCCGAGCGGATGGCCTGCGGGGCGGCCATGGACGACGACGCCCGCGCGGGCACCGCAGCCCGGGCCGGGGCGGGCGCGCGGAGGCGGCGGTGAGCGCCCATCCGGCCTTCTTCCCGCTGTGGGTGGTGGTCACCCACTTCCTGAACATCTTCTTCATGCTGCTGCTGGCCCGGTCCGGGCTGGAGGTGCTGTCGGCGTTCCCGAAGCTGTACTGGCACGACGACACCCCCCCGGGCCGGCAGTGGCTGCGGCTGTCGAAGAGGACATTCGGCGCCGAGGACCGCAGGCCCTGGACCACGCTGGACGAGGAGGTGTCCTGGTCGCCGGCGGTATGCCTGCCCGGCCGGAAGAACCTCGGGCTGGGCCGGCACTGGCACTTCATGACCGTGCAGTTCTGGATGCTCACCGGCGCCGTGTACGTCGCGCTGGTGTTCGCCACCGGCTACTGGCGCTACCTGGTCCCGACCAGCTGGTCGATCTTCCCCGATTCGGTCCGCGCCGTCGGCTCGTACCTGCAGTTCCGGATCCCGGCCACGATCGGCGGGCAGCCGTTCGAGCCGGCCCAGAAGCTCGCCTACTTCCTGGTGATCTTCGTGCTGGCGCCGCTGCAGATCGCCTCGGGCGCCGCGATGTCCCCGTCGGTGATCGGCAGGTTCCCCTGGTACGCCCGGCTGTTCGGCGGCAAGCAGGGCGCGCGCAGCTGGCATTTCATCGGGCTGTGCCTGTTCGCCGCGTTCACCGTCGTGCACACCGTCATGGTGATCATCCACGGCCTGCCCTCGGAGTTCGTCAAGGTCGTGCTCGGGCGGCAGCATGGCAGCGGGCAGCTGGCGCTCGCGGTCGGGCTCACCGGGATCTTCCTGATCTGCGTCTTCCACGCGGTCATCACCTGGTTCTCGCTGCGCTACCGGCGGGCCACCCAGCGGCTGCTCGGGTTCATGGTGAACCCGTTCGAGCGGGCGCTGTCGCGGGCGTTCGCCTCCCGGCAGCGGTTCGGCCGGCACCAGATCTCCGCCTACCACCTGGTGAACGGCTACCCGCCCGCCGATCCCGGTTACGAGCAGCTGGCCCGCACCGGGTTCCGCGAGTACCGGCTGGACGTCGGGGGGCTGGTCAGCCGCCCGGTGTCGCTGTCCCTGGCCCAGCTCCGCGGCCTGGGCTGCCAGCGGCAGGTCACCAAGCACAACTGCATCCAGGGCTGGACCGGCATCGCCGAATGGGGCGGCGTCCCGCTGGCCCGGCTGGTCGAGACGGTCCGGCCGCTGCCCGCGGCCCGTTACGTGGTGTTCTACGCCATGGACGACAAGGGCCTGACCGAGGGCGAGGGCCGGTACGGGTTCTTCTACGGCTCGATCCCGCTGTACCTGGCGGTCAAGCCGCAGACCCTGCTGGCGCTGGAGATGAACGGGGCGCCGCTGCCGGTCGAGCACGGCGCGCCGCTGCGGCTGCGGCTGGAAACCCAGCTCGGATTCAAGATGGTCAAGTGGATCAAGGCGATCGAGTTCGTCGACGACGTGAGCGGGATCGGCATGGGCCAGGGCGGCTGGCGGGAGGACCAGCAGTACTACGCGAACGCCGCCGGGATCTGAGCCGGCGGCGGGATGGGAGCAGACGTGACACAGCGCGGCAACGGGGCCGCCGTCTTCGGCCCGCACGTGCTTCGCGAGTATGCGCTGGTCGCCGACGGCGAGCGGGGCGGCCTGATCGGCCCGCACGGGGACCTTGCCTGGCTGTGCGCGCCGCGCTGGGACAGCGACGCGGCGTTCTGCGAGCTGATCGGCGGAGGCGGAGCGTACTCGGTCACCCCCGCCGACCCGCGGCACGTGTGGGGCGGCTACTACGAGCCGGGCGGCCTGATCTGGCGCAGCCGCTGGATCACCGGGGACGCCGTGATCGAATGCCGGGAGGCGCTGGCCTTCCCCGGCGACCCGCGTCGCGTCGTGCTGCTGCGCCGGGTCAGCGCCGTGCGCGGCGACGCCCGGGTGCGGGTGCTGCTGGGTCCCCGGGCCGGGTTCGGCCGGCACGGCAGCCACGGGCTTGGCCGCGACGGCGGGATCTGGTCGGGCCGCAGCGGCCCGCTGCGCTGGCGGTGGCAGGGCGGCGGCCAGGCGCAGCCGCGGCCCGACGGGCACGGCCGCGGCCAGCTGCTGGCGCTCGAGCTGACCGTCCCGGCCGGCAGCCGGCACGACCTGGTGCTCGAGCTCGGCGAGGACACGCTCCCGGCCGAGCCGCCGGACCCGGCGGAAACCTGGCGGGCCACCGAGGCGGCCTGGGACCGGTGCCGGCCGCGGCTGCAGCAGACCACCGCGCCGCGAGACGCGCTGCACGCCTGGGCGGTGCTGCGCGGGCTGACCAGCCGGGACGGCGGCATGGTGGCGGCCGCGACGACGAGCCTTCCGGAGCGGGCCGACAGCGGCCGCAACTATGACTACCGCTTCGCCTGGATCCGCGACCAGGCCTACGCCGGGCTGGCCGCGGCGCGCGCGGGCGCGTACGACCTGCTGGACGCCGCCACCGGGTTCGTCACCGCGCGGCTGCTGGATGACGGGCCGCAGCTCAAGCCCGCCTACACCGTCTCCGGCGGCCCGGTCCCGGCCGAGCAATCGCTGGACCTGCCCGGCTACCCGGGCGGCGCGGACAAGACAGGCAACTGGGTCAACCAGCAGTTCCAGCTCGACGCGCTCGGCGAGGCGCTGGAGCTGCTGGCCGCCGCCGCGCGGCTGGACCGGCTGCCGCCGGAGGGCTGGCGGGCCGCCACGGCGGGCGCCGGCGCCATCGCCAAGCGCCGGGGTGACCGCGACGCCGGGATCTGGGAGATCGACAACCGGCACTGGACTCACTCCCGGCTGGCCTGCGTGGCCGGGCTGCGCGCCATCGCCGCCGTGCCCGGGGCCGGCGCCGCCCTGGCCGACTGCGCCGCCCTGGCCGACGCGATCCTGGCCGACACCGCGCGGGCGGCCATCCACCGGGACGGCTTCTGGCAGCGCAGCCCGGACGATCCGCGCCCGGACGCCGCGCTGCTGCTGCCGCCGGTGCGGGGAGCGCTGCCGGGCGGCGATCCCCGGACCGTCGCCACGCTGCACGCCGTCCGCGGCCGGCTCGCCAGGGACGAATACGTCTACCGGTTCCGCCATGACCAGCGTCCGCTCGGCGACGCGGAGGGGGCGTTCCTGCTCTGCGGGTTCATCATGGCGCTCGCCGAGCACCAGCAGCGGAACGAGCTGGCGGCGGTCCGCTACTTCGAGCGCAACCGCGCCGCCTGCGGGCCGCCCGGCCTGCTGTCGGAGGAGTACGACGTCGCGCAGCGCCAGCTGCGCGGCAACCTGCCGCAGGCGTTCGTGCACGCCCTGCTGCTGGAATGCGCGGCCACGCTGGCCGGCCAGGACGGCGCGGCCTGACCGGCCCGCCCCGCCAAAAGACGAGAAGGAAAGCAGGGACACCGACAGTGACTCAGACAGTGGTAATCACCGGCGCCAGCGCCGGGATCGGCCGGGCCACCGCCCGGCTGTTCGGGCGGCGCGGCGCATCGGTGGTGCTGGTCGCCCGGGGCAGCGCGGGCCTGGACGCGGCCGCCCGCGAGGTGGAGGAGGGCGGCGGCAAGGCGCTGCCGGTCCCCGCCGACATCGCCGACCCCGCGGCGGCAGACGCGGCTGCCGAGCAGGCAGAGAGCAGGTTCGGCGCCATCGACGTGTGGATCAACGTGGCGTTCACCTCGGTGTTCGCGCCGTTCAGCGACATCACCCCCGACGAGTTCCGCCGGGTCACCGAGGTGTCCTACCTCGGCTTCGTCTACGGCACGATGGCCGCGCTGGCCCGGATGAAGCCGCGCGACCACGGCACCATCGTGCAGGTCGGTTCCGCGCTGGGCTACCGGTCGATCCCGCTGCAGTCCGCCTACTGCGGCGCCAAGCACGCCATCAACGGGTTCACCGAGGCGGTCCGCTGCGAGCTGATGCACGAGCGCAGCAACGTGCGGATCACCGTGGCGCAGATGCCGGCGGTCAACACGCCCCAGTTCTCCTGGGTCCGCAGCCGGCTGCCCCGGCATCCCCAGCCGGTGCCGCCGATCTACCAGCCCGAGGTCGCCGCGGCCGGCGTCGTCTACGCCGCCGACCATCCCGGCCGCAAGCAGTACTGGGTGGGCGGCACCACGGCCGCGACCATCGCCGCGCAGAAGGTGGCCGCGCCGCTGCTCGACCGCTACCTGGCGCGCACCGGCTACGACTCCCAGCAGACCGGCGAGCACGTCGGCCCGGGCCGGCCGGACAACCTGTGGCAGCCGCTGGACGGGCCGGACGGCAGCGACCGCGGCGCGCACGGCGTCTTCGACCGCCGGGCGCACGCCCGCAGCATCCAGCTGTGGGCGTCCCAGCACCTGGCCCCGGCCGGCGCCGCCGCCGCGGCGGCGGCGGCCCTCGGCGCGGCGCTGGCCAGCCGGGCCCGGCGGCGATGAAGCGCGCCGCACGCTGGTTCGCCGCGGCGCGCGCGGCATACGGCCTCGCCCTGGTGTGCTGGCCCGGCCGGGCCACGCGGCTGGCCCAGGGCGGCCCGGCCGACGGCCGCGCCCGCGCGGTGGCACGGGTGCTGGGCGCGCGGCACCTGGCCCAGGCGGCGCTGACCGCCGCCCGCCCGAGCCCGGGGATGCTCGCGCTGGGCGCCGGAACCGACGGCGCGCACGCCGCGTCGATGCTCGCGCTGGCCGCCGCCGACCGGCGCCGGCGCCGGGCGGCGGCGGCGGACGCGGCGGTCGCCGCGGCGTGCGCGGCGGCGGGGACGGCCCTGACCCGGGAGGCCCGCGATGACCGGCCACGATGACGTCACCGTCGACCGCGTCGCCGCGGCCGCCTACGAGATACCCACCGACCAGCCGGAGGCCGACGGCACCCTGGCCTGGTCGTCCACCACCCTGGTGGTGGCGCACGCCGCCGGCGGCGGGCAGTCCGGCATCGGGTACACCTACGCCGGGGCGGCCTGCCGGCCGCTGATCGAGGGCCCGCTGGCCGCCGCGGTGACCGGCCGTCCCGCCCTGGACACCGGCGGCGCGTGGCAGGCCATGGTCCGCGCGGTCCGCAACCTCGGCCGCCCCGGGCTGGTGTCGTGCGCGATCTCCGCGGTGGACACCGCGCTGTGGGACCTGAAGGCGAAGCTGCTCGGCGTGCCCGCCTGCCGGCTGCTCGGCATGGTCCGGGCCGCGGTGCCCGTCTACGGCAGCGGCGGGTTCACCACCTACGACGAGGCCACCGCCCGGGCCCAGCTCGAGCGGTGGGCCGGCGAATGGGCCATCCCCCGGGTGAAGATCAAGATCGGCGAGTCGTGGGGCGGCAACCCGGCCCGCGATCTCGCCAGGATCGGGTTCGCCCGGCAGGTGATCGGCCCGCGGGCCGAGCTGTACGTCGACGCCAACGGCGGCTACACACGCAAGCAGGCGGTGCGGATGGCCCGCGCCATGGCCGAGTACGACGTGAGCTGGTTCGAGGAGCCGGTGTCCTCCGACGACCTGGACGGGCTGCGGGAGGTCCGCGACCAGGTCGAGCCGGACGTGGCGGCCGGCGAATACGGCTACGACCTCGCCTACTTCGGCCGGATGACCGACGCGGGCGCGGTGGACTGCCTGCAGGCCGAGGTCACCCGCTGCGGCGGCATCACCGACTGGCTGCGCGTCGCGGCCGTGGCCGCGGCCCGCGGCCTGCAGGTCTCCGGGCACTGCGCGCCGAACCTGCACGCCCACGTCGCCGCCGCGGTGCCGAACCTGCGTCACCTCGAGTACTTCCACGACCACGCCCGGATGGAGGCAATGCTGTTCGACGGCGCCCTGGACCCGCGCGGCGGCGAGCTGCGGCCCGACCTGGCCCGGCCCGGCCTCGGCCTGTCGCTCCGGCACGCCGACGCCGAAGCGTTCCGGGTCGCCTGACGTGCCGCGGCGGCAGCACCAGCCGGAGGACCCGGAGCCGATCCAGCGCCGCATCCGGCAGGCCCGCGAACAGGTGCTCGGCGGGCGCGGTCCCGGGGCCGGCCCGCTGGAAACCGCGCAGTTCACGCGCGAGCGTCCCGCGCTCGGCGGCCAGCCGCCCGCCGTCAGCCGGGAGCAGGTGGCCGAGCAGGCCAGGCTGGCCCGCGGCGACCCGGCGGACCTGGCGCGGCTGGCCGCCCGGCACCGCGCCCGGCTCGCGGCCACCGTGGACGAGGCGCGGACCCGGCTGAGCCTGCGGCTCGCCTCGGCGCGCAGGCGCGCCCGCGTCGCCGTCCCGGTCGCCGCCGGCGCCGCGGGCGTCGTCCTCGCCGCGCGGGCCGCAGGCCGCCGCGGCCGCCCGCGCCGGTAGCCGTCCCGGGGCGGTCCGAAGCGCCGTGCACGGCCGCGGGTTCCGGTCTATGCTCCAGGCGACTGGCGCTGAGGGGCAAGGAGAACAGACGTGGCCGACGCAGCTGACGGCGACGGCGCCCGGTCCGCCGCCTCGCCGGCCCGGCCCGGGGAGACGCCGGCACCGGTGCCGCCCGGGACGCCCGGGACGGCCGGGACGGCCGGTGCGCTGGGGCTGGTGGCGGGCACGGTGCCGGCGACCCCGCTGAAGTACTCGGTCAGCCTGGCGCCGGGCCAGTACGTGCAGCTTGACGACGTGGTGGTGACCGGGCGGAGCCTGCCAGGCCAGGCCGGCGTGCAGATCGCGGGCGTGGTGACCAACGTCGAGGCGGTGCACGAGGGCGCCCGGTTCGCCTCCGACGTGTTCCTGATCGAGCAGGGGGCGCTGCCGGCCGAGGTGTGCGAGGTCGCCGAGGTGACGGTGACCCGGGTGGAGCCGGAGATGTACGTGCCGCCGCTGCCGGGCGCGCCGGTGACCCGGGCCGCCGGGGCGCAGCGGGACGCGGCGCTGTACTTCGACGAGATGGGCGATGCCAGGGTGCCGGTCGGGTTCGGCCGGGACGGCCGGCCGGTCTATGTCAACTTCGAGTTCGTCGACGGGACCCGGGGCGCGCACGTGTCGATCTCCGGGGTGTCCGGGATCGCGACCAAGACCTCGTTCGCCATGTTCCTGCTGCATTCGGTCATCCACTGCGGGGTGCTGGCCGGCGAGGCGCACAACACCAAGGCGCTGATCTTCAGCGTCAAGAGCGAGGACCTGCTGTTCCTCGACTACGCCAACAGCAGGCTCACCGCGGCACAGCGGGAGCGGTACGCGGCGCTGGGCCTGCCGGCGACGCCGTTCGGCAACGTGCGGGTGTTCGCGCCGCCGCGGCCGGACGACCCGGCCGGGACCCCGGACGTGTCGGCCCGGGACCGCGCGGTGAGCCCGTTTTACTGGACGCTGGCCGAGTTCTGCTCACACGAGCTGCTGCCGTTCGTGTTCGCCGACGCCGAGGACGAGCGCGCCCAGTACACGATGCTGATCGGCCAGGTCGCGGCGCGGCTGCGCCGCGACGTCATCCCGGCCGGGCCGGACGGGGCGATCCGGATCCGCGGCGCGGACCCGGCCAACGACGTGATCCTGCGCAGCTTCGGCGACCTGGTCGCGCTGCTGGAGGCGGAGCTGGGCGACGACGCCACCCGCGGGTCGTGGGTGGCGGGCAGCACGGTGACGGGCAGCGTGAACGCGCTGCTGCGCAGGCTGCGCTCGGCGGTGCGGCCGCTGTCGGCGATCGTCCGCGGCGACCTGGCCTACCGGGGGGAGCGGTCGATCACCACCTCCCGGGCGCAGGTGACCGTGGTGGACCTGCACAACCTGCCGGAGCGGGCGCAGCGGTTCGCGGTCGGCGTCACGCTGCGCGGCGAGTTCGCCCGCAAGGAACGGCAGGGCACCGCCCGGCCGCTGATGTTCGTGATGCTGGACGAGCTGAACAAGTACGCGCCGCGCGACGGCGACAGCCCGATCAAGCAGCTGCTGCTCGACATCGCCGAGCGCGGCCGGTCGCTGGGGGTGATCCTGATCGGGGCGCAGCAGACCGCCAGCGAGGTGGAACGGCGGATCGTGGCCAACTGCGCGATCCGCGCCGCGGGCCGGCTTGACGCCGCCGAGGCCGAGCGGCCCGAATACGGGTACCTGCCGCCCGCGCAGCGGCAGCGCGCCACGCTGGCCAAGCCGGGCACGATGTTCATCGCCCAGCCGGACATCCCGGTGCCGCTGGCGGTCGACTTCCCGTTCCCCGCCTGGGCGACCCGGCCCAGCGAGAAGGGCGAATGGGCCGGGCACGACCCGGGCCCGGCCCGGCCGGCCGACCCGTTCGCGGCCATCGCCGCCGACGACGACCAGCCGCCGTACTAGGCCGCACGAGGTTCACCCGCGGGAGGACGGCGATGAAGATCCTGCACACCAGCGACTGGCACGTCGGCAAGGTGCTCAAGGGCCGGGACCGCCACGACGAGCACGCCGCCGCGCTGGCCAGCATCGTGCGGGCCGCCCGCGACGAGGACGTGGACGTGGTGCTGATCGCCGGTGACCTGTTCGAGACCGCCGCGCCCGGCGCCAGGGCGCAGGGCCTGGTGATGCGGACCCTGCTCGCGCTGGGCGAGGATGGCCGCCACGTGGTGGCGATCGCAGGGAACCACGACAACCAGGGCCTGCTGGACGCGGTGTACCGGCCGGTGCTCGGCCAGCTCGGGCTGCACGTGCTGGGCGTGCCCCGGCGGCCCGGCGCGGGCGGCACCGTGACGCTGCGCACCCGCGGCGGGGAGACGGTCAACGTCGCGGCGCTGCCGTTTCTGTCGCACCGGTACGCGGTGCGCGCCGCCGAGGTGCTGCTGCATGACTTCGCCGAGCACAGCCGCGACTACGCCAGCCAGGTCGCCGCCATGGTCGCGGTGCTCACCGAGGTGTTCACCGGTGACGCGGTGAACGTGGTCATGGCGCACGCCACGCTGCTGGGCGGCCGGCGCGGCGGCGGGGAGCGCGACGTGCAGACCAGCCTCGGCTACGAGCTGCCGGCCAGCATGTTCCCGCCGGCCGCGCACTACGCCGCGCTCGGGCACCTGCACCGCTGCCAGGAGATCCCCGGGCCCTGCCCGATCTTCTACTCCGGCTCGCCGCTGGCCGTCGACTTCGGCGAGCAGGACAACGACCCGTCGGTGCTGATCGTCACGGCCGAGCCGGGCCTGCGTGCCGACGCGCGCCCGGTGCCGGTCACCGGCGGCCGGCGGCTGCGGACGCTGCGCGGGACGCTGGAGCAGGTGTTCGCGGCCGGCGAGCAGGCCGGCGACGCCTGGCTGCGGGTGGTGCTCGCCGAGCCGGGCCGGGCCGGGCTCGGCGACCTGGTCCGGGAGAAGCTGCCGAACGCCCTGGAGGTGATGCTCGACGACGCGCACCGGCCCCGCCCCGGCCACCGCGGCGCGCGGCGCGCCAGCCGCGCCGGGCGCAGCCCGCGGGAGCTGTTCGGCGACTACCTGGCCGAGCAGCACATCGACGACCCGCGGCTGACCGCGATGTTCGCCGGCCTGCTCGACGAGGTGACCAGCGAGCAGGCCGGGCCCGCCGCCGCGGCCGGGGAGGCGTGATGCGACCGCTGCGGCTGCTGCTCGACGGCTTCGGCAGCTACCGGCACCCGGCCGAGGCCGATTTCTCCGACGTGACCTTCTTCGCGCTGACCGGGCCGACCGGGTCCGGCAAGAGCACGGTGATCGACGGGCTGTGCTTCGCGCTGTACGGCACCGTGCCGCGGTGGGGCAAGGAGAACGCGATCGCCCAGGCGCTTGCCCCCGCCGCCGGCGCCTGCCGGGTCGGCCTGGTCTTCGAGGCGGGCGGCAGGCGCTACGCCGCGGTGCGGGCGCTGGCCCGCGACAGGCGGGGCCAGGTGCACACCAGGGAGGCCCGGCTGGACCTGCTCGACCCGGCCGTGCCGCCCGGCGCGCCGCTTGCCGACATGCTCGGCGCCAGCATCGGCCAGCTCGCCGAGGGCCCCGACGCGGTCAAGGCGAAGGTGCAGGACATCCTGGGCCTGAGCTACGAGCACTTCACCCAGTCGGTGCTGCTGCCCCAGGGCCGGTTCTCCGACTTCCTGCAGGCAGAGCCGCGCAAGCGCCAGGACCTGCTCGTCGAGCTGCTCGCGTTCGGCATCTACGAGAAGGTCGGGCAGCGTGCCCGGGACCGCGCCCGGCTGGCGGCCGACCGGGCGCAGAACGCGCAGCGGGAACGCGACGAGCTCGCCGCCGCGACGGCCGAGGCCGAGGAACGGGCGGCGGCGCGCGTGCGGGCACTGGAGGACCTCGGCCGGATCGCCGACGAGCGGCTGCAGGCCCTCAGCCACCGTGCTGAGCAGGCCCGCCAGGCCGCCGCGCAAGCCGAGGAGGTGCGCGAGCAGGCCCGGCTGCTCGCCGCGATCCGCGTGCCATCCGGGGTCGCGCGCCTGGCCGACAGGATCGCCGCCGCGGACCGGCTGGTCGCCGTCCGCAAGAGGCAGGCCGGCGATGCGGCCGGCGCCGAGGAGGAGGCCGAGCGGGCCCGCGCCGCGCTGCCCGGCAAGGACCAGATGGAGGCGCTGGCCCGCGGGTACGCGCAGCGCCGTGACCTCACCGCCCAGCTCCGCGGCCAGGAGGAGGAACTGGCCGCCAGGCAGGATGCCGAGACCGCGCTGGCCCGGCAGCTCGAAGCGGCGGAGCAGGAGGCGGAGCGGGCCCGCGCCGCGCGGGAGGCGGCGCAGCGGGCGCACGCCGCCTACGGCCTGGCCGAGGGGCTGCGGGCCGGCCAGCCCTGCCCGGTCTGCCTGCAGCCGGTCACCGCGCTGCCGCACCACGCGACGCCGCCCGGGCTTGACGAGGTCACGGCGGCGGCCGCCGCCGCCGATTAGAAGCTCACCCGGGCACGGAAGGCCCATCACGACTCCGGCAACCAGGTGGCAGCAGCCGCCGCCGCCGTGCGGGGCACCCGCCAGCAGCTTGCCGGCGTGACAGCCGCGCTCGCCGGGGCACCGGGCGAGGCCGAGGTGGCCGGCGCCCTGGACGCGATCATCACGGCGGACGAGGCGCTGCGCAGGGCACGTGAGGATGCCCGGGCACGGCAGCGGGACCTGAAGGCGGCGGAGCAGGACCGCGAGGCCCTGGCCGGTGCCGAGGCCGCGGCCTGGGATGACCTGCGCCGGGCGCGCGACCCGGTGGTCGCCCTCGGCGCCCCGGCCGTCCAGGCGGGTGACCTGGCCGCCGCGTGGGCGGCGCTGGCCGCCTGGGCCACGCAGCAGCACGCCGATCGCAGCGGGCGGCTTCCGGACCTGGACGCCGCCGCGGACGCGCTGCGGCAGCAGGTCGCCGCCGACACGGCGGCGCTGCTCGGCCTGCTGCCGGAGCACGGGATCACCGAGGTGACCGACCCGGCGCGGGCCCCTGCCGTCATCGCCGCGCACCGCGCCCGGGCCGAGGGCGAGCTGGCCGCCATCCGCCGCGACCGGGACCGGGCGGCCAGGCTGGACGAGCAGATCCGGGCGTGCCGCGACGAGGAGCAGGTTGCCGCCGAGCTGGGCCGGCTGCTGCGGGCGACCGCCTTCGAGCGCTGGCTGTGCAGCGAGTCGCTCGACTCGCTGGTGGCCGAGGCGTCGGCCACGCTGATGGAGCTGTCCGGCGGGCAGTACGAGCTGGACCGGGACGACCGCAACGACCTGGTGGTCATCGACTATCAGGACGCCGCCGCCCGGCGCCCGGTGCACACCCTGTCCGGCGGGGAGACGTTCCAGGCGTCGCTCGCGCTGGCGCTGGCGCTGTCCCGCCAGGTCGTCCAGCTGTCGGCGGGGATGCGCGAGCTGAACTCCATGTTCCTCGACGAGGGATTCGGCACCCTCGACCCGGAAACCCTGGACACCGTCGCCACCACGCTGGAGCGGCTCGCCGCCGACAAGGACCGCATGGTCGGCCTGGTCACCCACGTGGCCGCGCTCGCCGAGCGGGTGCCGGTCCGGTTCGTGGTCAGCCGGGACGGCACCACCTCGGCGCTGCGCCGGGAGGGGCCGTGACCGCGCCGGCGCCGGTGTCGTACGCCGTGGACCCCTGGGATCCCGGGTACGGGGTGGCGTTCGGCGAGGAGCTGGACGGGGGCGCCCTGGAGGAGTCAACCGCCGAGCTCAACCTCGACCTGGAGGTGCCCGCCGCCCGGTGGCGGCCGCTCGACCCGGACCCCGCGCTCCCGCTGCCCGGCACGGTGCTGTTCCTGGACGGGGTGCGCCGGATCGACGCCCGGGTCTGGGTGCACGGGGCCAGGCCGCAGCCGGCCCCGGGGATCGCCGCATCGTACGCCGCCGGGGTCGTCGCCTGCGACGGCGCGGCCCGCATCATCGCGGTCAGCGTCGAGCGCGGCCTGTTCACCGCCGCGGCCGAGGCGGCCGGCATCACCGCCGGCCGCGCGAGCTATCCGGCGCGGCTGGCCGAGGGGCCCGCGCCGGACCAGCTCTCCCTCGCCTTGCAGCAGCGGCTCACCGCCGCCGAGGTGCAGCTCGCGCTGGGCTACCGGGCGCAGCACCCGGCCGCAGACGACCTGCTCGTCATCGACGGGCCGCTGCGCGGCCGCAGCCACCTCGACAGGGCCGTCGGCTACATCAAGACCCACCACATCTCCTACCTGCCTGCCGGGCAGGCGGCCGTCGTGGCCGCGCTGCGGCCGGGACAGCGGACCCCGGCGTTCGCCATGGGCACCTCGTGGCGCCGCACCTCCTGGTACCTGCAGCTACCGCGGACCAGGGGCGTGCCCTGGTCCGGCGTGGTCCGGCTCGAATGCCCGGCCGACCTGCCGGCCGCCGAGGTGACCAGGCTGGCCGGCCTGACCGCCCGGCTGCTGCCGCGGCTTGCCAGCGTGCCGCACAAGGACCCGCGCGCCCCGCAGAACCTGGTCCCGATCGGCGGGCTGGAACGCGAGCTGCGGCACCGCCTCGGCGACCGGCACCTGCTCTACCGGGCGCTGCGGGCGGCGGCGGCCGCGACGCCGCGCCCGCCGGGCAGGTAGCCCGCGGCCGTGCGGCGGTCATTCCCGCCGTGACCGGCCGCTGCCCGAAGTTCGCGACCTGAAGCAGAAGGACCGCTGTCCCGCTCGCCTGGAACGTGGGAAACTACACGCATGAGCCGGCTGTTCAGTTACTGCATCCACACCTTTAGGCATTCGGGTACGTTGCAGGGAGAAGAAGCGGCAGGCGGATCCCATAAGCTTGCCGAAGGCAAGGTGTGGAAGACAGGCAGCGAGCTTTGGGCCGAGGCAGAACGATCCGGTGCCAGGATGCCGGTTATCTTCTCGGCGGCCGACGTATCCAGCGGCCTCATTTTCTGGGCCACCATCGATGACATCACCGTCGATTACGACAATCGCCGGACGGAGTGCTGGTACTCGGGCCTCCGTAAGATAGATCCCCCGCGGCCGCGGTCTGCTCTCCGGCTGCGCGCGGGGAATCGGCGGCTGTCGGATAAACTGATCCGGCCATATGCGATCTGCCAGACCCCGGACTTCCTGATAGGGCGCTAAATTAGTGCCGTGCCGGTGTGCCGGCCCGGCCGTCGCGCGGCCCGATGCGGAACGTTGCCAGGCGTGCCGGGTCGCCGGCCCAGAAACGCCTCGGGGCCTCTCGGCCGGCGCCAGCACGGGCGGCCCGGTACTGGTCCCGGCCGCCGGGGCAGCCGATCGCCGGCCAGTCCGGCCATCAGCCAGGCGAACACCTCCGCGCAGCGGACCGCCACTTCCGGAGAATCCCCGCGCAGCACCTCGCCGCCCGGCCGGAACTCCTCGGCGCGCACAGCCAGCCCGCCGGCACCGGTCACCGGCGTGAGCGGGCCGGCGCGCGAGATTCGCCCGCAGCACGACCACCGGGCCCTCGCGGCGATCCGCCCCGCCGCATCGACGGCATCCCGGGCGGGCCTGGTCGCCGTGCCGGGCGGCCGGGCCGATGACCGTCGCGCCGGGCCCATGCTGCAGGAGCGTGAGGCCCCGCCCGGGACGGCGGGGTTCCGGCGGGTGCTCATCCCGGCGGCCCGGGTACGCCGGTACTGGCCCAGGACCGGTACCTACCGGACGACGCGCAGCGCGACCCTGCGGTTGCCGCCGTTCTGCCTGACCAGCGCGAACCACAGCGGCAGCAGGGCGTCGACGGTCGCCGTCGCGGCGGCGTCGCCGACGAAGGCCGGCTCGAGCCCGACAGCGCGGATGAGCTCCTCGGCCGGCGCCCGCGCCTCGGCATCGGCGGCGAAGAACAGGTTCGCGCCGGGCAGCGGGTCGGCGAAGTTCTCCCAGCCCAGCGAGTTGAACGCGCGCACATACCGGGCTGACGGCGCGGCGGCCGCGATCAGCGCCCGGCTGTCGAACTCCGCCGCGCCCATCCGGTTCACCGCGTCGATCACCACCTTGCCCGCGAGCCCCGCACCATGCTCGTTCACCACGTCCGGCACGGCCTGGCCGGGGACGGCCAGCAGGACCACCTCGGCGTCTTCCAGGGCATCGCCGATGCTCCGCACCGGCGCCCCGCCCGGGCCCTGGCCGGACCCGTCCCGGGCTCCGTAGACCACGTCGTGCCCGGCCGCGCGCCACCTGCTCCCGAGCGTCCCGCCGATGTTGCCCCTGCCGATCACCGCTATCCTCATGCCCGCCAGCAACCAGTGGGGCCACCGGTCTCATTCCCCGGCCACGCCGCGTGCCCGCTCCCGGCGACGCTGAGGTCTTGCTGCACGACGCCGGCGGGCGTGCTCCCCCCGGGCCCCGCCTGCCGTTCGACGGCAAGCACGCTGACGGGCCCTGCTCGTCACCGAGCGCGTACAGCGCTCGGCAGCTGCCTCCGCGGGCCGCCCGGCGTATGCCGTGGCAGCAGACCATGGGACCAGCCGGCGGCGATGACAGCGACGCCGGCGGCGACGCCGGCGGCGACGCCGGGGAGGCTGCGCCGCCAGGCCGCCGCCGCCATCACGGCGTCGCCGGCGAAACGGATGCCGACCGCGCCATCGGGCATGTGATGGAGGGCGTATCTGCCGGCCGGGGTCTGCCGCAGCCGGTCCAGGTCCGCGCAGGCCAGGACAAGCGCGGAGGCCAGCATGGGGGGCAGGTAGCGGATGAGCAGCCCGGCTAGCAGGCGCCGGCGCCACAGCAGGCCAGTCGAGGCCGCGGCCGCCGCGATGTCGGTGCAGAGCTTGGCGGGGTGCACCTGATGAACCAGGGCGTCATCCGCGGTGAGCTGGCCGGGATGCCTCACGCCGCACCCGGCGCCGCCCGAGCGCGCCGCCGCCGCGCTGCGCTCGATTCGGCGGTTCCGCAAGATGACCAGGCGGGCGGGCATGGCCACTGGCACCCCCACGAGGGACGGCACACGGCCGCGTCGATCATGAGCGGCAACGGCGTGCGCTCCAGGAGATCCGCGACAGCGTGGGCCGCAAGTCCACCCACGTCACCGAGACAATCTACCGGCACGTGACCGCGCCGGCCATCCGCGGCGGGCGCGCCCGGCCCCGCGCCGGCCGACTGACCGGCTCGTGTCGCCGCGATCGACCCGGTCCCGCAGTTCGCCGCCGCCTGCCGCGAACGCAACCCCGGCGCCGACGTGCGCACCGGCGTGGCCGAACAGCTGCCCTGGCCCGCCGGGCACTTCGATGCCGCCCTGTCCTGCCTGGTCATCGGCTTCCTGCGGGACGCTGACCGGGGACTGCGGGAGATGGCCCGGGTCACCCGTCCCGGCGGCACCGTCGCCGCCTGCATGTGGGACACCGCCACCGGCGGCATGACGATGCTGCGGATCTTCTGGGCCGCGGTCCGGCAGGTACAGCCCGCCGCCCCCGGCGAGACCGTCATGGCAGGCACCACCGACGGCGATATCACCCGCCGCCTGCGCCTCGCCGGCCTCCAGCACGTCACCGGCGGCGAGCTGGCCAGCCAGGCCGGTTACGCCGGCTTCGACGACTTCTGGGAGCCCTTCACCCTGGCCGTCGGCCCGGCCGGCCACTACCTGCGCAGGCTCCCGGCCGACCGGCAGGCCGCGGTCCGCGACGCCTGCCGCTCGCGCCTCCCGGACGGCCCCTTCACCCTCCCCGCCCGGGCCTGGTACGCCCGCGGTCTCGTGCCTCGCGACGGCCGCCGCGGCACATGACGTTCATGCTGTCTTCGGCTGGTTCCGCGGCCGCGGCCGGGATCGGCGCAAAGGGTCACGGGTGAACCCGCCGTCCAGGACACCGCGAACGCCAGCGGGCCGCCCGGCGGCGGGCGGGGAACCACGCCTTCGTTCGGTTCAAAAGAGATTACGGCGGGGGGCGGCGCGGGCGGCCGGCTATTCGGCGGCGCCAGCCAGGTCGGTGGGCGGTCTCCTGAGCGTGATCGCGGCGGGGATCACGCTGGCAAGGACGGCGACGGCCAGGCAGGCCGCGGCAAGCCCGGCGAGCGGCGGCCAGGGGACGACCACCCGCACCGCCGGGGCGAGCGCGGACAGGCCCGCGTGCAGGCCGGCTACGGTGACCGCGGTCACGGCCGCGGCCAGCAGCGTGGCGAACCCGGCGACCAGGCACGCTTCCAGGGCGACGACGGACACGACCTGCCGGGTGGTCGCGCCGGCCAGGCGGAGCAGGCCGAGTTCGCGGGACCGGCCTGCGGTGGCCATCGCGAGGGTGTTGGCGATGGCGATGGCCGAGTAGGCCAGGACCAAGCCGAGCACGGCGAGCAGCAGCACGCTGGTCACGTGGTCCTGCTGGGCGGCGGCGGCCGATGAGTAGGCGGCCGCGGGGATCAGCATGCCGCCTCCCGCCGCGGCGGCGGCGCGCAGCCTGCCCAGCGGGGCGCCCGGTGCCAGGCGCACGTAGACCCGGCTGGCCAGCGGCGCGGCGGTGTGGGCGTCCCGGAGCGCCCGCGGCAGCAGCACGGTCTGGGCCAGGTCGATCTGGTTGGCCAGCACGCCGACCACCCGCAGCCTGACCGGCGCCGAGTCATCCAGCCACAGCGCGGCCGTCTGGCCCAGGTGCCAGCTCCCGGCGGGCACGATCACGGTGCCGGTGCCGGTCAGCCGGGACAGGCTTCCGGCCTGCAGGGGCAGGCTGAGCACCCGGGCCAGGGCGGCCCCGTCCACGTACTGGGCATCCCAGGCGTTCAGGTCCTGGCCGTTGCCCACGTAGACGCTGGTGTCAGTGACCGGGACCGCCGCGGTGACGCCGGGTACCGCCCGGATCGCCGCGACCGTCGAGTCGGCCAGGCCGGTGCCGCCGGCGGGGATGATCAGCGCCGGGGCGGTGATCCGGTGCCGGGCCGCGGCCTGCTGGGTGCCGGTCAGGGTGCGCGTCCCGGCCAGCGCGGCGCCGGCCAGGCCGAGGGTGACCAGGACCGGGGTGGCGGTGGCGACCGTGCGCCGGATCGCGGTCGCAGCGCCGCGGGCGGCCAGCATCCCGGCCGCGCCCCGGCCGGCCGCCAGCAGGAGGCTGGCCAGCCGGGCCAGGGACCGGGCCAGGGCCGGCCCGAGCAGCCAGCAGCCGGTGATCAGCAGCGCCGCGACGGCGAGGAAGATCGCCGAGGCGTCCGCCGAGTGGATGCTCGCCGATGCCCAGATCACCGGCACGGCCCCGGCCAGCGCGGCCAGCCCGGCGATCCAGCGGGCGACGGTCATCACGCCGCGGTCCAGTTCCGCCTCGCGCAGGGCCTCGGACGGCCGCACGCGCCCGGCGCGGCGGGCGGCGGGCCAGGCGCCGGCCAGCGCGATCAGCACCCCGGTCCCCGCTGCCGCCGTCGCCGCCGGCCACTCGGTGAGGCGCGCGGTGAAGCCGGCCGGCGCCAGCCCGGACCGGGCCAGCCACCCGGCCCAGGGCGGGGCGAGCAGGATTCCGGCGGCGCTCCCGGCCGGGGCGGCGAGCAGCGACACCGCCAGCGCCTCGCCCAGGATCAGCCGCCGCGCCTGCCGCGGGGTGGCGCCGGCCGCGCGGAGCAGCCCCAGCTCGCGCCGCCGGGCCGCCACCGCGTACCCGAACGTGCCCGCGATCACCAGGACCGACACGAACCCGGCCACCCCCGCCGTGATCGCCAGCACGCTGACCGCGTCCTCGAGCAGCATCGCGTCCGGGCTGGGCTGGGCGTCCTGCCGGGCCGCGCCGGTGAGCACGCGCACCGGCTGTCCCCTGGTCACGGCGCTGACCCTGGCCGCCAGGGCCGAAGGCGAGTCCCCGGCCCGTGCGGTCAGCGCCACCGCGCTGATCCGGCCGAGGGCCAGCGCGGCGGCGGTCCCGTCCGTGCCGTACAGCGCCGGGGCCGCGGAGGTGCGGATCACCCCGCTGACCTCGAACCGCCGCGGGCCCGCCGCGGTCTGCACGCCGACCTGGTCGCCGGGCCGGTACCGGGTGGGCGCGGTCAGCACGATCTGGCCCGCTCCGGCCGGGGGTCCGCCCGCGGCCCAGCGGAAGTCATGCAGTGCCGCGGCTGACCAGGGGTGCAGGGTGGTCCCCGGCGCGCCGGCCAGGTAGGCGTATGCCGCGTAGTCGACGACCGTCGCGGCGCCCAGGCCGGACAGCCTCCGGGCCAGCCCGGCCGACACCGCCCCGGCCTGGCCGGTGGCGAGGGTGCTGGTCTGCCGGTTATCACCGGTGCCGCTGGTCGCGGTGACACTGTCGGTCCCGGCCACCACCACGTCGGGGGTGGTGAACCAGCGCGGGCCGACCGCGGGGCCGGCCGCGCTGGCCAGGGTGAGGCTCAGCGCGGACAGCAGCGCGACGCCGAGGGCCAGGGCCAGGAAGGCGCCCGCCAGGCTGGCCGCGTGCGACCGCGCGGTGCGCCAGGCCAGCGCGGTCACGGGCCGGCCCCGGCCGGTTCGAGATCGGCCATCCGGGCCGCCACCGTCCGCGGCGTGGGCGCGGTCAGCTCGCCGGCCAGGCGGCCGTCGGCGAGGAACAGCACGCGGTCCGCGCAGGCCGCGGCGGCCGGGTCGTGGGTGACCATGATGACGGTCTGCGCCCGCTCGCCGGTCACGGCGCGCAGCAGCGCCAGCACGTCGCGGCTGGCGGCCGAGTCCAGCATCCCGGTAGGCTCGTCGGCGAACAGCACGGCGGGCCGGGTGACCAGGGCGCGGGCGATCGCCACCCGCTGCTGCTGGCCGCCGGATAGCTCGGCGGGCCGGTGCCGCAGCCGGCCCGCGAGCCCGACCGCGACCAGCGCGTCCCGGACCTCGCTGCGGGCCGGGCGCCGCCCGGCCAGCCGCAGCGGCAGCGCGACGTTCTGCTCCGCGGTCAGCGACGGCAGCAGGTTGAACGACTGGAACACGAAGCCCGCCCGCTGCCTGCGCAGCATCGTGAGCCGGTTCTCGCTGAGGGCCCGCAGGTCATGGCCGTCCAGCCAGACCTCGCCCGAGGTCGGCCGGTCCAGGCCCGCCGCCACCTGCAGCAGCGTGCTCTTGCCCGACCCCGACGGTCCCATCACGGCGGTGAACGAGCCGGCCGGGATGTCCAGGCTGACCCGGTCCAGCGCGGCGACCGCGGCCGGGCCGCGCCCGTAGACCTTCGTCACCTCGCGGGCCCGCACGGCCGGCGGCTGGGTGCTCGCTGGCATCATGAGCAGAAGCTAGATGCCGACGGGCCGGGCGGGCATCGACCCGGCGTGCCGTCATCGGCCTCGATCGCAAGGCGGAGCCGCGGCCCGGGTCAATCTCAGGATGGAGATCCGCCCAGCGGGATCGTGGCGTGGACTCGGTAGCCGCCGCCGGGCCTGGGACCGGCGGTCAGCCTGCCGCCGAGCGCCGCGACGCGCTCCCGCATGCCGACCGTGCCCCGGCCGGCCCCGGGTATCGCGTCCAGGGCGGCGCTCGCCCCGCGGCCGTCGTCGGTGACCGTCACGCCGAGCTCGGTGCCGCCGGGCTCGGCAGTAACGGTGAGCTCGACGGTCGCCGAGGCGGGCCCGGCGTGCTTGAGCACGTTGGTCAGCGACTCCTGCACGATCCGGTAGACGGTCAGCCCGACGTCCTCGGGCACCGCCCGCGGCGGCCCGCGGCGCACGATGGTGACCGGCAGGCCCGCGCCGCGCATCCGCTGGGCCAGGCCGTCGACATCGGCCAGGCCCAGCGGCGGCACGAAGGCGGCGTCCGGCGCCGCGGTCCCGGTGCCGTCCGCGGCCTCGCCACCGTCGGCGGCCTCGCCGGGCTCGCCGGTGCGGAGCAGGCCGAGCAGGCGGCGCATCTCCTCCAGCGCCGTCCGTCCGGTGCGCTCCACGTCGGCCATGGCGTCCTTCGCCCGGGCCAGGTCGGTGCCGGCCACCCGCTGCGCGCCCTGCGCCTGTATGACCACGACGCTGAGATGGTGGGCCACGATGTCGTGCAGTTCCCTGGCGATCCGCAGCCGCTCGGCCATCGCCGCGCGGCTGGCCCGCTCGTCCTGCTGCGCCGCGATCAGCTCGGCCCGTTCGGCCAGCGCCGCGGCGTGCTCGGTCCTGGCCGCCAGCTGGTTCCTGATCACCAGGCCGACCAGGCACGCCCCGGCCGCCGCCAGCAGCGACCGCACCGGCAGGTGCGCGTCGGTCCACCGGGCCGCGCCGAACTGCTGCGGGACGCCCAGCCCGAGCAGCACGGCGGGCGCCGCCACCACCAGCACCCGCACGAACCCGCTGCCGCCGTACACGGCCGCGCTGTAGGACGCGATCAGGACGGCGACGAACGAGCCCTCGACCGGGGCCCGCAGCGCCACCAGGGTCGCGACCAGCGCCGCCGTGGCCGCCAGCACGGTACCGGGGAAGCGCCGCCGGGCGAACAAGACCAGGCCCATCGCGCACAGCACCGCGATGGCGGCGGCCGGATGCGGGCCGCCGCGCGCCGGGCCCAGCCCGCTGGCCAGCCCGAGCAGCGCCACGCCCGCCGCTATCGCGCCGTCGAGCAGCCCGGCCGACTTCGCCGTCCGCCCCGCGCCGCCCTCGCCTGTCATACCGGCTTTCTACCGCGCTGGCGGTCCCCCGGCTAGAACCCGTGTCCGGGGGAACGCTGAACCGTTGCTAGCCTGGGTACGTTATCCAGCCGGATACCTCGTTACGGAGCCGGGCTGCGAAACCATGATCAGGGTGCTGCTGGCCGACGACCAGCCGCTGGTGCGCACCGGGTTCCGGATGATCCTGGACGCGGAGCCGGACATCGCCGTGGCCGGGGAGGCCGGGGACGGAGCCGACGCGGTGCGGCAGTGCAGTAGCCTGCGCCCGGACGTGGCCGTGCTGGACATCCGGATGCCGGTCGTCGACGGCATCGCGGCGACCAGGCAGATCGCCGCGGGCGGGCTGGCGCGGGTCCTGGTGCTCACCACGTTCCACCTGGACGAGTACGTGATCGCCGCGCTGCGGGCGGGCGCCAGCGGGTTCCTGCTCAAGGACGTGGACGCGGCCAAGCTGGCCGAGGCCATCCGGGTCATCGCCGCCGGGAACGCGATCGTGGATCCCGCGGTGACGCGGCGGATGCTGGACCACTTCACCCGCCAGTCGGCCGCCGCCCGCGAGGGCACGGAGCCGGACGGGGCGTGCCGGGAGCGGCTCGGCCGGCTTACCGAGCGGGAACTCGACGTGCTGACGCTGGTCGCGCGGGGGCTGTCCAACGCCGAGATCGCGGCCGAGCTGGTGGTCACGGAGACCACCGTGAAGACCCACGTGCACCACCTGCTGACCAAGCTCGGCACGCGGGACCGGGTGCAGCTGGTGATCTTCGCCTACGACGCGGGGCTGGCCCGGTCTCCATCCTGAGATCGACCCGGGGCGCGGCTCCGCCTCGCGATCGAGGCCGATGACGGCACGCCGGGTCGATGCCCGCCCGGGCCGCCGGACCTAGGTTCTGCTCATGATGCCAGCGATGACCCGGCCTACGGCCGCGCGGGCCTGCGAGGTGACGAAGGTGTACGGGGATGGCCCGGCCGCGGTGACCGCGCTGGCCGGGGTCAGCCTTGGCATCCCGGCCGGCTCGTTCACCGCGGTGATGGGCCCGTCGGGGTCGGGCAAGTCCACCCTGATGCACTGCATGGCCGGCCTTGATGCGGTGACCGGCGGGCGGATCTGGATCGGCGAGACCGAGATCTCGGGTCTTCGTGAGCGCCAGCTCACCAGGTTGCGCCGGGACCGCATCGGGTTCGTGTTCCAGGCATACAACCTGCTGCCGGTGCTGAGCGCGGCCGCGAACATCACGCTGCCGCTGGATATCGCCGGGCGGGCGGCCGACCCGGGGTGGCTGGCGGCGGTCATCCAGGCGGTGGGGCTGGAGGGCCGGCTCGGGCACCGGCCGAACCAGCTGTCCGGGGGCCAGCAGCAGCGGGTGGCGATCGCCCGCGCGCTGGCCAGCCGCCCGGAGATCGTCTTCGCCGATGAGCCCACCGGCAACCTGGACTCGCGGGCGAGCGCCGAGGTGCTCGGCCTGCTTCGCCGCTCGGTCCGGGAGTTCGGCCAGACCGTCGTCATGGTGACCCATGACCCGGTGGCGGCCGGCTACGCCGACCGGGTGGTGTTCCTGGCCGACGGCCGGACCGCCGGCGGCCTGGACCGGCCCACCCCGCAATCGGTGCTCGATGCGATGAAGAACCTCGGGGAGTGAGCGGCATGGTCCGGGGATGGTTCATCGGGGCGCTGCTGCGCAGCCTGCTGGAGCACCGGCTGCGGCTGGCCCTGACCGGGCTGGCCATCGCGGTCGGCGTGGCGTTCATGGCGGGCAGCTTCACCTTCAGCGCGACGCTGACCCGCAGCCTGGACTCGCTGTTCACCCAGGCCAGCGCCGGGACCGACGTGGAGGTCATGCACGCCTCGCCGGGCGGATCCACGATCACCGCAAGCCCGGCCCGGCCGCTGCCCGCCTCCGTGCTCGCGGCCGTCCGCCGCGTTCCCGGCGTCGCCGCCGCCGACGGGGAGGTCTCCGGGCAGGCGGTGCTGCTCGGCCGGGACGGCAAGCCGCTGCCCGGGCCGTTCGGCGTGGCGCTGAGCTGGCCGGGCGACGCCCCGTTCCAGGCGGCGTTCACCCGCCGCACCGGGCAGCCCCCGGCCGGGCCGGGCCAGGTCATGATCGACCGGGCATCCGCGCGCCGCGGCCACTATGCGGCCGGCCAAGCGATCGGCATCGCCATCGCCGGGCGCGCCGTCCGGTTCACGATCACCGGCATCACAGGCTACGGGACCGCGGACAGCATCGGCGGCGGCTCGATGGCCATCTTCAGCCTGCCCACCGCGCAGCAGCTGTTCGGCAAGGTCGGCCACTACGACCAGATCGTCGTCAAGGCCGCCCCCGGCCTGTCCGCCGCGCAGCTGCGCGACCGCATCGCCTCGGTGCTGCCGCCCGGCGATGTGGCGGTCACCGCCGCGTCCGCCTCGGCCAGCGCGGCCCGGCAGATCAACAGCCAGCTCGGCGTCCTGTTCGGCTTCTTCCTCGGCTTCGCCGGCATCGCCCTGTTCGTCGGCGCGTTCGTGATCTGGAACACCTTCTCCATCATGGTCGGCCAGCGGACCAGGGAACTGGCGCTCACCCGCGCGCTGGGCGCCGGCGCGGGCCAGGTGTTCCGCTCGGTGCTTGCCGGGGCCGCTGTCCTCGCCGTAGCCGGCAGCGCCGCCGGTGCCGGGCTCGGCCTGGGGCTGGCCAGGGCACTGGCCGCGCTGCTGTCGGCCTTCGGCTTGTCGCTGCCGATCAGCGGGCTGGTGGTGCCGGGCGCCGGCCTCGCCCTGGCGGCCGGTACCGGCATCGCGATCACCGTGGCCGCCTCCCTGCCGCCGGCCCGGCGGGCAACACGGGTCGCCCCGGTCCAGGCGATGCGCGACCCGGCCCCCGAGCCGGACCGGTTCTCTGGCCGGAGGCTGATCAGCGGGCTCGCCGTCACCATGGCCGGCGTCGCCGCCCTGCTGACCGGGATCCTCGCCGGAAGCGGGCAGATCGTGCTCGCCGCCGCCGGAGCGGCCTGCTGCTTCACCGGCGTCACCATGCTCGCCCCGCTCGCCGTCCGGCCGCTGGCCTGGCTGGCGGGCGCGCCGCTGGTCCGGCTCCCCGGCCGGGCCGGGCTGCTCGCCCGCGGCAACACCATCCGCAACCCCAAGCGCACCAGCGCCACCGCCGCGGCGCTGATGATCGGCCTGGCCGTCATCGCCGCCACCTCGGTCCTGGTCAGCTCGGCCCGCGCGACGATCGGCCAGCAGGTCACCGCCGCCAGCCGCACCAGCTTCTACGTGCAGGCCGGCAACGGCGCCAGCGGCCTGAGCCCGGCGCTGGCCCAGACCATCGCCCGCCAGCCCGCCGTCCAGGACGTGACCGAGGTCCGCCAGGCCAGCGCAACAGTCGCCGGGGCCGCCAACAGCACCATCGACGGCATCGACCCGGCCGCCATCGCCCGGTTCACCGACCTCGGCGTCACCGTCGGCCACCTCTCCGCCCTCGCCACCCCCGGCACCATCATGGTCTCCGCCGGCGCGGCAGCCGGCCACCGCTGGAAGACCGGCGGCACCATCCGCGTCCAGTTCGGCGCCTACGGCGCCTACCTGCTGCGGATCGCAGGAATCTTCGCCAACATCGGCCCGCTCACCAGCTACCTCGTCAGCAACACGACCCTGGCCGCCGACAGCGGCGTCCGCACCGACAGCGTCGACCTGGTGCGGGCACCCGCCGCGGCCAGGCCGGCCATCCAGGCGGCGCTGGCCGGATACCCCGGCGCGCGGCTGCTGGACCAGGCCGGCTACATCGCCAGCCAGACCAAGATGCTGAGCTCGCTGCTCACCCTGGTCACCGCCATGCTGATCCTGGCGATCGTCACCGCCCTCCTCGGCGTCGTCAACACCCTCGCCCTGTCCATCACCGAACGAACCAGCGAAATCGGCCTGCTCCGCGCGATCGGCATGCAGCGCGGCCAGCTCCGGCTGATGATCGCCGCCGAATCGGTCATCATCTCGGTCATCGGCGCCCTGCTCGGCATCATCCTCGGCCTCGGCCTCGGCGCAGCGCTCGCCGCCGCGCTGACCACCTCCCGGCAGGCGACCCTAGCCATCCCAGCCGGGCAACTGGTCATCTACATCGCGGCCACCGCGGCCGCCGGCGTCCTCGCCGGCATCGGGCCCGCCCGGCACGCCGCGCGGCTGGACACACTGACCGCGATCACCACCGAGTGACGGCTGCCCTGGCGGGCCGGCGCACAGTGGACGGCCGGGCCGAACAGCCGGAGCAGTACCGGGCCTCGGGGACCGCGCCGAGCAGCGCTGGCTCGATCGCCGATCCGCATTGCTCGCAGCGGCCGAAGCTTCCTGCCGCCAGCCGGCCGAGCGCTTCTTCGATGTCGGCCAGCCTGCGCCGGGCCGCGACCGCCCGGCGCAGCAGCCGCCGTGCCCGCGGCTCGCCGCCGAGGCCGTCCGGCGCCGCGGCGGCGGCACGGTGGTAAGCCAGCGAAAGCTCGGTGACCTGCTGCAGCCGCGCCCGCCAGCGGGCCTCCAGCAGCGCCCGCCAGTGCGCGCGAGACGTGGCAGCGGGCAGGGCCCGGGATCGCTGCTGGTCCAGGGGTTGTTCTGCGTGCATCTTTCTTCCCGTGCCTCAGGCCGATACGCCCGGCTGAGGGCACAAGTGCACCCGGCAGTCGTGCCCGCGGGGTGAATTCGTCATGGTGGCGGTGTGGAGGCGCCCGGCCGCCGGGCCGGCCTGGCCGGCGACGGGCGCCTTCACGCCGTTTTCACGGCGGTCATGTACGTCTTCGGCGCCGTGCTGCTGTGGACCGCGGTCACGATGCTGCGCGGCGGGCACCGTCTGCAGCCCGGGAGCAACGGCGTCCTGCGGGCCGCGCGGCGGATCCTGCCAGCCAGCGGAGAGCTCCACGGCCAGCGGTTCGTGATCCGGCACGGCGGCCGGCTGCTGGCCACCCCGCTACTGCTGGCCCTGATGGTGGTCGAGGCCAGCGACGTCATCTTCGCCGTCGACTCGATCCCGGCGGTGCTGGCCGTCACTACCGACACGTTCGTGGTCTACACCTCCAACGTGTTCGCGCTGCTGGGCATGCGCGCGCTGTACTTCCTGCTGGCCGGGGCCGCCGCCCGGTTCCGCTACCTGCAGCCGGGACTGGCCGCCATCCTCGCCGCCGTCGGCGTCAAGCTGCTGATCAGCGATGTCTGCAAGCTCCCGGCCTGGGCCTCGCCGGCCTTTGACGGGTGTCATGGGGTCACGCCGGACAGGTTCAGGCCGGCGACCCCGGCCAGGATCAGGCCGATCGACAGCAGCTTGGCGGCCGACACCGCGTCGCCGAGGAAGATCATGCCGGCCGCCGCCGCCCCGGCGGCGCCGATCCCGGTCCAGACCGCGTACGCGGGCCCTACCTCCAGCTCGCGCAGCGCGACGGTCAGCAGGCCGAAGCTGATCAGCGCGCAGGCGGCGAAGGCGGCCGTCGGCAGCGGCTGCGTCAGCCCGTGGCTCAGCTTCAGGAACACGGCGAAGCCGGTCTCGAACAGGCCCGCCGCGACCAGGATCACCCATGCCATCACGACACCTCGCATTCCGCGGCCCCGTTGTAGCGCGGCAGCGGGGAGACCGGATGTGCGGAGGTTGCAGACCCGATGGAGGAACTGCGCGGTGGCCGGGACCGTAGCACCGCCATCCGTTCGGATGAATTTTCTGCCGAACGAGCGGTGGTGCGTGCTGCGGGCATCACTGAGCGAACTGCCGAGGGCGGCAGCGGCGGTCACTGGGATGTTCCACGCGCGGCCGGCCCGCGGGTGCGGGGCGCGGCTCATGCCCCACCTCCATGCCGCCACCATGTGAGCTTCACTGCCACCGCGCCGTCGGCCGGTGAACCGTGGCCGGCGGCTGCGGGCTGGGCGACCGGATGTCTCCACGTGATCTGCACAGGGCCGGCATCGTGCCTGCATGCGCGGCTGGTCCGGTGTATGTGCGGAATTCGCGGCACCAGCCTGCGGGAGCGAGTCACCGGCGGGTGTGCCATGACGGAAGGGAGAGCGGTCACGGTCGACCCGGCCGCGCGGCGGGCCAGGGCCGGCGGCGGCGCGCTGCTGGCCGGCCTGGACGCGGCGACCCAGGCGCACGGGCTTGCCGTGCCCGCCGGGCTGGTCAGCCACACCGGCGTCGGCGGGCTGACGCTGGGCGGCGGCATGGGCTGGCTGACCCGCAAGTTCGGGCTGAGCATCGACAACCTGGTCTCGGCCGAGGTCGTCACCGCGGACGGGCGGGTGCGGCGCGCCGCCGCGGACGAGCACCCGGACCTGTTCTGGGCGATCCGCGGCGGCGGCGGCAACTTCGGCGTGGTGACCTGCTTCGAGTTCGCCCTGCACCAGCTCGGCCCGGTGGTGCAGTTCGGGCTGTTCTTCTGGGACCTGGACCAGGGTACCCAGGCCCTTCGCCTTGCCCGCGAGATCACCGCGGCCATGCCGCCGGACATCAACGCCGTGATCGCCGCGGTGAACGCGCCCCCGGCGCCGTTCGTCCCGCCGCAGCATCACCTGAGGCCCGGGTACGCCCTGCTGCTGGCCGGATTCGGGGGCGCATCCGGGCACGCCCGGATCGTCGCCCGGATCCGGGACAGCCTCCCGCCGCTGTTCGACCTGGTCACCCCGATGCCCTACGTGCAGCTGCAGCAGCTGCTGGATGAGGCCAACGCCTGGGGTATGTACTGCTACGAGAAGGGCGCCTACCTCCGCGACCTGTCGGACCAGGTCATCGACATCATCACCGGGCACGTCCCGCGCAAGAGCTCTCCCGCGTCGGTGACGCTGCTCTACCGGCTTGACGGCGCCTACAGCCAGGTCGGCGACGAGCAGACCGCGTTCGGCGGCGGCCGCTCCCCCCGGTACGCCGCCTTCATCGTCGGCCTCGCGCCAGACGCCGCGCTGCTGCCCGCCGAGCGCCGCTGGGTCCGCGGCCTGTGGGAGGCCCTGCACCCGAACGCCATCGACGACGGGGGCGTCTACGTCAACGGCACGTCGGACTACTCCGGCGACCAGGTGCGCCGAAGCTACGGCCCCGCCAAGTACCGGCGGCTCGCGGCGACCAAAGCCGGATACGACCCCGGCAACATGTTCCACCTCAACGCGAACGTCCGGCCGGCTTGACCGCCGATGGGAGGCATCATGAGCGACCAGGAAGCCCCCGTTCTCGCGGGCGTCCACCACCTCAAGCTGCCGGTCACCGACCTGGCCAGGTCGCGCGAGTGGTACCGCAGCCGCCTGGGCTACCAGGTGCAGATGGAGTTCGTCGAGCGGGTCCGGCTGATGGGCGACGGATCGCCCTGCTCAGGATCGACGACCACCAGAAGGTCCGCGGTGTGCAGGCGGGCCTGCGGTGCACGGGCGAAGCGCACGGCGGTACCTGGTACGCGCCCGAGTTTGCCGTTGAAGCCGATGCCCTGGGCCCGGGCGCCGCCTGGCTTGGCGGGCCGGCCGCGGCGGGGCTCGCACGGCGCGCTTGCCGCGTCATTCTCATCTCGCTTCTCCATATCGCCCGGGGGGCGGCGGGCGGCGGCCCGGTCAGGCGGCCGGCAGGGTAAGGGTCATCTGGGTTCCCTCGCCCGGCTGGCTGCTGGCCGTGAGGCGGCCGCCGTGCGCACGGGCCAGCTCGGCCGCGATGGCCAGCCCGATGCCGCTGCCGGAGACCTGCGCCGCCTGCCGGCCGCGCCAGAAGCGGTCGAAGATGTGCGGCAGGTCCTCGGCCGGGATGCCCACGCCGGTGTCGGCGACCTGCAGCACCGCGTCCGGGCCCGACCGCCCGGCGGAGACGGTGACGCGGCCGCCGGCCGGGGTGAACTTCAGCGCGTTGCTGAGCAGGTTGGTGATCACCTGGTGCAGCCAGTGCGGGTCGGCCAGCACCACGACTTCGGACAGCTGCTGGTCCACGGTGATGCCGGCCGCCTCGAACCGGCGGGACAGGCTGCCGACCGCGTCGGCGGCGATGCCGACCAGATCGCAGCGGCGCCGCGCCAGGTGCAGCGCGGCGGCATCGGCGGCGGCCAGCGTCTGCAGGTCGGCGACCATCCGGGCCAGCCGCAGCACCTCGTCGCGCAGCGAGCCCAGCTCGTCCGGGGTCGGCTCGGCCACCCCGTCGAGCAGGGCCTCGTGGCCGGCCTGCAGCACCGCGACCGGGGTGCGCAGCTCGTGGGCCAGGTCGGCGACCAGGTCCCGGCGGATCTGCTCCTGCCGGTCCAGCGTCCCGGCCATCTGGTCGAACGCCCCCGCCAGCTCGCGCAGCTCGCCCGCCGCGCGGATCTCCCCTACCCGGGCAGCCCGGTCGCCGGCCGCCATCGCCTGGGTCACCGCGATCAGCCGGGCGACCGGGCGGGTGATCCGCCGGGCCACCACCAGCGCGGTGACCAGGGCCAGCAGCGCGGCCAGCCCGGCCGCCCCGGCGATGGCCCGCAGCAGCGCGGCCTGCAGCACGCGGTCGGCGGCGTTCAGCCCCGAACCGGTGGACCGGGTCACCACCGTGCCCAGCCGGCGGCCGCCGACCACGACCGGCGCGCTGGCCTGCGCGCCCGCCCGGGCGAAGCCGCCCGAGGAGACGACGACCCGGCCGGCCGCATCGCGGATCTGCACGTCGGTGCCGGTGCTCGCGGCCAGGTCAAGAACGGGGGAAAGGCCGGCCCCGGCCCAGGTGCTGCCCCGGTCCCATGCCGCCCCGGCCGCCACCGCGATCGCCCCGGTCAGCTGCTCGCGCTGCCGGCTGGCCAGCGACGAGACGTCGGAGGCGGCGAACGCCGCGACCAGCCCGCCCAGCAGCGCCACCGCCACCAGCGCGACCGCGACGAACGCCAGCGCCAGCCGCAGCGCCAGCGTGCCGCCCCGGGCCCCGGGCCCCGCCGCGCCGGCCCCGGGCTCCGCCGCGCCGGCCGCGTCAGTCATCGCGGGCCAGCCCCAGCCGGTACCCGCCCCCGAGCACGGTCTGCACGATCACCGGATCGGCGGAGTCGTCCCCGACCTTGCGCCGCAGGTTCTTCACGTGCGAGTCCACGGTCCGCTCGTAGCCTTCGAACTCATACCCGCGCACCCGGTTGATCAGCTCGAACCGCGAGTACACCCGGCCCGGCACCGTCGCCAGCGCGGCCAGGATCCCCCACTCCGTCGGCGTCAGGCCCACCTCCCGGCCGCGCACCATCACCACCCGCCGCGGCTCGTCGATGACCAGCACCCCCCCGCCGTAACTGGTCACGCCGCGGGCGGCAGCCGGTCCGCCGCGGCGCAGGATCGCCTGAACCCGCAGCACCAGCTCCCGCGGGCTGAACGGCTTGGTCACGTAGTCATCGGCGCCCAGCTCCAGCCCGCGGATCCGGTCAGCCTCGCCGCTCTTGGCGGTCAGCATCACGATCGGCGTTGCCGCCGCCGCCCGCAGCTCGCGGGCCACCGCCTCCCCCGGCACGTCGGGCAGGCCGAGATCCAGCACCACCAGGTCCGGCGACGCGGCGGCCGCCAGGCTGATCGCCTCGGCCCCGGACCCGGTTGACAACACGGTGAACCCGGCCCGCTCCAGGTAGGACCGGACAAGCTCGCGCAGCTTGCGCTCATCCTCAACGACCAGCACCGTCGCCGCCACTACCCCTCACCTGCTCCCACGCCGCCACGTCCGGCCGATCCAGACCTACCCATGATCCCCGCGCGGCGGCCGCGGCCGGCGAACCGGCCGCGGCCGCACGGGTCACCCGGCCGACCGCCTCCATCCCGTCACCATGACAGCTTCACCCGGCCGACATCATCTCCGGGTGCACTGGCGGTGTCGGCACTGGCAGGTGGAGCGGCTCAGATGACCGGAAGCGACCTGATCGTGGCGGCACCGTGGATCGCGTTCGCCGTCGCAGTGGCCATCGTGTGCTTCCTCCTGCTCCGCTCGGACCGTGCCTCCCGAAGCGGGCCGCGGCCGCCCTCCCCGCCGTCCTCCGATCCGGCCGGCCCGGGGCGGGCGCGGCGTCGCATACGGGCGGACCGGGGCAAGGACAGCTGCCATGACCAGCAGGACGCGCGATGCCCCGAGAAGAACACGAGAGCCAGGCTGCGTTAGCGCCCGCCAAGCGGTAGCGGCGGTGATGAGATGCTGGCGAACGGGCACATTCCCCGCTGAATTTAACCCGCAGGTTATAATCGTTGGGTGAGCTGGGAGATCATCCTGGTCCCCGAGGTCCACGACTGGTTCATGGCGCTGGATGAGGTCAGCGCCAGCCTGATACGGGACTCGGTAGAGCTGCTCGCCGAGCGCGGTCCTTCGCTCGGCTGTCCCGCAGTGGACCGGATCACCGGCTCCATGCTGTACAACCTCTAGGAACTACGTCCCGGGTCCGCGGGAAAGACCGAGATCCGGATCCTGTTCATCTTCGACCCACAGCGCCAGGCCGTCTTGCTGGTGGCAGGCGACAAGGCGGGCGACTGGCCCGCTGGTACCGCGACGCCATCATGCTGGCCGAGGACTGCTACGCACGCTATCAGGCCACCCCGCCCGAGGAGATCCAATGACTGCGCGCTACCGGTGGGAAACCACGCTGGAGGAGCGGCGGCGCGCCGACCCGGGTATCGACGACCCGGCCCGCCGCGTGGCGGCCCGCAAGGTCCGCGACATCGGCTACCACCTGGCCCAGATGCGCAAGCAGCGGGGCATCACCCAGGCCGAGGTGGCCAGGGCGATGGGGGTCAGCCAGGCCCGGGTATCCCGGATGGAGCACGGCGACATCGAGCGGATGCAGGTCGAATCGATCGCCGCCTACGTCGCGGCCATCGGCGGGCACCTGCGCCTGGTCGCCGACTTCGACCAGGCCACCACGACATTCGTCGACTACACCGACGCGCTTACTGCCTGAGCATCCCGGCCCATGTCTGGCGCGTCGGCTTAACTCCTCGTTCGCCGCCACCATCGGATCGCGCTGACACGAGAAGAGTCCCTGCGGCGAACAGAGCCTGCTGATGTGGCAGAAGGCATCTGTGCGGTGGAGATCCCTGCCGTGATCGGCTGGAATGGCAACATTGGTCAGATCCCGGGGGGAGGAATTTCCATGAGTTCGTTCGATGTGCGCGTCTTCGCGATCCGGCGCAGGGCAGGGCGCGGCTTTAGAGGTGCGGTGGCGGGTCGCAGGCCGCGACAGCTTCCGCGCCGAGCTGGGCCGCGCGGCCCTCAAGGGCGCCGCACGCGATTACCTCCGTGTCCGGCGAGCGGCCCTGCGAGGACGGCTGCTCATGGAGATCGTGGCGCTCCCCGCTGCGGACCGCGGCCGGGTCGGGGACGCGCTGGCGCTGGCATCCCGGTTGTACGCGGGAACTGGCGGGGAGCAAGCCGCGTGGCGATGCCGTCACGCGATGACTGCGGGCCCGCGCACCTGCACCCGGCCCCTGTCGATTACCACGGCGCCGTCCTGCCTCGTGGTCTGGAAGAACGCGGTGTCACCATCGCCAGCCAGATCGTCAGCCAGCCAGATCGAGACCGTCAGCCGCTCGCCAGGCAGCACCGGGCGGCTGAACCGGCCGGACATCGACCGGAACCTGGCCGGGTCCGAGCCGCACAGCGCGTGCAGCAGGGCGCGGCCGGTGAACCCGTAGGTGCACAGGCCGTGCAGGATGGGCCGGCTGAAACCGCCCCTGGCGGCGAACTTCGGGTCGACGTGCAGCGGGTTGCGGTCCCCGGACAGCCGGTAGATCAGCGCCTGCTCCGGCCTGGTCTGCTGGACGATCCGGTAGTCGGGCTCCCGGTCCGGCCGCTCCCAGGGCAGCCCGGAGCCGCGCTCCCCGCCGAAGCCGCCCTCGCCCCGGATGAACATCCCGCTCCTGGCGGTCACCAGCGGCTCGCCCGTGGCGGCATCCACCGCCACGTTCTCTGTGACCACCAGCGCCCCGGACCCCTTGTCGTAGATACCCGTCACAGTGGATGTCGCGCGGACGGTTCCCGCGACCGGCAGCGGCCTGTGCAGCTGGAAGGCCTGCTCGGCGTGCACGAGCATGGCGCGGTCGAAGTCGCCGAGGCTGCGGCCGGTCCTTGCCTGGGCGACCAGCACGCCGAACGTCGGCAGCACCTTCTGCTCGATGCCCTCGCAGTTCTCCGTGGTGAACTCCAACTCCCGCAGCGGATCGTCCAGGCCCGCCCCGACCCCGACCGCATACAGCATCGCGTCCTTGCCGTCCCAGGACCGCACCTGCGGTTCGGTCGACACTCCCACCACGCTGTGATCAAGTCCCATGGGATCTCCGCAACCCGTCCCTGCATTAGAATATAGTTCTAGAAATAATTGTCAGATGGGGCACCGGAATGTCAATACCGTCACGGCCATGCCGGCGATCCCCCTGACCGGCGCGTCCGCCGCAGTGTGCCGCCGCTCGAGAACCCGGCCAGACGCCACCCCGGGAACCGCAGCTCACGCCACGGACACGGGCTACCACGGCTCGTTCTGATCAGGGACAAAGAAGCGGACCAAGGGGATGAGGAGCCGGGGGCAGAGATGAGAACCCATGGCCGCTCCGTGCGGTCCCTGTCTGCCCAGCGCAATGCCGGAGGCCGCTCAGCGGCCGGCGGCCGGGCGTACCGCGGCCCGGCGGGATGAGGCCGCGGCGGCTGACCGCCGTGGCGTCCCGGCGTCCGTGGCAGGCTTCACCGGACCGCCGGTCATGAGCCGCCGCGCGTACGCCATCACGGCATCGATGATCACGTTCGCCTGCCGACGGGTCCTGGCCGTGGCCACCTCCCTGGCACCCTCGCCGATCAGCGATGTCAACACGGCGGCGTACAGCCGGTCGAGGGAGGTATCGGACAATCGGAGCAGCGCGTCATTCCGGCCGATCCACTCGTGGCCACGCCGTCGCTTCATCACCTCGAAGCCCGGTGGGCTGTCGCCGGAGAAGAAGAGCATCGCCAGGTCCCTGCGCTGCCAGCTACCTTCGAGTACGGCTCGCGCGCCGGCCGAGAACAGCTCGAAAGGATCAGTCACGCCGGCCTTCTCCGCTTCCGCGACCGCCTTGCTCGCGGCCTCCTCGTGGGCGAGTTGATGTTGCTGCCACAACGCGATGAACAGCTCGCTCTTACCGCCGAAGTGATGATACAGGCTGCCCACGCTCGACCCGGCGCGCTCGACCACGTCCGCGATACTGGCATCGGTGAAGCCCCTCTCGGCGAACACCTCGCGGGCTGCTTCCAGCAGGGCCCGTTGCGTCTGCGCCGTCCGCGCCCACTTCCAGGAGCCAGCCGTGGCCCTGCCGCGAGTTTCCCGCGGCGCTGGTTCCACCGATGGACCTCCACCCTCCGAGCCGCGGGGCACAGGCTCGCGGCCAGTTGCCGGATCGTATTCCCGCCTCTTGACGGACAGGATTCCCGCTCGGAGTCTATCCAGGCCCGCCCGCGGCCCGGTCCCGCGGCTGGCCGCCGCAACCGGGAATCCCCGATTAGAACTGAATACTAGAACCATCTTCCGATCAGGATTGCATGTCAAGCTTCGCAGCTCCGACCGGTCGGGCCAGCGGCTACCACCCGGAATATTACGGACACGCACCCCCCACTACCCCGCTACCGGCAAAGCACGCCCTCACTACCTCGGTTGCCGACCAAGCACCAGCACGCCGGCCGTGGCGAACATACCTCCGTTGCCGAGAACAACGCTGATCTGGGGATCACCGGCCTGGGCCGCGGCCTCGCCGCGCAACTGGCGGACTCCCTCCTGGATGGCAAACATGCCGTACATACCGGTATGCGTGTAGGAGAGCCCGCCGCCGTTGGTGTTGAGCGGCAGGGACCCGCCGGGCTCGGTGTTGCCGTCCGCGATGAACGCCCCCGCTTCGCCCTTGCCGACGAAGCCAAGTGCCTCCAGCCCGTAGATGGGCACGTGCGCGAACGCGTCGTAGATCATCAGGTGATCGACGTCGGCGACGGTAATGCCCGCTTCGGCGAAGGCCGCCTCGCCGGCCCGCCGGAACGCCTGTGACTGCGTGAAATCCGCCATCTGCGAGATCATCGGCGTCTCCGACGATTCTCCCGTGCCGAGGATGTGCACGGCGGGCTTGGGGAACTGCGCGGCACGGTCCGCGGCAGCGACCACAAGCGCGCCGCCCCCATCCGTGACAAGGCAGCACTCCAGCAAGTGGAACGGGTAGGCCACCATCCGGGAGGCCAGCACGTCATCGACGGTGATCGGGCCGCGGAAAGCCGCGCGCGGGTTCCTCTCTGCCCACCGCCGCTGGGCGACGGCGACGTAGGCGAGCTGCTCGTGCGTCAGCCCGTACTCCTTCATGTAGCGCAGCGCCGGGATCGTGAAGGTAGTGATCGGCCCGGATGTTCCGTACGGCGCCTCGAACTGGCCAGGAGGAGAGGACGGTGCCTGCCTGGACGGCGTTACGCCGACCCGGGACCGGCCCGACTCCCCGTGGGTGATCAGGATGGTGCTCGCGTAGCAGGCCCGGATGGCCGCGACCGCGTGCCGTACATGCAGCAGGAACGAGGAACCGCCGACACCGGTGCCGTCGATCCAGCGCGGCGTGATGCCAAGCGCGTGCGCCACCTGGACCGGCCCGGGCGCGGCGACCGTCGCGATGCCGTCGATGTCACGCAGCGACAGGCCCGCATCTGCCACCGCGTTCAGCGCGCCCTCCACGTGCAACTGCAGGGCCGAGTGGCTGGGCAGCCTGCCGATCTGGTCTGTCTCGGCGGCGCCCGCGATGATGACTCCCTTTCCGCCGCTCATCGCGCCGCCCGGTCCCGGGCCGCGAGCTCGCCGGCCGGCCCGAACACCGGCAGGCTGACCTCGCCCCGTTGCTCGAACCTGACCTGCAGGGGCATGTCGAGCTCAAGCGCTTGCGGCGTGGCCGGCAGCCCGACGATGTTCGTCATCATGCGCGGCCCCTCCTCGAGCTGCACAACGGCGATCGCATAGGGCACCTCGTCCTCGAATCCCGGTGCCGGGCGGTGAGTGATCACGTAGGAATACAACGTGGCCCGGCCGCTCGCGGTGAACCACCGGACGTTCCGCGAGCCGCACGCCGGGCACACCGGCCGCGGATAGAAGTAGGGCCGGCCGCAGTCGGAGCACCGCTGGATGCGCAGTTCCCCGGCCGCGCAGCCGTCCCAGAACGGCTGCGTTTCCGGCGTGGGCACCGGGACGGGCTTGGCGGTCACGACCTCACCCCTGCCTGCCGAGCAGCGGGCCGAATGAGCGCTCCACCTGCGCGGCGAGCACGTCGGCATCCCACGGCCCGGTGCCGACCAGCCTGACCAGCGGCTCGGGATTGCTGTAGAGCGCGACCTCGTAGCCCGAAGCATGCACGATTCGGCCGTTGATCCACCCGGACCGCTCGCTGGCGAGATAGGCGACGATCGGGGCGACGTTGTCCGGTGAACGCTCGCCGGCATCGGCGGGGTGCGCCCGGCGCCGCTGCTGCGGTACCGATTCGGTCATGCGGGTCGCCGCGCCGGGTGAGACCGCGTTCACGGTGATCCCGTACTTGGCCAGGGCGTGGGCGGAAGAGTAGGTCAGGCCCACGATACCCATCTTCGCGGCGGCATAGTTCGGCTGCCCGGGGGCGCCATGCAGGCCGGACACCGACGTGAAGTTGATGATCCGGTTCTGTGCGGACTCATCGTGCCGCGAGCGCCAGTGCGCCGACGCGAACTTGGTCGTGTTGAAGGTGCCCTTCAGGTGGACGCGGAGGACGTCGTCCCACTCCTGTTCTGTCATGTTGAAGACCATCCGGTCCCGCAGGATGCCGGCCGCGTTGACCAGGACATCCAGGCGGCCGAGGCCCTCGACTGCCGCACGGATCAGCTCTTCGGCGGCCGCGTGGTCGGACACGTCCGCGCTGTTGGCGATCGCCTTGCCCCCGGCGTCGGTGATCTCCCTGACCACCTGCCGCGCCGGTTCCGCGTTGCTGCCTGACCCGTCGAGGGCGGCTCCGAGGTCATTGACGACCACGGCCGCTCCCTGCCTTGCCAGCAACAACGCCACCGACCTTCCGATCCCGCGCCCGGCACCGGTTACGATTGCGACCCGCCCATCCAGCCGTGTCATGACGCCGCCAGCCTCCTTATCGCGTATCGCGTCCGATATTAGAATTTATTTATAGAATGAACTTCTAATTATTACACCGCAGCCGTCAAGCCCCGGCCGCGCCGGACACCGGTCCCCTGGTGCATGCCAGGCAGATGCGGGTACATGCCAGTCCGCAGCTCTGGCGGGCGGTCGTCACCTCGGCAGCGCTGCGGTCATGCAGGGAGTCCTCCCGGCAGCATTGCGGTCATGCGGGGAGTCCGCCCAGCGGTGTCGCGCGCATGCGCGAGTCCTTTTCAGATGCCGATCCGCTGCACCAGCTGCTCCCGGTGGTAAGCCGGGTCCCCGAACAGCAACTGGGACGAAGTCGCTCGCTTGAAGTACAGGTGAGCATCGTGTTCCCAGGTGAAGCCGATACCGCCGTGTATCTGGATGTTCTCCGCAGCTACCTGGAAGAACGCCTCCGAGCAGTGCGCCTTCGCCAGGCTGGCAACGGCGGGCAGCTCGTCGGAACCGGCGGCGGCGGCCCAGCCGGCATAGTAGGCGGCGGTGCGCGCCGTCTCGATGTTCAGCAGCATGTCCGCGCACTTATGCTTGATGGCCTGGAAGGAGCCGATGGGCCGGCCGAACTGATACCGGGTCTTCGCGTAGCTGACGCTCATATCCAGGCAACGCTGCGCCCCGCCGACCATCTCGGCGGCAAGCGCGATCGCGGCGAGGTCAAGCGTTCGCGCCAGGGCCGCCGGGGCGACCCTGGGATCGCCGATGAGCCGGGCCGGCGTCTCGTTGAACTCCAGCCTGGCCTGGGTCCTGGTCATGTCCAGCGTCGGCAGCCGGGTCCGCTGCAAGCCAGGCGCGGCTGCGCCGACGGTGAAGAACCCGATGCTGTCGCCTGTCCGCGCCACTACCACGATGAGGTCGGCCACGTGGCCGTCGAGAACGTAGTTCTTGTGACCCGTCAGCGCGTAGCCTCCGCTGGCCGGACGCGCCTCAAGCCGGACGCCGGCCAGATCCCACCGCCCGTCGTCTTCCGCGATCGCCAGCGCCGCGATGACTTCTCCGGACGAGATGAGGGGCAGCAGCTCCTTCTTGGCCTCGTCGTCACCCGCCAGCATGATGGCGTTCGCGGCCAGCGCGACCGTGGAGAAGTAGGGCGCGCACAGCAGAGCAGCCCCCATCTCCTCCAGCACGATGGTGAGTTCCGCAGGTCCCGAGCCAGTGCCACCGTACCGCTCGGGGATGGTCAGCCCGAGTAGTCCTAGATGGCCGGCCATCAGCGCCCATACGTCGCGGTCGTAGCCGTCCGGTGTCTCCATCAGCCTGCGCACCTCGCTGATCGGCGACTTATCCGCCAGGAAGCGGCGCACCGAGTCGCGGAGTTGCTCTTGCTCGTCGCTGAATGCCAGATCCACGTACTGCTCCTTGTCCGTCTCAGCCCTTCGGTTCGTAGTCGCGGGAGGCGGGTGCCGGGCCTGGCGCACCGCGGGCAGCCGGGGCGGGCGCACCGGGGCCGGCCGGGGCGGGCCACACAACGCGACCCCCGGTTACCCGCTCCAGGTAGCCAGGGCACAGGCCCGGCGCGGCCTCGATAACGACGAAGGCACCGTCCCGGATGTCGGCAGTAACCAGATCGGTGTACACCCGGTCAACCACCCCTGACGCGGTGAGCGGGTAGCTGCAGCGCGCCACGAGCTTGGGCTGCCCGGCTCTGGTGACATGCCGGCACATCACCAGCACCCGCCTGGCCCCTGCGGCCAGGTCCATCGCGCCGCCCACGGCAGGGAGCTTGTCCCCTGGCATCGCCCAGTTCGCGAGGTCACCGCGTTCGGACACCTGGAAAGCGCCCATCACCGTCACGTCGAGGTGGCCTCCGATGATCATTACGAACGCCTCGGAATGGCTGCAATAGCAGCCCCCGGGCAGGAGCGTGACCGGGTTCTTGCTCGCGTCGATGAGCTCAGGATCCGCCTCGCCCGGCCCGGGCGGCGGACCGATCCCGAGCATGCCGTTCTCGCTGTGGAACACCACCTCCCGGCCCGCAGGGATATGCCGGGGTATCAGGGTGGGCAGGCCGATCCCCAAGTTGACGTAGCTGCCGGGAGGGAGGTCACGGGCGACGTGCGCAGCGACCTGGTCCATCGTCCAGGGGCGCGGGGCGAGCTCGCGATCGCCGCCGACGGCTGGTGTCACTGTCATGAGCGCACTTCCTTACCGGGCAGGTGCCCAGACCACGCGGTCGACGTAGATCCCTGGCGTGATGATCTGCTCGGGATCGAGATCGCCGGGCTCGGCCACCGGCTCGGCCACTTCTGCCACGGTCAGCGCGGCCGCCGCCGCCATGGTCGGCGCATAGTTCCGGGCAACCGAGTGGTAGATGAGGTTGCCCCAACGATCCGCGCGCTGCGCGCGGATCAGTGCGACGTCGGCCGGCAATGCATGCTCCAGCAGGTAGTCACGGCCGCCGAAGCGCCGGGTTTCCTTACCCCGGGCCACCTGTGTGCCGACCCCGGTCGGGGTGTAGAAGGCGGGCAGGCCGGCGGCGGCGGCGCGGATCCGCTCGGAGAGCGTGCCTTGCGGCACCAGTTCGAGTTCGACCGTGCCTTCGGTGTACCGGCGTTCGAACCATACCGAGCCGGTGGATCTCGGGTAGGAGCAGATGATCCGGCGCACCCGGCCGGCCCGGAGCAGGGCCGCCACGCCCCGGTCACCGCTGCCCGCGTTGTTGGCAATCACGGTCAGGTCCGTGGCCCCCTGATCGACCAGAGCATCGATCAGAGCACACGGCACGCCTGACTCGCCGAAGCCAGAAATCATGATCGTGGCGCCGTCCGGCACGTCAGACACGGCGTCGATCGCCGACCTGACCTGCTTGTCGATGACGCCCGTGGCCGAGCAGGCAGGCGAGCGGGCTCGCCCTGGCCCCGCCGCGGGCGTCGTCATGGCTCCGGTCATCCTGGATACCAGGTCAGCGGGTACGGAACCGGCTCGGCTGAGCTGTAGTCGATACCGCGGATGCCCTTCGCCGAGAACATGAGCACATCCGGCGCGCCGAGAACGATCTCGTCGGCGAAGTTCATCTCGATGCGCTGCACCGCGGCCCAGTCCTGCGTGGCCTGCGCCGAACCGGGAACCTGCGAGTTCGCAGCGTTCAGCGCGGCCTGCAGGCCGGGGATAACCGTGAAGCCATTAGTCGGCCCCGGCTCGAAGAACGTCGCCTGGATGGCGATATGCGTGGCCAGCAGGGTCACTCCGACGAACTGGTACTTGCCCGAGAGGATCTGGGTGACCCAGACGTTTTGCGGAGGGGCCGAGACCGTGAGGTTGACGCCTATCTTCGCCCACGCGGCCTTGACTGCATCGCAGGCCAGCGCCTGCCCGAGCTGCGGGGAACAGCTGATGGCCGCGGAGAAGCCGTGCGGGTAGCCTGCCTGCGCCATCAACTGGCGGGCCTTGGCCAGGTTGTAGGGGTACTCATAGGCGAGCGCGGGGACGTAGCCCACCTGGCCGGGTGTCTGCTGCTCCTCGTCCAGCAGCCAGTACCTGCCGTACAGCGCGGTCATGATGGCGGGCCGGTCGAGCGCGTACGCCAGCGCCTGCCTGACCTTGAGCGACCCGAGGGCCTGGGGCGGCGTCTTCCCGGAGGCATCCGCGACCGAGATGGTGACCGGGCCGAACGTGCCCGGCTCGGCCGTTACGTTGAACCCGCTTGACTGAGCCGTGGAGATCTGCGAGTACTCACCCTGCATGACCTGGATCTGGCCGGAGGTCAACGCGGCGAGCGCAGCGGAAGGGTCGCTGATGACCTTGATGACGACCTTCTGCCAGTGCACCGCCGCCTTGTCGTAGTAGTACGGGTTGGGCACGTAGACATAGGTGGAGTCCGCGATTGTCGCGGCAGCATCGAGCATGTACGGCCCGGCGCCATGCGTCGACGAGGCGAGCGCCGCCTTGTCCGCCAGGCCTGCGGGGCTGATGACCCAGCCTGGGTTGTGGTTCTGCGTGAACGTGTACGGCAGCGCCGCATCCGGTGTGCTCAGCCGGATTTCCAGCCTGAGCGGCCCGAGCACGTTGATGGCAGTGACCCCGTGCAGGTACTGGCCGTTACCGGGGTTGGTCATCATGTACTCGATGTCGGCCTTGGCGCCGGCTGCGGTGAGCGCGCTGCCGTCGCTGAACCGGACGTGCGGGCGGAGGTTCATGACGAATGTCGTGTTCCCGGTGCCGACATAGCCCCAGGACAGGGCGAGCCCCGGACTGAGGCTTCCGTTAGCGTCCGCGACGATGAACGGTTCGTAGGCGATGTCGTCGTACCATTCCTCCGGGACCGCGTCCTGAGACAGGGCGGGATTGATCGTGGTCGGCGGAATCGAGGACGCGAAGGTCAGCGTGGTGCCGACTCCCGTCGGCCCGCTTTGGCTGCTGCCCGGCCCGCCGCATGCGGCGGCCAGGACGGCCAAGCTGGCGAGCATCGCCATGTGGCTGGCTCTTCTCATGCCTTCCTCCTTGCGAGTCACAGTCATGGTCATGCGGGGCGTGGTTCCTGCTGCGACGCCAGTTCGCTCGCCCGGTGACAGGCGCACAGCGGCCCCCCCTCCCAGACCGGCTGCAAGGCCGGCCTGATCTGACGGCAGATATCGATGACGTAAGGGCAGCGGGCCGCGAATACGCAGCCAGCGGAGGTGCCGGCGGCCTGGCCGCTGGCAGGGATCACTCGGCGCAGGGTGCGCTCGCGCTGGATGCCAGGGTCGAAGTCAGGCACCGCGTCGATCAGCATCCGGGTGTACGGGTGGGTGGGCTTGTAACAGACCAGCTCGGCCGGCCCGACCTCCATCACGCGGCCGGAGTAGAGCACCAGGACGCGGTCGGCGAAGTACCGCACGACCGCGATGTTGTGCGAGATGAACAGGTAGCTGAGCGACAGCCGGCGCTGGAGGTCATCGAGCAGGCCCAGGATCTGGGCCTGGATTGAGACGTCAAGCGAGCTGACCGGTTCGTCGCACAAGACCAGCCGCGGCGACCACAGGAGCGCGCGCGCGATCACGACCCGCTGCCTCTCCCCGCCCGACATCTCACCCGGGTGCTTGACGCTGGCGGAGGCCGGCAGCCCGACCTGCTCCAGTATCGCGCCCACCCGCTGCCGGACCTCGGCTCTGCTGAGAGTGCGATCGGTCAGCAGCGGCTCGGCCAGTGACTGGCCGACGGTCCTTGTCGGGCTGAGGGCGCGGAACGGGTCCTGGTAGACGATCTGCAGATCCCTGGCCACGGACTGCCGCTGCCGCCACCGGCTGATCTCCTGACCGGCGAACCAGATCTGACCGGAGGTGACCGGCACCAGCCCGAGGACTGCCTTGGCGATCGACGTCTTGCCTGAGCCGGACTCGCCCACGACGGCCAGGGTCTCGCCGCTGCCGATGGCCAGGCTGACACCGTCCACAGCCCGGTGCGGCGGCCGGAACCGGCTGGCGCGGTAATCGACGCTGACCTGCTCCAGGCGGAGCAGCATCCCGCCCGCGTCCAGGTCGCGGCCCGCGGCGGCCTCGCTGGTCATCGGCTGGCCTCTGCGATCAGCTCGGCGTAGTGGACGCAGCGGGTGGCGCGGCCATCGGCAAGGCCGGTCAGCGTGACGTCACCGGCGCGGCAGTCATCGGCAGCCAGGCTGCAGCGAGGCGCGAACCGGCAGCCAGGCACCCAGCTACCAGGCACCGGGACGGTCCCCGGTATGGCCAGCAGCTTGCCTCCGGGTACCCTGCGCTGCGGATTGGCCCGCAGCAGCGCCCGGGTGTAGGGGTGAAGCGGATCCCGGATGAGCTGGGTCACGGTGCCTTCCTCGACGACCTGGCCCGCGTACATCACCACCGCCCGGTCGCAGGTACCCGCGACCACGCCCCAGTCGTGCGTGATCAGCAGCAGGGCCATCTTCCGTTCCGCGCGCAGGGCGCGCAGCAGGTCGAGGACTTCGGCCTGGATCGTCACGTCAAGCGCGGTGGTCGGCTCGTCGGCAACCAGCAGCCTGGGCTCGCTCGCCAGGGCCATGGCGATCTGCACCCGCTGAGCTAGGCCGCCGGACAGTTGATGCGGGTACAGCCGGGCTACCTCGGCCGGCGCGGCGATCCGCACGCTGGCCATCAGCTCAAGCGCGTGGCTCCTGGCGGCCGACCGCCGCAGGTGGCTGTGGGCGCGGACGACCTCGGCGATAGCGGAGCCGACGGTGAAGCACGGATCGAGGCTGACCGCCGGATCCTGCGCCACGTACCCGATGCCGGGCGTGCGCTTGCCCTGGCCGGGAGACAACCGCCGCTCGCCGTCGAACCAGCACTGCCCTCCAGCCAGCCGCGTTCCCGGCGGCAGCAGTCCCACCACGGCGAGCGCGGTGAGCGTCTTGCCGCAGCCGGACTCCCCCACCACCCCCACGGCCTCGCCCGCCTTCACCTCGAAGGACACGTCAGTGGTCAGCGGCCGGCCGGTCCGGTCCGAGACGGAAATCCCGCGCAGGCTCAGCAGCGCGCCGGGGCCGGCGGCATGAACAGCCTGCGGCTCCGTTACCTTGCCCGCTGCCCGGCCGGCGCGCGCCCGCCGGGTTTCCAGCGACCACGCCTCCGCCAGCGAATCGCGGATGGCGTCGCCGAGCAGCGCGAAGCTCAGGATGGTCAGAGCCACCGTCAGCCCGGTGGGGACCAGCAGCCAGGGTTGCTGGTCCAGGACCGACTGCGCGTCGCCGATCATCCCGCCCCACGATGGGGTGGGCGGGCTGACCCCCAGGCCCAGGTAGTTCAGGCCCGTCTGAACCGTCAGCGTCACCCCGGCGGTCAGCGTCAGGTTCACCGCTAGCGGGCCGGCCACTCCTGGCAGGATGTGCCGCCACAGAATCCGCGGCGTGGACACCCCGACCATGCGGGCGTTCGTCACGTACTCCGCCTCGCGCAGCGGAAGGGCCGCCCCGCGGACGATGCGGTAGATCGACGGCGCGTAGATGAATCCGAGCGCCATCATCGCGGCGGTCTCCCCGCCGACTGGCAGCGCGAACACCATGAGCAGGATCACGATCGCGGGGATTGCGAGGCCCAGATCCGCCACGCGGCCAAGGACCGCGTCCAGCGCCCGCCCCCGGTAGGCCGACAGCAGGCCGGACGGTACCCCGAGGACGACGGCGACGCCGAGCGCTTCCCCGATACCCTCGATGCTGATCACGCCGCCGTAAAGCAGTCGGCTCAGCACGTCCTCGCCGAGCTGGTCGGTGCCGAGGAGATGATGCAGTGACGGCCCGCTCAGCACGGAGCTGAGGTCTTCGGCGTCCGGCGGGTACGGCGCGATGATGGGGGCCGCGAGGCAGGCCATCAGTACCAGGAGCAGGAACGCGGCGGCAGTCATGCCGAGCCAGTGCCGGCGGAAGCTCCGCGCGAAGGCGCGCCAGCTGGCGCCGCGGATCTCGGCGGGCGGCGGCCCGGTTGCCGCGGCTGTCACCGCACGCTCCTGACCCGGGGGTCGAGCGCGGCGTACATGAGGTCCGCGGCCAGGCTGACGACCACGACCATGATGGTGAACACCAGGCTGATGCCCTCGATCACCGGCAGGTCGTGGGTGGTCGCAGCGAGCACGAGCTCACTGCCGAGACCGGGCAGCACGAAGACCTGCTCAACGAAGACCGATCCGCTCAGCGCGCCGACGAAGCTCAGGCCGATCATCGTGACGACAGGGATGCCGGCGTTCCGCAGCGCGTGCCGGAAGATGATCGACCGCTGGGAGACGCCGTTGGCGCGCAGCGTGCGGATGAAGTCGCGGTTGAGCACGGCCAGCATCTGGTCGCGGGTCTGCTTGGCGATGAAGGTCATCAGGCCGAGCCCGAGCGCGATCCACGGCAGGATCAGCGACCGCAGCCATTGCAGCGGCGATGCGTTGAAGGTGACATAGCCGGTGGCGGGCAGCACCCGCAGCGTCACGGCGAACAGCAGCACCAGCCCGATCGCGATCCAGAACGACGGTGCGGCAATTCCGATGATGGAGCCGACGTCAACGGTCCGCGCGATGACCCGGCCTCTGGTGGCGCTGGCGACGCCAAGGCCGACGCCGAGGATCGACGCGAGGATCAGGCTGCCGCCGAGGACCGACAAGGTGACGGGCAGCCGCTGGCCTATGACGGCGGTCACCGGCTCGCCGTTCAGGTACGCCGTCCCGAGGTTCCCCGTGAACAGCCGGGCCAGCCAGTGCCAATACTGCTCGTACAGCGGCTGGTCAAGGCCCAGCCTGGCGGAGAGCTGCTGTACCTCCTGCCGGGTCGCGTTGGTGCCGAGCAGCAGGCTGGCCACGTTCCCCGGTGTGATGGCCTCGAAGAAGAACGTGATGGACGGCACGAGCACTATCAGGACGACGCAGAGCGCCAGCCGCCGCAGCAACAGCCGGGCCATGATCACCTCGCAGGCAGTGATGACGGACCGCGGGAATTCACCGGCCGGCTCGCCCGGCCGCCTGGCCGCTGGGCTCTCGTGGCAGCCCGAGGACGCGCTCGGCCATGATGTTTCGCTGGATCTCGCTGGTGCCGGAGTAGATCGTGCCGGCCCGGCTCGCCAGGAAGACCTCCTGCCAGCGGGTCAGCGCGTAGCCGCTGCCTGTCGGCCGGATCATCCCGGCCGGCCCGGCGAGGCCCAGGGCGATCTCGCCGAAGCGGCGGTGATACTCGGTACGGAACGCCTTGACGATCGACGCCTCCGGGCCGGATTCGCCGCCCCTGAGCATCCGGCCGACCAGCCGCAGGCCGTGGAACCGCATCAGCGAGATCTGCGTGTACGCCCAGCCCAGTTGCTGGCGCACCAGCGGGTCCCCGGTGCGCCCCGCGGCTTCTAGTTCGTGCACCAGGTCCCAGAACTCTAGCTCGAAGCCGAGGTAGACCGTGGTGGCATGGCCGCCGCGCTCGAATCCGAGTGTGGTCATGGCTGCCCGCCACCCGTTGTTGACTCCGCCGATGACGTTGAACAACGGCGCTCTGGTCCCGTCGAAGAAGTCCTGGCAGAAATGTGAGTCGCCGGTCATCTGCCGCACCGGATGCCACCGGACGCCGTTGTCCGGCGAGAACCGGGCCAGCACGTAGCTGATCCCGCGGTGCCGTGGCGCCGCCGGATTGGTGCGGCACAAGATGAAGATCATGTTCGAGGACTGGGCGCCTGACGTCCAGATCTTCTGGCCGGTGATGACGATCTCATCTCCGACGACCTCGCCCCTGGTCTCGATGGCCGCCAGGTCAGAACCGTGGTCTGGTTCGGAGTAGCCCTGGCAGTACCGGTCCTCACCGGAGACGATCCGCGGCAGGAAATACGCCTTCTGTTCCGGCGTGCCGTGCGCGAGCACGGCCGGCCCGACCAGCCGCTCCCCCATCCCGCGCTCGACCCGGGGCAGCCCGGCACGGATGCACTCCTCGGCGAACACCAGCGTTTGGACCGGTGTCAGCCCGCCGCCGCGGTACTCGACCGGCCAGTTCGGGCATACCAGGCGGGCATCAAGAAGCCGACGCTCCCACTCGGCGTACTCCGGGCTCGCCATCGCGATGGCGCGGCCCGGTGAACCATAGGACTCCGCGTTCCACTGGATCATCGCGGCCAGTCCGTCCGGCGCGTTGGCGGCGATCCACTCCCTGATGTGGCCGCGATAGTCGCTCGCCTCCTTGCCCAGATCGACCGCGCCGATCCGGGCAACCGCGTCCACGGCGCTCATCGGGCGGCTCCATGGTCCTGGTACAGCGGCGACGACAGCTTCATCTGCCGTGACATCATCCGCATCTCCGCGATTAGCGTTCCGTCCGCGTCACGCGCACGGCTGTCGAACCACAGCACCTCGGTCTTGGGGGTCTGGCTGAGCGCCATCACCTCGCCGGTCACCGTGTAGGTGTGACCGATGAGGACAGGCCCGTGGCGGAAGCGGATCTCGATCGCGCCGAAGAGGCCGACATGCGGGCCCATCCTCTCCTTGGCGGGCGCGAGCAGCCGCGCGTACAGCAGCTCCACGACGGCCGAGACAGATGCGACCGGGCCGCCCCAGGGAGAAGAACCCGTGTACCAGTCCAGCGGCTCGGTCATGGCGCCCTGGCTGATTGATGACCGCATCCGCTCTCCGCTTGCCGTCAGGGTCAGCTCGCCCAGGCTGTCGCCGACCTTGAGCTGGCTCAGCATCCGCAGCTCGGACGGGGGGACGGGACGCAGATCCCGGCTGCGCAGCGCGGAAGGCTCGGCCGGGTTCCCGATGCTCGCCGTTCCCTCGCCGACGATGATGCCGTTGCCGGTGGTAGCCCAGGCGCGGACCTGGGCGTCGGCCGCGCCAGCCGGCGGGCGTTCGACGAAGGCCTGCACCGGCTCGTTGTCGATGGTCGCGTTGCGGAAGTACAGCGACAGGCTGCCCGTCTCGAACCAGCCCGGGCCGAATGCCTGGACCAGCAGCGGCGGGAACTGGTCCATGTGCACGCTGCCGGCCACCGTGCCGCCGCGGAACCCCAGCGCCACGGCAGTCTCGTCGTCATGAATGCTGCCGGCGATGCTCGCCGCCAGGTTCCGCGGCCGCCGGACGGGCCCGGCGATTACGTCATTCTCGGAGGTCACCACGACTCCTTGTCTTGTGAGAATCCCGGTGCCGGCCAGGGCTCAGCGGTAGGGCGCAACTGCCGGGATGGTCATTGGGCCGCCCGCGCGGACGACTCCTTCGCTGATCACGCGTTTGATTTCGGCCGGCGGCAGGCCGATTTCCTGCAGGATCTGCTCGCTGTGCTCGCCGACGCCAGGCGGGACGAGCGCGTCCTCACGCTGCGTGCGGGAGAACCGGGCCATCCGGCCGGACACGTACAGCTCGCCACCGAGGCCCGAGCTGATCCGCTGATGGATCGTCCACCGCTGGAACTGCGGGTCGTGCGGAAGCTCGCTGGCCGGCCGGGCCCTGACCGCAGGGACGCCGACGGCGTTCAGCCGCTCGCAAACGTCAGCAGCCTGCTGACCAGCGAAATAGCCGACCAGCGCGGCGACGACTGCGGCATCGTCTGCCGCGGCTGGCCAGTCGCCCAGGTCAGCCAGCCCAAGCAGCGCCTGCTGTCCGGCCAGGGTCGTCGCCTGGATTCTGATCCACCCGTCCCGCGTACGGTAGAACCGGTCCGCAGGTCCCGGGCCGCGGAAGTCCGCCCCGCCGGTGATCGGCGCTGGCCGACCCGCCACCCTGATCAGCTCCTCGCACTGCAGCAGCGCCGAGGTACCTGCCAGCGAGACCGACCCCTGCTGCCCCGTTCCGGTACGCGCGCGATGCAGCAGCGCGATGCAGACACCGAGCGCCGCCAGCGTGGCTGTGGCGGTGTCGTTGACGGCCAGGGTCAGCATGACGGGCTCACCAGTGCCGCCCTGCGCCGTCATGATCCCGCTCATCGCCTGAAGCACCGTGTCGAAGCCCGCCTCGTCGCGCAGCGGCCCGCGGTCGCCAAAGGCCGTGATCGACATCGACACGATGTCCGGCCTGAGCTCCCGCAGCCGCCGGTAGCCGACACCCAGGCGGTCGGCCACGCCCGGGCGGTAGTTCTCGATGACGACATCGGCGTCGCGCACCAGTTCGGCCAAGATCGCCTGCCCTCGGCCTGACCGCAGGTCAAGGGCCAGACCGCGTTGACCGCGGATGTACGGAAACCCATGCTGCCTGAAGCTGTCGCCCTCCGGGATCTCGACCTTGATCACGTCGGCGCCAAGCTCGGCCAGCAGGGTACCCGCGTAGGGGCCAGCCAGCACGACGCCGAGGTCGACCACGCGCAGCCCGGCCAGCGGACCCGCTTGGCGGCCCGCCGGGCCCCCACGGCCGGCCAGCGGCTGCCAGCTCGGCGGCTCGCCGTCCCGCTGGCCAAGCCGCGGGGCGGGCGACGGGGCACGCGGCGGGGTGACACTGAGCTGAACCGGATTACCCGGCATCGTCACTGGGCCGTGGTCCGGATCGGTCACCGTGACGGACATGCCGATCGCCCGGATCTGCGGGTGGTCGAGCCAGGCGTCCCGGTCGGCGAGCAGCGCCACCGGGCAGCCGACCGCCTTGAATGCGGCCAGCCAGTCGGCCGCGCTCTTGCTCGCGAACGCAGCCTCGAACCGCGGCCGGACCACGGTCCGCCGCATCGGCCCGATCACCGCCTCAAACCCGTCACGGGCCGCGCGCTCAAGCAGGTCGGCGAAGCCGAGCACGCGCAGCGCGATTTCCTGGAATTTGGGGGTGAGCGCGGCCAGGAACAGCCACTGCCCGTCGGCACACTGGTAGCGGGTATACATCGGGCTGTGCCCGCCGGGGCCTACCGCGGTGTTCAGGTCCTGCTCTCCCGGCCGGACAACCATCTGCAACGGGCTGGCCACCATCGTGCCGTGCACGCCACCGACCGTAACCACCTGCCCGCATCCGGAACCCTCACGCTCGACCAGGGCGGCGACCGCGCAGCACGCCGCCCAGCATGCCTGTATGTACAGCAGATGGGGGTATACCGGATCGACAGGACCGCCATCGACGGACGACTGCCGCAGCGACGTGCCCATCGCGGCGGACAGTAGCTGGCCGGACTCATGCCCGCCAGCCCAGGGAGCCGTGTCGAGGAACGGCGGCACGTCCAGGTAGACCAGCCGGTTATTGGCGGACACAACGCGCCTGGGCTCGGCCGCCTGCCAGCAGGCCGCTATCGCCGGGCTCGCGACGCATACGTCCGCGCCGCGAAGCAATGCCGCGAGCCGTTCCTGATCCCGGTCGCTAGCGTAGTCAAGCACCAGGCTAGCCTTACCGCGGCCCCACATCAGGAATCCGGGACGAGCACGGTCCCTGTCACCGGTCGGCGGTTCGACCTTGACGACCTCGGCACCGAAATCGGCCAGCAGCATCGCCGCCATCGGTCCGGCTATTCCGCTGGCGAGTTCCACGACACGAATCCCGGCGAGTGCCGGCTCCATCTGCTACCCGCCTCCTCGACGATCCGGCGCCGCAGCTTTCTCCAGACACAGGGGACGACTTTAAATCGTGCACTAATAACTGAGTATGACGTACCGTATGCGGGTCAGGGAAGGGGTGTCAATAGCCCGACAGGACCGCGGGATGCTGACGGGCGGTCCCGCTCCGTGGCCTTCCCTGACAGTGAGTCCTGCCAGGGGGCCAGGCCCGTCGCTACCCGGCAGGCGCTCATGGACGCCCGCGCTCCGCTGCCTGGTCAGCACCCAGGGATCCCGCGCTCCGCCGCCTGGTCAGACGCTCACTGGTCTGCCTCCGCTGTCCTCAGCCGCTCAGAGGGCGTGCCTGCGCTGCCCCATAATGAGCGTAGGACGTCCTTTGTGCTCCGTATACGATGCACGCAACGCATGCGGCCCAGGGCTCGGCCGCGAACACGGAGGTGGCATGTCAGCCGAGGCGCCAACCCCGATCACGAGGCCCGCGAAGCTCGGCGAGATCGCGGCAGACCGGCTCCGGGAGCGGATCTTGCGCGGGCATCTGGCACCCGGGAGCCCGCTCTCGCAGGAGATGCTGGCGCGGGAGTTCGGGATCAGCCGCACTCCCATGCGGGACGCGCTGAAACTACTTGAGCGCGATGGCCTGATCCAGCTCGACAGCTCCGGCCTGGCCACGGTGGCCGACCCGAAGGACGACGATGCCAGGGATCTGCTGCGGATACGCGAGGTCATCGACTCGGTCGCGGCGCAGCGCGCGGCCATGCTCGCCGAGCCGCTGCGCCGGGAACTCGCCCTGATACTCCAGCCCATCGTGGACGAGATGAGCGATGCCGCGGCGGCCGAGGACCGGTACCGGTTCCGGGTTGCCGATAGCCGCTTCCACGTGGCGATCCTGCGGCGCTGCGGCCTGAACGAGCTCGACCGCTGCCAGGCATTCGTCCATACCACTGCGCTGTCGATGTACGCCGTGCGACCCCCCTCACCGGGTCATCTTGCCGCGTCATCGCGGCAGCACGGCGCGATAAGCGCCGCGATCGTATCCGGCGATGCGGAACTCAGCGCCCAGCGGGCCGCCGAGCATGTCCGGCACGCCTACAAGTACTACTACGGGACCGGGCGGCGGACAGCGCTCAGCCCCATGCCCGGGGCGCGAGATCCTAAGCTCGCCGAGCGCATCGCCGCCGCGATCGAAGCGGATGTCGTCAGGGCCGGCTGGCAGGTCGGGCAGGTGCTCGGCTCGGAGGAACAGCTCATGGCCCGGTACGGCGTCGGCCGCGCGGTGCTGAGGGAGGCGGTGCGGCTTGCCGAGCACCGCCAGATCGTCCGGCCGCGGCGCGGCAGGAACGGAGGGCTGGTCGTGGTGGAGCCGGACCAGTCAGCGGTGACCGAGTCACTGGCGATCTTCCTTGAATACGCGCAGGCGGACCTCGAAGACTTGCTTGAGGCGAGGGCGGTGCTTGAGGCCTTCTCCGCCGCAACGGCTGCCGTCGGCCGCCCGGGCGGATCGCACCTGGCCGAGCTGAACCGGGCAGCGCAGCTCTGGCGTGACTGCGCCGCTCCCGCGGCGCACCGCTTCCACGAGACGGTGGCGGGCCTGTCAGGCAATGCCGCACTGTCGCTGTTCATCACCGCGATAGCCGCGCTGAGCGACCGGCTCGGTATACCGCATCCGGCCGAGGACGGCCCCCGCACGGCCGACCCGGTGAGCCACGCGGCGATCGCCGCGGCGATAACGTCGGGTGAAGCCGACCAGGCCGGGGCGCTGATGCGAGCGGACATGTCGTTCTTGCGACAGGTCACCCGCATCCGCGACACCGCTGCTGAGCCCGCGGGCAACGAAGTCGCGCAGCGTCCCGCGGATGCGATCGCGGCGCGGATACGCCGGGAGATCGTCGACCGCGGCTGGCCGGTCGGCGAGAGCCTGGGGTTCGAGGCCGACCTCATGGCGCGGTACGGGATCGGGCGCGCTCAGTTCCGTGAGGCCGCCAGGATCCTTGAGAACCACTCCGTGATCGGGATGCAGCGCGGTGCCGACGGCGGGATGGTGGTAAGAGCGCCGGACGGACGCGCCGTCGTCCGGGCAGTCTCGTTGTACCTGACCTACCAGGGCATCAACACCAGCCACATCCGTGACCTGCGTGCCCAGCTCGAAGCGGCCGTGCTGCAGCTAGCCATCGAACGGCTCACGCCCGACGGCGTGCAGCGGCTGAATGACGTGATCGAGCGCGAGCGCACTTGGCCCGACAGCGACTTCCCGGCCGTTTCGCATGATCTGCACGCTGTCATCGGCGAACTCAGCGGCAACCTCACGCTGGGCCTGCTGCAGTCCATAGCCATGCAGCTCAGTGCGGAGCGGCTGCGCTCCGGTGATCCGCGCCGGGTGACGGAGCCACCCGGCGCGGTCCGCCGCGCCCACCGGGCCATCGTGCAGGCGATCATCGATCGCGATGTGCCGCTGGCGCTCCGGCGGATGAGCAAGCACCTCGGCGCGATAGCGCGCTGGACAATCGACAGCCCGCCGCACCGGTAACGACGGCTCCCGTTGCCTCGGGTAACCCTGATCGCCCGTGACCTGGACTGACTGGCGAGGTCGCAGGTGTTGACCTGCAGGCAGACGCGGTTATATAGTCTCCTCAGTGTGCTATTAAACGCCTTCGATGACTCTCCGTAGCTACGTGAGAGGGACGGCTCGTGAACCGACAGCGTGGTTCAGCTACGGGGCGGGATCTGACCGCAGCCGACGCCGCGGCGGGGCACGGTAACGTTCGGGTCGACCGAGACGGTCGGCTGTGCTGGGTGACCCTGGACCGGCCGGAGAAGGGCAATGCGATCAACCCCGGCGTCCTGGACGAGATCGACGCCGTCCTTGACAGCGTTGCCGCGGACCGCGATATCCGGGTGGTGATCCTGCGCGGCAGCGGCCGGGGGTTTTGCGCGGGGCACGAGCTTGGCCGCGATCGCGGGCCGGACGACGTCCTGTCAGTCCTTCAGCGCATGCAGCGGACGTTCGGCACCTTCGAGCGCATCTGGTCGCTGCCGAAGCCAGTGCTCGCGAGCGTGCACGGTTACTGCATCGGGGCGGCCACGCAGCTTGCCCAGTCCTGCGACCTGGTGGTGGTGAGCTCGGACGCGCGGATCGGGCTGCCTAAGCTGCCGATGGGCGCGGGCCTGACACCGCCGATGCTGGCGCTGTCGGTCGGAGTCAGACGCGCCAAGATGCTGGCCTACGACATTGGCTCGACGATCGACGGCCCGACGGCGGTGAGCTGGGGATGGGCCAACGTCTGCGTCGACGCTGACCAGCTCGATCAGGAGGTCACCACGCTGGCCAGGCGTATCGCCAGGGCGCCACTGGCCGTGCTGGCCGGGCAGAAGGCGGCCCTCAACCGGGTCGCGGCGCTACAGGGCTTCTGGCAGGCGGCCACAGCTGGCATCGAGATGGATGCGATGCACCACTTCGCCAGGACGGGCGAGCCCACCAGCCGGGCCATACGCGAGCTGGGCGTCAAGGGCGCGCTTGAGCTGTTCGAGCAGGGCAGGCTCGGCGGCGCGTGATGACGCCGCAACCAGCCCGGCGGCAGGTGATGGCGAGGCAACCGGCCCGGCGGCCACCGCACGCACCAGCTCAGCCCAGCCCAGTCGGCTCAGTCCCCGGCGCGGCAGATATACCGGATATAGCGGATATGCCGGTACTGGTCGTGGACGGAGTCAGCCTCGCCGTAGGCGGCGCGACGCTGCTGAGCGATGTCAGCTTCACGGTGGGCCGCGGCGAGATGGTCGGCCTGGTCGGTGAGAGCGGCAGCGGCAAGACGCTGACCGGGCTCAGCATTCTCGGTCTTGTGCCGCCTAGAGCCACGCTCACCGGCGCCATCCGCGTGGCGGGCATCGACATGACTTCCGCGGCGCCTGCCGTTCTGCGCCAGATCCGCGGCGGACGGGTCGGCATGATCTTCCAGGAGCCGCGCTCGTCACTGAACCCGGTCAAGCCGGTCGGCCGCCAGATCGCCGATGTGGTGCGCGCGCACCTGGCGGCGACACGCAGGCAGGCCAATGCCACGGCCGTGTCGCTTCTCGGCCAGGTGGGCCTGCCGAACCCGTCGGCCTGTTTCGCGGCCTACCCGCACGAGCTCTCCGGCGGCATGTGCCAGCGCGTCATGATCGCCATGGCACTCTCGTGCGGTCCGGCCCTGCTGATCGCCGACGAGCCGACCACCGCGCTCGACGTCACCGTGCAGGCTCAGATCATCACGCTGCTCCGGTCGATCGCAGACGAGCGCGGCCTGTCCGTGCTGCTGATCACCCACAATCTGGCAGTGGTCACGCAGGTCTGCGACCGGATCATAACCATGTACTGCGGCCAGGTGGTCAACGCCGGCACCACTGCCCGAGTGCTCAGCACGCCATCCCATCCCTACACCTGGGCCCTGCTCGAATCCGGGCGCAGGCAGCTTAGCGGTGACGGCGCTGGTGCGTCGCCGACCGAGCTGACAGGGCAGCCAGCCAGTCCAGCCAATCCGCCGCAGGGCTGCAGGTTCCATCCGCGCTGCCCTTTCGCCGACGCCAGGTGTGCCGCTGACGTGCCGGACCTCACCGATGTGGATGGCGGCCAGACGCGCTGCGCCCGGCACGGTGAGCTGTCGCTTACGGCAGGCCGACCGTGACCGGGGATGTCACGCCGGGCGCGGGCCATGCCGCGCCTGCCGTCCGGGTCACTCACCTGCGGGTCAGCTACGACAGCCGGCGCCGTCGGCTCACCGCGGTCGACGATGTCAGTTTCGAGGTTGGCGTCGGCGAAACGGTCGCTGTGATCGGCGAGTCAGGCTCCGGGAAGTCGACGCTGCTGAGAGCCATCGCGGGTCTCGCCGTTCCGGCCAGTGGCCGCGTCGAGATCGCCGTGGGCGGGGCGTCGGCCGGTAAGGTCCAGGTCGTCTTCCAGGACGCCGATCTCGCTCTTGATCCGCGGTATCCGGTGTGGAAGGCCATCGCTGAGCCGCTGATCCCGCGGCGACTCCGAATCCCCAAACAGCTCAGGGAAACCGCCCTTGACCTGCTGCGCGAGGTGGGCCTCGGCGGCGACTTGGCCGACCGGCGCCCGCATCAGCTATCCGGCGGCCAGCGGCAGCGGGTCACCATCGCCCGCGCTCTCGCCGCCCGTGCCTTGCTGGTGCTGCTGGACGAACCCGTGTCAGCGCAGGACGTCTCCCTCCAGGGGAGCCTGCTCAGGCTGCTGGCGTCGATCCAGCGACAGCACGGACTGACGTACCTGATCGTCTCGCATGACATCGCCGCGGTCGCCCGGGTTGCCGACCGCATCGGGGTCATGTACGCCGCCAGGCTTGTAGAGATCGGGCCCGCCGGACTGGTGCTCTCCCAGCCTCGCCATCCCTACACCCAGGCCCTGATCAATGCCGTACCGCGCATCGCGGACCAGTGGGCCGCGATGCCAGAGCATGTCATCACCGGCGAGCCGCCGGACCTCAGTAACCCGCCAAGCGGTTGCAGGTTCCGGACCCGGTGCGCCTTCGCGATCGACCGATGCGCCGCAGAGGTCCCGGTCATGGAGCCGAGCACCAGCGATGATCACCGGGTTGCCTGCCATCGGTGGCGCGAGATCGATGCGTTCCCGCATTCGCGGCCGGCCCTGCACCCCGGCCAAACCGAAACCCGATCACCTGCGCAGGAGCAAGGGACCGCAACCGCCCGCACCCGCGAGCGGGCCGGGCCGCCCGCGGCAGCTCAGGACCTGCCGGGGGACATACCGGAGGACCTTCCCGAGGACCGGCCGGGTGGTCCCGCGCGTGACCAGATGCTGCCTGCAAACGGAACAGACAGGAGCCAATGTTGACTACTGAGCTACCAAGAAGACGCCGTGTCGGCCACTGCCAGGTCGCCGCCGGTTCTCACCCGCGGCGGCACCTGGCCGGCGTGGCCGTCCTGGCCGTACTGTCCGTCGCCGCGCTGCTGGCCGCATGCGGCTCGTCGGGGCCGGGCAGCAACCAGACTTCCGGCAGCAATGCCACACTGACCGCGGCCACGCCGCAGGGACCGAACTCCTTCGACCCGTGCGCCAACGGAGGCGGTGCCTCCATCCCCTTCCTCGACCTGCTCTACTCACCGCTGATCTACGCCGTCCCGTCCACCAACCAGCTCGAGCCGGGCCTCGCCTCATCCTGGAACTTCACCGGCTCGGACAAGCTCACGTTCGTCGTCCACATCAAGCCCGGCTACAAGTTCCAGGACGGCACGCCGGTAACCGCGCAGGCCGCCATGCAGAGCATCAACTACTGCCTCGCGGAGAAGGTGCAGACCCTCCCGACGCTCAAGGACATCACCGTCGCCGGTCCCGACGTCCTGGAGTTCCACCTCACCGCCCAGACGTCCTCGCTGCCTGCTGAGCTGTCGCAGCAGCTGGGCATGCTCATCTCTCCGGCCGCCATCAAGAAGTACGGCGTCAAGGGCCTCGGCGCGCACCCGGTCGGGGCCGGGCCGTTCACGCTAACCAGCTACGTGCCCAACAGCGCGGTTGACTTCACCAAGTGGGCCGACTACAAGGTAGCGGGCGAACCGGCGCCAAAAGTCGGCAAGATCAACGTGCAGATCATCACCGACCAGACCTCGCTGGCAAGCGCACTGACCAGCGGGACCGTAGATTACGCGTTCGCCGTCGACCCTTCGATCGTGCCGTCGCTGAAGAGCGACTCCAGCCTGCACGTGCACATCAACACCGGCGCGCTGGCGGTCACCGCCATGTTCATCAACCTGAACGTGCCGCCAATGAACAACACCGACGTGCGGCTGGCACTGGAGTACGCGTTGAACCGCTCGGCGCTGTCCAAGGCCGCATCCGACAACGTCGTCGACGCCCCAGCCTACTCGGTCTATCCGCCGGGCAGTCCCTACTACGACGCCACCATGGCCAACGCGTGGCCGTACGACCCGGCGAAAGCCAGGCAGTTGCTAGCTCAGGCGGGCTACCCGCACGGCATCACGATCAACGGCGCGCTGTCGATCGCCGCGCCACCGTTCGAGCAGGATGCCGTCATCGCGGCAGCACAGTGGAAGCAAGCAGGGATCACAGTCAACTTCACCGAAGACCAGCCCTCCCAGGCTCTGGCACAGTTCGCCGAGCCCAAGGGCGGCCCGATGTTCAGCGTCGGCTGGGACGGAACCGTGACCCCGCTCGCAACGTACTACGGACTGTTCTCGCAGCAGAGCTTCGCGAACCCGGGGCACGTGGCCAACGCCACCATCGAGAAAGACCTGGGTCAGCTGAACAGCACCTACTCAGCCCAGGGCGTGCTCGCCCTGGAACGCAGCATGGACGCGCAGCTCAAGTCGCAGGCCCTGTGGATCCCGCTGTGGTACAACCCCTTCCCCGAGATCTACAGCAGCCGCGTTGGTGGCGCTGCGCAGGCCAGCGCGCTCATCAACGAGCCTGACCTGGACTACTTGTCGGTGACCTCGTGACGTTGCACGCCGACTCAGCCCCCGGAGCCAGGCCTGGAAGCGGGACTGCCGCTGCCAGGCCGGCCCCGGCGGCGGACCAGACTGCGCTGCGCTTCATGGCCTGGCGGCTGGGCTCGCCCGCGCTGAGGCGCCTTGCCGTGCACCGGATCGCGCTGGCAATCCCGACCGCGGTTCTCGCGAGCATCGGCATTTTCCTGCTGATCAGGATGGTGCCTGGCGGGCCGGCGATCGGCATACTCGGCGTGCATGCCTCGGCCGGGGCTATTGCCACGCTCAACCATGAGCTCGGTCTTGACCAGCCGCTCGTCACTCAGTACTGGCACTGGCTGACCGACGCGCTGCGCGGCAACCTTGGTCAATCACTGCAAACCCAGGAACCGGTGACGCACATGGTCTCCCAGAGCTTCCCGGTCAGCGCCGAGCTGGTAGGGCTCGCCCTGCTGTTCACCGTGATCGTCGCAGTCCCTGTCGGAGTGGTCGCGGCGCAGCACGCCGACAGCCGCCTTGACCGCGTCCTCAGCACAGTCTCAGGTGGCGGGCTGGCGATCCCGGACTTCTTTCTCGCGATCATCCTGATCGCGATCTTCGGTATCGCCGCGCACCTGCTGCCCGAACTCGGTTTCGTCCCGTTCACCCAGGACCCGGCGGCCAACCTGCGGCACATGATTCTGCCGGCCCTGTCGATGGGCCTGGGCGCCAGCGCCATCGTCGTGCGCCAGGTCCGGGCGGCTATGGCTGATTCGCTCAGCAGCCCCCACGTCAGGACCGCCCGGGCGATGGGCCTGGCGGAGCGAACGGTCGTGTGGCGGTACGCGCTGCGGACCGCCCTGCCGACCATCCTTAACGTCTACGGCCTTGTCATCATCGGGATGTTCGGCGCAACCCTCATCATCGAGGAGGTTTTCGTCCTGCCCGGCATGGGCAACGCGCTCATCAACGCGATCGGCGTCCGCGACTACACCTTCGTGCAGGGCGTCACAATGGTTTACGTCGCCCTGGTGCTGGTGATCAACCTCCTGGTCGACCTGCTGGCCGCGGTTGCCAGCCCGAGGCAGGCGGAACAGTAGATGCCAGTCACCGAGCACGAGCCGCAGCTTACAGAGCCGGAATGCGCCGCGTCGGCCGGCCGTTTCCCCGGCAGACCGCCGGGCCGCCGCCGGCCGCCGACCGGACTGGCTATCAGCATCGTGGTGCTCGGCGGCCTTCTCCTGGCGGCGCTGCTCGCGCCGGTCCTCGCACCCTACAACCCGCTCGCACAGAACCTGGGCCACACCAAGGCCCTGCCAAGCCTTGCTCACCTGCTCGGCACCGACTACTACGGCCGCGACGTGCTGAGCCGACTCATCTGGGGCGGCCGTTCGGCATACCTGGGCGTCCTGATCAGCCTCGCTGTCGCACTCGTCCTCGGCGTTCCATGGGGGCTGGCGGCCGGCTACTGGCCGCGCTGGACCGGAGCGGTGCTGATGCGGCTCGCCGACACGCTGCTCGCATTCCCTGCGCTGGTACTCGCCGTCGTCATCACCGGGGTGCTCGGCCCCAACCTGTACACCTCGATGACGTCGGTCGGGGTGGTCTTCGCCCCGGTCATCGCCCGGCTAGCCCGGGTCGGTGTCCTCGAGGTCAGGCAACGCGAGTTCGTCCTGGCCGCGCGCCTGGCCGGCTGTAGCAAGCGGGTCATCCTGCTGCGGCACGTCGCGCCGGCCGCGCTCGGCCCCGTCGTCGTGCAGGCAACCATGTTCGCCGGGCTTGCCTTCATCATCGAAGGCGGCCTGAGCTTCCTCGGTCTTGGCGTGCAGCCGCCCGCCCCTAGCTGGGGTGGCGACCTCGCACTTGCCTACCAGTACATCCTCAGCTCACCGGGTCAGGTGATCGCGCCCGGCGTGCTGATCGCCGTCGTCGTGCTGTGCGTCTATCGCGTCGGCGACGCCCTGCGGGCGCGGCTCGCCGTGCCCGAACTGACCGGGCACAGCCCCCAGACGGCCGGAATCATTACCTGACGCGAACCCGATCCGCTGCCGAGGAACCGGCAGGAAGGTAGGCCCGATGACGACCCCGCGCGCGAACGGCATCGGCTACGGTGAAGAAGCCGAGCAGCTCAGGGACGAACTGCGGAGCTGGCTGGCGCGGAACGCCCCGTCCCGGCTGAAGGGCGTCACGGTACCGCGGCGGCCGGAGGGCCAGCTAGCCGCCGAACTACGCCTGTGGGGCGACCGGCTGGCAGATGCCGGCCTGGTCTGCGTCGGCTGGCCCAAGGAGTATGGCGGGCGAGGCTGGTCGGCGGTCCAGATCGCGGTCATGGAAGAGGAGTTCGCCCGGGCCGGGGTCCCGCGGGTCACCAGGGGAATGGGCGAGGGCCTGGTCGGACCCGCCATCATCGCGCACGGCACCGACGAGCAGCGCGCCGTCTTCCTGCCACGGATCATCGCCGGGACCGACAAGTACTGCCAGGGATTCTCCGAGCCCGGAGCCGGCTCCGACCTCGCGAGCCTTACCACGCGAGGCCATGTCGATGGCGACGAACTGGTCGTCACCGGGCAGAAGGTGTGGACGTCCTGGTATTGGGACGCGACGATGCTGTTCTGCCTGTGCCGGACCGATCCGGCCCGGCCGCGGCACGGCGGGATCTCGTACGCACTGATCCCCGTGACCAGGCCCGATGGCAGCCCGAACGGCGTCGAGTTCCGGCCGATACGCCAGCTCACCGGCCAGTCCCACTTCGCCGAGACATTCCTGACGGAGGCCAGGGCGCCACTGTTCAACGTCATCGGCGGGCTCAACAACGGCTGGCGGGTCGCGATGACGACCCTCGGCAACGAGCGCGGCGGCCGGGCCGCGATCAGACACGCCGTCTTGGAGGAGAGATTCTGGCGCCTTGTCGACGTGGCGCGAGAACGCGGCTTGGTCACAAGCCCGGTCGTGCGGCAGCAGCTCGCGCAGGCCTACACCTACACCGAGATTGTCAGGTTCCAGTACCTGCGCCTGATGTCAGCGCTGAGCAGCGGCCGCAGCCCCGGGGTAGGCGGGAACGGCTCCCTCCACAAGGTCATCTGGTCCGAGTCACACCAGCGGATAACCGAGCAGGCCATGAACCTGCTCGGCCCGCAATCGCTGCTCGTGGGCGAGGACTACCAGCTCAGCGAATGGCAGCAGGCGTTCCTCACCGCCAGGTCCGACACGATCTGGGGCGGCACCGCGGAGATCCAGCGGAACATCCTCGCCGAGCGGGTGCTCGGCCTGCCCCGTGAGCCACGGGGAGACGCATGAGGGACACACGGGGCCAGGCCGCACTCAGCGGCCTGCGTGTCCTAGACCTCAGCGGCGGTATCGCCGGCCAGTACTGCGGCAAGCTGCTGGCGGGATTCGGCGCGGACTGCGTGCTCGTGGAGTCGGCGGCAGGCACGCCGACCCGGCGCCTCGGACCATGCACGACGCACGGCCCACGATCGTCGCGATCGGCACTGTTCCGCCATCTCAACCAGGGTAAGTCGGCTATCAGCACCGATCCGTATGGTGAACGGGTCCGCACGCTCGCCGCGCTTGCCGACGTCGTCATCAGGGATCAAGCTTCCCCGTTGCCCGGCGCGCTGGGCACGGCGACGGTCGAGTGCGTGATCGCCGAATTCCCCTGCTCAGGACCGTACGCGGGGTGGCAGGGCAGCGAGATGATCCACCAGGCGCTCTCAGGCACGATGTACCTGACCGGCTGGCCGGATCGTGAGCCGCTGTACGGCACCGGCTACCGCAGCTACTACGCCACCGGCACCACCGCGTTCATCAGCGTGCTCGCCGCATTGCACGAGCGCCAGCGATCCGGGCTCGGCCAGACGGTCACTGCCACGGTCTTCGAGGCCAACGCAGCGATCGCGCAGAACCTGGTCAGCCAGTACAGCTACAACCACAGCTATGAGACGCGCCGCCAGTACCCGGGCTTCCTGGCGCTGCTGCGTTGCCATGACCACTGGATGGTGCTGTTCGCGGTCCGGTACTGGGAGAGATTGTGCGAGGTGTTCGGCCTGCAGCACCTGCTCGGCGACGAGCGGTTCGCCCAGCAGTCGTCCCGGCTGGAGAACTGGGATGTCGCCGTCGCGGAAATGCAGGCCCGCGCGGCCAGCATGGCGGCCGGCGACCTTGTCTCGGCGCTGCAACGCGCCAGGATTAGCGCCGAGGTCATCGTACCGCTCCGCGACCTGATCACCTCCCCGCAGTGGCGGGCCAGGAGGATACTGCGGCAGGTCGTCGGCCGCTCGGGTCATGTCGAGGCCGCGCTCGGGCCGCCGTTCACCGTCGGTGACACGGCCTACTCACCGGGACCGGCCAGCCCGCCGCTTGTCCGCGGCGCGGCAGCGGAGCAACGGGCGCGGGCGATCGAGCGCCGCTGGCGACGAGCCGCGACCGGGAACGGCCCCGCCGTTCCCGGTCGCCACAAGGCGCCTGTGCCGGTCCCGCCTGCGGTCCCAGCGCCGGGTGCGCTGTCGGGGCTCCGTGTTCTCGACCTGACAACGGCGTGGGCGGGCCCGTTCGCTGGGCGGAGCCTTGCCCACCTCGGTGCCGAGGTCATCAAGGTCGACGCACCGAGTCATATGGACTCCTGGCGGGGCGCCCCTGAGGGCGGCACCGCCCGCCACTATCCGGACGGACAGCCAGGGGTCAGGCCATGGAACCGCTGCGTGCTTTTCAATACGCAAGGGCAGGGAAAGCTGTCGCTCGGGCTGGACCTGAAAGTGCCGGGCGCGCGTCAGGTCATGCTGAGCCTCGCCGCGGTCTGCGACATCCTGATCTGCAACTTCACCCCTGGCGTCCTGGAGCGGCTCGGCATCGGGTACGCCAATCTCAGCGCGGTCAACCCGGGAATAATCGTCGTCGAGATGCCCGCCTTCGGCCGCGGCGGCCCGGACAGCGCGCACCAGGGCATGGGCAAGACAATGGAAGCGGCGTGCGGCATGGCCACGCTCATGGGCTATGGCGACGGGACCCCGGTTCTGACCGGGCCCGCCTACCTGGACCCGATCGGAGGTCTCAGCGCCGTCGCGGCGGCATTGACCGCCCTGTATCACCGGGACAGGACCGGACGGGGATGCCGGGTCGAGGTACCACAGACCGAGGCCGGGATGCACTGGATCGGCGAGCAGGTGCTGCAGCAGGCCGAGGCGGGCGCATCCTGGCGGCCCGACGGTAACGCCGTCCCTTACGCTGCACCGCACGACGCCTATCCCTGCCGCGGGCGGGACGAGTGGATCGCGATCGCGGCAAGCACAGACGCGCACTGGCAGGCGCTGTGCCGCGTCATGGGGCATACCAACCTCATCAGCTCGCCGCGCTTCGCGACGTTGGCCCTGCGCAACCAGCATCGTCGCCGACTCGCCGACATCATCGGGGCCTGGACGAGGCAGCATGACAAGCACGACCTGGCGATCCTGCTGCAGGCGGCGGGCGTGCCAGCCGCCCCAGTTGGCAACGGCGCCGACGTGGCACGTGATCCGGAGCTGTTGCGCAGCGGGTTCATCCGCCAGCTCGATCACCAGGAAGCGGGCGTGCACGCATACCCGGGCCTTGCATATCAGCTCGACCGCACGCCAGGCGGCATCACCCGCGCGGCACCTTGCTTCGGCCAGCACAACGAGCAGATCCTCGGCGGCCTGCTCGGGCTTGACGATGCGCGGATCGCCGCGCTGCGCGCGGTCGGCGCCGTCACCGAAGGCCCCGTGGCGGCAGCCAGGACGCCCGGCATCGCGGACGCCGCCCAGTCGGCTGCGTTCTGCTGCCACACGTCACCACCGCAGCCACCGTCGGTAAGCAGAGGAGCTCGATGAACGTGATCAGATTCGACTACGAGACCATCGACGTGGCCTTCGACCAGGCAGTCGCCACGATCACGCTGAACCGCCCAGACCAGCTCAACGCCTGGGACTGGCAGATGCACAGGGAACTGCGCACTGCCTACGCCGCGCTTGACGACAGCGACGAAGTGCGCGCGATCATCCTGACCGGGGCCGGCCGCGCGTTCTGCGCCGGCGCCGCCCTCGCGCCCGGAGGGTCGACCTTCGACGGCTCGCGCGACCCCGCGGTCTGGGACGAACGCTATCCAGGGCCCGCCCGTGAGCCATACGACCTGATGACGCCGGTCATCGCCGCGATCAACGGCCCGGCTGTCGGTGCCGGGATCACGATGGCCGTCGCGTGTGACATCCGAATCGCCGCCGAGGACGCCAAGCTCGGCTTCGTGTTCAACCGGCGGGGTGTCATACCCGACGCCGACCTCTTGTGGTACCTGCCGCGCCTCATCGGCTACGCCCGTGCAATGGATCTGCTGCTGACCGGGCGCATGTTCACCGGCAAGGAGGCGGCTGAGATCGGCCTGGTGTCGCGGGCCGTCCCCAGGGACCGCGTGCTCGTCACGGCAACCGAGCTGGCCAGGGACATCGCTGCGAACGTGGCGCCGGCATCGGCTGCCATCACCAAGCGGGTCGCCAGGCAGTTCCTTGAGGAAACAGACCGCAAGGCTGCACTCGAGCGGGAACGCATCCTGTTCCGCTGGGCGGGCCAGCAGCCCGACGCCCGCGAGGGCGTCGAGGCGTTCCTCGAGCGCAGGCAGGCCCGGTGGCAGGTGTCCAAGCACGCGCTCCCGCCGCAAGCCTTGCCCCCGGCATGACCCGGCCACAGCGCCGCCCCAGGCCTGGAGGCTCAGGTCCCGGGTCTGAAGGCTAAGCTAAGGAGAATCAGATGCGGCTCGGTGCCAGCGTCGGCAGGGCGGATCCCGCCACTATCAGGCAGCGGGCGCGGCAACTGGAGGACGCAGGAATCGATGTCCTGTGGGCGGCCGAGCTGTATGGCTTCGACGCGGCCAGCCTGATGGGCTTTCTTGCCGCCGCGACCGAGCGGGCGCAGATCGGCTCGTCGATCCTGCCCTTCTACTCGCGCAGCCCGGCGCTGCTGGCAATGACCGCTGCCGGAGTGGACGCGCTCTCCGGCGGGCGGTGCATCCTCGGCATCGGGGCATCAGGACCCCAGGTCATCGAGGGCTTTCACGGGGTCCCGTTCGACGGCCCGGTCGGCAGGGTCGAGGAGGTCATCAGCATCTGCAGGACCATCTGGCGCCGTGAACCGCTCGTGCACGCGGGCCGGCACTACCAGGTGCCGCTGCCGGCTGGCCAGGGCCTCGGACTCGGCAAACCGCTCAAGCTGATCGATCATCCTGTCCGGCCCTCGATCCCGATCTACGTGGCAGCGACCGGCCCGAAGAACGTGGCCAACGCGGCGCGCATCGCCGACGGGTGGATCCCGATCTTCTTCTGGCCGGAGCGCGCCCAGCAGGTCTGGGGGGACGCGCTCGCCGCCGGGCTCGGCGAGCGCGATCCCGCCCTCGGCCAGCTTGAGATCGTCGCCAGCGTCACGGTCGCGATCACCGAGGACGCGGAGCAGGCCGAGCGCCTGCGGGAGGTGGTGCGATCGCAGTTGGCGCTGTACATCGGCGGGATGGGAGCTCGCGACATGAACTTCTACAACGACCTGGCCCGCCGGTACGGCCTGGGCGGGCCTGCGCGCCAGATCCAGGACCTGTACCTGGCCGGGCGCAAAGACGAGGCGGCCGCGGCGGTGCCGGCCGAGCTTGTCGAGGGCACCACGATGATCGGCCCGGCCGGTCTGGTACGCGACCGCCTCGCGGCCTACCGGGAAGCCGACGTCACCGTGCTGAATCTGAGGCTGGCCGGCACCGACCCCGCCGCCACCATCGCCACCGTCAGGGAACTGCTCGGTTAGCCACCAGGAAGAGACGAGCCGACTCGGTACACGAAGAGCCGTCGCGGCGAATACCTCGGCATCGCCTGCGCTGGCCAGCTCGTCCGCGAAGAACTCCGGCACATGCTGGCGCGCCCCCGGCTGGCCCGCCCACGTCAGGCAAAACGGCTGCGACGACACGGCAACAACGTCTGGATCAAAGTCCAGCAGCATCATCGTGGGCTTCGCGTTCGCCGGCGTGCGCGGCGATAGCGAACATGGCGATGGTGGCGGTGGCCTCGCCGAGGATGAGGCTGACTGTCTGGGTTTCGCGGTCGCGGCGGGCCAGGGCGATGATCGGGGGACCGTCGGTGTCCGGCCGGGCCTGCCCGGACAGGACGCGGCCGTGCCGGGCCCGGTCGCGGAGGGCTGCCAGCATCACGTCGGGCCGGTCGAGCTGGTCGCAGGCGGCGCCGAAGTTCTCCCCGACCGGGCCGGGGTCGGTGCCGCGGCTGATGCAGTATTCCATGAGCCTGGCGGCCTGCGGCTGGTCCGGGTGGGTGCCGGACCGTGAATGGATGCGCAGGCGGGTCTGGGCGGTCGCGGCGCGCACCGGCCGCCGGGTCCTGTGGTAAGGAGCGCCCGATGCCCAAGATCGCCGAGGAAGCGCGCGCCGCGCGCCGGGACCAGATCATCGCCGCCGCGGCGGAGTGCTTCGCCAGGTCCGCGTCGGATGCCGGACGGGACCAGGCCGCCGAGGTGCTCCGCGTCGCGTTCGCCGAAAGGCGGTTGACCCGCACCGAACTTGACGAACGCCTCGCCGCCGCGTACGCGGCGAAGACCCACGCTGACCTGCGCGACCTGACCGGTGATCTGCCCAGTGCGGTCCCGGCAGGGGCGACGGCACATGACCGCCTTCCGGTTGTGGATCACGGACCCGGCATGCACCTGAACCTGTGCCTGCTGCTGTGCCTGCTGTTTGCGTTCCCGCCGGGGCCGGCGCAGCAGCGCCCGGGCGATGGCGACCCGCTGCTGCTCGCCGCCCGACGGCCCGGTGCCGCGGTGCCCGATCTGGGTGTCCAGCCCAGCGGGTAGGCGGCCGGTCAGGTCTTGCCGGTGCCGGAACCGGACCTGCTCGAAGCAGACTGAGGCGGGACCGGTCCGTGCCGACGCCGCCGCGGCGGGCGCGCCGGCCGGATCGGCCGGCAACTCACTGGCGAGCTCGACCGGTAGCCGTCGCGCCTCGGTGATCCGGGTCACCGCGGCGGCGCCGCCTGAACCGCGGCCACGCCCGGCCATACCGGTGCAGCCCCTGCCGACGTGAGTGGACGACGGCTAACAGCCGCCCCGGGCGTATTCTGCTGGCATGCGCTGGACTTGAATCCGCTGAACCCGTGCCGCCAGCAGTGCCTGGTGGCCGATAGCGCATGCCCGGGCTCCTCCAGCCGGGACGGTCATCCGTGAACCGACCCGGCAACCGCCTCCAGGAGGAACCCATGCTCACCACCGGTCATGCCGATCACTTCCGCACGTTCGGCTTCGTCGTGCTCCGCGGCTTCCTCGCCGACCGCGTCGGCGCGCTGCGCGCCGAGGCGGACGCGGCCATCCGCGACGCCTACGCCGCCACCTACGACGAGCGCGTAGTGGACGGGATCAGCGGCCACTACCTGCCGATGGCGTCCCGGCTCACCCCGGTCAGCGCGTCGCTGGCCTGCGACGACCCGCGGTTCATCGACGCCGCAGAGCAGTTGCTCGGCGGCCCGGTCATCCCGGAATGCCCCGAAGGCGTCCTGTATTTCTTCGAGGCCGGCTGGCACGCCGACGACGGAATCGGCGTGCGCGGCGTCAAGTTCGCCGCCTACTTCGATCAGCTCACCGCGGACAGCGGGGCGCTGCGGCTGGTCCCCGGCTCCCACCATCCGGAACAGAACGCCCGGCTCGCCGCCTATCGCACGCGCCGGGGGCCCGTCCGGGACGACGCGGAGTTCGCCGCCTGCCAGGCGAGCTTCCCCGGATACGTGGCCGAGACCGCGCCGGGCGACGTGATCGCCTTCGACCTGCATGTCTGGCATGCGAGTGCCGGCGGCCGGGACCGGCTGGCGTGGAATGTGGTCTACCTGCGCTGCCCGGAGACCGCGGACGAACGCGACCGGACGCTGCGGTACGCCGGCGACGGCTTCGAGCAGGCGTTCCGCGGCTTCGACCGCGGCCGCTACCCGGTGTGGCGGGACTGGCTCGCCGACGCCGACGTGCATCCGCGCCGCGCACTGGTCATCGAGCGGATGCGGCACGCAGGCGTGCTGGGCCTGCCCGGCGCGCTGGACGGCTGGTAACGGGCGGGGACCGGCATGCGCCGACCCGGGACGGACGCCGCTCGCCGCCCCACGGGTTCTGCGACGACGAGGAGAGCAGGCGGCTGCTGCGCTCCCGGCCGCCGCGGCAGGCGCTGGCCTGGGCCGGCGCTCGCCTCGGCGGCACGGTGATCTCGGCGCGGGCGCTGCGCGGCGGGATGTCCTCGGCCGTGCACCTGGTCACGGTGCAGACCGCCGGCAGGCAGCGCCGGCAGGCGGTGCTGCGCCGGTACGTACGGCCCGAGGATGAGCCGGGCATCGCCGGGCGCGAGGCGCGGGCGCTGCGGTTCGCCGGATCCATCGGCGTGCCGACACCCCGGCTGCTGGCCGTGGACCCGGACGGAACCCGGGCCGGGGTGCCCGCCGTGCTCATGTCCCGGCTGGCCGGCCGGATCACCTGGCGGCCCTCAGACCTGGATGCCTGGCTGGCGCGGACGGCCGAGGTCCTGGCGCTCATCCACGCCGCCCCGCCCCCGCCGCCCGGGACGATCCGCGGCTTCACCCCCGAAGTCCCGGCCAGCTATCAGCCGCCCGCCTGGGCGCGCTACCCGAGGGTGTGGCAGCGGTCCGCCGACATCTTCTGCGGGCCCGCGCCCGGCCAGCCGGCAGTGCCGCTGCACGGTGACTTCCATCCCGGCAACGTGCTGTGGCAGCGCGGCCGGGTGTCCGGGGTGGTCGACTGGCAGGCCGCCAGCATCGGCCCGGCCGTGACCGATGTGGCGCACTGCCGGGTGAACCTGCTGACCTTCGGCCCCGCCGTCGCCGAGCGCTTCACCCGGCTGTGGGAGCGCGCGGCCGGGACCAGCTACCACCCCTGGGCCGACGTTGTCGCGATCACCGGCTTCCTCGACGACCTCCGCGACGACGGGGGATCGGATGGGCTGCTTATCGAAGACATGCTGGCCCGCGCGGTGGCCGCTGCGTCCCATCACGGCGTCATGTAGCTCCCTGGCCGGGTTCGGCCTGGACCCGGTGATCGACGCAGCAGCCGTATCTTGCTGATCTTGCGAGCGGGGCCGAGGTCGGTGGCCAGCACGACGCCGTTGACGATCATCGCTTCGGTCTGGCGGCGGCATCTTCCCTGAAGGTAAGGTCGCGTGGTGGTGCGCCTCAATGGACCACTGCTCGCGCACCAGGCGGGCCAGGTCACCGGCTGTGGCGTCAGCGCTGGTCAAGCTGGTGACGGCGTAACCGGTCTGGCGGGATGCCCTGCCGGTGGCGGTGACCTGCCGCCACCGGGTGATCTTGATGGCCTGGCGGGCATGCGGGAAGTCCAGGCCGCTGACGTGCGCGGCCTTCAGCGTGCGGGTCTCGGAGCGGCCGTGCCCCTTCTCGCGGGTTACGCTGCTGGCCGGGACCGCCGCCAGGGCAGGGCCCTGACCTGGGCGTGCAGCAGCGGCTGGTTCTGTTTCACGACCGCGATGTAATGCGCCTTGTTCTCGGTGACCAGCCAGTGCAGGTTCGCCCGCACCGTATGGAGTGCATCGGAGGTCACCGGGCGCCGTCCAGGTCCGGGGATTCCCGCAGTTCGGTGAAATGGCTGGTCTCGTTGTGCTTGGCATCGACTTCCAGGTGGCCCGGCAAGCGCCCGCCGTGCTCGGCGCCGCGGGGCAGGTGGACCCGGGTGCCGCCGGCGCGCCGGGCCCCGCGGGATGTATTGCCATCGACGGCCACCGCCCTTACCGGCCGCGGGCCAGCGCTTCCCGCTGCCGTGAGGCCCGCCGGCACTGTAGCCGCGCACGCTGGCCGGCGACCGCCCGCCGGGACGGCGGCGGCTGCCCGGGCAAGGCCCGGGCAGGGCCTGGGCCAGGGCCCGCGGGTCGAGGCGGTCCAGCACGACCCGGATTGTCTTCTCATCCGGCGCCCGGTACCGGCCTGCCATCGGGTCCCACGGGGCGCGCAGCCGGGCCAGGTCTGCCTGGCTGGCGCGCTTGATCCACTGCCCGGCCGCGGTGAACCGGTCGTTGCCGACGCACCAGTTCCCGGCGGCGGCGCGTGCTGGCCGAGTCCGAACTCGACGGCATCCAGATCTCCGACGAGCCCGAGGAACTGCGCTTCGACGACGACCCGCTCCAATTCCGGCTCGGCGTGGAGGCTCAGCGGATCGACGTCGCCTTCGCTTACGAGATGGCCGCTGTCGCGGTGTCGAACATCCAGCCGCTGCCGCACCAGCTGGAGGCGGTTTATGACTGCTTCCTCCGCGAGCCGAGGCTGCGATTCCTGCTCGCCGACGATCCCGGCGCAGGCAAGACCATCATGGCCGGCCTGTACATGAAGGAGCTGATCCTCCGCCGGGCCGGGGGCCGGCTGCTCGTGGTGGCCCCGGCGAACCTGCGCCCGCAGTGGATCAGGGAGCTTCCCGAGCGGTTCCAGCTTGATTTCGTCCAGCTCGGCGCCAGCCAGTTCGATGCGTCGCTGACCGAGAACCCGTGGGATCAGCACGACCACATCGTGGTCAGCCGGGACTTCTTGCGCACCCCCCGGGCGCGGGAGGCGTTCGAGGCCGCGGAGAAGGACTGGGACCTGGCCGTGGTCGACGAGGCGCACGGGTTCACGCTCGCGGTCAACGGCGAAGGGCACATCAGCCCTGGTCTTTCACGAGGCCTGACCGGCGAGCGGCGCGCCTAAACGAAAAAGTGCTCCTGAGCTGGGATGATGAGGATTGTCTAGGCCCTTATCAGTCCAGTTCGAGGAGCACCTTCTACGTGAACGCTACCGGATGGTCGCGTGGGCTTGACGTAAACCGGCGGCGGCACGGGCGTCGTGTCGCACGCGGGCCTGGTCCTGCTGCGGCAGCTCGTCGGCCGCACGGGCCTGACCGCGAGCCTGCCGGCCGCGCTGCCGTCGCCGGGCGGCGGCCTGGACCTCGGGCGGGTCTTCGCCGGCCTGGCGTGCGCGATCGCGGACGGTGCGCGGGTGATCAGCGACTTCCGGGTGATGGGCGACCAGGACGAGGTGTCCGGGCAGGTCGCGTCGGTCCCGGCCGCCTGGCGGACGCTGAAGGAGGCCGCCGCCGGCGGGGACCGCACCCGGCGCAAGGTCACCGCCGCGGTAAACCAGGCGCGGCGTTACGCCTGGTCGCAGGTCACCGCCCGGCACGGGCAGCTGCCGCCGGTCCAGGTCGCGGACCGGCAGCTGACCGGGATCACCTGCATCCGGCTGGACGCCACTGTCGTGCCCGCCCACTCGGATAAGGAGCAGGCTCAGCCGGAATTCACGGGCTTCGGCCATCATCCGGTCCTAGCCGGATGCGACAACGTGCGCGAGCCGCTGGCGTGGATGATGCGGCCGGGCTCGGCCGGCAGCAACACCGCCGCCGGATCACCTGAAGCTTCTCGGCGAGGCGATCGCGGCGCTGCCTCCTGCGTTCCGCCGGAAGCTGATGGTCACCTGCGACGGCGCCGGAGCCAGCCACGACCTGGTGAAACGCCTGGATAAGCTCGCCTCGCGCCGCGGGTACGAGCTCACCTGCTCCGTCGGCTGGGCACTGACCGAGCGGGAGAAGACCGCGCTGGCGCTGGTCCCGGACACCGCGTGGGAGGCGGCGGTCGACGCGAAGGGCGAGGTCCGCGAGCGCCGCTCCGAGGTGGCCTGCGAGAACGAGCGGTGCGGGCACCGGGCCTGCCGGGTAGAAGAAGCGCACGTCACCGAGCTGACCGGGCTGCTGCGCAAGGGCCCGGGCGGGACCGGCTGAAGGCCTGGCCGAAGACGATGCGGGTCTTCGCCCGCCGCGAGCGCCCGCATCCCGGCGCCCAGCTGACCCTGTTCGAGACCCGCGACGGGTGGCGCTACACCCTGCACGCGACGAACCTGCCCGAGGACACCAGGGGCTGGCGCGGCCAGCGCGCCTGCACCGGCGCAGCCCACCGGGTCCACGCCCGCGCCGGGGACGTGATCCGCACCGGCAAGGACACCGGGCTCGGCCATTTCCCGTCTCGTGACTACGGGCTGAACACGGCCTGGCTGGACGCGTCGATGACCGCCTGCATCCTGCTGTCCTGGCTCCGGCACCTCGCCCTCGACGGCAAGCTCGTCAAAGCAGAACCGAAGACGCTGCGCTACCGGGTCTTCCACACCGCCGCCCGGCTCGTGCGCGGCGGGCGCCGCAAGACCCTCAAGATCGCCGCCGCCTGGCCCTGGGTCACGGCGATCATCACCGCCTGGAAACGCATCCAGGCCCTCCCGCACCCAACCTGACCAGCGAAAACCGTCCCTGCGAGCAAGGAAGGAGACACCGGGGCCCGCGGAACCCCCGGCCACCCGGCCCGGCAGCCGGCCATCGGCATGGCCCCGACGCCGGAAACAACCTTCAGAGCCGCTCGTCGCGTCGTCCAGGCAGGCGCCTCAGCAGCGTGAAAGATCGAGGCTAACGGCGAGGATCTCGATGATCTCGACGAGGATAGCCGCTGGCAGCTTGAGGAAGAGGCCCTGGAGGAGTGGCTGCCGGAGACGGTCGCGGAACTGGAAGCCGAGAAGTCGGCGCTGCTGCCGCTGCTTGCCCTCGCCCAGGAGGCCGAGGCCAGACGGACAGAGCGGAAGCTGACCGAGATGCTGGACGTGGGGCACAACCTGGGGCTGAAGAACGACCGCCGCAGGCAGCTGCTGATCTTCACCGATCCGGCCCGGCACCGATGGCGCGCTCGCGCTAGCTATGATGAACGTGATCATCGGCGAAGGGCTCACCGACGAGGCATACGTCCGTGGCTAGACCGCCGGTAACGACGACCCAATATGACCGCCAGCCAGCGGAGCAATACGTGGGCATCGGCTTTCGCCGGAATCTCTCCTCGGACACCGGGATCACCAAGTCACGTCATTAGGATGTCGGCGACATCGAAAGAAGGTACGGCCCATGGCCATCGACTTCACACTGACCGACAGCCAACGGGAGCTGCAGAAAAACGCCAGGGACTTCGCCGAAGGGGTGCTCCGGCCGGTCGCCGACAGGATCGACCACGCCGCCGACGGCTGGGAAGCATTCCTCGCCGGCCGCGAGGCCTACAGGGAGATGGCCCATGCCGGCTTCACCAAGTCGTTCATCCCGGTCGACTACGGCGGGGCCGGATTCTCCATGCTCGATTTCGCGCTCGCCGCCGAAGAACTGGCCCGCGTGGATGTCAACGTGCCGACGACCCTGCTGGGGTCCGGGCTGGGCCTGCAGCCGGTGATCCAGCACGGCACGACGGAGCAGAAGGAACGCTTCTTGCGGCCATTCGCCGAGGACGCCGAGGGTGACCTGCTGGCCTCCTACGCCTTCACCGACGTGGCCGGCGGCGCCAACTTCGACTCTCCAGATCCGGCCGGCGGGATCCAGACCCTAGCCCGCCGCGACGGCGACCAGTGGGTGATCACCGGCCAGAAGCACTACACCACCAACGGTACCGGATGGGACAAGAAAGGCTGCCACCTCTACACCGTCGTCTGCCGCACCGACCCGGAAGCAGGCGCCGACGACGCGCTGGCCGTCATCGCCGTACCCGGCAGCACACCGGGCATCACCGTCGTCGACGTCTACGACAAGATCGGCCACCGGGGTGTCGTGACTCCGAGGGTGCACTTCGACGGCGTGCGGGTGCCCGCCGCGAACCTCATCGGCCAGCCGGGGAAGATGGGCAAGCGGATTGTGGCCGGCGCGTTTAGCTGGACCGCCGCCCTGATCGGCGCCGCCTGCGTAGGCACCATGCGGGCTGCCTTCGAATACGCCCTGGACTTCGCCCGCAACGAGAAGCGGCTGGGCACCGTGCCCGTCATCGAGCATCAGAACGTCGGCTTCATGCTCGCCGACATCAAGATGCGCATCGAGGCCTGCCGCTACCTCACCTGGAAGGCATGCCACGACTTCGAGCGGACCGGCGGACGCGCTCAGGAACTGGCGATCATGACGAAGGTCTACTGCTCCGAGACGGCCGTCTCCGCCATCTACGACTGCATGCGGGTCGTCGGCATCGCCAGCTACACCAAAGACCTGGCCCCCCTGGAACGCGTCATGCGCGACGCAATGGTCTTCCCGCTCTACGACGGTGGCAACCAAGGCGTGCGCCGCCGGCAGCTGCACGAGATGTTCCGCCAGCCGGGATATGACCCGATGCTGGCCGCCCGCAGCGACGTTCCGCCGTGAGAATGAAATAGGACGGATACGGGCCAACCATCGCGGCAAGGAACCTACGCGCAGCCGACTCCGGCAACGGCTCTAGCCGCCGCGGCCACTGCAGCTGTGACCTGGGCTACGCAGTCACGGGGCACTCCGCCAGGGCGCTGCACGGGGACGAGCCGGGCCGATCAGCCTCATGGAGTTGGCCGCAGTTCGGCGGCGACAGTCGGCCGCAGCCGCCCTCGCCGCCGAAAGTACCTCCTGGCGCTCGCGGGCATCCGACACGGTGCGTTACGTACTGTTCGCGGAAGATGGCGGTCAGGCCTGGAATCTCGCCGCTGACGGTTTATGGTAGTTGCGTGGTGCTCATGGAGCTGGTTGCCGACTGAATCAGCCATCCGGGTAAGGGAGCGGGCAATGGGCAGCACTCCAGACGACGCCGTCAAGCCAGGGTCGATTTTCGCCGGACGGTACCGTATCAGGAAATTGCTCGGTGAAGGGGACCGCAAGCGCACCTACCTTGCCGATGACACGGTGTTCCCCAGGCTGGTTGCGCTAGCGCTGATCAAGCCGTCCGCGGCAAGTGACGACCCTGAGGGGACGCGGCGCGAGGCGGAGGCCCTGGCGAAGGCCGGGACGAACGAGAACGTCGTGACCTTTCACGACTCGGGAACCGTCGATGGCACTGAGTATCTCGTTTTCGACTATCTGCCTGGCGGGACGCTGCGAGAGTACCTGGCCAAACGCGCCGAACGCCGCAAGCCGCTGTCTGCCGAGGAGGTCATGCAGCTTGGGCGGCGGCTGGCCAGGGCCTTGGCGCACGTGCACGGACTGGGCCTGATCCACCGTGACCTTGCCCCGGGGAATGTGTGGCTGGATGAGCGGCAGATGGCGCACCTGGGCGACTTCGACTCAGTGATCAGCCTGGATACCGCCCTCAACCCGGCCGGGCTGCCACCGACAACCGAGGCATACGCGGCGCCGGAACAACTGAACGGAGGGGCGTTCGACCAGCGCAGCGACCTGTACTCGCTGGGAGCAGTGCTGTATGAGGCGGTCACCGGCGAGCGGCCCGAGCGAGCGCCGCGTGCGGTCATGGCCAAGCGCCTGACAGCGGCGCGGCCAGACATCCCGCGCAGCCTGCGGGATACCATCTGCTCGCTGCTGGCCGAGTCTCCTGGCGAGCGGCCCGCTAGCGCCGAGCAGGTGCTGGATGCGCTCAAGCCGTCGCGGGTGTACCGCACTGCCGGTGAGGGGGTGGTGCCATGGGCGGACACCTTGCCGTTCCCGCTCGCCTCGATCCTGTGGCATTACGAGGCCGAGCCCGATGAAGGCATCAAGGTTGACTACCTGCTGAAGTTTTTCGAGGCCCTGGCGCAGTTCGCGGCCACGGTGCTGCTCAGCGCGTGCATCAGCGACCGTGCACTGTACGACGCGAACCGGTCCACATGGTTTGGCGGGCAGATGGTGCGTCGCCTGCGGCGCGCAACCTTCGGAGAATGGGTCGAGCTTACGGATCGCCTCGCGGGGACCGTCCGTATGGTGCTGGATGCCAGCGACGGGGAAGAACGCTGCCGCGAACTGTTCCGGGCAGCGGACCTCGAACTTGCCGAGGCCTTGACCGAAGGGGAGCTCGCCGGGATCTTCCGCCACGCCTGGGACCGGCGCAACAGCTGGATTGGCCACGGCGGTGTTGCAGGGCACCAGGTGCAGGGCGAACGGCTGCGCGATCTTGAGGGTTTGCTGACCCGTACCCGGGCGGTGCTGGGCTGGTCGTTCGAGACCTGGATGCTGCTGAAGCCAGGCTCGATGACTTACTCGAAGAAGGTCTTCGACTTGACGGCGGCGATCCTCAAGGGCTCCAACTCCGTGTTCCGCAGGCAGCAGGTCAAGCTGGCCGAGCCGCTCGATACCGCCCGCCTGTACCTGCTGAACGATGGCAATTCCCGCGCCCTGGAGCTGGTGCCGTTCGTCCGCGTGCTCGCCGGAAAGGCCGGTCAGGAGGCTTGTTACTTCTATAACCGCCTGGACGGAACCCAAGTCCGCTGGGTCTCCTACCACTTCCACGCCGAGCCCGACCTTCTGCGTCCCGATGACGACGTGGCCGAGCTGCTGGCAGCGTTGGACGGCTGCGGCACCACCGACGAGGAACCCGGCTAAGCGATGCCGTCTCCGGCGGGTGAGGCACCGCCGACAAGGGTCCCCAGCACCATAGCGTCGGCTGTTCCCGACGCTGCCGCAGTCGTGGGCTGCTGCGCGTGGCGTCCTGGGCCAGAGCGGACCGTGATCAGCTGGATTGCTGCTAGTCGCCTTGTGTCACGGGCGCTCGCCCACCATGGCCCGCGGTGCGGGGCGGCCGGTGCCGGGGGGCCGGGCGGTGATCGCGGCCGCGGTCGCGGCCAGCAGCGCGGCGAGTGTCAGCAGCCCTGCGGGCAGCGCGGCGGCGCTGGCCGCAGCGGCCACTACGAGGGGGCCTCCGGCGTCGCCGACCTCGCGGCCGACCTCAGCCGCGCCCATGGTCTGGCCGAGCCTGCCGGGCGGGGCGACACCAGCCAGGGCGGCGAAGGCCAGCGGGGTTGCGCCGCCGATCCCGGCTCCGACCAGCAGCGCCGCGGGCAGCAGCCCGGCCAGGCCGGGCAGCAGCGCCGTGGTTATCAGCCCGGCGGCGGCCACGGCCAGGCCGGCGACCATGCCGGGTCCCTCGCCCAGGCGCCCGACGTCGCGAGCCCGGCCGGCCAGCGGCTGGATCACCGCGGTGGTGACCGCCAGCAGGGAGACGGCACCGCCGGTGGCCAGCGGGCGCAGCCCGGCCATGGCGCCGCGGACGGGCAGGAAGCCGACCGCGGCGGCCAGCGCGGCCGTGGTGGCGGCCAGACAGGCGGTCGGGGCGAGGAAACCGCGGCCGGACAGCCGCCGGGCCAGGTCCACGACGGTCTGCCGGGTGCGCGGCTGCGGCGCAGCTGCGGGCACCGTCACCGCTGCCCAGGCGGCCACCGCGGTGGCCAGCGCGGCCAGTACGGCGAACAGCAGCCGCAGCCCCCCGATGGTGACCAGGCCCCCGCCGATCAGCGGCCCTGCGGCGTAGCCGAGGCTCTTGCACAAGCCGTAGCCGCCGAAGGCGCGGCCCTGCCGGGCGCCTGGCTGCAGCCGGGCAACCAGCGCGCTCGCGGCGGGAGAGAACGCCGCTGCAGCAGCGCCCTGCCCGAACCGGGCCACGCCGACCAAGGCCGGGTCGGCGGCGGCCACGAATGCTGCGGAGAACGCCGCGAACGCAGTCAGCCCGCCGAGCAGCACCGGCCGGGGTCCCACCCGGTCCGACCACGCCCCGAATATCGGCTTCAGCAGCACCTCGGCGCCGTCGTATAGGGCCAGCAGCACGCCGAGCACCAGCAGTGGCTCGTGCCGACCGCGAATGTAGCCGCCCAGGTTGGCGGCGACGGCATGCGCGCCGAACGCGGTGGTGAACCCGGCCGCATACAACGGCGCCGCTGCCGACCGGGTCCGCCACGCCAGGCGCCCTCTCACATCTGGTGCACCGCCCGAAACACCCGTTCGGTGTACTCCGCCAGCCGTTCGGCGCAGTGCTTGAGCTGCTGGCCGGCCTCGGCGGCATTCGGCGCGCCGAACACGTCGCGGGTGGCCAGTTCCCGGTGCCAGCGGCGCAGCCGTTCCAGGCTCTGCTCCTCTTCTTCCAGCTCGGCCAATGTGAACTTGCCCTTGGCGATCTCCGCATCGATCTCGGCGTCGAACTTGCCGCAGTCCGCGATGAACTCCGCCCACTCGGCTTCACGAACCTCGGTGAACAAGGCGGCCAGTCGGGCCGCGTCCGCCTCGCCGCGGCCGGTGGCATGCAACACTATGACCTCCCCTTCGCCGCGCCCGGCCAGCTCAACAGCCCGGGTGATCCCGCCGGCGCAGGCCGCCACGTCCGGCACCGCCCAGCAGCCCTGCCCCAGGGCCACCGCGCCAGTGCGGCGCAGTTCCCGCCACACGGCTACCCGGTGCCGCGAAGGCTCGGCAGGCACCCGTACCACCAAGACCAGCCACTGCCCTGCGTTTCCACCTGCTGTCACGCCTCTAAAAGTACTATGTGTTACAAGTTGGTTCGGACTTGGCCGTTACATCCCACGTGCCACGCATAAGCCGTGCGTGCCGTCCACGATCTCCGGGCGCGATTGCTCGGCAGCCCGCGGCCTACGTGGTCGTGTCCTGGCTGTCGGACCTGACATGGTTCAAGCTGCGGGACACCTCACGCCTCGCTGTCCCGCAAGCTATGCCGCAGCATCTGCGCGCGCTGCTCGACGCTGACATCGCCGCGATCTGGGGTGCCGGATGCTTCTCCGGCCCGGTTGCCGTCTCCGCCAGGGTATGTTCCGCCGTCCGCGTCCTCCGCGCTGTGCCGTGCGTCACCGATCCGTGCCGGTGGTGCGGTCACCAGGAAGGCACCTTCGGTGAACTCCACCAGCGGCGGTGTCTTGGTACTCACCCGCAACTGGTAGATGTCCGGCCGGTTGTAATGGCCGACGAAATCGTGCACAAGCCGACCGCGGAGCATCAGGTCGGGATCGGTGTCGGCGTACAGGATGTCCTCCGAGCTGCCGTCGATAGGGCCGACGACGACGCGGCCGAGCGGATCGATGATGGCCGTGCCGCCCGACTTCCCGGGATCGGCGAAGAACTCCCGGTCTTCCGCGGTCACAGGTAGCGCCTCCAGCATCTGCGGGCTGTTCATGCCGCAGCAGCTGATGACGTAGCACTTGGCCATGTAGGCCACGTTCCTGCTCGCAAGCAGGCTCGTCTCCGGCATCCCGCACCAGTCGGGGACGAAGTGATTCGGCCAGCTGGCGACGTGGACGAAGGGGTAGCACGCTGACAGCGCCGCAATGGCGAGCGGGTTGGAGTTCTCCCCGCAGATCAGCCCGCTGACGGGTCCCACGTCGAAGCGGACCGGACCCTGCGCGCTGGCGTCACCGGGAGCGTGGACGATTCGTTCGCCCACAGTGGGCACGAGCTTCCTGTGCTTGCCGAGCACGCGCCCGTCCCGGCCGATGAAAAGCTGGGTGTTGTACAGGGTCCCCGTCGTGCCTACGCGCCGCTCGGTAAGGCCGATGACGACGTTGGTGCCCGCCCGCGCCGCGGCGCGGCACAGGTGATCCACGGGCTCAGAGGGTATTTCGACGGCGTTCTTGAACAGCTCGACGCTGAGCTGCTGGCTGCGGGTGCTGGTGGCGGCGTGGTAGTAGAACCAGACCGGGTGCCCGGGGATGAAGTTTTCCGGGAAGCCGACGACGTCCGCGCCGCCCCGGCCGGCCCTGGCGATGAACTCACAGGCCTTGGCGACCGTGGCGTCCCGGTCGAGCCACTCGGGCGCCGCCTGCACGGCGGCCAGCCGCAATCTTGGATACGAGTCACCCATCGCTGCCCTCCTCATGCTGCGATCTTCCGGTCACCGCTGCCGCCTTCACGGGGCCAGCAGCCTCTCGACGTGCTGCCATTCGCGGAGAAAGCGAAAAGCCTGCCGGGCCGGCGGCTGCGGTGCCTGGACCTCGATCCACCGCACCGGCTCCGGGCCGACCGGGAAGAACCCGTGGACGCCGCCGACCCCGGTCCACACCACGTCGCCCGGGCCGACCTGGTAACGCTCGCCGTCGAGCAGCGCCTCAGCATCCCCGGACAGGATGACATAAGCCTCCTCGAAAGGATGATCATGGGAGTTGCCGGCTCCGCCCGGCTCGAACTCAACCATGAACACGTTCATATGCTGGGCACCGAAGACCCGGTCGACAAGCATCTTCAGGCGGATTCCTGTGACGTCGCCTCCGCTGTAGCCTTCCATCTGCAGCCTGGACGCAGGCGGCAACTGGTCGTCGGTGAACCTGCCGACCGCTCCCCGCAGCGGGCTGTCCCAGTCCGGTGTCCTGGCGCTGCCCCAATCCACCGGCATGGCGAGGGCGAACGTGTCCTTCGGCTCCGGCCTCGACTGCGGGGCGAGCACTTCGAGCCAGCGGGCACTGCCCTGGCCTCCCGCCCGCAGCGCGTGCGGGGCAGCGACCGGGACGAGCGCGTAGTTGCCGGGCTGCAGGATGTGCACGCAGCCGCCAATCGCAAGATCGAGCCTCCCGGCCAGCACGTAGACCGTTTTCTCGACGGAATGCACATGCGGCCGGATCTCGCCGCCAGCGGCGAGATCCGACAGGCGGACCGTCAGATGGACGCTGCCGGACGACCCATCGATGACGACACGCCGACGCAGGCCGTCCGCGTCGCCGGGACGCCCGCTCGCGTCCTGCCACGCGCAGTCATCCGACCGTAGCACCCGATGTCGCATTCTCTCCTGTCCCTTCTATGTGACTCGGCTCCCGGGCGGGGCTGACGGTACCGGAATGCGGTCTCCGGCGTCGCCTGGTGAACCCGACGATTCCGCCGGGAATAAAACGGGCAAAGATGACGAGGAGCGCCCCGAGTATGAAATTGCCTTCCACGCCCTGCGTGCTGGAGAGGAACTCCTGTGACAGGAACTGCGTTGCCAGCGCGCCGAGCAGCGGCCCCACCCATACCTGTGCGCCGCCGACGATCGCCGCCACCACGACGTTCAGCGAGAGCGAGAAATCGAACGTGCTGACCGGCTCGATGTAGTAAAGCTGCGCGGCGTAGACACAGCCGACCATGCCCGCCACACACGCCGCAAACGTGAAAGCGATCGTCTTGACTCGGGTCGTCGGCACCCCAAGGATCTCGGCTGCGTCCTCGTCCTCCCGTATCGCGACGAGAGAGCTGCCGAACCGTGACCGGCCGATCTGCCGAACGCCCAGCGTCACGGCTACTGCCCCGCCCAGGAAGATGTAGAAGAAAAGCTGGTCACCGGCCTGCGGGCTGAGCGCGGGCGGCTTCAGGTACAGGCCGAGGGCGCCGTTGGTGATCCCGAGGATCGAGACGAGTTGTTCGAGTGCGAGGGTCAGGACGAAGGTCACGATCGCGAAGTAGGCGCCGCGCAGGCGCAGGCTGGGGATGCCGATGGCCACGCCTAGGATGGCTGCCACCGCGCCGGCGGCAGGCACCGTGGCCAGCGGCGGTATGCCGGTGTGGCCGGACACGATCGCCGTGGTGTAGGCACCTATGCCGAAGAACATCGCCATGCCGAAGTTCAGGTAGCCGCCATAGCCCCCCAGCACCGTCCACGCCTCGGTGAGGACGACGTACATCAGCACGATCGTCCAGATCCTCAGCGTGCCGAGCTGGGTGGTGGTGGCGCCGAACAGCCCCAAGGCGACGACGCCGAGGGCGAAGGAGCACCAGCCAGCCGCGGGTCGCCACCCGCCCCGGCCGGATGCCAGCCGGGCCAGGCGGGCGCCCCCGCCTGCGCGTCTGCCCGCGGCGCCCGCGGGCACCGGCAGCCTCATATCCGCCGCATCCGGGCCCGGCCGAGGCCGCCGCCCCGGATGACCAGCGCGGCGGCGAGCATGCCGTATACCACTACCGGCACGATGTCGAGCGGCAGCAACTCGCTGAAAACAGACTGGCCGATCCCGACAGCAAGCCCACCGACGAGTGAGCTGCGGATGCCGCCGAGGCCGCCGATCAGCACGACGATGAAGCTGTAGGCGAGCCACTGGGTGTCAAGCTGCGTGGAGAAGGGGAAGAGGACGCCGAGGGCGGCCCCGGCCGCCCCGGCCAGTGCCGTGCCGAGCCCGAAGACGAGCGTGGCCATGGTGGCCGAGTTGATGCCGAGGATCTCGGCGGACTGCCGATTCTGCCCCACAGCGCGCAGCGCCTTCCCGAGCAGGGTCCGGTACAGCACGAGCTCGGTGAGGCCGAGCAAGACGACCGCGACGGCCGCCATGACCAGGTAGTCGGTGGGGATGACGATTCTGTCGATGGTGATGCTCCGGTTGGCGTAGCCGACGGCGATCGACCGCGAGTCGGAGGTCCACGCGAGGGTGGTGCCGGCCTCGGCCACCATCAGCAGGCCGAACAGCACGAGCATGGCCCGGTCGGGCGACTCGCGCGCGGGCACGCGGATCAGCACGCGCTCGGTGACGGCGCCGGCCGCGAAGAAGACCGGGATGATGATCAGTACCGCAAGCACCGGGTCGATGCCCCACTGCGTGAAGAGGTCGAACGCGACGAACGAGCCGATGACGACCAGGATGCCCTGGGCCAGGTTGACGATCCGCAGCACGCCCAGGATGATCGTGAGCCCGGCGCCGATCAGCGTGTAGATCAGCCCGAGGAGGATACCGGTCACCAGGACCTGCGCGGTGGCGGTCATCGCGCAGGCCTCCTCTCGGACGCTTCGGCGGGCAGCGCAGGTCCCGGCTGGCCGGCAGGCCCGGGCGGCTCCGCTCCTGCCTGCTCGACACCCAGCCACTCGCGGACCAGCCCGGACAGGTCGGCGGCAAGGCCCCCCGGAGTTCCGGCACGCTCCACCCGGCCGCTGCGCATGCTGACGATGTAGTCGGCCAAGGCGATGGCGGGGCGGACGTTCTGGTCCACAAGCACGACCGTCCGCCCCTCCTGCTTGAGCCGACGCAGTTCCTCGTAAGACCGCTCGGCGAGTATCGGCGACAGGCCGACAGAGGGCTCGTCCACGACGACGATTTTCGGGTCGGCGACGAGGGCACGGGACATCTCCAGCAGCCGCTGCTGCCCGCCGCTCAGCCGTCCTGCCGGCACGCGGCGTTTCGCATGCAGGTCCGGATACCGCTCGTACATCGCTTGGACGGCGGAGCTGCGGCGGCTGCGGCCGAGCACCCAGCCGCCGAGCTCGAGGTTGTCCTCGACGGTCAGTTCCGGGAACAGCGAGCGACCCTGGGGCAGGAAAGCCACTCCGGCCCGGGCTAGTTCGTGAGCGGTTAGCTGGGTCACGTCCCGGCCGAACAGCAGCACCCGCCCGGCGCTCGGCCGCAGCAGCCCTGTCATCACCTTCAGTGCCGTCGACTTGCCAGCGCCGTTCGGCCCGAGCAGCACGGTCACGCGGCCCGGCGCGCAGTCCAGGCACAGATCCCGCAGCACCGGCTGGTCCGCGTAGTACCCGGCTACCACGTGCTCAAGCCGGATCGCCACGGCGGCATCGCCGCCGACCGGGGCGGCGCGGCATTCGCTCATCGCGCACCTGCAGGAGCGCCGAGGTACGCCTCGATCACTGCGGGATCGGCGCCGACCGCCGCCGGGTCGCCTGCGGCGAGTACCCTGCCCTGGGCAAGGCAGAGGAACTCGTCCGAGAGCGCGACAAGCTCGCCCACCTCGTGACTGACGACGAGGTAGGTGATGCCCCACCGGTTGCACGTTTCGCGGATGCACGACATCAGGGACTGCTTGATGACCGGGTGGATGCCGGCGAACGGCTCGTCCATGAGAACGAGCCGTGGCCTGATCATCAGGGCCCGGGCGAACTCAGCCAGCTTCTTCTGCCCGCCGGACAGCTCGCTGGCCAGCTCGCCCGCGGACCCGGCGAGCCCGACGAGATCGAGGAGCTCACTGGCGCGTGCTTCGTCCTGGCGCTGTCTGCCGACCGACTGACTCATCATGAGCAGGATGTCCCAAACGGTGAGCGACTGGAAGACCCGCGGGTTCTGGAACGTCCGGCTGACGCCGAGACGGATGAGGCGGTGCGGTGAGATCCCGTCGATGCGGTGGCCGTCGAGCGCGATGGAGCCCCTGGTGGGCCGGTGGACGCCGTTGATGACGTTGAGGAGCGTCGTCTTCCCCGATCCGTTCGGGCCGATGACGCCGACCACGCGCCCTGGCGCCGCCTCGAAGCTCACCTGGTGCAGCGCGACGGCGCCGCCGAACCGCCTGCTCACCTCGTGAAGCCGGAGCCTGGGAATCAAGGCTGCCTTCCGCTGTCTGCGCCGCCCGGCGCGACCTGGTGCCGACCTGCCACCTTTCCCGCCATTGCCGTCAGGGCGACGATGCCGTCACGGCAGCGGGGCGACCAGTTTCGCGGTGGCGATGCTCGGCGGCCAGACCGGCTGCTGGCTCGAGCCGATTGTCTGGGTGACCACCTCACTGTAGGGCGGGCTGCCGTTGGGCAGCAGCTGGAAAACCCCGGCCGCGGTGTGCACCGTGTGGTGGAGGAGCCAGTTGCGAATCGCCGCCTGGTTCAGGGAATGGGTGCCCTCGACGCCCTGCTGCAGCATCTGCAGGATGGCGTAGGCGGTGACATCGTAGTTGGGCAGGACGCTCTCGCCCCGCTTGGCGGCGAAAGCCTGGAGCGTTGCGAGCCCGGGGAAGTCCTGGGACACCCAGGCCACATCAGTGCCGAGGACGCCGTCGGTCGCAGAGCCCAGGGACGGCCAGTTGGGCAGCGTCGTCACCTGGGAGCCGCACATGCACTCGATCTCCGGCTTCCAGCCGATGACCTTGACGGTCTTGGCGATGAGGTCGGAGTCATCGGGCAGGCCCAGGACGATCAGCGCCTGGGCGCCGGACGTCTTGGCCTTCTCCAGGGTCGAGGTGAAGTCGGTGGTGGTGGACGGGTACTCCTGGTCAAAGACCACCTGCATGTGGTACTGGCGGGCGAAGTTCAGCGCGCCGCCTTGCCCCTGGTAGCCGTTCTGCGCCACCACCGTGAACGGGTTCTGGTCCGTCAGGATGGCGATCTTGGACGGCCGCGTCGCCGCGGGCATGCTCGCCATCAGTTTGAACACGCCCTCGGGATAGTAGGGCTCCTGGTAGGTGTAGGAACCGACCATCCAGCCGTTGTCCTGGTCGAAGTACTGGATGCCGACGAACCCGCCGTTGAACAGCACGTCGCCAGCCGCCTTGGCGATCGGCACGATCGGCGCCCCCACGTACGTCGTGTACGGGGCGAGGAGGAAGTCGACGTGATCCTGTGTGATCAGCGTCTGGTATTCCGCTGCCGCCGTCGCCGGCGTGCTGTTGTCATTGAGGATCGTGATCTTGACCTTCCGCCCCAGCAGCCCGCCGTGGGAGTTGACCTGATTCTCCCACAGCTGGTAGACGGCCTGGTACTCGGCCGACGGCTCGCTGAAGGCACCGGTCAGGCCGAGCGTCCCGCCGATCGTGATCGACCCCTGACTGCTCTGCGCCGTGCTGCCACCCTGGGCGCCGCCGCCCGATGAGGAGCACCCCGCCGCGGCCGCAAGCGCGGTCGCGGCGGCCGCCACCAACAACCGTCTGTGCCATCCGCCCCATCGTGGACGCCGCATCTGTCGACCTCCGGTCGTACGATTCGCGGGACGCCCGGCCCGCGCTGCCTTCCGCCGTGCTCGTTGGCGGTAATCGGTGACGGCCCGGCCCGAGGTAGCAGACGGTGTAGGCCGTCAGCGCGGTAGCTGACCGCAACATCACGTTGACGGACTCCGGTCGTCGGCGGCCCACCAACGCCTCGCTGCCTGACCTGGACCACGGCTCGCTCCGTTGCCGCCGGTGGCTGAACATCACACTGCAGGACGAGCAGTTGTCCCACATGGTTGGTTATGCCAAACCTTTGCGGTAATTGTTGCGCCTCATCTCTAACCTGTCAAGGGTCCCCGTCGACTGGCTGGCAAGGTGATCGACGTTGCTCACGAATGCTCTATAAATAGACTTTCTAGAAATTAAATTCGTAATCATTCCTGACTGTCACCGCGTCCGGAGGTCGAGCAGGGCCACAGGCGCTGAGGCGATCAGAACGTAACAACCTGGTCAATTTTGCGCAAAGGTTTCCGGCGTGGAGCCTGCACATCACGGCTGCTTGGCGCCTCCGCCAGGTGGTGCCGTCGACGCCCTTACCACGAGCTCAGGAGGCAACGACACACGTGGCGGAGGGCTCTCCGGCTGCTCGACGAGCGAGTGGGCGAGTTGGGCGGCGAGCCGTCCGAGGTGGAACGACGGCAGACGGATCGTGGTCAGTGCCGGGGCGAGACGGTCCGCGAGCAGGATGTCGTCGTATCCGACCACCGACACGTCGCCGGGACAGCGTAGCCCGGCCTCGGCGAACCCGTCGATCGCCCCTACGGCGAGCACGTCGTTGTGCGCGAATACGGCTGTGGGGGGAGAGCCGACCTCCTTGAGCAACTGCGTGGCCAGCCGGTGGCCCTCCCTGATCGACGGCATCCTCGTCGTCTCCTCGCTCCCGGCCAGACTCAGGCCAGCCTGCTGAAGGCCGGCGAGGAACCCGGCCCGGCGCTGCGCGAACGACGAGACATCCTGGGCCCCCCCGATCTCGCCGATCCGCCGGTGCCCGAGCGAGGTGAGGTGCGAGGCGGCCAGCAGCCCGCCCTCGAAGTCGTCGTGGGCGACCGTAGGCAGGCGGGCGCCCGGAAGCGTGCGGATGGCCAGCACGACCGGCAGCAATCGTGCCGCGGCCAGGACCGCCGCCTCATCGCCCAGGCGTGCAGTCGTGACGATGACCGCGTCCGCCCGCCGTCCGACGAGCTGGTCGAGGACGGTTTCCAGCCGGCCCCGCTCGTCGTGGGTCTCCGCGACCAGCGGCATCAAGCCCGAGTCCGCGAGGGTGATCTCGATACCGCGGAGGATCGCGGCGTTGTGCGGCAGCTCGAAATCCGTGATGACAACGCCGATCGTTCCCGTCCGGCCCTTGCGAAGCCCGCGGGCCACCACGTTGGGCCGGTAACCGAGCGCCTTGGCGGCGGCGAGCACGTTGCGCCTGGTCGCCTCGCTGACCTCACGTGACCGGACCGGGCTCAGCGCGCGGGACGCCGTCGACGGATGGACCTGCGCCTTTTCAGCGACATCAAGCAGCGTGACGCTGGCCTGGTCAGGAGCGCGCACCGGGCCGCGCGCGACCGTCGGCCGGCTGCGACTGACAGTCGACGGAACAGCACGTGAGGTTACCTTGGTCACATGACCAACCTTATCCAGAGATGGTTCCGGAAACGATTGCGGCCCGCACGGCCGGGCGCAGCCAGCGGTCTTGCCGATGCCGTCGTCTACCGTTACTGAAAGCTTCGAACAAAGTTCGCAGATAATGCTGACATGGACAGCGCGTGCGGACGAGATGACAACAAGTGTCCGCACGGCTGCGGTGATAGGAGGCGGCATCGTTGGACTGGCGGTGTCAGGGAACTGACGATCCGCTACCCCGGCATGCGCGTGAGCGTATCCGAGAAGGAAGATCGCGTCGCCGCCCATCAGAGCGGCCACAATAGCGGTGTCGTTCACGCGGGCATCTACTACGCGCTGCGCAGCCTGAAGGCCCGGGTTTGCGCACGCGGTAGGAGCCTGCTGCGCGAGCTCTGCCAGCAGCACGGAGTGCGGCTGCGCGTGCTCGGCAAGCTCGTCGGCAGTTCCGGCGCCAAACTGTCGGGGCTTGCCGAGATCGAACGCCGCGCCCTACCCCTGGTCTTTCACGAAGCCTGGCTGATGAGTGGCGCGCCTGACCGGAAATACCTACCTCAAATGGACACGCGGCAGCGGACCCTGGCCGGTGCGGGCGGGCAGGGCCTGTGAGGCGCGGGACGGCGGTCTTGGGTTAGGCGGCGGCGCCTTCCGCGGGTGTGAGGGTGACGGTCAGGCCGAGGGCCTCGAGCTGGCGGATGTGGTTGCGGATCTTGCGATCCCTGCTGACGTGGTCGTCGTAATGACCGGGTCCGAGGTCGCAGAAGCGAGCGCTGCGGTCGGCGAGCAGGTAGAAGATGATGACCAGGACGGAGCGGGCGACGGCGGCCAGGGCCTTGCGCTTGCCGCGGTGTTTGACCAGGCGGCGGTAGCGGGCGCCGAGGAAGGTATCGGTCCGGGAGGCGGAGGCGGCGATCTCGCCGAGGACGCCGTTGAGCCAGGGGTTTCCCTTGCCAGCCTTGCCGGCGGTGGTCTTCTTCCCGGACTGGCGGGTCTGCGGGCAGCGTTTCGCCCAGGACACCAGCCGGCCCCGGGGGTGCCGGACACGGTCATGTCCAGGCCGATCTCGGCGATGATGGCCTGGGCGGCGATGATGCCGCAGCCGGTGATCTCATCCAGCCGCGCGACGGCCGGCAGCATCGGGGCGCCGAGGGCCGGTGCCGGCGTGCGGGCCGGTGGTGCCGTCGGCGTCGACGCCTTGCGCGGCGGGGATCGCGGCGATCAGCTCGCCCACCCGGTCGGACAGCTGGCCGATGTGAGCGGTCAGGGCGTCGATCTGGTCCAGGATGATCCGGGCCAGCCCGCCGTGGTGTTCCTGGAACTTGCCGTCCAGCGCCTCGGCCAGCTGCGCGCGCTTGGCCCGCATCTCGCCGATGGACAGATCCGCGAGGACCCTCGGGTTACGCTCCCCGGCGATCAGCGCCTCGATCATCGCCCGGACAGACTGGGTGTCCAAGGTGGAGGCCACCGAGGAGATCTGATCAGCGCCCGCTCCAGCAGGTTCTCCAGCCGCTGCCAGTGCCGGCTCCGCTCGTGCACCAGGTCGGCGCGCAGCCGGGTGAACTCCCGCACCCGCCGGATCTCCGGCGGCGGCACGAACGACGGCGGCAGCATCCCCCGCTCGGTCAGCTTCGCCAGCCACACCGCGTCCTTCTTGTCTTCTCCGAACTAGCGTTTCGTCATCATGTGATGCTGTTTGTCGGATTATGGCTGAGACGGGAGCGGGCTGGCGGGCGTCGCGGCCGCTGTGGTGATGGTGCGGCCGGCGGCGTCGGGGAAGGCGGGGATGCCGCTCGCTGCTGGCCGCGCTTGACGTGCACCCGCGGGTGGCCATGCAGATCCTGCGGCACAGCAAGATCGCGCTGACGATGGAGATCTACACCGAGGTACCCTCGGCCGCGACCCGCGACGCGCTCAAAAAGCTCGGAAGCTGGCTTGACACATGAGCGCCGTTGCTGCACTTTGCTGCTGCACCAGAAAAGAAGCGGCCGCCTTCTTGTTCGAAAGCGGCCGACAACTGGGAGCCCCGTTACGGAATCGAACCGTAGACCTTCTCCTTACCATGGAGACGCTCTGCCGACTGAGCTAACGGGGCGATATTCACTTATCTGACCTGCGGTCTGGCGCCTTGCTCGCCTACCTTGAGGGCGCACGCTCTGTGGTACAGCGGCTCTGCACAGCCTGACACGCGCCAGCGTAGGAGAGCTTAGCGTACTTCCGCGCGGCGGTGCCTCGCACCGGAGCCGGCCAGCGAACGTGACCGGCGTCACGTCGCACCGGACATTCCGGCATTTTCTGTTGGCCGGCAGGGCGGTGGCGCATCAAGTACTGATGAGGCCCGGGTGCATCGCCGAGGCGGCATCCATCGCGGTGGCGGCGTCCGGTGCCCGGTGGAGACGGCGTCCGGTGCCCGGCCGAGACCCGCGGCCTGCGGCGGGAACCGGTCGGGCGGCGGGAACCGTCTCATCATGGCACAAGCACCACCGGTCCGGCAGGATCCGGGACGTATGTCATGCATAAAGAGCCTGGTTCGCGGATATGAGTACTCTTGCCCATCCGACCCACGGTCGCCCCCCGGCCCGCAACCAGCACAGAGGACCCCTGAGCAGCGAAGACAGAGCATTACATATGGGTTTTGCGTACGGACGACACGGACGAGTAGCGGCGGGCAGCTTGCTGACCGGAAGTTTCCTGGCCCTGGGCATGATGGGCAGCGCACAGGCGGCGGTGCTGACGGGCGGGGCGCGCGGGACGGCCGGTACCGACGCGCAGTGCCAGGCGCTGCCGGCCAGCGGCAGCACGTCCGCCTCGCCGTCGGGCTCCTCCTCGCCGTCGGGCTCCTCCTCCCCCACGGGCTCCTCCTCCCCCACGGGCTCCTCCTCGCCGACGTCATCGACGTCGTCATCAGCTTCTCAGTCGGCGCCTCCGTCGTCATCGAACTCGTCATCGGCCTCGCCTGCGGGATCCGCCACCCCGTCGTCGCAGACGTCGGCCGCGACGAGCGCCAGCGCGACCTCCGCGACGCTGGACGCCTATAGCGCCGGGACCCCGAGCCCGAGCCCCGCCACGACCTCGCCGACCCAACTGTGCGTGAGCGTGCAGCGCTCGCAGTCCAGCGTCCAGCGCGGCAAGGCGGCCGACTACGTGGTCGAGGTCGGCACGGAGGGCGGGTCGGCTTCGGACGTGTCGGTCACGCTCACCGCGAAGCCGGCCGGCCAGAAGCCGACGTTCAGCAGCGGCTGTGCCGGCGGCAACGGGTCGGCGTCGTGCGCCATCGCCTCCGTGACGGCAAAGACCCCGGTGGTCCTGCACGCACAGATCCCGGTCGCGCCGACGGCGACATCGGTCACGTCGGTCACGCTGACCGCCACGGCAACCATCACCACCACCGCGACCTGGACGCCGCCGACCGCGGCCGAGACCGTGACGGTTACCGGGCCGTCGGCCTCGCCGTCGGGCAAGGCGTCCTCGGCGAAAGCCTCGACGAGCCCGGCGCAGGCCGCCACCACGCTGCCGCTGGGCCCCTATCCCAACCTGAACGGCCTCACCGGCTCGCTCATCGGCATGTCCAAGGACTCGCTCATCGGCGCGGGCAACGTGTCGGGGCTGTTCCCCAAGATCGGTCCCTCGGCAACGCCCACCCCGGCCCCGGCCAGTTATCCGCTGGCCGGGCAGAGCACGGACCCGGTTTCCGGTACCTCGGCCCTCGCGTTCGGGAAGCCCACGCTGACCGCCCAGGTCGCCGGGCTCATCGCGCTGGCGGTCGCCATCATGCTCACCGTGACCCGCCTGTCCGTGCGCAGGCGATCCCGCTCCAAGTTACGCAGCCCTGCCTACTTCTTGGCGACCAGTTCGACGGCGGGCCGGAACGTCCGCATCGTGGTCGCCAGGGCCGCGGCGTTCATCGTCGGCGAGACGATCTCGCCGAAGCTGTCGTCGTCGAACCAGGCGCACATCGACGCGGTGCTCGACGTGCCGACGCCCTGCTCGACGCACGCGGCATCACCGCCAAGGGGACCGGCGGAGACGACCACCGCGCCGGGGAACTTCTGCGTGAAGCTGGCGATCGACGCCGCGGGCGCCGCGTTCGCCAGGTGACCGCCGATGAACATGATGATCTGCGCGTTGCCGCCCGCGGCTGAATTTCCGGATTCGTACACGGCCGAAACCACATGGCTGGCCTGGCCCGAGCTCATCCTGATCACCTCGGCACGCAACTGCGCCAGGTGAGTCTGGTGCTCCAGGTCCACCGTCCGCGCGTAGCTCCCGATCGCGGCCGGGGTGACCATGGTGTGCACCGGGCCGCTGTGCGAGGGGAACTCGAACTTGATGATCCCGGCGACCGCGGCCGCCGTCACCACCACCACGCCGCCGAGGGCAAGCCACAGACGGCGGTCGTTGCTGCGGCCCCGGCGGCGGCCGGGGGCTGCCCTCCGCCTGCCGGCGCGGCGCGAGTCGCCGCGGTCGGCCTCGTCCGCGAGCAGGCCCGAGTAGCCGCCGTCCTCCCGCCAGAACTCGTCGAACGCGTCCAGGTCATCGGCCTGGGGCCGCGCCGGCCATGAGGCCGTGATCTCCGGCCCGTCGAGGCCGTGACCCGGCCGCACCGCCGCGCGCCCGGCGCCGGGCACCGCGGCAAGCTGGCCGGTGCCCGGGGCAACCGGAAGCTGGCCGGTGCCCGGGGCGGCGAGCGCACCGCCGTCCGGCGCAGCAGCCACCCGCCTGCCCGCGGGCGGGGCCAGCACGCCGATCTGCGCCGTCGGCGCGCCGAGGTACCCGGAGCCGCTGAGGGCCTGGGCCGGCGGGACGGCGGTGCCTGTCCGGCGGGCCGCGCTGGCCTGGGGCGCGGCGCCGCGCCACGGGCCGCCCGTCGCGGGCCCGGCCGGCGCCCGTGAGCCGGCCCCGGCCGGGGAGCCGACGCGGTCCCAGGGGCCCGCCCCGGCCGAGCCGCCCGGCCACGAACCGCCGCCCTGCTGCGGGCCGCCGCGGCGCCGGTCGCCCTGCTGCCGGTCGCCGCGCTGCGGGTATGCGGGGGCGCTGCGGCGCAGTTCCTCGTACCACGACTCGTCGTCAAGCGGCTCGTCGTGGTCCGGCCCGACGCCCGAGGGTTCCTCGTAGCGCAGTTCGTCGTAGCGCAGCCCCGCAAGGCGGGGGTCGGCGGGGCCGCCGGGGGCCGCGCCGAGCACCCGGTCGTCCAGCCGCGGCCTGCCGTACCACTGCTCCGGATAGCCGGCCGCGGCTGAGCCGCCCGGCCGCGGCTGCGGACCGGTGTCCTGCAGGGCCTCCTGGGCGCCGGTCACCGGGTAGATGTCCTGGTCACCGAGGCCCGGCCGGGCGGTGAATCCACGCGGGTAGCCGGGTCCGGCGTACTCCGGTGACTCCGGGACGTGATACCCGGGCACGCCCCAGTGACCGGAACCCGGCCCGGAACGGTCCGTCGGCCCGGGGCCGGGGTACGGGGCCCGCGGCCCGTCATAGGCCGGGTCCAGGTACCCCGGGTCGCCGTACCCGTGATCGTCCAGCGCCGGCTGCCGGTAGGACGGCGCGGCACCGTATCCGGCTTCGAGGATCTCCCTGGCCTGGGTGTCCAGCGGCCTGAAACCGGAGGGCCAGGAAACCTCCGGGCCGAAGGGCACCTCTCGCCATTCCCCGGCGCCGCGGAGCGGATCGCCGTACGGCCCCGGGCCGTGCGTCCCGTAGCGAGCCTGACCGGTCGTTGCCTCGCCCGCATAGGGATACCGCGCGGACGGCGGCCAGTCCTGGTCATCATGAGCCGACGAGCCGCTCCTCATATACCGGGTCACTCCCCTGTCTGCGGTCCAGCAGGTTGATGATCAGTAGCATCATCGCGACAAACGAGACACTCTGCTACCTACTCGCATGAATTGGCTGCGGAGGTCTGCGATGACCGGGCACCACGCTAGCGGCTAACCGGCGCGCCGATGATGCATTCCGCGGTGTTGACGCGGGGGCGCCGATCCCGGTGGCGACCAGTTACGGCGGAAATCCGCTGCGCCGCCCCCCTTGACCCGGGCGGCCAGCGGCGTACCATAACGGTATCCTGGCGACGGTATACAATCCAGGAGGCGAGCGCTCCCGTGTACCACGAGCTCACCGTCTGGTCCCGCGGGATCGCCTGCTCCGGCCCTGCCGGGCGGGCCTGCCGCTGCCACCTGCGCCGCGGGGGCTACGCCGGCGTCATCTTCCACGCGCTGGGCAAGCCGGCGGCGTGCCGCGCGCCGGCATCCCGGCCTGGCACCTGCCGGAGGAGATCCTCGGCAACCAGATCGCCAAGCTGCCCGAGCTCCCCATGGCCGGCGGCGCGCTCGGCGACGGCAGGCGCGCCGCCCGCGACATCGACCGGGTGCCCGGCGCCGAGCCGCTCGCGCACGACCCCGAGACGGAGGTCTTGGGGTACGGGAGGCTGGACACCGCCTACGTCCGGAACGCGCCGCGCTCCGGGGTCCCGCTGGCCCACGCTGAGGCCCGCCGCGCGGGTCACCACCGGCTGAAGGAGGAGGAGGAGGAGGACTCCATGCCGCTCAACCGAGGCGTGGGCGCCTGACCTGCCATGTCCGGCGGCGAGTGGCAGGTGCGCTTCGACGGCGGTCGCCAGCAGCGTTACCTGCCGGACCGGGCGGCCGGCTGGGGCCTCGACGAACTAGCCGGAGCCGCCAGTCCCGGCCCGGCGCAAGACGCACTGCTGCAAGCACCGGGGCTGCTCATTACCTAGCTGTTGGAGACGGCCATGACGGGTGGACGACGATATCGCCGTCAACGGCTGCGTCACGGCCCGGATTCCGCCAGCCGGGGCCCGCCCCCCTGCGGCGAACACGGGGCGATTCCTTCTCGATACCTGCTCCCCGTCGGCTGGTGAGCACCATTCCGGGCCAACAACATCTCGTCCGAGAGGTATCGGTGGCAACCAATGGCTACAACGGAAGCACTTCCTTACCAGACAATCACCAACTCCACCGGCCGGGTATTCCGGGTCGGGGAGACGCCCAAGCAGATCCTGGGCTACGACCGCTGGGTCGTGATCACCGCGGCCTGGTTCGCGATGTGCCTGGCCGGCCTGCTCGAGTACACCTGGGGCGCGCTGTCCGGCTCGCTGCAGGCGGCGCACGGCTGGGGCAACGCCCCGACGTTCTGGCTGTTCTCCTTCTACGTGATCTTCGAGTCGTTCGTGCAGATCGGCACGGGGTTCCTGCGTAACCGCGGCATCCTCAAGGTCCGCTGGGCGGTGATCGTCGGCGGCCTGGTGTGCGGGATCATCGGCTATGGCATCCTCGCCACGTCAACCAGCATCTGGACCGCCTACCTCGGCTACGCGGCGCTCGGCGGCATCGGCTCGGGCATGGTGTACTCCAGCTGCATCAACATCGTCGCCAAGTGGTACCCGGAGAAGAAGGGCTGGCGCACCGGGTTCGTGAACGGCGGCTGGGCCTACGGCTCGGTCCCGTTCATCGCCGTGGTCGGCGGCTTCATGACCGGCGGCGGGGTCGGCAACCTGAGCCCGCACACCGTGAAGGTCTTCATCATCACCCAGGGCATCATCATGACCGTCGGCATCGGCATCGCCGGCTGGTTCATGAAGGACCCGCCGAAGAACTGGTGGCCGCGGGAGGTCGACCCGCTCAACTGGCACAAGCACAGCACCCGCGACCTGCAGAACAACCCGCCGGCGCTGCGGCACTACACGGTGCAGCAGATGTGGCGCACCAAGTCGGCGAAATGGGTCGGCATCCAGTACGCCTGCTACGTGGGCTGCTCGCTGTTCGGGGTGGCCTACTACTTCCCGTTCGCTCAGCACATGGGCCTGGGCAGCGTCGCGGCGGCGTCCGGAGCGGCGGGCTTCGCGCTCACCGACGGTATCTTCCGGCCGATCTACGGGTACATCTCGGAGTTCATCGGCCGCCGCCGGACGATGATCTACGCGTACTCCGGCAACGTGGTGTTCCAGCTCCTCGCGCTGTGGATGGGCGAGTTGCATAACGGGCCGATGTTCGCGCTGTGCGCGGTCGTCTCCGGCGGGCTGTCCGGCGCCAACTTCCCGATGACGGCGGCGCTGGTCGCCGACTACTGGGGCGAGACCAACAACGCCGTCAACTACGGCTCGATCTACGCGTTCAAGGCGCTGGGCGGCAGCTTCGCCGGCGGGCTGGCCGCGCTGGTCATGACGGGCACCTTGTGGGGCACCTCGCATTACCACTGGGTGTACGGCTTCTTCTTCGGCGCGGCGCTCGGCGCGATCGCCGCGCTGGTGCTGATCTTCCTGGTCAAGCGTCCGACCGAGCAGGAGATGGAGGCGGCGGTGCGCGCGGCGCCGGACAAGGCGGCCGCGCCGAAGCCGGCGATCGCGTAACCCTCGGGGGACACCCCGGCGAACCCCGGAACCCGGGACGCCACGAACCCGGGAAACCCATGGCCCCATGATCGTGGTGGATGACCCCCCGAGCCACGGAAGCGGCATCCACCACGATCATGGACAGGGTACCGATCCGTCCCGCGCCCGCTGCCTGCGAGATCCGCCGCATGACGTCCGTGTACCCGTACCAGCCGCGGCTGCCGCCCGCGCCGTTCCGGTTCGCGCGACGCGACGAGGCCGCGGCCGGCGCGGACGATCATGTCACCGGCTGCTGCCCTTAGCCCCCCTTGGCCCGGTGGTAGGCGTTCCTGGTCCGCTGGGTGTGCTTGCGCGCGAGCAGCTGCGCCAGCTCCGCGTCGCCCGCCTCGATCGCGTCGATCATCTCCTCGTGCTCCGCCCACGAGCCCTGACCCCGGGTCGGGGCCACGATCCGGTAATACCACTGCACCCGGCGGCCGACGATGTCGGCGAGCTCGGCGAGCACCGAGTTGCCCGCGATCGCCGCGACCTCGGCGTGGAAGGCGTCGTTGGCGGCCACCGCGCGGCCGAAGTCGTCCGCCTGCGTCGCCGCCTCGCCCTCGCGGCAGATCTCGCGCAGCCTGGCGACCTGCTCCGGGCCCGCGGTCCTGGCCGCGCGCCTGGCCGCCTCGGCCTCGAGCAGCACCCGCACATCGAGCAACTCGTCCACTTCCTGGTCGGTCGGCACGTGGACGAACGCGCCCTGGCTGGGACGCAGGTCCACCCACCCCTCGGCCTCCATCCGGTGCAGCGCCTCCCGGATCGGCTGCCTGCTGACCCCGAGCTGGCGGGCGAGGTCGGTCTCGACCATGTGCTGGCCCGGCGGCAACTCGCCGCCGATGATCAGGTCGATGAGCGCGTCATACACCGACTGGCGCAGCGGCACCGGCCGTTGCAGCGGACGTATCGCCGGGATCGCCTGCGCCTGCGCCATCTCACCGAACCTCCAGCATGTGTGGGCCCAGCACGTGTGGACCGCACGCTGAGTTTATCGGAGACAGTATGCAAAGTGCAATCCAGGGGCCGGGCGTCCGCGATCAGCGCGTTCGCCGCCGCCCGGGCGGTTCGTTCCCGGCGTCCGGCCCACCCGGCCGGGCCGACTCAGCCGTCGAAGGACCCGTGGCGGCCCGCGCCCGCGGCGAACCGGGCGGCGCCCGCGGCGGCCTCGCTCGCCAGCGCCTCGCGCCCGTGCGCGAACTCCGACGCCAGCGCGGCGGCCTCGTCCAGCCCCTGCTGGTCGAGCACCGACGCGCGGTCGCCGCGCAGGCAGGCCTGCGGAAAGGCGGCGAGCCGGGCGGCGAGCTCCCAGGCGGCGGCAAGCGCCTGGCCGGCGGGCACGAGGCGGTTGACGAGCCCCATCGCCGCCGCCTCGGCGGCGCCGACCGCGCGCCCGGTGAGGATCATGTCCAGCGCGCGGCTGGTGCCGATGAGCCGGGGCAGCCGCACGGTGCCGCCGTCGACCAGCGGCACGCCCCAGCGCCGGCAGAAGACGCCGAACACGGCGGTCTCATCCGCGACCCGCAGGTCGCACCACAGCGCCAGCTCCAGGCCGCCCGCGACCGCGTGCCCGGACACCGCGGCGATCACCGGCTTGGACAGCCGCAGCCGCGAGACGCCCATCGGGGCGTCGCCGTCGGGCGCCACCCGGTTGCCGCGTTCGGTGCCCATCGCGGTCAGGTCCGCGCCGGAGCAGAAGACCCCGCCCTCGCCGTGCAGCACCGCCACCGCGGCGCCCGGGTCGGCGTCGAACGCGCGGAAGGCCGCGGCAAGCCGGGCGGCGGTCGGGCCGTCGACGGCGTTGCGGCGAGCGGGGCGGTTCAGGAGCATGGTGGTGACCGGCCCGGACCGCTCCACCCGCACCGGCTGATCGGCCATCGGCGCTCGCCTCCCGGTCCCCGCTTGCTCCGCTGCCACGGACGTTACCGCCCGGGTGGCGCGCTGTCGAAGCCTGGCCGCCAGCCACCGGCCGGTGTCCGCGCCCGCGGTCGGCGCGCCGACGCGCCGGCGTGGCAGGTGCCGGAATGTCGGAGCCGGCGGGCACAATGGGCCATCGGGCAAACGTGGAGGAGCTGTGGGCGGATTGACCTGCCTGGAGATCTGCGCCGGGGCCGGCGGACAGTCGCTCGGCCTGGAGCAAGCCGGGTTCAGCCACGAGGCCGTGGTCGAGCTGGATCCGGACGCCTGCGAGACGCTGCGCCTCAACCGCGGGGCCGAGTGGAAGATCATCGAAGGCGACGTCCGCAACGTGGACGGCCGCGCGTTCTCCGGCGTGGACCTGCTCTCCGGCGGGGTGCCGTGCCCGCCGTTCTCGATCGCGGGCAAGAGGCTCGGCCAGGACGACGACCGGGACCTCTTCCCGGAGGCGCTTCGGCTCGTCGCGGAGATCGGACCGCGGGCCGTCCTGCTGGAGAACGTGCGCGGCCTGGCGACGCGGCGGTTCGACGGCTACCGGGCACAGGTGCTGGCGCGGCTGCACGAGCTCGGCTACCAGACCTGGTGGGATCTCGTCCACGCCAGCGAGCACGGCGTGCCGCAGCTTCGTCCCAGGTTCGTGCTCGTTGCCGTCAAGGACCCTTGGGCGGCCCGCTTCCGCTGGCCCGAGCCGTCACCTGTGCCGCCGCCCACGGTCGGGGAGGCACTGCATGACCTGATGAGCGAACGAGGCTGGCCGGGGGCCGACGCCTGGCGCGATCGCGCCGACCGGATCGCGCCGACCATCGTCGGCGGAAGCAAGAAGCACGGCGGCCCCGACCTGGGCCCGACCCGGGCGCGGGAGGCATGGCAGGCCCTCGGCGTCGACGGGCTCTCGGTCGCCGACGAGCCGCCGGGGCCCGGCTTCCCGGTGCAGCAGCGGCCGAGGCTGACCACCCGGATGGTGGCCCGCATCCAGGGGTTTCCCGACGGCTGGGCGTTCTCCGGGCGCAAGACGGCCGCCTACCGCCAGGTCGGCAACGCGTTTCCCCCGCCGGTGGCTGAGGCCCTGGGCCGCGCGATCCGCGGGGCGCTGGAGGCCGCCAGCCCGGCGCCGCGCGCCGTCGAGCTCGGCCACCACGCCAGCCTGGCCAGGACCTGACACCGTCCGTGACCGCGCCGTTTGCCGGTTCCCTGCTCGGCTGGAAGCCGAGCGGGAAGAACAAGCTCGGCTGGGCGCTGATACCCAACTTCGCGGACGTGGACAACGCGGAGTCGATGCGGATCGCCGCGGGCGTGCTCGACGAGCTCGCGGTGCGCAGAGATGAGCCCTCTGCCGTGCCCAAGGATCCTGGCGGCCCGCTGGAGCAGGCCGTCCGCGATGACCTGGCCGGCGCGCTGCGCCGCCTGCGCCCCGACCGCGCCTGGGTGGCGGCGCGCGGCGTGGTCATCACCAGGTTCGACCAGTACGCCCACCTCAGCCAGCTGGACGAGCTGGTGCGCGCCAACCCGGAACTGCGAATCACGGTCGGCACCGACTACCTCGTCAAGCCGGACGTGACCGTCGCCCTCGGCGACGTGGCCACCGCCTCCTGGCTGCCTCCGCTGCACGCGGCGATCTCGTGCAAGTGGACCATCCGTTCCGACCGGGTGCAGAACATCCGGCACGAATGCCTGCAGATGATCCGGCACCGCCGGGGCAGGCAGCCCCACCTGGTGACGGTGACCGCCGAGCCGCTGCCCAGCCGGCTCGCGTCGATCGCCAGGGGGACCGGCGAGGTGGACGCGGTCTATCACGTGGCGTACGACGCCATGGACGCCAGCGTGGTCAGCAACGGCAACGCCGACCAGCAGGACGCGTGGCGAGAGGTCACCGGCCAGCGGCGCCTGCTGAGTTACGAACGGCTCGCCGACACCCTGGCCTCGCTGTGACCCCGCTCGTTCCGCGGCGGGGCCGGCTACCCGGGGCGGGGCGGGGGCCCGTGGCTGTGCAGGGTCTTGGTCTTGTCCGGGTTCCAGGCGGTGGTGGTGCCGTCGCCGTTGAGCACCAGGGTCCAGCCCCGGCGGTGGATGACCACCTCG